>JAABUK010000333.1_pt1 | contig 103622 bp, 125 predicted proteins | sample 5559141 | NCBI WGS metagenome assembly JAABUK01 (sample SAMN10711869, study PRJNA513367) | rock metagenome | isolation source: Antarctica rocks | place: Antarctica: Victoria Land, Pudding Butte nord | collected 2016-01-03
CCCCAACCTTCACACCCCCTGCAGGCCGCAGCCCTATCTTGATCCCCCCACACGCCCCTTCGGCAGACCCCAAAAAAGGGCTCAACCCCCACTCAGTTCCCCTTGATTGTCAGATTCCTGGCCTCCTTTCAGACCCCAGTCTTGACAGCTGGGCCAGTACTGCCACTGACTTGACGCACAGTAGTCAAGGCTTCAGACGCAGCCTCAGCACAGACCTCACAGACTGTGCTGCTCCAGCTCAGCCCACAAGGTCTAGTCTTGCGCTGAAGCAGGTCCAAAGGCTGGGTGAGCTCCCATTGGTCAAAAGCTCCCAATCAAAAGGGGAGCTGCCAAAGGGCAGTGACCTCCCAAAAGGCAGTGCGCACCCAATGAGTTGTGAGCAGCCAACGGAGTGTGAGTTGTCGAAGGGCAACCTTCTCACAACAGGCAAAACTGCAATGGGCAACCTTCCCTTCCCATTAGGGGTTCCTAGCCCAATGTTTTGTGATCCTAGCCCTGTAAACAGGGGTCCTATAGCAGCCTGTACATACCCAGTGAGCGTGCATCCCAATGCTTGCGAGAAGCTTTGCTTCGGCAGTCTGGAAGATTTCTTGAGCTCCTTTGCAGAGCCGGCACCAGTGAGAGTGCCATCTCTTTCACCAGGTGCCACAGGTTTTGCCATTATGGCAGAACCACTAGACCAGGTGGACTTCCTTCTGAGACCATCTGTCTCACCAGGTGCGATAGTGTGTGCCGTCGTGACACATCAACCATGTGAGGTACAGCCCACCTTCGAAGGCTCTCCTGCTGAAGCTTCAGCCCAGCTGCCACTGCCTCAATGCACACACGCCTGCAGTACATCTCCATGCGGCATCAAGATCCACAATGGTAAGGGTGCAGCAGCCTTGGTGTCAGCTGAAATGTCCAGCGCTGCATTTGTGGCTGCTGTGTCCCCAGCTGTGGGCCCCAGCACTCCTGGGGCCAGAACCGAGGTGTTGTACCCTGAGCCCAGAAAGCAGTCGCATGCTGTAAGCACAGTGAGTCACCCAGTAGCTGATGGAGCTTCAGTCGTGGCAATCAGTGCGTCTTCCCCAGGAGCGTTGCACCAAAATTACTCTGAGATGCCCGGGGCAAAAGGGTCATTGCCTGCTGGCTTGCAAATGGCCCGTGCCCAAGGGAAAGGCTGTCATGCTGCAAGCCCTACACCATCACGCAGACAGCGTCACCACCACAATGGCGCTGCCTCAGTTCCTTGCTCCTCCCCTTCTTCTGGTGATCATGATCCAGACATGGCTGATGAGGATGAGTGCTCATGTGAAGGCTGCTTGGCCCTGCTGAGTAGCAACGAGCTGGGTGGCAGCTGCAGGGATCTGTCCTGCACAGAGCAGCAAGCTTTGCTGGATGAGCTTGTTGAAATCCAGGTAAGCATGCCTCTGACCTGTGCACAGGCCTAGATGTACACCGATGCAATGCGCTACGGACCACGCTCAAGGTAGTTGTGCACCAACGCAAGTGTGTGCAGTGGCCTCTGGCCGGCACAATGGATCTTCCTGGCTTGCAGACCTGTGTTGGTGTGTGGTGGCACTGTGATTGTTCAATATGCTTGGGAAGCTCATCTGCTGGCCAAAGACAGCGAGCAGCAGGTTGATGAAGCAGTCTGAAGATGTCTCTATACAGTCCCTGGGCAGCCTGGTATAATACTTGGCTTCTCATTAAATTGACGCCGAGAGGCGTAGTCTTTTCTTTTCTCTGTACAGTCTGTGCTGCATATGCAGGCAGCCAAGGAGAAGCTTTATAGCCAGAGGCGAATAGTGAGCAGCATCTTTGACCAGGTCAAGCACGAGCAGCTGAAGATGTCCATGAGGCAGAAGAGGATCAGGCATCTACTCTCAGCTGCAGGTGGGGTACAGCAGCAGCTTCAGCTGTCGAGCAAGCCAGCAACTTGTGGAAGAACATTGCCAGTGCGAAGCACAGAGCTGACAATTCCCCTCAAGACAGACTTTGCAGCGCCGGGGACAGTGCTGGCTGCTGCAGGGATCAGGTCAGCAGACCCTGGGACCAGGCTTGTTCGGCGGCAGCCATCAGCTCTGAGCAAGAGAAGCTGCACGCCTTTTCCACCAGGTGTGCTGCTTGTGCTTGCATGAAAAGAAAAGAAAGGACTGCACCTTTTGGCATCAGTTCCATGAGAAGCCAAGTGTTATACTGGGGCGTCCAGGTGCTTGCATGCTCTAGTGCTGTACTTTTTGCTGCTCAACACAAGCAGACACAGAGTGCAGTAGCTGTGCTAACATGTTCATGGGCTAACATGTGCATGGCAAGCTACGCCAGCTCTGCAAGTGATTTGTAGTGCAAGCTACTCAACAGTTACAGAATGTGCAAAACGGTAAAGCTCATGGTATACACAGCTTGCCTTCGGCCTGTTGCTGCAAGTGTGTGCAAACCAAGCTGTTGTTACTGCATGTGAAACCGCCCTGCTTCAGTTCTGCTGTGCTCACTTACCCCTCAGTAGTGAGTCTGCAGGGTTTTACAAGGCAGCCAGAAAGCAGGAGCTTACTGCACGAAGTGAGCTGCATCAACAAAGGCAGAAGGCCAAGGTTGTGTCATGTTGACGAGCATTTGCCCAGGTGCAAGTTTCAGCTGTGCCTGACAAGACAGGCTGGTGCATGCGCATTGCAAATCAGGTTGCATCAGACGGCGTCAAATTGCGGAGGTTGTCAGCATCCAGTCACAGGCTTTTCCACTTTATTTTTTCATGTCCCTTGATAGTTCCGACCTCAGATACACTTTCCCAAGGATACACTGATTGAACATGTTGCGCATGATCAACTGTTACACATGGTACATGGAGTTTGCTGACAGAAGAATCACAACAGTGTGCCATATTACAAGACAGCAACTCGTACTTGACACCGAAAATGGCATGTAATTGCAGACAAATTTCATGTTTATACAACAATCACACGTTCTGCAAACCCTGGTGTCACGTGAAATTGTTCGCTGATGCATCATAGTCCATTTACAACACTCATGCAATTTCTTGCATTATCATCTCGTCAGTGCTGTTGAATTTTGCTGGCAGCCAAAATTGACTCTGTAAACATATGAAGTATGACATATTCTGTCATATCAAAAAGAGCCTCCTGGGCTCCATCTGGCTCTTGGCAGCATGTCTGCAAGCTTGCAGTACTACTTGATACAACATAAGATGCAACTTCTCTGAGCTGTGTTTGTGGCAGTGAGCCAGCTGCCACAAGCCAGCATGACGCTGGCAGCGAGTTATAGCTGGCTCACAACATGCCCTGCGGTAACACGTTGGCATATAGCCCAGGATAGAGCATCTTAACAAAATGAGCAGTGATCACACAGAAACAAGATTGAGTTGAAGTGCTTCTGTGGTTCCATTACTGAGGTCAGGCAGTAAGACGTGCAACACATGTGTGAATCTAGTCTGCGTCACTTCACCATAGTATGTGAATCACATAATGTGATGCCATGCCATACAGACTGGCGGTGAATCTGTCATTCAGCCAAAACCTTTTCTGGTCAACGTGGGCCTGTTGCAACAATTGTTGCAATCGTGGTGCAGGTGAAATCTACTCTTCATGTGTGATGATGTCCCTATGCACTTTGCAGCCAGGCATTGCACCGAACACAAGCTCTTGAAGCTGGTTTGTCTATTGGCACAGCAGACGTTGTCTCAGACAGATGTGGAGATCAGCAAGACAACAAATCGTGTGTTCCGGGACATAAGGTGTAGCCAGCGAGAGAAGACCCAAGGTGAGTGCAGACCACCTAAAGCGCGTGCTGCTATACCGGACCTCATGCCGACCCGGCCAGGCCGTAACTTTCAAGTAGCCTCAAGCCGATATACGCTAGATCACACCCAGCAACAGAGAACAAACTTCAAACGCACAAAAACGCGTCATGTTGAGAAACAGCACATTTCATGACAACCGCGACAGGTGTTGGCCGGTACAGCAGAGGTGAAGCTTGGGGAGCGTGCGATCGAGCTATTGACTGTTCCCATACTTCGTTTCCCGCCTGGAAATCTATTGTGTCTTAAAAGAGATACCCTAAACTTTGGTTGAGCCATCAGCTCGGCAATGCAGCCCTTCCAGCTCTTCAGCTGGAGCGGCAGCGGCATTGCAGCTATGGCGGGAGCGACAGTGCAGCCCAGAGTGCAGCCCTGGCAGCTCAGCAGCAGCAGCAGCTCAGCCAGCACAGCTCAGCTGCACCAGCAGCGCAGCAATGTGCAGCAATACCAGCTCAGACAGCCTTGCAGCCGTGCAGTTGTGCAGCCGTGCAGCCTTGCAGCCGTGCAGCCTTGCAGCCTCGCAGCCTTGCAGCCATGCAGCCATGCAGCCACGCAGCCTTGCAGCCATGCAGCCTTGCAGCGATGCATTCCTGCAGCCGTGCAGCCATGCCATCTTGCAGCTGTGCAGTGTTGCAGCCAGGCAGCTGTGCAGCCATGCAGTCTTGCAGGTGTGCAGCCATGCGGTCTTGCAGCCTTGCAACCATACAGTTGTGCAGCCTTGCAGCAAACTTTGCACAGCTGATGCATCAAGACTGCCTGATTGCTCCCTACCATAGAGCTAATCTAGAGCAAGACTTGATGGTACCCACATGTTGCATTTTGGCATCTGACTAAGTGGCAACATCCACAAGACGCTGGAGAAGGGAACATATCAAGAAGTGTGCTATGATGTGGATGAGACACAATGTGCATCCTTTCCGTCGCTGCATAGCATTTATATGCCATATGCAGGACCTGACAACGAAATCCACTACTGCATGCTTCTACCATCATGCATGGCATGGCAGCATGGCATGGCAGCATGCATGGCATGAAGCAGACCTCGTTGTTTGCTGAACATGTTGGGATTGTGGTCACAGCAAGCTGTGCGAATAGCACCGCTCGGCAGAGCCTTCCAGCATTGGTCCTGAACAAACAAACGCATCGCAGAACAGGCTGACAGTTGAATTCTACCTGGAAAAGCCAGGTGTGGCTCACTACACAGCTGTCTGTAAGCAATTTGTACTGACGCAAATTTGCTTGCTTATTTGAGCGATGATCATCATGACACTTTTGCACCATGAGTTCAAGTCAAAGCTCCTACAAAACAAGCAGGGCACAGCACTGCTGCCACAGACAAGCAGTCTCTCCGTATACCTTCAGTAACTTTCATATTCATCTCACGAGTGCTCACTCGATGCCAATGAATGGGTGCATATCATACAGAGCTGACAGGGCAATATGTGTGTCCTAATCCTCTTCCCTCACATCCTTTACCACTCCTTCTTTGACCTGCTTGATTGCAATCCGGAGTATCAAAAACGACCTGCAAACAGCATCAAAAGGTCTGCATCATCTGCTGTGTTGCCAGTAAGGATTGGCAATGAGTAAAACCGCCGCATAGATGCACACAGTACTTCCTGTTGTCTGTACAGAAGCAGGGAAAAGCATGCGCAGACACAACACATGTCTTGACACAAACATCTGCAACATACAATCAGCATATTTCCAAACATCTAGTACTAACAATTATGCTAAGAGCAGGCTTACCAGTAGCAATGTAGACCAAACAGGAAGAAAAGAAGGCCGTTGAAGATGGCATAATGTGGCGCAGGATCAACATTGTAGACATCTGCCACCAACTGCATGATCAACAAATGCAGCATCAGTAGTTAGCAGCATCACTTGAAATTGCGACATCACAGCTGCAGTCAATACAGCAAGCACAGTCATAGGACCACGTTGCAGTCAATACAGCAAGCACAGTCACATGACCATATCATCACAGCTGCAGTCAATACAACAAGCAGAGGCACAGTTGCAAAGCAAACAAGCTATCATGCTGAAGCTCACCGTGATGGGTTCTGTCAAGGTACTCCTGATGATGTAGACAGGCAGGTAGTAAATTCTGGACGCAAACCAGCTGAGCATGAAGGTGACAAACAGCACAGTGCACAGCGTCTGGTGTCCTGCATATCTGGCCAACTTTGCCGCCTCCATGAAGATGTCATTGATGTCATGGACCAGAAACACCATGCAGCCCACCTTCATGAAACTGCAGCACAGGTGTTCGCTGCATTGAGAAATCAGGAGTAGCAACCAATTAATTTGTTGAAACAGGGCAACTAGCATGGGAGGGAGCATACAGCTCATGCAGGCACTACATGAAGTATTCAGTCCTAGTGCAAAAAATATGTTGCAAGGCTTCAACGATGCTGTTGACACCCTGTTGGTGATCTTTGGAACCACACGTAGCAAATTGCAGATGTGCAATTGATCATGACTTACTTGACTTGATATGAGTACACAATGAGGAACAGTGTGACAATGTGGTGTGCAATCTGCTCCCAGAAGTCCTTCCGCCGCAGCTCCCAGAATATCAGACTGGGAATCCCCTGTGGATGCAGCATAGTACTGTCATTTGGAACACAGCTGTTTGCATACAAGCTGCACTTTTGAGCTGCCGGCAATATCACCTGTATGTAGTAACCCATTTCTGCACAATACAGGAGCTGCAAACTCTGTGAGACGAAAAAGTCGCATGGCAGCTTTGTGCATCCCAACCAATAATATCGTGTGTCAGTCAAAAACCTGCATAGCTCAGGCGTTCTTGCATTTTGCTTGCGAAAAAGGTTCGTAGCCAACTTCAGTTGACCGGCGCCTTACTTTTCTTTGTAGCTCACAGTGATAGCCCAAATGGTAAATGTCAGATATACTGAGAGCTTGAAGAGGGACTCTGCAGCAACAGACAGCTGCTCCTCCTGTTGTTCCTTGTGCAACATTCAAAGTATATAGCACTGAACAGTGACCTTTAAACTTTTTCAGAGTTTCAAGATCATCCTGCGTGACTGGCTTGTCTGTCTTTTTCTTGTTTGGAAGTACAAGAGGTGCACCAATAACCTGCACCAGCAGCCGGACTGAGTCAAAAACGGTGAGATCTCTGCCCGTTGCCTGTGACTGTCGACGCACGCGGTTACAGCCTATTTGTGAATGCAGAGACACCCCTCAGACGGCATTTGGTCGCGTCGGCTTGCTTTGACAGATCGCACAACTTCACAACCAAGTTCTGGCGTATCTCAACGTACCTGGAAGAGGGTCGACTCAAGTGTCAAACGCGCGATCGGAACGCCCACAGCAAATGCCAGTGCGGGCCAAGGAATTGACCGCCAGGTGAGAAACTCGCTCAAGGCGTATGAAGTGCTTGCCATGTGCGGGATGCTACCTGACAGTGCAGAGCTGAACCCGCCAGTCTTTGCAAGTAGCGTCAACTGCGATCAAAAGCTGGCTCCGAATGGAACACCGTCTGCGTCGCGGCCTTCATGCGCACACACACATCGCGCAGTGGGACTACCACCAATTTCGAACTGGGATTGTCAGATCCTAAAATGCATTAAGAAAATTTACGGATCCTCTGTATGTGTCACGAAGAGAAACTTCAGGGCTAGCACATTTTCCCTTAAATTGTGCTTGATCGCAAAATCTTGAACGTGTATCTGAGATCCAATCTATCAAGAAAACCGTTCTGTGACCCAGACACACATGCAGCTGACCCAGAAGGTCAGGCAGGGCCGATCATAGCATCGGCGTATACGAATGAACGAGATGTTAATCATACCCAGAGACAAGCTGCTTGTGCAGAAATAATGTAAAGCTGCGATAATGCTATAGGATATCGTTGAACCTAGAAAGTAAGGCTCAAAAGTGGACAGAGCTCTATGCTTCACATGCCACTGAGCACAAAATTCGTTTGCTTTTAAATCCGCGGCGGAGTAATTGAATTCATTTCGGAGCCATTCAGCACAACATGAACTGCCATCAGTGTCTGTCAGCTCAGCTTTGCCAATATCATTTCATCTGAGCACCATCTGCAACACAGCACAATATTCAGCAGCTCCGTACGAAGTGATGCATGAGTTAGACTGCGTACAGCAATCCCACAGGACATTTACAAAGGCAGCGTTTCAAGAGTTCTGGTGATTGTGTGCTCATCAACACAATCACGCATTCTTGTGTGCATGCTTCCTTGATATATTGGATCTCAGAGACACTTTCCCAAGGATACAATAATTTGCAGAGCTTGGTAAAATGCCTGGATCACAGAGATATTGCATTGGATACAGTATGCAGTCAAGCAAGGTTGTGTGCATGCTTGTGCATCACCATGCCACAGAAACTTATCTTCCACAATCATGCACAGGCTGCTTGCACCAACCTGACATGGCTTGCATGGCATCCATGAACTCTTGGTCACCCCCCAACGCATCTTCACTCAAGCCAGGACTGTGGATCTGACCCAGTTTCAGACCAATAGTTGGTGAACCTAAAGGGCTCACAAACCCGTCTAATCTATCAGTGTTGACCGTCACAGAATCAGCATGCGTCTGATTGCCGTTGGATCTCTGCTGCTGCTGCTGCTGCTGCTGCTGGATGTTGAGCATTCCTGTGTTAGACAGATGCATCCCTTGAGCACTTTGCAGTCCCTGCTGCCCTTGTGCACCACACATCTGTGCTGTGTGCATCTGGCCCACACCTGATGCTGGAGCCAGCTGTTGGGCTGTTGCCAGAGCGTGGCTTGGAAGCACTGTGTTGGGTTGCATGCCAGCCATACCTGCCTGAAGGGGTATGCCAGATGGCATGCCCTGATTAGGCAACCCTGCTCTCTGCTGAAGTAAGCTGGAAGCTGTTGCCTGATTAGGCAATGCAGTCATGTGCGAGGCACCAGGAGCATGTACTATCAAGCCAGCGCCTTGATTCACAACAGGTGCAGCACCAGTCATGCCAGCAGCTGCTGCTGAAGCTGCCTGCTGCTTTGCACGGTCTGCTGCCTCCAGTTCAAGTGCAATCTGGGATCCTCTGAGTCCCTGAGTGATCAGATCTGTGCCCATGGGAACACTGGGTTGACGCACAGGAAGCTGACCAGATGGGAACTGAACAAGCTGTCCTGACGCATGCTGACTCAACTGCCCGGATGACTCACGGCCAATCTGTGCTTGATTGAGCATCTGTCCAGAGACAGCATGCGGTAGCTGCTGCTGCAGTTGCATGGGCAGCTGACCAGAGCCATGATGTGAGAGAGGTACTGAGGATTGATGCGACAGCGGCTCAGATGACTGATTTGACATGTGACCTGAACCCATTGATTGCATGGCGCCGACACTGAGAGACTGGGACGAGTGCGGCAGCAACTGCTGGTGAGCCAGCCCATGCACATGGGCAGGGGTCAGCCCTGCTTGGGCGGTGGGGGGCCCTGGGCCAACACCTAGGAGAGATCCTGCTGGGATCCCCTGCGCTACATCTGTGATCAGTGTTGGTCAGGCAGTCTTGTGACTAAGAGGTGATCTGCCATGCATCTAGCTTGCAGCTAACTTGCTCGTTTGCTTGTGCTGAGAAGACACACGCGTAAGAACTAACAGACATGGGTATACACCATAGATGGTGAACTGCTGTTTTGACCTGGCTGGTGAAGCAACCATGAATGACTCTTATTGCCCACTCTATGCTCAACATTCAGGGATGCTGACTTTAGGGGAGCAGCAAAGGTGTTAGCACCAGACGTTAGTGCAACTACCTGTAGAGAAGCACCAGCAAAGGGCGTTGCTGATGCGTCCTGCTGTCCAGGCTGGCCCATGCCAGATGTCAAGCCCTGCTGCTGCTGCTGCTGCTGCTGAGATACAGTGAGAGGCACATGATTAGTCATCTGGCTCAAAGCAGGAATGGTAGTAGTAGAGGGAAGGCCTGGCTGAGTTTGCAGCTGCTGCAGGGGAGGTAAAGAACCAGGAGCTGATGGGCCAGCCGGCAAGAAGGCTTGCTGCTTACCCTGGAACATCACAACCGCTTTTAGAATTCTTCATTTTTTATAACCTATCTGTTTTCTAGTATTTTTATCTCATTTACATATCCCATTTACAAAGTTCATTCAACTGCTGTCAGAAGTCTGCTGAAAGTGCCTGATTGTCCAGCAGGACAACTGGATTGGCTATGAACAAGCAGCAGGCATGACAAAACTTGTAGACATTGGTGTGATAAAGTCCTGTTCTGTTTTGTACCAAAAGAATGCAAAGATGCAGAACATCAAGGTACAAATGAAAACCACCTTCTAATGCTCAGATCGCAACCACATACAGCATGCATAGCGAGGTCACAAAGCAGCAGGATGCAGCAGGTGAACAGTGAGATTCAAGTCAAAGCCCACAAGCTGCTGACAGACCTGCGTGTTGTCAGTATACTGACTGGGCTGTATGGTGGCCCCCACAGGCGCAGCTTCACCGGCAGCTGCAGGATTTGTCAAGCTCACCCCCTGACCTGAAACTGACTCCTGCAATAGAACACACCTTGGTTCTTGAACGGCACACTCGACCCATTTTCAGAATTTCCAGGTACCACTCAAGAGGCAGCAGGGGGTGGCAACTGTGCAGCACACCAAGCCAAACAGTGGCATACATATATGAGTTCTACAGCTGGTATACGCAGAAACTCCTATGGAGAGGTGGAGCCTCATCACAACCTCATCACCCTCATCACAAGCTGTGTATCAAAGCAGGGCACTGTCACACATGTCTTCAAGGTCTTGTTTCACTTGATTTGTTCATGTGGGCAATGCATATCTTCCCCTCTAAGGTCAGGTATGTACAGTCCTGAGCAAATCCATGAGGTCTTGTTTTGGCAGTCAGCATTTTACTTTGACAGTCAACATCTTGTTTCGGCAGTCAGCATCTTGTTTCGGCAAACAACATCTTGTTTTGGCCGTCAGCATCTTGTTTGGGCAGTAAGCATCTTATTTTGGCAGTAAGCATCTTGTTTCGGCAGTCAGCATCTTGTTTTGGCAGTCAGCATCTTGTTTCACATAAGACAAGCAGTGGCAGACCTGAGAAATATCAGCTTGTTGGGATCCAGACTGGCGCTGATCTGGAGAGCTGAGACCTGTTCCACTGCCTGAGGCATGACCAGCTGCAGTCAACAGCATGATGTCACACATGTGTGCAGGGTGCAGCACTGGCAAGTGCCACAAACAGAAAGGAAGTTTTAACAAGCTGGCCTCTGGATCTTATGTAGAGGGCAGGCAGGTTGCGGACGAGGGTGACCGAGTTTACATGAATCAGACTGAGCTTACATGAATCGTACTGCGTCACATCCGTTGAACAGCTAGAAGTACTCAAAGCAGAGGCCAGCAGTTGTTCCACAGCGATGCGACTGTAGTCCAGTCTGACTACAGACTCTTGCACAGCAGACCCATTGTCATGACCGGCCTTGTGAATGCAGTCCAGGACTGTGTTGCAGTCACTGAATAGCAAGAGCAGGGCACTTACACTTGGCCTTGACAGGTGGCAGGCCCATGGCTTTGCCCTGCTGCTGGGCTGCCTCCAGCTTGTTGGGGTCAGGGGCAGGGGGGTGCTGGTATGGCCCCAGGGGCTGGTCCACATGGTTGGAGCATAGGACCACCTGCATGGCACAGACCTTCCTCTCTTGCATGCATCCTGTACCTCTGACATGATGTGGTGCCTGACATGGCGCTGCGTTGTGAGCCAATGCTTGATTTGCTAGCTGAGCCAGATGCAGATGGCAACAGCACAAGGCCTGCAGATGTAGGGAACAACCCCAAATGCTGCAATCCTGGCAGGAACACAGGTGCCTAAGGTCTTGAACTGAAAGCATTCGTGCTTTGTTAACTATGCAGCATGGATCCTGCTCAACGAAGGGTTCTTAACATGTAAGCACATTCACACACAAACGGCTGCACTCTGCAAACAGTGACTGAAGTTGACACTACAATAATAGCAATCATAATAATAACAATACTAGCACTAACAATAACAATAGGAAGAATAATATACATCAATCATTATAGTAATGACAATGAGACTAATTCAATGCTTTCTGCTATGCACAAGGTGCCCAACTGATAAGCTAGGTACGTGCATGCCAAGTCTTGTCTCTCCACTACAAACAATGTGAATCTTTGTAGATGGTGACAAGGTATGTGTAGATGGTGACGTGGCCACACCTTTGCATGGGGCAGCAAGCGCTGGATGTCCTTGGGCATGCAGGAGGAGTGGTACGCTGTTGGGCAGCGTATGCACTTGACCATATCCACACCATCTCCAGACTTGCGACACACAGCACAATAGTGCTGGGGGCACCTGAAGTGAGCCCCTTTCTTTGCCATCTGAGTCAGCTCCAGGGCCTGTGCACACCTACATGGAGCAGCCACTTGGTTTTGTCATAAATAAATAAACAAATAAATAAATCAATTTACATTTTGTGTCTTGAGGACTCACCAGAGGACTCACCAGACAATGCCTATGAAATTTGTGAGAATGCTGAGTTTTGGATGGAACAAGTCATTCAATGCTGTTCTGGGACACACTCAAGGTCACTTTGGTTGATGCAAGGGGTTTACCTGACATGTGATGCAACCCTCTGCATTGAGTTCTTAGGCTCCTATCACGTAGACTTGCTTTCCATTTTGAGATGCAGAGCCACAAAGCACCACATGAACCACATGAAGAAGTCCCTCTGTTGATTGAAGAGTTTTTGCAGGGGACAGTGGAGGCAAGGGTCCTACTTGATATGATAGAAGCGACCACAGACCCCGAGGGAACATTTGCGCACGGTGGGGTCCTCAAAGCCAGCCCCAAAGCCCCCACACACAAAGCACCTCACTCGGCCATGGAGGCACTCAGGGCAGAACCAGGCAGCCTGAGATGCAGGGCAGATGACCGCTTGTGGGGTCATCCCCAGGCAGGCTGGGTGAAAAGCCCTCAGGCAAGGGCCCTTGCAGACCAGAAGCTCTGCACAAAAATAATAATAATACAATAATAATAATAAGAATACTAATGATAATGATAAATTCGCTTTCCAGCTCATGACGAGCTAGGTACATACAGAATCAGCAAGGCATGATGGCAAGGTGATGCAAGATCAAACGATTTGCACAGAAGCAGGTGGCATTGCTGTTGCTGAATGAGACTTTACAAAGCCAGGACTCCTGCAACTGCAGTACAGAACAAGCAAAATAAACTCTTCTGAAAATTTCTCTGACTGGTGTGTGGCAGGACAGAGCTGCCAGCTTCAACAAAACCAGCGCTCTTGCAGCAGTGATGCAACAAATGCATTCATCCTACAGATGCAGCTACACAGTCGCCCTTTCCCTCCCAGGGGCAATCCGTGTGTGTTCAAATAGAACTAACGCATAACATCACCTTCTTGTCAATGCAACATGGCCATGCATGCACATGACATTCTTGCTTGCTTGCCAGACACAGCAAGGAAGCATACACTTGATGGCATTATGAGGCCAGGCAAGTATGAGATGCATACCGAAATCATCACTGCCTTGTTCACACACACAGCAGAGCATGCTGCACCAGGTCTTGGACTGAGCCCGAGGCTTGCCTGCTAACCACCGCTCCCTATACCCCTCAGCTGCATCCATTCATTCGTTCAATCATTCATTCAATCATTCAACTCTTTCATTCACTCACTCAAGCATGCACTTGCTTCTTCATTGAACGCATGTCTTCCTACAAGGTCAGGTGCAGACAGCACCTCAGTGGCTTCCTATATGAAGTCGTATACACTTTCGGCAGTCAGCTGCATACACAGCAGGCACTCATAATTTGCTGATAGCTGTGCAGCAACAGGCTACAAAGGACGCAGTCTGCAGTAAATGATAACCCGCTTCCATTCTGCTTGCGCCGAGCTGCGAGACTGGGTGTCAACAACACCCAACCACAAGACCCATCCTTTGCACTTGCCACAAGCAGCAACAATTTGTGCAGGTCAAAAGCTGACAAGCTGTGCATCATCAGCCTGAAAACAAGATAGCTTGTAAGGGACTGGCAGCCCCAAAGCCTATGCAAAGGGTGCTGCAAGAATTGTGCCTCACAGGCAGAAGCAATGTTGTGGCAGATCACATCCATGATTTTCCCCAACCACCGCTGAGACAAAAGCACCGCCAATGAGTATCTTCATTGGTGGGTCAACCAGCATGCAATGGCAGATGTCACGCATGCTCAACCAGCATGGAGTGGAAACAAAGAAAACAGCTGCAGACTTGGCAAGTCAGTAGGATTGGGCAATACCAGCAGGCTTAGCCTTCTTAGCTCGAGGAGGAGAGGACTGCTCGTCAGCATCGCCGCTACGGGCCCTCTTGCCCAGTGCACTGTTCTCTGTCTCTGCTGGAGAGCTGCCAGGAGTTCCTCCTGCACACATGGAGCTCAGCTTAAACGAACACATGAAGCTGTGCTCACCAATACAGTTAGGCTCACAGAACAGGCCGTCGCCTCCTGGAGACTACTGCCCTGACCCCAGCACTCATGTGCATGGTGGGACATCAGGATGGCACCATGCACCTGACTCTATGATGCGCCCAAGTGTGTCATCAAAGACATCAGCAGCCTCTGTGCAGACAGGCAAAGGCGTCACAGCACCTGACAGACGGCAGCAGTGAGTGGTTACCGACCAGCTGGTGTACCTTCCCCACTGGCAATGCCACCAGCAGCATTCAACACCCCTGCTGTGTGCTGCTGCCCTGATAATGCAGCAGCGGGGGCCACACCCTGTAGCCCTGCCCCAGCACTAGCTGTCGCCCCAGCTGGCCCCACCCCCTGGGCAGCTTCCGCCTGGGGTCTGGACCCCTGCTGAAGCGCTGCAGAGATCTGTTGAGCTGGCATGTTGATACTCGCCTTGGAAGGGTCAGTCAAGGCGGCCTGAACTTGCAGCAAGGCAGTGTCCTGTACACTATCCATGGCACCCATCTGTCCGGCATGCGTGCCACTGCTGCTGCCCATCTGAGGATGGGCGTACGCCTGGGGATACTGGTAGGATGTGTGATGCTGCGTTGAGGGTGCAGCTGCCATTGCATGTTGCACTGGGTGCAAGGCATGGGGTTGTAAGCCAGCAGCTGTCTGTGTAGGGTACTGCGCCTGTGGCTGAAGCTGGTGAGCAGCTGCGCCACCTGCGAGTAAATGAAAGGCATCAGAGGCAAGATCTGCACACACCAGTAATATTGAAGGAAAGCTTAAACTGTCAAAGAAAATGACCAGACTCTGTACAGTCTTGAATGTTCTGTCGTGCACGACCATGGACATAACATCTGCAACCTCTTGTATCCGTATCACTTGCTGACTGTGTTGTTGCTGTGAAGAAGCCAGCACGGCAAGAGCAGCACGATGCACAGGCCATCACATATCCTCCCCACAGCATGAAGAAGAAGATCACAAGCTTTGGCCCTGGGTAGCTTGTTTGAGAGTTGATGCATCAAGCAGAGCTGCAAAGCAAAGCAAGAACCTGTGCAAACTGCAGCTGTGATAAAAAGGGTATGTCATCATGGGCAGTGTTGGCCAACATTCTCAGCTTCTTGTAGCCTCACATTTGACTGCAGAGTCAGAGTCAGTCACCTTGCAGCTGTTGCATCATCTGCTGACTGTACGCTGAACCTGCTGACAAACCTGCAGCTGCTGCAGAAGCTAGTGAGGCAGAGGGCAGGCCTGCACTCGAAACAGCCCCTCCAGCAGTGGACCGTGGCACTACACTTGCCAAGAGCTGTGGCCCGGTCACATTTTGGCCAGCTCCACCCTGCAAATTTTGAACCCCTCATGCTGTGTTGCACATGTTGGCGCCTTTGGTGTCAAAGCTTTGTTGGAAAGAGAAAAGAAAAGAAAAGACTACACCTGTTGGCGTCAATTTGATGAGAAGCCAGCTATTATACCGGGCTGCCCAGGTTTGTTGGACAGACTTGATGATGCAAAGTCAGGGCCGTGATCGGTCTGACTATGGACTGAATCCCAAGGGTGCATATATGGGTGTTGCCATGAGGAAGGGATCGCCCTTCTGAGCTTGTCAGAAAGTTGTCCATGAGGCGGTGAGCGACCTTGGTGGCAATGGTGTAGGCTTTGGTGTCTGGTATGCAAAGCAAGGCTGGATGTGCTCTAGCTGTACACGTAGCGACAAACACACGAAGAATGGTAATATGCAGCAGAGCTTGTGCACCTTCTTCACATTGTCTGGTCACACCTCCTTTGTTCTGGCATTTGTGAACACTCACTGCGCTTTGGTTGATTGGTCCTGTAACACATGTATTGTGTTTACCTGAATGAATGACAGGATGAAAGCATGGTTGCATGAATGGAGACATAGGTGATTGGATGGATGAATGCATGCATCAGTGATCGAGAGGGCAAATGGACTGACTACTGCCATGCTGATGACTGCCATGCTTACTTGGACAGCAGCCAGGGCAGCTCGGTCAGCCTCTTTCTGTTCTGCCACTTGCGCAACAACAGCTCGCGCCTCCAGGGCACGTCGCATCCTTTCAGCCTGCAAGGCTGCAGCAGCCTGCACGACCACTTCCAGTCAAGGGAGAAGAAAAGAAAAGAAAAGACTGCACCTTTTGGCGTTAATTTAATGAGAATCCAAGTATAATACAGGGCTGCCCAGGGTCCATTCAAGGGCAGCACTCAAGCAAACACACATAGACAGCAGATGAGTCAGACGTGCATTCCAACCACTTCCAGACAAGGGCAACAATGTTCAGGTAGATACACATGGATGCGAAATAAGTCAGAGGTGAAGTAATGAATCTGCGCTCCAATGACTGGAGTGGTGTCAAACCACCCAGCAAGGCATGTAGCTCTGTGCTTGACAAAGGGAATAAAAGCATTCAGTGCTATCTGGTGTGTATACCATTTGCTGCAAGAGAGCGTGTGACAGACTGTAAGGTCTACCTGGCGACCACACTATATTCCCAAACGGGGCATAAGGCTTAATTCTGTGATGAACAACACATGTGACCTCAATGGTTGTTCACAACATATATGAGTGTGTGTGCATGCAGGTGCGTGTGTGCATGCAGTGCTTTCATATGTCCACAGATATGGGTGTGTGTGCATGCAGTGCTGTCTGATGTCTACAACATGAGCTGCCAACCACTGTTCATGACCCATTGTTGGCGCTCTGCTGCTGCTGAATGGTTTACTCATAAGCTGCACATGACTGCTGAAGAGACAGTCAACTGCACCTGTTGTTGCCGTTCTGCTGTTGCCCGCCTGTTGGCCTCTCTGACCAGGTTCTCCTGCCTGGCTTTCTCGCGCTTCTCAGCCTCAGCTTGCCTGCAAACATCACAACAAGATGGTGTGTGGTGATGCTGACTTGAAGATGGTGTGACCTGCCTTTGTCGTGATAAGTTCATGATGTTGCCACATCACAACAAGATGGTGTGTGGCCTGTCTTTGTCGGGATAAGTTCAAGATGGTGTGACCTGCCTTTGTCGTGATGAGTTCAAGATGGTGCCACATCACAACAAGATGGTGTGTGACCTGTCTTTGTCGATGAGTTCAGAATGGTGTGACCTGGTTTTGTCATGATGGTATCAAAATGAAGTGTAACCTGTCTTTATTGTGATACCTTCAAGATGGTGTGACCTGTCTTTGTCATGATGACTACAGCTGCAAGCCCAAGGACAGCGGCCCCTGATGTCTTGTGCAGGACATAGACAATGGTGTGAAACACAGTCAACCCAAAAGGGGATATGACAAAAAACCCTTACTGATTTTGCTGATGTCATATTCTGTTGGGTTAAACTGATGCATCAATGCGTAGAAGTCGGCACAGCTGGCAGACAGACAGACTAGAGCAGAGCTTGCAGACCTGTAGCGCTCCTTTGCCTTACGAAGCTCTCCACCTCGGTCTTCCATCACCTGAAGTCAATGCAACCAGCGCTGAACCATGTCCAGCAGTCATAAACAGACTGTCAAGCAGACTGCGTACAATTGAATGCAGCTCTGAGCATGTGCAGAAGTGAGCGCTGTATGCTCTTGCATACCGCATTGTCTGAAACCACACAGTGATTGGAATGTCAGCAAATCAGCCAGGCCACACTTGCAGCAGTGGGACACCAGGCACAAGCAAACATTGAGGCTTGAGCACCATGTTAGCAGCATGCAAGGGCAGGATGGTGGACCTATCGGTCCTAGCTCAAGCTCATCACCAGGTGAGCTTGCATTGCTGATGCACTCAGGGCACGACAAGCTGTCTAACCTGTGCAGGTCAGAATTCAGAACGCTTACCTGCCAGGGGCAGACCATCTTGGGCCACCCAGGCGGGGTGTCAGAATCCCACAACACATCTAAAGCATTCCATGGGTCTGCTTCATGCATGGGCACCCCCACCCCCACCCCCACCCCTGCCCCTGCCAGGCCCAAACTTGGACCTGCTGCTGTTGCCCCGACCACAGCCCCACTGGTTGACACTGCCCCTGAAGTGCTGGCAGCATTACCAGTTGCAGCAGCAGATCTTGTGCTGGCTGAGGCTGCAATGCCAGCAGCAGAGTCTGCCTGCATACTTTGGCTGGTAATGCTTGTACTATGACTACCTGCTGGCGCTGCAGCAGCAGCAGCAGCTGATGCTTGCTGTAGGCTGCTGTCCTGTGTAGCAGCCTCCATGGGGGGTTCTGATTTGACAGCGGTGGCAGCACTGCTGGTTGGGGGCAAGCTGGCGGTGGCAGGCTCTGACTTGACCTGGGCAGCTGTGGTGGTAGCGGTGGCAGAGCTAGGGTCCTGCTTGATGGTTGCGGCTGAGGCAGCAGCTGGGTTAGTAATAGAAGTTGCCTGTGAGGCTGCTTGAGAAGGAGGAATGGCAGCTTGATGATGATGCTGTTGCTGCTGCTGCTGCTGCATCTTGTCAGCCTGTGTCAAGGAGCCACTAGCATTTGCAGCTGGCTCATACACCTGAGTTGCCTCCTGAGAAGCATCATACTTCTGTGTTGCTGGTGCAGCGTCATCAGCTGTTTTGCCAGCATCTTCAGCAGGAGTCGCCAAAGAAACAGCTTCTGCAGGAGCAACCCCAAATGCACTTGAACCTGTGCCTACTGCTGATGAAGCGTTTGGGGCAGTTCCAGGACCAGCCCCACTGGGGACGCTGCTAGCACCAGCAATTGCCCCAGAAGGTGCTGCTGCAGCAGGGGTAGCAGAAGTTGTAGGAGGCACAGCTGCTGGAACATGCACTGTAGTTGCAGTGACACCAGGAGGAGGAGCCATTATAGCTGAGCGTACGGCTGACAAGGTTTGGCGCAGCACGCCCGTGCAGAAACGGGTATCTGGCCTGGGTTTGGTCAGGTGGTCCAGGACTGTGCCTGTGAAGGGCATCTTGACTGGCATTCCTACACAGTGACACAAGGCAAAGTTGCTGGATGTGCCCATTACATAGGCCAGCCATTTGAAGGCATTCCTGGACAACAATACAAGGCAAAGTTGCTGGTTGTGCCCATTACATAGGCCAGCCCATTGACCGGCATTTTTACACAGCAACACAAGGCACAGTTGCTGGGTGTGCCCAGCACACAGGCCAGCCCATTGACTGGCATTCCTAGACGACGATACAAGGCAAAGTTGCTGGATGTGTCCCCATAGGCCAGCCTATTGACTGGCATGCCTCGACAGCAACACACGGCAAAGTTGCTGGTTGTGCCCATTACATACAACAGCCCTTGACTGGCATTCCTAGACGGCAACACAAGGCAAAGTTGCTGGCTGTGGGCATTATATAGGCCAGCCCATTGACTGGCATACTAGACGACGATGCAAGGCAAAGTTGCTGAATGAGCCCATCAACACAGGCCAGCCCAGCCTGTAGTCTACAGGTGTGCAAAACAGCTATGCAGTCAGAAGCTGTGGAAACCTCTCAATATGCAATGGTGCCAGAAGATCTAATCACCACTGTACATGCGTCAGGTGCATGCACAGCTAGGTGATGACTTTTTGGGCCAACAAAACACAGCAATGCAGCAGATTCTGGAGCAAGGACTACGCAGTAGGAACATACCAAGTGGCCAGGCAACAGACAAGGCCCTGTTGCACAGCTGCACAGGAACCAAGAACTCGGCAGCTCGTGTCATCCCAGGCTTGACATGCAAAGCGACAGCCAGCAGGCTGCGCTCCTTCCTCCAGAACCTGATGCGGTCCTCCCCAGGCAGCATTGCTGGGGTTGCCGGCAGGGCTGGAGCCCTTTCAGCCTCATTCAGATTCATGGAGCCGCCGTCTTCTAGGGCATTGTTGAGCAGGCGGGCGGGCCGCTGGACAGGACGCGCCTGTCGGATCTGCAAATCACACAACCCTACTTCAGGCTATGTATCAAAGGCATGTCACTGACAAACAGGATAAGAATATGCTACATGACATTGTGATAAAATATCATCTTGTTGTCCTTTACAAGACTATAGAGAACGTGTTGGGCTGCTGTGGAGATGCTTAACAGCTGCAGTTGATGCAAGGTGCTGCTGGTCTGTAGTTTCTAAGTAGAGCAGCAACGTCCTCTAGGGCAATTCTTAACACAGTGGACAGGGCACAGGATAGAGCCACTATTCCAGATTTGCAAGGCACACATAGGCACCCCAGGTAAGCACGCCGCGCCTCAATGATGCAATCCTTCATCCCCAGGGGGCAAAGCAAAGCAGCTCTGTGAAGAAAGAAGCATTTCTGAGCCATGCCATCATGTTTATTGACAGTTATTGCAGGCTGGATGCAGCTCTGACATGCATGAGTTGACAGGATGCACTTATTTGACCACATAATGAACATGCAATGCAATTGTTTGGGCATGCAGAGGTGCTGTACCTTCTTGGGAACAAGCTGGGAGCCATGGTCCAGCATGTACAGTCCAGCAGCATTGCCTCTCCGGCTTCGTGTCAGCCTCTGTCCCTCTGCAGTCTCATCATCCAAATCATCCCCTTCATTTCCCTCCCTTTCCTCATCCACCCCTGCCCCTACGCCTCCAGCCATGTGCTCTCCCTCTTCTTCTTTCAGCTCATGCCCATCATGCCCAGCATGCGCCAGCCTGGCTGATGCCAGGTCAGCGTGCTGGGCCTGCTGTGCTGCCTCCAGTTTGAATTTGGCATTGTCAGTGGCCTGACCTGCAAATCCTACAGGAGGAGTGTCCTCGGATTCTGGAGTCAGACCAGATTCCTGATGGATCTTCACAGGCAGGGTGGCAAAGCCAGATGGTGATGGGCTGGGCGAAGCCTCAGACATCTCAATGTCTTGGGTGGGTGGGGCTGACAGGGAGGGTGGACCAAAGTGTAGCTGCTGTGGCAGCTGCTGTGGCAGCTGCCTGAAGCCATGCTGGAAGGTGAAGTGAGTCCAATCAATTTCCTCATCTGCTTCATCTGATGACCCCTGCAGCAACACAAGCAGGGTGATTATCATCAGCTGGCAGTAATTTGTCTCTGGTCCCTCCTATGCATGGTTTGCTTTCTGCAAGCCTGACGAAGGGGTTGATACAGATCCTGAGCAAGCTGCCCATCTTGAGCTGTTGCTGAAGCTACAGCGGTTCATCACTGATCACCTGGCATACAAAGAAGATGAAGATGCAACCTGACACCGTATTTGCCTCCCTAGCACACACAATCAACAGACAGTCCACACTCTAATAATAATAATAAATTTGCTTTCCAGCTCATGATGAGCTAGGTATGTGCAGGACAAGTCCTATCTGTCCAAAGCAGTCTGTCTTGTGCATCTCTAGAAGGTCCACCAATCTGACAGTGTTGACAATCATGCAACGCAACATCATTGAAACCAGACTCTGTACAGTGGCATCATCAGAACCAAAGCTGCTCTCAGCATCAGATGCACAAAGCAATGACAGTGCAATGTGGATGCTGGTGTGCTGAATCCAGTCATAGGGACAGTGAGACATGCCTTTGATGCTTCAAGCAGTTTGGCATGTGAGCTGCTGACCTGTTGTGGGATTGAGGGCTCCTTCTCAAGAAGCAGCCAGGCGGTGCAGGGCGGCTCAATGACCCGGGGTGGAAAGCCTGGCTGGTTCTGGGAACGCAGAGAGGCCTGCCGTTGGGAAGCAGGGATGTGCTCCACAACACATGCCATCTGCAACATGTGGAAACACAACCTTGCTCCATTCTGACTGTACACTGACGGTACACTGACCATACACTGACTTGTACATTGACTGTGTTGCATTGTCTGTGAGCTGAGGCTCAGCAGGATTGACACAACACTGCTTACATGTTTGTGCTCAGGGGATGGCCTGCATGCTAGATGTGCATGAAGTGACCATACCAAATGACTTCATGAAGCTTTCGCTGCCATGTCTGTGAACTGCAGAGTGCGCTCTGATGAACTTTGCAGCCAATTCCTGATAATAGCTGCTCCCTTGTCACTACAATGGTTGTCACGTGTAAAGATGTATAGTTTGAAAACATTGTGAAATTGAATTTAGGATTTGCATATGGTTTGTGTGTATGTGAGTTGCAACATAGCACAGGTGAGGCACACCTGCTTGACCTTGCAGTCTTGCATGGGCGCCCAGGATTCCAGCCAGACAGGTATGGCAGGCACACTACGCTCTTGTTGCCGTACATGTGCCTCATACCCAGACTTGAACAGCACCACATCCTGCAACACATGTTGACCACCACTCAGCACAGAGCTGACTCATCAGATTGAGCAGCAATCATCAGCTGCCCTGGAAGTAGCCAGAGCAGCCACATCAGAATGACAGCGTCCATTCATTTGTTTGCTTGTCTGTCCATCTGTCCGTTCATTCATCCATCCATGGATTCACTCTTTCATCACGGGGGTTTCCCGCAGCATCAGGTGCACACAGCCCTGAGTAACTGCCTGAACGAGGCCTTGTACCGGCTCTCAACCTGTGCTGGTGTGGTCCCCATTTGCCCGGACGGATTTCTGCCAAAAACATTGCAAGTATGCCCTGACATGGGCGTAACAAAAGCTTCTCAGGCAGGCTACAACCAGTTGTGCATCCCAAAAGTCTTGGCCAGACAAGCTTCGTTAAGCCCAGTCCAGATCCAGTGACATCATGCAGTGTGAGACGTGGACCAGCAGGAGGCAGACTTGAGCAGCAGCTGACCAAAGCACTGTCGCAAAACACAAATATTGCTGTTTTGCTGTTTATTGCTGTTAAGTAACAAGGCAAATGCAATTGCAGCTGCAGTCTGACATGCAAAGGTGTAAGTGCAGACCTGTGGAGGCTGAGGGATGTAGCCCAAGTAGCACCTCTGCCTCTGAGCAGACTGCAGCAGCTCTTGGGGCGAGACCAGACCCAGATCCCCCTCACGCCTACAGTGGGCTGCCAGCTGTCCTCCCAGAGCAGCAGCCTGCATCGGTCACGCCAGCCAGGCTTGCTCATGAAGGGTGATGGCGGTGCAGGCAAAGGTCATTTGCATCAGGCAAACTTGATGCAGCAATGCAGGCGACATTGAGTATTATGAAGCAACTGTTAAATGCCAACAAGGCCTAGATTGGCTTTAGATCTGCAGCAGGCTGCCAAATGCCCTTTGCCCCCCCCTTTTTCCCAAGGAGCAGGCTGCAATGCATGCATTGGTCAGCATCTGTGTTAAGTGCACTTCGCGACAAATTAGGTCAACCTGCCAACAATGTGGACTTCCAGGTACTCATGACAGCTGTCTGGCTCACTCATCCTCAGCACTTATTTACATCAGCAGCACAGATGACAGTCCCTGTTTTCGAACATGCAGCCTGAAAACCAGGAAACATCCCACCAGTATCTCTGTCATGCAACAGTTGGTTTGACAAGCAGATGTCATGAAGGCGCACGCCTGTGCAACATGCTGTGTGACAAACTCACTGACAGCTCAACCTCTGGGCACTCAGCCTTGAGTGTCTCATTGCTATGACTACCATCATGCTTTAACAATATTTTCCTCAACAAAAGCCCTCGCCTGTGCAACATGCTCTATGACACCATCACTGACAGCTCTCAGCCTTGGGTGTCTCATTGCTATGACTACCATCATGCTTTGACAGCGTTTTCCTCAACAACAGCCCTCACCTGTGCAACATTCCTAGTGGCTTCAAGCTGCTCCCTGAACCACCCCCTCCTTCGACCCCACCCACTCCCCTTCAGCAGATCCTCGTACAGCAGCTCCTCTATCAGCCACAGCAGCCTTGCAAATTCTGGGCCGGCGGTTGTCCTGGGCAGCAAGGACTGCACAGCAGCTCTTGATTGGAGCCATTCCAGGTCCTTGTTCCAGAAAGGGGCGGTGGCTAGCAGGCGCAGCAGCTCGTGCTGTAAGGGCTTGGATGGGTGGATTACAGGCTGTGATCCTGGAAGCAATACAGAGTATGGTCATTGGTAATGGGAAAATTTGAAGGGCTGGGATGGGTGGATCACCGGCTGTGAACCTGGAAGCAACACAGAATGTTGTCACTGGTAATGGGAGAAAACTGAATTTGTTGAAGGACTGGGATGGGTGGATTACCGGCTGTGAACCTGGAGGCAATACAGAACACTGTCGTTGGTTTTTGAAGGGAACAAACAGATTGTTGACAGTTTTTCATGGGAGGAGGGGGGGGGGATAATGGGGGGGGGGAAATGAAGATTGTTGTGGCAGTCTGGTTGTACTGGGATAGGGTTACCAGACAGCTGCCCTTTGGTATCAGCCACATCAGGTGCCCCCCCGAGAGGTCCACCCAGCCTGTGGTATAAGCTGCTATGTGTCAGGATGGGACGCAGCAGGTCACGGGTTCAGGCCTCAGTGGTAACATGGTGATTTCTCAGGCTTCTGTGTCGGGTAGTGGGCAGAGGTTTTCCTGCCTCGCAATTGCGTCTATGGCACTCGCCCTGTCAGCGCACACCCCTTGGGTGCAATTAGTGTCTCATGTTAGTGCATGTTGGCTCACAGGACTAGGGTTTAGGCACACCTAGTAGGTACCTGGCAAGAACGATTAGCTGGAACGCCTGTAAATTATTATTATTACATCAGGTGCTTGCTCTGAAAGAGGGCACTTGGCAGCAATTACAGCAGCTTGTGTTATGAGGGCTGGGATGAGTACAAGACTGACTGTGAACCTGCAAGAGATACAGGACGTTTGGGAGACTTTGGCAGCAAGGCATGGTTTGGGACAACCAACAACTGTCCTTGGGACTTGGCCACATCAGGTGCTAAGGTGGAAGGTATAAAAGGCTGCAGAGCTTGTGTAAATGGATGAGTGGGTGTCATATTGAAACTGGCACAGCTTGATTGAGACAACTTGCATAGGCAACCCCTGAGGCAGACTATCGAAAATAATGTTGCCTCTGAAGCATGGCCTGAGCGGGGCGTCCTTGTCCACACAAAAAATGATTGGATTGAACACGTAAGTCGAATTCTGAAGCATGACCCTTTTGTCTGCAGCCTCTGCACTCTATAGCAACATGTTTCCTATGCCCGAGTCCATCAGGGCTGTCTTGTGGCATGATCCTCGAAACAAACAAATAGCGTGCTAGCCAGTTCTGTGTTGGTGGATACATTCTGACTGCATTACCTTTGTAGCCATCCCTGGGTTGCTGAAGGGCTTCTGGGGACACGATGAGGTGATGCTGGGAAGGGGCAGAGGGCTGCCACAGCTCCTGCAGCTGTGCCAGATCAGAAGCTGATGCCTGCAGACACATGCTCACATTGTTGAGACAATGCAGACTGACATGGGGACTGACATGGAGACTGACGTGGAGACTGACATGGAGGTTGACGTGGAGCTTGACATGGGACTGACATGGGGACTGACATGGAACTGACATGGGGACTAAATGACACAACAAGTGTATAATCGATGCATACATTAGTTGCACGTCAGCCAGATGATTTTGAGCCTAGCTTGCAGACTTGGGTGAACCATACTTATGATGCACTACCTGCATTACCATCAGCATCCTGGAAGCAGGAGAGTTTACACTGTCACTCAGCAAAGGCGTGGACTGAATGCGAAGCCAGATGATGCAGCTTCAGCAGCAAAAGTTGTGACAAACACAATGTGCATCAACCCCTCGAGCAACCATACAAATTGGAAATTGCCGTGAACATGATGTCGCAGACAAGCAATGTCAAGATTGCAGCACAGTTTGGTCCAAGCTTGTCTCTTACTCATGCCCTGGATGAGGAATTTCTGCGGTTACCAATTGACCACCAAGTGATGAATTTGAAGCATGGTTTGAGGTCCAAAGGTGACAGTGGCAGATGGGTTTACAGATGCAGACCTGGCTTGATGATGCAACAAGTCTCAAGACTGGCTGGTACATGGTATACAGCTCCTCTGCCAGCTGTTGCTCTTGCTGAGAGCCTGTTTCAAGCCATGCGATCAGGCTGGGGATTTGGTGGGGACTGTACCAGCCCCAGGCTTGTCCTTCTGCAGCCTCCACGTACAACGATCCTCTGCACAGCAGCACATTGTCATCCACTGCCGTGACTGGCATCATGACCCATGGATGTTATCAATCATGCACGCTGCTATTGTCGGCGACGGGGTGGTATCAGCAAGGAGAGCAACCATTAGGCCCCACCAAACAGTCAAGACTGATGGCACCTCCTGAAGGGAATTCACCGATGCAGGCACTCAGGCTGTGCAGGAATGTCACAACAAACTGCCATCTGACCTAAGGATGTACAGGCTCAGGCTGTGTGCATGCACTGAGCAGCGGGATGGTCTGCACCACATCCATGTAACATCCTGTGCCTCAGAATGGATGCTATTCAGCAGCATAACCCAACATGGGCAGCGTAATGCTACTTGAAGGGGTTGTATTGTTGTCTGAAGGACCAGTGACATTGCCTCATAGTAAGCTGCTCTGACACCAAATTGCCAATGACGTGCGGTGCTTGCAATGATAAAGCTGGGCAGCCAACTTCCAGATTATCTGAGCGAGTGATGACATGATGGTAGAAGCCACAATGACCAGGCTGATTGGCCATTTGCACCTTGAAGAGATGTGTAAGCTACCCTACCTGGCAGAAGGGCCCCCAAGCTGGTGATAGATATTCCCAGCAGAGTCTTGCCCCATGACAGCACCCCTGTTCAGCACTGGGGTAGCCCCCTCCGGCTCAAGGTGGCGCAGGTGATTACGTAAAAGCTCTGTGTTGGCCACAATGGTGACCAGCCCCTCTAAGATGAGCGCACGGTCGTGCACAGACAGCTGATTGTACTCTGTCACCTGCAAGTGAAGGTCAAATCACATTGCTCAGACAACTGACTGTACTTTGTCACCTGCAAGTGAAGCTCAAATCACAAATGCATGATGCTGAGACGGTGCAAGACAGTCGTGCATGCAAGTATTGACATTGGACACATGCGTGATAATCTGGCTATGACTTGGCAGCTCTGTGACTTGATATGTCACATGATTGGAGCCAGCAGGTGTCGATGAGACCCTCTCTTCCACCAGCTAGGACAAACAGAACTTTGTAAAGAGGAGTCCTTCCACAAAAGATGCAAGACACCAACATCTGGACTTCAGCAGACAACATCTGCAAGGGTTCTCAAGCAATGCACTGCATAGGCAAGGGAACACACATGACCGATGAGCTGCATGACTCAGGGGACACGCATGATAATTGAGGTACACGACTAAGAGACCACACATGACAGTGGAGGTGCATGACTAAGGGAACACACAGCACCTTGAGTCTGAGCACAGCCTCAACAGCGTCTTGGCTGACAGTGAGAGCGCCATGTTCTTGCAGGTATCGCCGAGCTAGCTCAGGCCAGCTGGCCCCCAACAGAGGCCTGAAGGCATCCTGAGGAGCCAGGTCTGCGGCTGACCCATACCCTGCCATGGTAGGTGCTTCCATCAAGTCTTCGTCCAGCCCCTCAAGGACTCTGATCAGGGCTGAATGGATGTCACAAAGCAGTCGGCCCTGCCCTGTAGGGCCCCACCTGGAATGTGCACAAAGGCTGTCAACATCTTGAAGTGGTTGTCTGTTGTTTCCCACATGCTGGAATAATGATTTGCAAAGGCACAGTGGTGTTCAGACCAGCAGGAAGCAAGCAATATGGGAATTGGAGACATATGCCCACAATACAACAACATGCCATGCATAAGACATTGGGCTCAGGGCAGAGAGTGTGTCTGATACCCAAGAATGGCGAGATATGAGAAGTGGAGGTCAAAGATATTCACAGGAAGGAGCGTGCTTAAGAATGAGTTTCTGACATTATCGTGGGTGAAAAGATCGTAATTGCACACAAGTTGCACAAGATCAATAGCAGCAGTACCTTTCCATTTCCACCCGGTCTGGTACTGCCTCCACTGACAGCTCCAACGGCACTGCAGGCTGCACGCTTGCCAAGCTGAGTTTCTGCTTGGATGACTTGGGGGCTCTGGTGGGGTCATGCCCACTCAAGGAAAAGTGCTCTCTCAAGGCCTACACACAACAAAAAGTAAGCAATGTTACTGCTGGTTGCAGCATTAGCGTTCCTTGCACATGATCCGCGTACACCCGCACGAGCAACCATGCCAAGTCCATGATAATTTGCACGAGTTACTTTAGATGCAAGCGTGGATGCAAGAATGCCCTGGGGAAAGTAGCGAGAAAGAGAATTGCAGCATTGTCTGCCCATGCAGGCGAGGGTCTAGATGACTGCTGTTCTTCAATGACCTTGTTCCAGTACACAAAGACATTATAAAGTTGCCTGCCAACCTGCATGCTCTCATGCAGCATATGTAGACAAGAGCATAAGTTCCAGTGCTACAAGATGTGACCTTATACAATATGCACATGACGAGTCTTTGCCTGATTGGATGCTCAACCATGTGCACCATGTCGACATGCTATTGGCAAGCCTACGCACACATCAACAACACATGCTGACGTGGGTCACTCTTCAAAGCTGGTCAAGCTCCTTCAAACAATCTTTGAGCATGCGCACAAGCACCAGTAGCACAAAGAGATGCAAGCATGCTGACGTGGTAGACATACTGACGATTGGTAGACATTCTGCTCACTGGGCAGCCCGGTATAATACTTGGCTTCTCATTAATGTGACGCCGAAAGGCGCAGTCTTTTCTTTTCTTTTCCAGACATTCTGCTCACAAGATGACGTATGTCAGCAGCTCAGCTTACCTTTGTGCTGGAAAACGTAGCGTCACATTCTTTGCAGGAGGTTTGGGACCGCTCAGGCTGGCTCATGTGCTGGATGGGGGAAGGGGTAAGGGACACGTCCCCTCCCTGCAAGGGCGGGGGCATGTCCATGCAGGCCAGCTGTAGCCTTAGGAAGGGGAATGGGGGCAAGCGCAGAAGTGCCCTGCATGAAGTGAGAAGCTTCCACACCGTACCCATGAGTCACACTGAGCAAAGCAGCTGTTTTGCATGAATGGACATCGATAGTGTGCACACAAACGCAACATCTCTGAGTAAGTACATCTGACTAGACACAGATTTGAGTTTGACATTGCTGCGCTCATATGACAGTTGATCCACTGAGCCTCAGGTGCATTTTGCCCGGAGCTGCCATGTGATAACAATAGTAATAATAAGCCTCAGGTGCATGCTGGCCAGAGCTGCCATGTCAGGCATGGGACCAGCCAGTGCACATTACATCATGACCACAGCAGAGTAGAGGGCGTGCAGAAACAGAGGGCAGCTGCAGCTGATGACTGCATGTGGTGTGGCACTTACGCATAGCGCTGGCAAAAGTCCCAGACAAGCAGGAGACTGGGCACCGCTTCTTGAGGCACCAGGAAAGATGTCTGTGGCGCAGGTCGCCGCCTTGTGTCAGCAGCAACTGATTGGTCCGATGGCGTAGTCAATTTGCGGCCTGGGCAAATAACAACAGCTGATTATGCAGATGCTCAGAGTGTGTGTGAGTGGGACTGGTACATTTGGTACAATGTAAGAATTCTCAAACTGCGTCATCTGGTGGTGCTGCACTGTTCAGGGATAGGTTAGCATAGGTGACGGCGTTAATCAGCAAAGAGGTTGATCCTTGCAGCCTGGGAAAAAGGTGTGGGATTCAGTATTTTGGGCCCAAACGCCTAAACTGCCAGCTGCTACACTTGGTCACCTTGTAAACTTGGCAAGCAGGTTGCAGTCATGGCATACAGAGACGGCAAGTTCTGCTTGTAGCTTCGGCCAGCCTTGCTGAAGCAGGTGCTGATCAGTCATGCAATGTAGATAAGTCACTTAATGTTGCTCCAATTGTTCACTGCATGCATGCAATACTGGCAGACGCTGATACCTGTGCCAATGAAGTCTCTTAGCTGCAGGCCTGCTCTGTCAGCCAAGGTCACTAAGAAGCTCTGCACCACCAAAACCAAACAGTCAGCTCAGCAAACCAGCACTCCATACAGGCAACCCTCTGACCAAGATCTCATGTGAAGCACAGACATTGCACAAATCATTGTGTTCCACATCTGCAGGTAGTCAATGTGACTGTGCAAGGTAGTCTAGACAAAGCTCTGTGGCCACTGCATTGGATGCTTGGGAACAAGAGACAGACAGGTTTGGCCTCATTGACAACGGGCAAGATGAGCCTCTGACAGACAGCGTTGCTGAATTCAACATCGAAGACAGCATGATGACGCTCATAGGAACAGTGTAACACCAGCGTACCTTGAGGAAAAAGAAAAGAAAAAGACAAGAAAAGATTATGCCTTTCGGCATTAATTTAATGAGAAGCCAAGTATTATACCGGGCTGCCCAAAGCGTACCTTGAGGGCATGACGACCAAGAACAGGTCCGACCTGCTGCACCACAAACGCTGCATGATCCAGCAAATCATGCTGATCAAAACGCTGCACTTCAGCAGTGTCATGCCCGTCAAAATCCGAAATGTATTCTGGGGCTTCTGAGTCAGCCCCTTGGGGCAGGACCGCAACCCCTTCTGCCAAATGACGCACCACAGCATCATAAGATAGACTGGCGTTGCTGCTGACCACTTGAAGGCAAGCAGCGACCAGCTTGGTCTTGTTGGCTATTGACTGGTACTGCTGCTTGTATATGCGAGAAGGTGACAGGAGCCTGCATTGCAAGCAACAGACCAAGTCAAATCAGACCTAAGCTATGGATGCCAAGGCTGGCCCACTGGTTTGTATGAGCCTCTGTGCTGCTGGCAATGAGTGTCTCCTAGATCGCACTGATGCACACTCAGATAGTGTGGTTGGCAGTGATGCACACACAGTGATGGGTTCTGCTGCAATGCTGCAAGAACCACCTCTTCTGACCAGACATTGTAGAAGTTGATCATGGCCATGCTTGAACAGCATTCCACTCAAACTTGTTCAGCTTTAGGTTTAGCTTCAGCTTCAGCTTTAGCTTTAGGTTTATCTTTAGATTCTGGTCAGACCAGCGCATGACAGCAGGTGATGCAGTCCCCTCATCAAGAGCGATGATGCAATTGACTTTGCAACCAGCAGCTGGAAGTTGACATCAATGAGAATATCCTTTCCACAGCAGAGCATGCCGAAAGGATCACCTGTACCATGCCCAGTCTGTGATCAGCCAGACAGTGACAGGTGTCGAGTAGTCTACTACCCAGTCTCTGATGTAGTGGATCCTGACCTTGATCTTGCTGCTGCTTCTGGCGTCATACACTGACTGCTGTGAGCACAACCTGTGATCCAGCACTGTGCCAGTGGCCTTCAAAGGCAGTCCATGTACACCATCTGCAAGGAGATCATCCACAGTGCCAGAGTCAGAGTTTGAGCAAGCTTGTGAACAAGAGTACAGAGTGTGCTTGATGCAGACAGCAGATCATGTTTCAGTCAGTTATGGTCAGGCTCGGTGAGATTGTCACTCACTGCATATCAGAATTCGAGAATGAAATCAGGAGTTTGCGGTCGTTTACACAGCGTACTGGAAGATGCCAACCTGTGGAGAGATCTTGCAAATCTACCAGCTCTTCAGAGCCCTCATCATCAGTTTGGACGTAGAATGTGAAGTTGTCTAGCAACCTGAGGTTGCCAGAGGCTGGCTCAGCAGAAGCACTGGCTGCAGACTGGTTATACCCTCCAAAAATAGCATTTTCCTCTGCAAATCCATCCTGGGACAACACAAAAGTACATCAAGCTTGTCAGGTGCCACCCATGGCTTAAAGCCTGCATATGCTCTGTCTGTACAACAAGCATCTGCTTAGATCTCACACATGATACAAGAAGAACGGGTTCCAACTAGCGCTTCGCTCATGTGCGTTTGTTGCATATACTACGGGTCTGTCAAAAGTAACAGCAAGCATGCGAGGAGCACGGCGGTGCGAAAGCCTGTACGGATCCGGAACAGACCATTCCTGGAATGCTTTCTGGGCGGGGCAGGACGTGGGCACCTAGCCGAACAGAAAGAGTCTAACGCAAGTTCAATCGCAGATGATAGCATCGCGTCGGTTCGCGTCGGTGCATGCAAGGGTCTGCCTCCCGACATGTCTTCTGTTGTCAGGATCACCGACCTCATACACAGCAAAGTGGCCAAGACCCCTTACCACAAGGCCACTTTTAGCAGGTCTTCTTGGATACTTGCGTGATGGTTGAAAGGCACGATCCATCGTGCCGGAACGCGCCCCGACACGAGCCACCCACGTCCGGACTCCAGCTCAAGTCGCACCCCTCGAGCAGCTGACAGCCTAGCAAGTGACAAGCCCTTCTGTGTGAAAACTATGTAGAGCTGATCGCGCGTTGAAAGCGTCAGCTGGCGGTGCTACGCCGTGGGCTGGTGTGGCGAGACTTTCAAGTTCAGCTTTTGCATGACAATTGCCGCAAGCTGCGCTTTTACTTACAGCTTGAAGTTGCCATGCGCAGTGAGGCCCCTCACCGAGCATGGCTGGGGATTGTGCTAGGGACAGCAAAACGCCCGGATTGACGGCAAATTTGACGCGACAATACACGGTGTGCGTGATGTTCTCTGACTTTCAGCGTTTTGACATGCCAGCTCTGCCTTCAGCAATTCAAAGCCGGCATGTCAAAACGCCACAGAGCGTTCATGCTCTACGTGTCTGGTTGCTGTCTGGCAGGCAGTTGTAAGCAGCTGATATATAATATTGAACGAATTCCGCTGCTCAGCAAGGGGAAAAGCCTTGGTGCATAATTCTGATGTGGCTGATTAAGTCGCTAGATTTCTTTTCAGTGTACTCAAGTGTAAATCTTGAAGCCAGCTGCAGTAAAGGCAGGCAAATGTCTGACCCACAACGCTGCATGCTGACTGGCTTGCTGCACGGTTGCAAGACAGGCAAGCATGAGGACTTGCAAGGTGTAGCTGGTGCATCAGCAAGCACAGCTGCAGCTGCTTTGCCATAGCATGTGTGTCAAAATCACAGACTGACTTTGTTGCAACCGCAGCATGCTACAGGCAACCTGCTATGCCTGCCAGCTGTCTATCCAAGTGACTGCTGGCTTTCTGCTTGAGTACAGAATCATGAGGGTGCACATGCTTAGTCACAACACCGTCTGAAGCCATCTATCATATACTCTGCAGCCTGCAATATTTGAGTGTTACAACAGCAGCACTGTCAGAGCTCTTGCAGATGCAGCAGGCATAAGTTCATCTTGCAAGGACATTACGCTGTAAAATGAATCTGAACAGCTTAAAATCAAATGTCACAGCCCTAGCGTTTTGCTTTGCATCTATCTGGTCCTTTCCACTGTCAGTTCACAAACCGAACCAGACACAATAACCTGTCTCCAATATGGTTTGCTGATCTGCTAGGCCTCGTAAAAACGCATTTAAATTCAAAGCACACAAAGCTCTAGCTGGGGGAATCACAGTCCGTAATGACAATGCGTCCTGCCAACGTCGGCATACAGCTGCCCTGACCCAAGGCATCCTTGGCAAACTGCAGGCGCTGTCTTGCGGTCATCCCTCTCTGTGCAGCCTCAAGCTGTAAGTGCTGTAGTAATTATGCCAGTGTAGCGAAGCTTTGCTATGATCAGCAGGCCAAGATGTCTCCTGAACACTGCTAATATGGGCATGGCTGTTTGAGAGCTGCATGATGCTGCTCCAGGCTGAACATGGTACGCTCAACCTGCAACAATATTGCACAAAACCAGAAATCACCACAGCAGTTGTTGTTAAACAATGTTCAAGACACTTATGCTTGAACATTCAAGTTGTGTTCTTCAAAAAGGCAATAACATGTACAGCAAATCAGTTGCTCACTTGTTGGTACAGCAGCATGCTCGTGGATGTGCACCAATGCTCAACTGGCACTGACATGCTGGCAAGCCAGTCCAAGCAATGGCTTTTCTAAACACAGTCAGCTGAAAGAGATGTCAGGCTGCCTAGTCACTCTGAGCCACATTTTGCAGTAAGCAAGCAAAGCACACCTGTACGCCATACAGCCTTGTCTTCCGCCTCCTTTGCCCAATTCTGCAGAGTTTTGTAGCCATGAACACACAGAGCATGCTTGTAGGCTTTTGTGGGATCCCGCGGCTGCAACACCTTGAGGTCAACAGCCTCCGGAGCAACCTGAGGACCTGCAGAGGTGGAGCCTTTCTTGGCCTGCTTGCCTGCTGCTATGGCCAGTTCTCTTGCCTCGTACTGTACTTTGTGTCCAGAGCAGAGCAGCTCCAACGCTTGGACCCCAACAGCGGCTGCTGCTCTGCCTGTCCTGCTGGTCAAGAGCTCCTTGCAGGCATTCTTGCCTGGACACTCTTGCCACCACCATGCCATAGCTAATATGATCTCTAGAGTCATGGCAGCATCACGGCAGCCTGTGTGAAGAGGGCCAAGATCTGCATGTTCACATACAATCTTGCTACTCAACATCAACAGATTGTATTGTTAACATACTGTTAATTGCTGCACAGCATGTCTGACCTATGCAAGTAGCAAGTTAACCAGACAGCTATACTGCACTGACAGAAGGCAGCCTGTTGTGAAGCAGACTCAACACACAATCACTACATTTACCTTCTGGTATCGGCGTGATGAACCTTCTGTTGGTTGACTTCACGAAGTGCTTGTGCACATTGCTCAATGTACACTTGCGGAGCTTTGATGCCTGCATCTGTGTCAACATCTGCATGTGCGCGCTGTTGTGCTTGAGGTCATGTGCTGTCTTCAATCGCATGCAGGCCTGCATCATGTTGTAGCTGGACAGTTTCAGTGGCCACAAGTCCATCTGATATCTGCTGCCAGGTGTCGCTGCCTTGTGGCTGTCCCTAACTAATGCTTCTTCATCATTCATGTTGCCAAATGTCAGAAGCAAAGCATCTGTGGACATCAGCTCCTTCAGCTTAGCAGTTACAGCAGACAATCCCGCATGTTCATAACTTCAAACGAAGGGGTTGATATGGCTTCACGGGAGGTCTGCATCCTGTTTAGAGTCTCAGGCCTTAGTGTCCTGCAAGGCACAGGGTCACACCTTCAGCACAACAATCTCAGGTTTGCCACTATGTGAGTTGACAAGAGTCCTAACATCTGGCACTGCTTCAGCCAGTATTCAGTAAATTATATTTGGATTAACGAGGACCACACATTTGATGCAACCAGACAGACAGGCCTTGTCAATGCTCCTTGATATGATGTTGCTGTTTGCAGACATTGCGTCATGGCGAAGCGGTTGAATGCATGGTTTGCAGGGGTCTCACTGAAAGACTCGTTGCCCATTATGCCTCAGGCTGCTGATGCCCCTGGTCTGTACCAGGTTGATGTGCTCCTCGCTGTTGAGCAGAGTTGCCTTAACCTTGGCTACCAAAGACTGCTTGTCATAGCCCACAACACAAACCAGGCCATACTGCCGCCTGGGACTATAGATGTCTTGCAGCTGAGACCATTTTGGGAAGAAGGACATATTGGCAGTCAGGCCACTGGTCTCTACGTCAAAAGCTATCAACCGTTCTGCAAGACTTGGGTCTGCATAACAAGGCCAATGTTAGGCAAGTCATTGATGACAGGCAGCATAAATACATGCAACTACACATGATCAATTGCCTGGCAAAAGAATTCAGCATTGAATTGCAGCGTGAAGGTCAAGCGTCACGCACATCAGCAGTACATCTTGCAAGCAAATGAGTGCTAGAGGCGTGTTGCAGGCGGAAGATCCATTAGCCATAGAATGTACTGCTTGACTACATTACACGTCCACACACAGCTGAAAAAGAGCTTTGCAAGGACCACAGTCAAGTTCCATGAAGAAACGCACATTATTGTCGCTCAAAAATGTCATCCTCATCATCATCAATGTTGTCATCGCTGTCAGTGAAATCAGTTGGTGAAGGCAGTTTGGCCGGTGGCTTCTTTGTTATGGTCTTCAGTTTCACCTCATGAGCTTTAGCCTCTGCCCGATTGAACATGACACCCAGCTTGAAAATCTGCGCTGTTCCCTGCAGCGCACAAACAACGATAATGAAGAGACAGAAACATTGTCTATAAAAAGCAAATAACAATCGAAGGATCTGACCTCGACCAACTCTGGGTGTAGCTCAACGGCGCGTTCAATCAAGTCGCATGAAGCCTGGATATCTGCCGGTGAATTCAACGCCAGCCTACATCTCAAACAACTGATTGAAATTCAAGGCAAACACAAGCTGTCATGCTCAGTGATGGGAAGTGATGACTTGGTCACTCACACAGGGTGTTCTACAAGCACTTATACGTTAGACAGACAAGCAACAAGGACCATCCCAAAGTCTTACTTGAATGGATGACAGCTTTCGCTGTTCCTATGCTGTACATCCTGTAGTGTCCGTGCCCACTGCGTGCAGAAACTCAACATAGCATCCTGTTTGCCACTTGCAATCTGTTGCAGCCATTGTTGGACATCTGTAGGGGCATTGCTGATATTCCCCTGCATAAGGCAGCCTCAACTTGTGATTGCAAAGAAATCAACTGGCCATGATTTCATAGACATATAGCTTGTGCAGGGTAGACCTTGTAAAAAGATACACTTCCTCCAACTATTTTGGCCAATAGTTTTGTCACCAGCTTGATTCTGCGTGATCTGTCCACTTCATCTTCATCCACAATGGAATCGTCCTCGAGATAAAGTTGGTAGGTTAGAGCCACATGACGAAAGTTATAACTGGCTCTATCTGGGTTGCCTTCATCAAGCCCAGACAGACTGCCCACAGGAGTGAAGTCAGAATATCTTCTGCACATGACAGCATTGAACAATGGCCTGCACAAGCCAAAGACTATCTTCCGATTTTCTCCATCTGCTAAGGGCTTGCAACAAAACAAGGACAGCCAACACGTTGCCTTACGTCAATAGAATTGTCATCCTGTCTTGATAAGCTGCATCAACTGCAAGCTCTCTGGTTATTTTCGATAGCACTTCTTGGACTGCAGCCATGTTCTCTGAGACAAGAACGCCGGTAGAAACATCCTGCATGCAAACTGAAGTGAGCTTCACAGCCTCAACTGCATGCCATCGCCCAACAACACAACACAGCCTTGTTTTGAAAAAAGCAATACCTTGGTTGCCAGATCAAAAAGGAGCTGGAGTCTTGCTGGTTCTAAGAAACACTTTGGTTCTGCACAACAGAAGAAAATGGCAACCATGCTTACTGACAGACAGGTTTAGTGTGAGGACAGCAGACTCTCACTACCGCTCTCTTCGACAATAACCCCCTGCCCCTCGCAAAGCCCGCTGAGTGAGGTCACAGGGTCAGAAAGACGTCGGGCTTTGGTATTGCGTGGAGCCTCCTCAAGTTTCTGATTGCCAAGACCATATTGTAAGCCGGGCTTGTGCACGAGACCACAGACGAAAGACTCATAGCCCCGCTTCGGGTGGTACGAGGCACCAGATCGTGTTCCCATAGTTGAAGGGCTGCTATGTGAGCTGTGGCACTCTACTACCGACTGAGAGTAACAGCGGTAAAGACAGAGTTGGGGGGCGGACACGTAAGGCTTTGTTAGCGATAGCGGGCCGCTGCTGAAGTCGGACTTGTTACGGTTGCCGATAACTTATGGTATCGTTACGCTGCCCCAAACCGTCAGCGATTACAAGCTTTGGCCAGCCAACAAGTCTGATCGCTCGTGGCAGAGCCTCAGCAACCCTGCCAAACGTCATTCATTTGTGTCAAACTAAATGTCAGTGACCTCCAGATAGAGATGCCCTGGGTCAACACCATATGCCTGAGCCGTTTAGGCTAAACAAAGGCCTGAACGAAAGCAAATCCCTAACCCAAGGGCCACATCTGCACATGAAGAGTGATGAGCTGATGAGCTGCAGGCACGCATAGTAGTGGTCTCGGAGCTCTTCTCAAACAGCTAGCTGGAAAGCGTAGCTGGTCCCGCTCGCGCCTGACCGCGACTAAACAATCTTGCCGAGAGATTGTCGCGAACCGAAACGCAGTCTGCGGTCTCCTGCCCTTCACTTGCAACAAGGACGTGTCCTTCGGGGACTTTCAAAAGCTAGTGATCGAGGGTGCTGAGTCTCGAGTGTATGTTGTGAGCACGCGTTAATTATTTCTGCAAGAAAAAACATTGTGCCGTGTCCAACAAAATCTCTGACCAAGCCAGACGGGCACGCCCTTTGTGAGCATATCTTTGCTAGGTCAAAACAGGTGTCAGGCTGCGCGTATGCATGTATGCCTCACGGCCTTGAACTAGGTTGCCATGTTCACAGATTGCAGCAGCATCCCAGGCCGTGGCAACAAGTGGTAGAGACCCACTTAGACAGGCTTGGTGGCAATGCCAGGAACGCCAGGTTAACCTACATTGCTGTCTTGCCAACTCAATTGCTGCGTCGTCACTGCTGCATTGTTGCAGCATGTCCTGTATGCCATCAGACCCAGCTTCAAATGCAGATGAGGACAACACACTAGACACATTGGGTAGCCTGCAGAGCACAAGTTCCCAGGCAAGTCAACACAAGACACACTTGCACAGAAGTTCAGACTGCAATTGTGCTCTGCATTACCATTGGCACACCCCCTGCTGATCTGCAACACGCAATTTTACAGACTGTAGGTGGTGGCCCAGCACATGATACAGGTGCTTTGCAGCAGCCACCATCACAGTATACTGTCACAGAGGCTGTTGATTACATAGGTATGTGGTGATTGCTTATTGAAACTTGCTCAAACCAAGTGACGCTGTGCAGACACTCAGCTGCTGTGACTTCCATTCAAGAACTCCACTGCCAGAGGTGCAAAACAATTCACTGTTGGTGTATGAAGGGTTTGGAAAATTTCAATGGCTGATGCTGTTGTACACTGGATTGGCATGGTGTGCTGATGCCATGGAGATGATGCTTCTCTCGTTTCTAGGGCCAGCAGTAAGTCCTACAAGGCATTCTCATCTGATCAAAGTTCTTTGATGTACCCTCTTTCTTTGTTCTGTGTTGTCATACTTGGTTGCAACGGGGGTGCTTGGTGCATGCCCACTGTCATAGGTGCCAGGTCAACAGCAGTGCCAGCATGTCCTGTGCAATGCATCTCCCTCGTGTTGCTGTACAGCTCAAATTCACCATGACAGCCAGTGAGACAAGTAGACAGGCAAACAGTCACTCAGACAAGCTTGCGCATGCAAGTATGCACATGGCTGTGTGTCTGCACAGCAGCTTTCAGTCACTGTTTGATTGCACAAAGCTAATGTTGAGTAAATGCGTCATGCAGGCCAAGTGTGAATGGGGCCTCACACCTTCTCAGGAGAGCCTCATCACTAGTGTGGTGTTTGTGGGCACCATGAGTGGAGCATATGCCTGGGGCAGTCTGGGCGATGCTAAGGGCAGGAAGCTGGGCTTCTTTGCAACAGCCCTTTTCACATTCACTTTTGGCGTCTTGAGTGCAGTGGCTCCTAGCTATGGGGCAAGTCTGCCCACCTCTATGCAAGTTCCAAGCACTGTAAAACACAACAATTCCTGTCAGCATCAGCACGTACTCAAAAGTGCAGAGCATCTGAGGCAGAAGTGCTCTTGAGGCTCGGCAGGGCATCTCACCATGCATGGTTCAATTGTCTTGCAGCTGCTGCATTGGATTTGTCGCAGCTATCGTGGCATTGATGTGCCATGTGCTCTAAGCGCACAAATGCCAACCTGATGATTAATCGGTGCCAGTTATCGTGTTGTACTGCCCTTGTAGACAAGCCAACCTTCTGTTCTGTCCACAACATCGTGACTCACACAAATAGGATTTTGATACCGCACCCAACAGATACTGCTGTACTACCTTTCTGGTACAGTGGCTCATCTTCTTCCGATTCTGGGTGGGGTTAGGCCTGGGTGGGGTACCCGTGTCCTTTACCCTGTACATGGAGTTCATGCCTACTAAGGGTAGGGGCGTGTGGCTCATTTGGCTGGAGGCCTTCTGGACGTTGGGCAGCTGCCTTGAAGCTGGCCTGGCATGGCTTGTGCTGGACAGTCTAGGCTGGCGATGGTTGCTTGGCTTGTCATCCATCCCCCTGGGTGAGTCACTGCTGTACTTCTGTATATGACAGCGCTCTTTTCAATCCCAAAACAACTATTTTAATTCAGAAACGTCATCCCTACACTCGAAATCTAGACTCAGAAATGTCTGGGGACAGTAAAAACGTGTTTTCATATTGTGGAGATGCTTTAGTTGCCCAAGTGACTCGAGATTTTGGCTTGTCATCCATCCCCCTGGGTGATCACCTTACTGCTGTACTGTGGCACATAACATTGTTGTCCAAACGGCACGTGTTGCACACTCCATTTTGAGTGAAAAAGCTTGACTTGTCTAGCGGACCCCTTCAGTGCTCTCCATGTGCTCCTCCTCTTGAGTTCTGACAGTGAAAGCAGTCATGGTGTTGTCATGCAATGGGCCAAGTCTTGTCACAGAATACACACAGCACACTGGTGGTGTTCTGCTGTGCCAAACCAGCAGCAATCATTGCTTCCCACTGTGCTGTCCTCCCTGTGAGTAGATCAGATCACACCATCCTGCATGTGCACAACACTATCCTGCATGTATAGAACACCCAGTTTCATTTCACTTACCAAGCCCTTCTTGACCAGTCACTGGCAGATGTTCATCAGATTCACACAAAGGGCAACACTTGGCAGCCTAGGCGCATGGCTATTGCCCATGTAGTGCTCTGCAGTCCCTTTGGCCTTGCATCTGGCTGCAGCCCTTCATATCCCTTGCTTCTTCTTGTCATATCCCTGTCATTTCCTGTCCTTATCAGGTCATCATGTCATCAAGTGAGTGTTATCGTGTGATGTCATGGTCTCATGTTGTCATAGACCATGTATATCATTTGTCATATCATGTATCTGGCAGCCCAACACATGTTATTGTCTGCACGTGCAGATTTCCCAAGCAGCATACTCAAAATCACAGTTGATGTTGTAGGCCTTTTGATGGTGCTGTACCCGCTGCTGCCTGAGACCCCCTATTGGCTGGTGCTCAATGGGGATCTAGCCGGCGCAGATGCAGTGCTGCAAAGGATGGCCAAAATTAACGGTGTGCATCTTCCCCAGGTAACCCCATGTGATATGTGCATGTGGAGGCAGGCAGGGTGGTACAGCACAGGTCTGCTACAGGGTGGCAGGCGTTGCAGAATAGACCAAGGGCTGTCTGCATTGACATGGCCACATGGCAACGATTGGGTAGCCGTACATCTCTTGACCATTTCTGCATGTGTTAGTGGACGTTTCATGTAGTCCATGCTGCAAGGAACACTTGTATGACAACAGTTGCATAATTCACTTCATTTGATACATTGCATTGTGGGTCACACGCCAGCCCTTGCTCATCACACACCCTGATCAACAAGCTCAGATGAGCGCACTATGACCCTTGTGTGAGACAGATCCTGGGGCGTGTGCTGTGGAAGATGCTGACAGTCAAGCACAGTAGTCAATCGCTGAGCTCAAACATAGCCTCAAACAGAGACAGGGCTGCCTGATTTTGCACCTTGTACCAGCATCTTATGCATCTCACCCCTTCAGTCTCATCCTGACAATGCCAGCTGCTTTCAGCTTGCCTACAAGCGCCATGATTTTTTGAGAAGCCGGGCAGACTTGCGCCTCACAAACCCAAGCAGCCGTAGCCAGTATGCTCCCCTTCCTTCTTGCTCACCCAACATCACACAGATAACCAATCTCCCTCTGCAGTCAGCCCCCGACCCCCCCCTCCTCCCCCACCTTCACCACGCAATCAGTACTATGGAATAGATGCAGCATGATGTTTGCAGGGTGGACTGATGATGCCCAACCAAAAGCAGTTCCGGTCAGACCAAGCTTCCCCTGCTGTATCATGGCAGCAGCGTGTGATGCAGCCCTACAATGCCATTGCCAGACAGTTGAAGGAGATCTTCTCAGGAGGGCTGTTGACCACCACGCTGCTGCTGCAGTTCATCTGGTTCACCAATGCACTGGCATACTATGTCTTGGTACTCCTTACCACCAGCTTGAGTCCTCCCTGGCTTGTTAGTACAACACAGTCCAAGCACAGTATCAGGATGCACATTGATACAGCTATATTCCCTGGCTTGTACTGTTGTGATCATCTGCATGTATGCGTCAGCTTGCTTTGGCTGATTGCTTCTTAACACTAGCATGCCTTGTTCAGTGACTTTGGTCAGTTGAGCTTGGCATGTCTCCATGAGCTGCATGCTTGGTTTCTCAACTTCCTTACAGCCACAGCCTGTTTGGAAACACATACACCTGTGCTTTCTGATCAGTCACAACTGGCTCCGCACCCCAGACTGTAAGGTAACACATCAAATGAAATGAAACATCATGTCCGTCATGCCTGGTGTTGGATGGAATACTTTGTGCCTGTCCCACTGCCAGGTATAGCTGTATCAATGTGCGTGTTGATACTGTGCTTGTGCTGTGTTGCGCCATGCTGCATTGTGCTGTGCTGTGACATGCTGTGCGATACTATGCAAGGATGCTGGTTTATGCATATGCTGTCATGCAAGACAATCATACGAAGATGGTTGCAGCTGATCTTGCTGTGCTACAATGCTGCAGTTACACACCAGCGAAAGCAGTGAGGCAGGCTGCAATGCTGAGGGCAAGCTACAAATTGGGCAGCAGGACCTGCTGAGCATCTTCATCACATCCACAGCTGAGATGCCTGGCATGGTGTTCTCATCCTTGCTGGTGGACTTTCTCGGTCGCAAGAGGTACGCCCTGTCAGTGCACATTCCTTGGGTGCACTTCAGTGTCTCATGTCGGTGCATGTTGGCTCACACAACTAGGACACCTAGTAGGTACATGGCAAGATTGATTAGCTGGAACGCCTGCAAAACAAAATGATCGGTGTCATTGTTGTTGTTATTATTGTTGTTGTTGTTATTATTGTTTATTCTTCTTTCTTATTATTATTTATTATTTATTATTATTATTATTATTATTATTATTATTATTATTGTTATTACATGGTAGCCTTCTGTGCTGTATGCTTGTTTGACAGCCTTGCAGCATACCTTAGCATTGGGAGCCGCACACATGCACACTCTTCCCTGCACAGCTTTTCTCCATGACAGAACACAGCGTTTGTGCATGCCGAACAGCAAGCAATGGCATGGGTTTGCTCCGCGCAACAAGTCAAAGCTTTTGACTCGGTGTAGTAGCCTGACCTTCAGCCAAATCTTGCTGATACGGCTTTCAGTGTCTCCCGGGGAGGGTCAAACCCTAAATCCGAAACTCTGAGACTCTCGCTGCACCCCACTTGCACGCATCCCAGTTCAGGACAGACAGGCACACTGGGCAGAGCACAAAACACCCATCTCCATTGTGGTAAACACTGCACCTTTTCAAGAGAGCTATTTTCCTGACTTGAATCCAGCAAAGAGAAGCTTAGTCTAAGTTTTTGTAGCTCTGCTTCATGTGGTGTTCATCTGCGCTTGTGGTTGCAGAACGCTGATGGCATCTCTGGTACTATGTGGAGCAGCCACAGTGACTCTGATATGGGTGGCAGGCAACAACACAGCCTGGCTGTTCTTGGGACGAGCCGCAGTCATGGCATCCTACACCACACTGTATGTCTACACGCCTGAGGTGAGGCTTGCAAGACTCCTAAAGCATCTCCCCAATGTGGGAACGCATTTTTACTGTCCCCAAGCGTTTCTGAGGTTAGGTTTCTAGTGTAGGGATGACGTTTCTGAATTGGAATAGACGTTTCAGGATTGAAAAGAGCTGCACAAAAAGTTGAATTTGTGCCTGGTGAGCCACCAGGACTTATGACCCAATAGATCTCAGCGCTTCAGAGTCTGCTTGAATGCTTGATTATAACACTGTTGCTTGTGAAGGGCGGCCTGCCATGGTGCCTGGTTGAGATCTTGATGAACATCAGCCAGGCTGGTTGAGCCACCAGACTTGCTCTCTGCGTGGCTAGGCATTGCCAGGGCTTTGTGTCACCTTTGGACTTTTGTAACATGCCGAGCATACAGATTGCAGCTCAGCGTTTTCCAAGCACTTGCAGCAGCTGGAAGATCATGGTGCAGGCCTTTCAGCAATGCCACACGTCACATCAAGCTGTGTTGTGTGAAAAGTTGTCTCAGAAAACAGCTGATTAGGTTTCTGCTTGACACTGCTTTGCAGCTGTGCACAATCATCAGCCTGAGTTGACTTGCAGGTGTACCCAACACAAGTGCGATCATTTGGACTGGGGGTGTGCAATGCCTGCTCTCGTTTTGGTGCGTTGCTGTCCCCATTCCTAACAGTAGATTTAGTGGAGCACGGCCACCCCCAATTGGCAGAGGGTACCCTAGCTGTCTGCTGTGCCATTGCAGCAGTCCTGACGTGGCTTCTGCCTATTGAGACCAAAGCTAGATCACTGTTGGTGAGCATCTGCCTTGCTGACATGCTTATTGCTTGCTGGACTGTTGGTACAATCCTGCTGATTAGCATGCAATGTGACCAGGTGGTGGGAAGGCACACTATGTGGGTGTTGTTCATGTGAAAGGGTACTCCTTTTGCTGCAAATTTGTGGGTGTCAATGACAGGCTCTTTTGATCATGTGGCAAACTCGGCTACATATTTGTATGTCTTGCAGGCTGATGTGAAGGACAAAGCAGCAGAGACAGAAGGACCTGAAGATGTAGTAGTGCATGACAGTATTGCAAGGCCTGCCAGCCCTCAGCACAGATGGCACCATCAACGCTACAGACCACTACATGGGGATGGTGCAGATTCGCCTTTCAATGCAGACTCCTCAGATGGCAGCTTGTAACATTAGTAGTGTACAATGCTCATTTGTGAATGTGCACTGATACAACACAATGCATGTGTTCCAGCAGACAGCATGGCTTATGCTTAACCCTGCAGCAACTATGATACCCAGGCAATCACTCAGCCGAGTGTTACCTGAACCCAATCCTATATGACTTTTCTGACTGGACGAGAAGAGGCACTTTGTGGTGAATTGACCACAGATACAGATCGGATTGTTGTATTCTGTCATAGCAGCTTTCAGAAAGAGTCCAAGCATCACCGCCCTCAGAAAGATGATCAAGCACACTGTCCATTCAAATGCGCAACATTGTGAGCCATATGGCAGAGATACAGAACACTGCTGTATTGTTACCGGATTCAGGTACCTGAATCAAGCTACTGATTTGAAACTGCAGGCAGGCATGAATACGTATAACTTGCAGACCAGTGATGAACCGACACTACCGTTGTTTTTATGCTTGACAAAGCTCAACACCTTTTGCTTGTTGACCTAAGTCATCATCTGCATTTCTGCAAATGTCATTGGTGCAATGTAAAGAACTCGCCCCACGACTCTTTATCCAAGTGAGCGCTGTCTTCAAAGTCATCCTTGTCATCCAGCTGATCATGTAAATCCTGCAATAGCAGCCCAGCATCATCAGCACATGCAGCATGAAGCTACACAACCTTGCAATAGCAGCCCAGCATGGTCACCACATGCAGCATCAAGCACAGTGCAAAAGCTGTACATGGAAACATAGACGTGCTGTACTAAGCTACCAGCTCCTCACTGGTAATGTGTACTGGCCACTGCAAAGAGACTGCCAGGGAGCCTTCATCAGAACGTTTGCAGTACCCAATGCGGATGCAAGGCTTCATGCGTTTCTCACCGCAACAGTCGCCTTCAGGTGCAGCACCTCATCTTCGACTCTGTGCAGGGCAGTCAGTGCTGCATCGCGCTGCTGAAGATTGTTTGCAGCTTGGCCCATCAGGCGCTGTTCTTGAGAGCTCATGGCTGACTCAACATCCATGCAGTACTGTCTCATGGCTGACTCATGGTCCATGCAGTGCTGCAGCAGCTGATCCTTCCAAAGCATGAGCTTGGCCAAACAGCGCTGCAGCAGCTCTGCATTGGCTGCACCCACACAACACCATCTTAGGTGAATAATAATAATAATAACAATAACAACAGCAATAATAATAATAAAAACGCTTTCCAGCTCATGATGAGCTAGGTACGTGCGGGACAAGTCTTATCATTTCTTTTATCCTAGGTGAGATGTATGGTATGGGACAAGAGTAAGTGCCTTTGACAGAGTCTGACAAAACGATGTTGGATGATTTTCATTTTACATGATAATGTCAGGTGCGGGTGCTCCCCACAGAACGGCACCAGATCATTCTGTTTTAGAAGTCCCACTTACTGATATATCAAGACACAATAGAGCAGGCAGAGTTGCGCTGTCCACAAAACTTTGTGCAATCAGAGTTCACGTTCGGTTGGTCCAGCAGGCATCTGCCATCTAGTCAATAATGCGGCAAGCCCATAGGAGGTGTAAATGAACATGAAGACTCACTTGTGAGCGCACTGACTTCAGTAGTGAATGCAAAGTCACCATGCATCTGGCATCTGGCCAAATATGCAGCGAGCCCATGGATGATGTGAACGGATGTGAGAACTCATTTGTGAGTGCACTGACTTCGGCAGTGAATGCAATGTCACCTTGCATTTGCTGCCGGCTGATACTGTCAGTACCACCAAGCTGCATGCTCAAGGCATGGGCACAGTCCTGGCTCAGCTGGTCGTTAGCATAGAGCTGCTGCACAATCTCTGACAGGGAGCGTGCCATCACATGGGTGGCCGGGGATTGCACCAGATGCCCCAGATCCTCTATACACACAGACTTCAAGTTGAGACTTTGCAGCTTGGGGTGAGCTGAAGAGCAGTGTTGCTAGGCATGGACAGAGATGCCGAAGCGCTACCTGCTTTCAAGATGTCAAGAGTGCAAGTTTACAGCAAAGGCTGTTGAGCCTATAGGTCAGGGTCCACAACAAATCAAATTTGCATCAGCTTTGTTGAGTAGTGGAACCCACAGCTGAGCTAGGCAGCCAAAAGAAAGGTGCAGAGCAGCAGTGGCCTTACCGTGTAGGGAAGCACTGCTTCTGCCACCACTCAGAAGTGACAAGGGTCTGAAGGGTGGGCTGGGGGACCGCAAAGCCCTGGGACTCATGCTGGCTGTGTGAGCAGGCATGCTGTGCTGTGACATAGGCATGCTGTGCTGTGACATAGGCATGCTGTGCATCTTCCATACAGTCCAGCTGTGCATCTTCCATACAGTCCAGCTGTGCAACATGTCCAGATGGCTCCGCATCTGCAGCCGTGTGCTGCTGAGCCTGCTGTGCCTGCTGTGTTTGAGCTTCAGTGCCTGTCTGCTCTTGCGCCAGCTGGCTCAAGGTGTGAGCAGTTTCTTGCACCTGCTGCGCCGGCTGCTGATCTTGGGAGGAAGCCTTGCTTTGAGCTATTGGCAGCTGCTGCTGTTGCTGCTGCTGCTGCTGATTAGCATCTGATGCAGCACTGCTGCTGCTTCCCAGGACTGGACTGAAGATCTGAGACAGTCTCTTACGCAGGGGAGACCTTTTCATCTGCACTGGTGCCTCAGTGTGTGCCTGATCAGCACTGATGCTAGCTGACATGCCAGCACTTGCCTGCTGAGAAGTATCAGCACCATCAGCAGTAGAGTCCACCGCAGTCTGTGTAGTGGCCTCTTCGGGGACTGGTGACATAGGCATGCTGCCCTGGCCATGCTGTGCGTGCTGAGCCTGCTGTGCTCTGCCGCTGGTGGAGGCAAATTGTGCTGGTGAATGTGAACTTGGCTCAGACTGAGCAGGGCTGCTGAGAGCACTGGACACTGTGCCAAGCTGCCCCTGTGAGGCTGTACCCAGCAGCCCTCCAGGCGCAGCACACTGGGCTGCTAGGTCACTCAGCAGTGTGCCCTGCTCCTCTGACACCATTCTCAGCATTTTGCTCACTGGCAAAGGTGAGCTGCCAGGCCGCTGAAGAAGATCACTGCCTGTGCCTGGCAGCAGCGCCCCTGTGGGACTGCCAGGTGGCATAGCAGTGGCAATGGCTGCCAGCTGTGGCGGCCTAGGCAGGGCAGTGGCCTCTGGCAGTGGTGGCTCAGCAACATCAGCCAGAGGGGGCTCTTGGGACTGGGGGAGAGCAGGGGCAGCTGATCGCAGCCTCTGCAGAACAGCACTGACTGACAGCTGTGGTGCATCATCAATGACGGCATCAGTCTGGTCTGATGGCATACCAATGGGTGGAAGCCACAGCTGTGGAACGGCACCACTGGCTGTGGCTGTGGCTGTGGCTGACTGTTGTGGGTGTTCGGCTACTGCCTGCTGATTACCCATGCTGTCTTCAGACTGCGTCCCTTGACTGCTGCTGATGAGCGTGACAGGTTGGTCTTCAGCTGCTGCAGGGTCTGCCACAGGCTTCCCCTCACCAAGCTTCTTCAACTGCAACTCTCTGATGCACTGCCCATATGATAGGATGGACTGCTGAGAGACAGAGGAAGCTGACTTGACCAGCAATGGCGCGGCCGGCTTGACTGGCTGCATCTCTGGCAGAGCAGAGAGGCTTTCCTCTGCCTGCCAAATGCCTGATGCGTGATCTGATGCTGCTGCTGGTGCTGCTGCTGTAGTTGTGTGCACTACTGGTGCGGGACTGAGTGAAGTTTGAGCATGTGATGAGTTCTGAGCAGCTGAGCTTTGGTGATATGGCAGAAATTTGTCAGACGTGTGCTCCAGCAAGGGGATTGGGAGCATGCCAGATGCTGACTTATGCGGAAGCTGAACAGAGCCTGAGTGACCCTCAGCAGCAGGCACTTGCGATGCTTCCAATACGGCTGGTGCTGATGATAAATCAGGAGCCGTCCTAGGGCTCAAGCTCTCATCATGAGAAGGCTCCAGCAGGTTGAAGGAGTGTAGCAGCTGGCCAGCCTGGGTGGCGGGTGGTTGGGGGTCTGTGGGGGCTGAAGGGGGGTCCAAGATGCTGGGCAAGCCTGCAAACATGAACCTGCACTAAAAATGATGTAGCCACAAGACTCAGTGGGCAAGCCTGCATAAAGGTCACCATTAATCCAGCAGCAAATGGTTGCACAGTGTGAATATGTTATCTCACTTTTAGGATGATGGTCGCTCTTTCATGCAAGAGCAAAGCAGGCTGACAAGAGGCCAACCGGCAATATCATTGGTGTGTGTACCATGATGGCATTATTGCATGATGCAAAGAACAAGCCATAGCAGCAGCATGGCCTGGGAACAAACTGCATGTCAGCTGCCTTGCTGTTGTCCGATACGGTAAAGAACACTGCAGATATTGTCTTTGCTGAAATGTCCAATTGTGAAACATTGCCAATTCCAATTTTGAGGCTACTGCTAGGTGCAATGCATATTACAAGCAGACTTGAGTTGCGTACTGACCAGGTACATGGGCATGCTCATCCTGATGATCTTCCGGAAGAGACACTGGAGCACCTGCCCCAGAATCTGTGCTGCGCAGACCATGAGCCAGTCTGACTGTGCTTGTTGTTCCCAGACTGCTGGCGGTCACAAGCTTTTCCTGTTTGTTCTCATCTGTAGCAGCTTGCCGCCTGGCACTTGCAACCCATGGTGGCTGTGTGAGGGACGACCGAGTTCTTGGAGGGGCAACGTATGGCATCTCACCAAGCTTTCCAACACTGTAGGTGCTGCCAAATACCTTGCGCTGCCGTACAACATCTGTAGGCTTCTCTGGCAAGGGATCAAGGATGCTGTGCTGAGACTGCAGCAAAGCTGAAGAGCCTCTACGCGGTGACTTGGTTGGACTGAGGTTTGAGCCCAGCCTAGACAAGCTGCTGTACTCAGTACTAGCATCTGAATCGAAGCTGGCAGCGCTGAGAGCCGAAGACTCCCTCAACAGACCAGGTGTCGGATCTGCTGACACTGAGTTGACTATGGTAGGATCCTGCTTAGCGACGTGTTGCGAGCTGGCTCGGATTTTGCGGGACTTGCGCGGCGCTGCATTAGATCGGCTGTGAGCATCTGCAGCCGTTCTGGGGGACCATGTGCCGGCTGCGGACGAGGTGGAAGCCACGGAAGCACTTGAGTCCAAGCTTGAGGTGCTGACGTGACTGTCACTTCGATCAAGAGATGCTTGGACCTGTGTGCTGATAAGAGCTGCTTTTGCCTTGGATCGTAACCGGCCACTCTTGCTCCGGGTAGACTTGGTAACCAGTTCTGCTTCCGCGATTGCGTTAGCTTGTTCAGACAGCCAAGAAGAAACCGAGATGTCTTGTGCATCCATCACCGTTCAGCATCTAACAAAGGCCGGTCTTTGAAAGGTGTGCAAGAAAGCGCAAAGTTGCGCTGCGCCAGTCATCACCTTTTCAACTGCAATGTATGCAAACAGTTGAAAGCCGCACCTGGGATAATTCTAAAGTAATTTGGTTTAGAATCAGGGCCCCCTGCTCGCTCACGCAAGGCGTTTGCTGCTTGTTGTATTTAGCATTGGCTTGCCGCAATTCAGCGCTTACACCCGATCAGGCTCGGCAAGCGAACTTCATGAGCAACGACCTGCTGCAGGAAGTTGCTGAAGAGGCTCCAGCAACCAGTGCCATGCCCCACCCTGACCTGGCTCACGAGAGCAGGCCAAAGTCAGCCTGTCACAGAAGCGTCAAAAGGCAAGCGACGGAGCGGTCTACAGCACCATCGCTAGTGGCGGTGCTGCCAGACGAGCTTCTTCTCAAGGTGTTATATTGCGCAAACACCTAATTCCGTTTATCCTCGTCAGGACTGCAGTGCACCCTAACACCCATGTTGACGCCTCCGAGCTTGCTCCTCACCACGTCTCTTACCTATTCTTCCGTGTGCAGGTGTTCAGTGAGCTCGCAAAACTAGGTACGTCTGCCAGGCTTGCCAGTTGACTCGCTGCAACAAAATGACGAAAGTCTCGTATGCTGTCACTGCTTTCGCCAGGAAGTGCTTACAAGTAGGTGACATACCGCGAACAATCACGTCGTGCTCACCCTATTGTGCGCAATCGTTTAGGGCCCGTGGTCACAGCAGAGGAGGAAGTGTGGCAGCACTACCGATTTCCCTTCCGGACGTTTCACACTCCTGAGGAGCCTCACCCGGGTTTGCGCAGCTACCCGTTCTTGGGCCAGGTTTGCAGAAGGTGGCAGCGCTTGCTTGACTGCCCAGAAAGTCGCCAAGACCTGTACAGAGACGTTGTGATAGGTCAGACTTCTGAACTTTGTTAACAACAAAGCCTGTTTTAAGGTTGCCTGAAGCTCAAATCAAGCTTTTCTTGTGCCTTTAGCTGTCACATCTGACTAGAATTGCAACAGAGATGATCTTGTTGATATGCAGACTTTGGGCATGAGCTCATTACAGCAGTGCATACACCAATCGTGTGGAGTGACCGGCGACCAACAGACAAGGAGTTCAGAGAAAGTTTTGGCGCCACCAAGCTTTCAGCTCAGAAGATTCTGGATTTCATGCACCAGCGGCAGTCTGTGATCCGTAAGGTGGTTCTCACCAACAGTGAGGGATACTGGAGCGGTAAGACAGCCAGCAAAATGTACTCTGTATATCTGACAGATTGCTTTGTGACAAGTCAAACAGCAATCTGCTGACTTGGCTGCTAATCAAAAGGGCCAGCACAAAGGCATCCTGTTCATTGAGGCACATCTTGATGTTTCAGTCTGGTGCATCAGCATCAGCATCAGCAGGCAAAACACGCTGATGTGACAATTCATCAAGCCCCACTCTGCCCCATGATCTGGAGAGCCAAATATGCATTGTGGGGAGATGTGAGCAGTCAAGAATGGCAACCTCCAGCACATACTCAACTCTTTGCTGTGCTTGTACAGATGAGGGGTCATTTGTGAACCTGCAGCACAAGCACAATTTCACCATGGCGCACTTCGGCATGATGCTGGGCATGATGTGCCGAACCCTAGAAGGTGTGTATTTGCTCAAACCCTAATTCTGCAAAAGACTGCAAAGTGTATATTTGCGTCAACCCTAACTTTGCTGAACACCGGAGGATATGTGCTTGCGTGAACCCCAAATTTCTGCTCTGCTGATCATTGGGAGGAGTGAACTTGCATAGACTATAAATTGTAAGTGCGATGGCCATTCAGAAACCATCTGCAGGATGGTCTGTCTTCGTAGAAGTTTAGGAGGTTTGGGTTGTAGTATCTTATTCTTCCAACTTGGGGATGGAATCAACAGGCTGCTGTTCAGCACCTTTCTCAGCTACCTTGCAATCAGTACACGCTGGACTGCCATCAGCTTGTGTCAGTGCACACTTGTGCTTGTGAAGCTAGCATCATGAGACACCAAAGTTGTGCAGCACAGATTGGGCAACGGCTTTTCTTCACACAAGACTGGCTTTTCAAGACAACATGCATGCTTTGTGTGATTGCTTGCACCTGCCTGCCATCAATTGGGATACCAATACACCAGTCCATCTTGCACATGCAAATGAACTCTGAGTCAGCAGAGCAGGCAATACTTCTGGTGCATCCCTGCTTGCATGCATCACTTTGGTCAAGGAAGTTGGTTCAAACCTGGTGCAGCACTGCAGTGATGGTGTAACAATGGCCAAAACAAAGACTCATCCTTACCCATCTGCATCATCAAGTACACTGCCTGAGCAATGTGGAATTTGTGCCATCCCTATACAGATTTGCATTAGCAGGCAGCATAGCGGCGACTTTATCCCAGCAGGCAAAGTAGTCTGGGGCGTCTGTAATTACTGGCAGAATGCTGTTGGGCTCTTTTGAGCAGAGTGCTCAGCAGCTTGATCTTGTCCTACCCCACATGCACCTGTGCTTACAAGCCTGGATGTCTGATGAGTCATGAATGGCTCCACACCCCAGACTGTAGCATGCCTATGGAACACATTCAAATAAACGTAAGTCTGTGTTACTACTTGCCTCAGCAACAAGAGCCCCTTCGTGTCGCTGTGCACTTGCCACAGCAGCAACATGAACTGGATTGTGCCCTCTGCAGATTTGCATGTCCAGCACTGCAACGACTTCTTCTCACTGAGCAATGGAGCTTGGAGCGCCATCAGCTGTGTGAAGAGCCTAAAGAGGCTTTCCATTGAGGACTTACACTGCCGCCTGGACGCTGACTCACTCAAGGAGCTGGCAACCATGACTCAGGTGCGCCACTCTTTCTGTGAAAATATCATCAACAATAGGAATCAAAACGCTTTCCAGCTCATGTTGAGCTAGGTATGTGCAGTCTTTCTGTGCAGAAACACTCATACTGTCTGACATTGCAATAGTATAATGCAGACTGGATGTTGGTTCATGCAAAGGAGCTGGCAGAGCTGAACACAACATTGCAGAGTCAGAAACATGAATGTCAGCAGTACCTAATACATTGCTGACCGCTGACCGGATGCTGACTTCTTCTACTCAGTTCATTGGTTTGAAAGCAGGTCTTGGCATTTGTGAGCTATCTGTTTGGCCTACAGCCAGATGTTGCACTGGAGCAGCTTGCAAATACTCTGAGTAGACATGGACAGGTCAACAGCTTTGCTTGTGATTCAGTGATCATTTGCAGCTGTTCACGCTGGTCACCACATGCTGTGCTCAACTGCTGGTGATGGTACGTCAACACAGCAGCACAAGGAGGGGTTGGGGGCGGCAGGGGGGGGGGGGGTGGGGGGTTAAAGCTATTGTAGAAACTGATACAGTGGCTGATTGCATAAGGACCAAGTGGCCATGAGACAACAGTTGCTGCACAATGAAGACAGTCACAGTTGTGACTGCAGCTGCATCAGCCCAGGATGAATATAAGAAATGCAGACAAAAGCTTTTGCTGCTGCTGCTCTGCATGACACACATTCCAGGCCTTGACTATCGTATTTTGCATATGCAGTTGGAGGAGTTGAATATAACAGGAGAGCAGAGCAATGACAACTGGCATGTGGGGCTGGACTGCATCCCAGATGAATGGGCAGGCATGACAAGACTCACCAAGCTGGAGCTCAGAGGCCACTCCCTGCTCAATGTGAGTCAAACACCTGAAAAGAAAATACAAGAAAAGAGACTACGCCTTTGGCATCAATTTAATGGCAAGCCAAGTGTCATACCGTGCTGCCCAGGGTTATGAAACACCTTCAAACTTCAGCACAACATTGCGGTGTCATATGATTTGCCCATGTGCAATGCGTTGCTTTGAGCATGCCAGCTGCAGCTGCTGATGCACCCATGTACGCACCAGCACAGCAGCTGCGTGAATGCAGCAGACTTTGTGTAGGATGTGCCAAGCAGACCAGCACTGTTCTCAATGATAGAGTGGAAAGCCTCTATGGAGTTTGTTTTGTAGACAGAAATGGTTATGTCGTTTCATGATGCCATGCAGGTTCTGCCTGGCTTCCTGGCTCGCCTGCCACTGCGGCATCTAGATCTGGGCAACTGCCGGCATCTGAATTTGGATGTCATTCCTGCCATGACGCAGCTTGAGGTGTTGTCACTATCGGTGAGTCTGCTGTTTGATCAGAAGAATATTGTGTGGCCACCTTTTCTTGAGGCACTCTTGCTGTGTCTTGGGAGAAAACTGTTATATGGCCATCTTACTTTGAGGCACTTTGGCTGTGTCTTGGAAGAACAATGTCGTGTGACTGTCTTTCCTTGAGGCGCTTTGGCTGTATCTGTGCAGTGCAGAAGTTTGTTTTGTGTCCAAGAATACCTATTGGTACATACGGATGTGCCTTTGGGTTGCTACTGCACAGCTTGATGCAGCAGTCAGAGTCACAAACTGTCTGGAGTCCCTCAATTATCACGCATACAAAGCACAGGCACTAATCGCAGAACAGTCTCAATGATTATCCATGCTGAGCCTTGCAATGTGAGCCCAATCCAAGATTGGGCTACTTATCACTTGTTGGATTGACGAACAAACACTGATCTTTCCTTAAATTGAAAACATTTGTAAAGTGTCTATGCAACTTCTGTTTTGTACCAAGAAGAGGTTGATCCCCCCCCCGTTTTTTGTCACTGGGTCATATTGTAGCAGAATGAGGCTGACAGTGCAATTTGTGCTGTGTGCAGGCAACTGGCTTGGCAGAGCACAGGGACTCTGGCGCGCCTCTGCCAGCAGCTGTGGCCATCAGGATGCATCTGCCGGATCTGTCTAAACTGACTAACCTGACTGCCCTCAACCTGAGTGACAACCGGCTCACCCGAGTGCCACCTGTGCTATCTAAGCTGAAGCAGCTGCGATTCCTGGACTTGTCATGCAACCAAGAGCTGCAGGTGAGGGGCTGCTGTGCATGATGTCATCAAGATGATGTGCATGGTGTTCACAATGTGTGCATGATGTCATCGAAATGATGTGCATGATGTCATCAAGATGATGTGCATGATGTCGTCAAGATGATGTGCATGATCTTAATTAAGATCTATATAGTTTGATGTCAGGACTGTGGAGATCATCAGACATGCTGGCTGGACAGCAACAGCAAACCAGTGCTGATGAGTCTTATGCATGTCACAAACTGCTTGAAGCCTTGCCAAGCACATCACCAGAGCAGGAGGTTTGCTGCATTGTGCTTGCAGTGGTCAGCCTTCTTTATCCTAGAGTCACATGCATCAGCGTTGATGGTATGTGTGGGAGCATCCATCAACCCTGACGCTGAATCAGCAAGTCCAGGTTATATCTCAGCATCCAACAGTGGAGCAGCAGAATTTGATCAGGGCATGTCTGCTGATATAGGTACTATCTCCTTTGACGGTGCTACAGAGCCTAATGGCTGTCAGGCTAGTAGATATGAGAGGGGTGCATGAGGAGGCTGACATGGGCTACTGGAGTGAGGACAAGTGCACCACCATGAAGTACATAGCTGGCCTTACAAAGAAGATGAAGCAGCGGCCATATGGCTGCAAAATACTGATGGATCGGGACTGAACAGCGGCAGCTTGTTGTTGGTCTGAGACAGACAATGTTACCATCTAGTTTGTGTGCCACTGAAAAGTGTCCCGAGTGTGTCAGAGTAACTCTTCAATAGAGTGTGTCAGAGTTGTACATCATCAATCCGTATTCAACGCCACCATTGGTCTGTCCAGAGACACGGCCGCAACCTTGTATGATAGAGTCAGAATTACTCACCACTTCCTGCGCTGACACATATGCAACGCTACATATATAGCGCAAATGTATAAAACAATCATAGGCTGCTGCTGCTCTGCGCATGTCCAATGCCTACCTCCTGTACATTGATCTCCACAAAAATTCAAGGCAACATCTCCTGTGCATGTTACCAGTTACCAGTGATACCTGTGTTCGGAGTGATCTACATTTTCTGATCAGTTACTGATGGCTGCGCATCTGGCATGCCTCCTGTCAAACATGAGAGTGCAGTGTGCATGACTTGAAGAGACTATGCTTTTCAAAACAATATGTGGTCTAATTCAAGACTTCTGTGCCTGAGCACTGTGATGCAACACAGGCATTATTCACAGAACACAGGGATGATGAACGCATGCAATGTCAACTGACATGTGTCAATCAGTTTCATCAGCTCAGCTGTGCCCTGAACAGGTCGAGAACATCATGGAACGGCTGTTATGTAGCTCTACTATCCATCCAAAGCATGAACTGCCAGTTGCTGTCTATGATCGGCTGCTGTCTATGATCTGGCAGAATCTGTATGTCATCGGTATTCAGGGAAAGCAAACTTGAGGCCTAAAAAGAACAATGCTGTCCCGCCAACTACTGCTACAACAATGATGAGTAGCACACGGCGGATGATACCTGCAGAGGACACAAGTACAAATTCAGCGCGTTGCATGGACATGCGCATTGCTGGGTTGGGACCTTGGACAAGCAAACAAGCATGATATATTGACAGAGGAGCTGCATACAAGCATGATATATTGACAGAGGAGCTGCATACAAGCATAAGATATCGACAGAGAAGCTGCATACAAGCATGATATATCGACAGAGGAGCTGCATACCAAAGGCAGAAGTGTCCATGCCTCCTCGTATTTCCGTGCCCAGAATGTCTGATAAGTCACCGGGTTTGATGTCACCCTTGGAAACTGCCTTGGCAAGCTGGGGTGGTGAAGCCTCTGTGCCAACAGCTGCTTTTATTCGATTCGCTGCTTGTGCAAACTTCCGAAGCTGTATGATGACCTGCCAGAACAAGTCAAGTCTGGACACTAGGTGATATCAGATGTGGAGCAAGTTGGATATATCTTGCACTGATGCAAATGAGTGATTAGCCCCAGCTTGATGAGGGCGATCTCACTTGAGGAGAGCTGTTCAGCTTGACATAGTCTCCACTTTTCATGGCAGTTTCAAAATCTAGGCCGCAATTGATGGCATCTGCATGAAGGCAACTCCCAGTGTATGGCCAAGCTTTGCATTACAGCAAACAAGGACCAGCGTGGGAAAGCTATCACCTCTCAATGTGACTTGTGCAAACTCCACATCTCCAAATGATGCATGAACACAGGTAGAGTTGAATAAGGCTGCCTGCCTGTCCTCTATGGTTGGATCCTGCGCATGTTGACGAATTTTATTTTTGACTGCGCTGCAGTTGGAACATGAGTTACATCAATCCCTTACCTTTTTTAGCGCCTGCTCCCAAAGTCTCAAAGCCCCCATTCTGTCCCCCTTGTCATACTTTTCCTGACCTTTTGTAACTAACTCTGTGGCCTACTTGGAACATTTTGCAGTCAGCACAGTGCACAAACGTTGTGCGACGCAGTTTGCAAAGCACTGTGCAAGAAAGCCTTGCCAGGCAGGACAGCATATGCAATGGTCAGTAGAGGTGAAGCAGCGTACACACCTCACCATGTGCCACTGCATGCACGATACCACATCGCTGTCTCAATTGTCTGCGACCTGTATGTGAAGCATGTGTGACGATTCTGTGGCGTCAGACTAGCCTGTTGCTTAGCTGAGCATGCAAGGCTGTGACCTACACCTTGTCGACGCAAAATTGGAGAGTCTGATGTCGCTTTGCGGCCAACTCTAAGCGAGGCGGAGCAGTGTCTGAATGGTGTGAAGCCTGTTGGTTGATGACTCACGAAAGCATGCTGGCAAACAACATGCCCGGCAGCACTGTGCATCGTGCTCAGCACGCCGACCACCACTTTAACAGCCTGGCAATTACTTTTGCTGCAACTCGACCATGGTTGTGTAATGCTATGGTGTCACACAACTCTGTTGAATCCAACCGGATGCGGTTCATGAATCAACCTGGTCAAACCATGCACGTCAAACCAGCGTCAAACTAGGATCTTCCTCTTCTTGCCATGAGCTAGCTGACACTTCACACCTGCGTTGAGGTCAGCTGACCAAGCGCACGTTTATGTTGCAAATTTGACCTTGCAGTAGGTTGGTACATCCAAGGCTTGCTTTGAGATAATTTCGCTGCCGGCACCATCTTGATCTTGACCTGCGTATTGTGACACACAGCATGGCTGAGGCCAGCTCAAGCCGCGATTTGCTGGTCCCCGTAGACGATACTGAGGTACAAGGCAATGGTGTGCAACTGTTCTGACTTGCGCAAGGTCAGGACTTGCTCAAGCCCACAAATACTCTAATACCTGCAGGAGAATGAGAGAGCGCTGGAGTGGGCACTGGAACACATCTATAAACAGGGTAAGAGAGGTAGATCTGTGTTGCTTGCAAGAGACTTTCTGCACGTTGCGTCATAGAGCCTTACGAGAAACCTTGCAGGGGACATTATCCACTTCTTGCACGTAGTACCCCAGTCACAGTTCACATCTGTCATTCAGCAGTCAGAGCAGCAAGAAGAAATGCTGGTGGGTCAAACACTTTTCATTGTTTCTCTGCCACAAACTTGAATCTGGACAGGCAAATCACATGGTGCAACTCCAGCGTGTGAGTGTTCTGATTCATTATGCATCTCGCAGGTGGATCAAGCTCATAACTGGATACAAGAGCGTTTCACTCACACTTGTGATCAAGTCGGGGTAAGCAACGATACTTATTACAGTGTATCATGCACAGTCATGTAGAGTATTCTGCAAGCTGACTATTGATTGGTACCTGGCAGGTAGAGTACAAAGTCACCGTCTTGAAAGGCACCAATGATGCAGACAGTATAGGTCAATTTGTATGTCATCAAGCAGAGCAGCTGGGTGCTGCAGTGGTAGTTATGGCAGCGCACAACAAAGGCAGACAAGTCAAGTTCATTGTTGGCTCAGTAACACAGTTCTGCACCAAGTTTTGCAGCAAGACAGTGTTGGTCATGCATTGAAGCATGTAGCAGCTTTTCCAAGCATGTTGTGTTGCATGTGGGTCAAAACATGTTTTTGTTGGCACTGTGTTTTGTGAGGGACTGAGGAATTTAGCAGTGTATCAAGTGTACACTATGTAGCAGTTTTGCGCAGCAATGACAGAATTCATTGAATAGAATATGATAGACAGGTAAAGGCAATAAACATATGTTGAAGTCAATTCTAAATATTTAGAGTGACCATGTACACTTCTTGCCACAAAAGTATTGACCGCAGTGTCTGTGTGCATCTTTCAGCTCTAAGGCCTAAACCACTTTTGTGGATGCTCACACTTGCGATACTGCCATAGGTAGCTGCATGGAGGAACTTTTGGCCTCAATCAAAAAAAGTGATCTTGGAGTTCACAGCAGGCCTTCAGCATTGTGCAGCGTAGAACTATACACAACCATGTCCAACAGTAGGCTGTCATGACCTGGTGCTTGTCATGCAATATTCCATATCCATGCTACACCAATTACGCCAAAACCCTGAAGAGACCACAGTCACAGTGGTGAACCTGGTCCCTTATGCATGTTGTCATCATGTCTCAGACCATAAGATGAAGTGTGATCTTCAAAAGAACGCTCTCTGTACATTGATGCATTGCACAGGAAAGTCAGCTCAGGCCTAGGTAGAGCAGGGCTCCACAAAACCAGCTGCCTGCAAGAGACCAGATGTTTGCAAGGAGTTCTTCAGAAGCTTCCCCAAGCAGATTTCCTTCCCAGTGGAAGGGTCCCGAACAATCAGCAGCCCCTCGGGCTGCTGAACCATCATTGTTGCTCCTGGTGCCGACGCTGCTGGATGAGAGGTAGTGATGGTGACTGTGCCATCAGACATGACTGGGTAAGTCACAGTCCCAGAGTGGCCTTGAAGGGTCAGGTGGTCTGGCGTTGACTCATTTGGCATCTGTGCAACCTGCAAAGGAAGCTGCTCAGGCAGCTGCTGAGGGGGCACTGGGTCCAGGTATGCTGCCACACCCCCCTCGCTGGCAGATGGGTGTGGCATGGGGTTTGATACCACAGGCTCAGACGCATTGATGTCCTCCAGTTCTATACCAAGGTCTGGCATGGCGGCTTGCATGGCCCCATCTGTTGTGATAGCCTCTGTAGCATTCTTGATGGCAGCAGCAATGGGGTCATAGATATCAGTGACTGAGACAGCATCCATAGGCACGCCTTGAGCTTGCGGCACCATCATGCTGGTGCCTGTCTGGCTGCCCTGCGCGCCTGTGCCAAGCTGATCTTGACTGGTGTGCATCACTGTGTTTGTGTCAAACTCAGCAGTGGCCTCTGGCACGGTCAATGCTGCAGCAGCAGCAGCAGTCTTCTCCTTGCCTTGAGCAGTATCCAGATCTATGCTGTCCAGCTTTGAGTGGGAGGCACTGGCGCTCAAAGGCCGATCCTCAGCAGGCCCAGCGTGCACAGCATGCCCTTCAGGAGATGTGCCGGGGCTGCTTGTGGCAGAGCCGCTGCGAGGCTTCTTGTTGGGACGGCGAGCCACTGTTCTGACGCTGGTCTTGCCAGCACGAGAAGGAGGGGGTGCAGCTGCTGCTGCTTCCAGCTCCTCTTGCTCTACTTCAGCTGCCAGCAAAGCAGCATTTGCGAGATTGTCTAGAGTAGACCTGACATCCACTCCATCCCTGCAAAGAAGATGCGGTGTATGTGAAAACAGGCCTATCATACACATTTGGGGCTGCATCTCATGTCTGTTGCTGATTTCTTCAGAGACTTTAGGAGACAAACTTTCTCAAAGAAATCGCATTGCTGCACTATGTCATGCGGCTGTGAGAGATGAGATCAGTCAGCAGCATGTAAGTGCCAGATTGACACTGACAATAGGGCTCAGATCATACTCTGGCTGCACAGATAACAAACTGCCACCCATGACATGTAGCAGGCTGTTGCTTCAGCTGACTTGCCTTTCTTTGCATGGCAGCTTGATGCATATCTGAGATGCAGTCAAGACAGGCACAAAAACATGAATGCCTGTCAGCAGCCTGCTCACTTCTTAGCCTTTGCTGCTGCAGCAGCAGCTGCAGACTGAGAGCCTGGAACATAGTTGTCACTCCCATCCCTGTCAGAGTCAGAGTCCTGCTTCAGGGCTGAGTGACCTCTCTTGTTGCCCCTTTTGCTGGCAGTGGCAGTCTCATTGTTGCCTGTTGAGCCTACACAAACATTGCAGATGTCAAGTGCAAAACTCATTCTTTTCGAATATAGGAAAGGCGAACAAGTGATGAGACATGGGCCTGTCTGCATCTGCAGACAAACAGGGCAACTTTCTATGATCACTCAAAGATGGAGACACTGAGCACAAAGTGTTTAGAATCAGTTCAGCACAAGCACCGTACAACCAGTGTTTGTCTGCATAGTCACGACCCAAAAGACTGCTCACCTTCAGCTGTGCTTGGTGCATGCTGGACCTCTGGCTCAGCTCTGCCACTGTTGACTTGCTTGTTAGCCTGCTCACCCAGATCCCTGCCGAGTGAAGCGCTTCTGGACCTGCGTCTCAGCTGACCACTGCTGTCACCCCCACCGCTCAACCTGCCACCGACAGGCCTGGCACTGAGATCAGCAGCGCCTCTGCCACCACCGCTGCCACCGCTGCTGACAGCACCACTGCCACCGCTGTGATGGCTGTGCCCACCGCTGGCATTGTTGTGACCACCGGTGGAACCCTCAGGGCCAGCTTCCAGATTGACAGGAAGCTGCTGTTGCTGCTGCTGGTCCCCTGATGCTGAGCTGGACTGAGGCCGAGCTGAGTTGGGCCTAGATCTGGGGCCCTTTCCCACAAAGCCCTTGGTGATGGGGCTGAGCTCTTGCTCAGCTGTGGCCACCACTGAGGGCGGTCCACCACCGCCAGAGGCAGCTGGAGAGAATGCAGGGGGAGTTAGGCGGTGAGGGTGGCTAGGTGGCAGGTGAGGTGCTGCATGGTTAGCGGCGGTGTTCAGGGTGAAGGCAGTTTGTTCAGAGGAGGGAGATGGAGAGGTGAGCGAGAGGCCAGCTGGAGAGACCAAGGGAGTGGTGGACGTAGACAGAGGCGGTGGCTGTGCAGCAGCAGCGGTGGGAGTGCGGCCTGCGCATGGAAACCCAGATCTTGGTGCACGAGTGGGGTGGGGGTGGGCAGAGCGTGGGCGCTGTAATTGCTACATGTCTGAACCTGAACATGCACAACAACTTCCATCACATGATGTTCCAGCTTCAGCAATAGCAGAACAGCACTTGCTTGGAGAACGGCAGAGCAACACACATCACAGTGAGCTTGCACACAAGGCACAGCAAGACATGGGTGGATGCAGCACAAGTGTAACATACAGCCAGGTCTCTGCAACTGCACTGTGTACATAGCTGAGCAAATAATGCAGAAATGCTGATGCACGAGCAACCGAACCACCCAAAGCATCTGAGCAAGACAGATATGGCAAATATGCATCAACACAACAGCTCACCGTCAGGCACTACAGAGTTCTGAACAGCAGCAGCAGCTGCAGCGGCGGCAGCTGCAGCAGCAGCAACTGCATTCTCCTTATGTCTGCGCCCAACAGGCAGGTTGAGGGTGTGCATGTATGCCCTGAGCAGAGTGACTTGGGAGGCGTGAGGGCAGGACTTGCGCAGGGTGGCGTTCCAGTGATTCTTCACTGCATTCTCTGTGCGCCCTTCCAAGTCCTTGGCAATGTCAGCCCACTTGTTGCCCACTTTCTGCAAGGGTGCAAAGCTCACAAAGTAATCACTTGTGCAACAGGCTTCATGCAGAATGTTCTTACACTGCATCACTGTTGTAGTGTCTGAGTGACTGACCATAGTCAGTGCTGTTGACAGGTATCAGCAGTCAAAGCTACAGCTGACTGCATGATGAAATGCAAACTGGCCCTCATGAGTCATCAGGGCAGATGAGCCATCAGGGCAAGAGAGGTGAGCATTGAACTGCACTGCATGTCCTAGGATAATGCATGAGCAATGATCAACAAGCATGCGTGATGCAAACAGCTGGATTGCTCGCTCCAAAAGTCTAGACACATCAGCAGCAATAACCCAGTGCAAGCTCACAGACTTGTACCTTATGTGCTGCAACTATGATGCGCTCCTCTTCCACGCTCCAGGCATTCCTGTTGATCTTGGGGTTGAGCTGGTGGTGCCATCGTTCCCGACACTGCTTGCCAATCCGCCCAGGGAAGAAGGTGGAGATCAAGCTCCACTGCCCTTCACCATACTTCTCCACTAACCTGCGCATCACCACCTCAAGTCAGCAAATCTGCCAAGCAGCTCTGCAGTTGACACATGCAAGCTGGTGCACCTCAAAAGCTGCTGCATCAACTCATCTGCTCATCAGCTTGGACAAGCGTGTGTCCAGCATGCAGGGAAGCCTAGTCAGCATGCAGACACGCGGCTCTTGCTCATCAAGTGCCCGTCAATGACTAAAGCAAATGCAACAGTGATGGCAGACTTGATACATGGGATTGAGGCATGAGGTTTGAGGATACACCGGCTGGATACACAGGAGGAGTTGGCAAAACAGGGTTGCAGCAAGCAGTTCACTGACTGAGAGGAAGGGTGCTCGACTCACTGCATGAGGGTGGCATCTTCTTCTGGACTCCAGCTACCTCGCACTTCAGCCACCCTATAGCGTCGTTTGCGGCCGTTCTTTCCTTCACCATCAGCACTGTTGTAGTCTTCATCTCCATCTACTTGGCGAGGAAGACTGCGGCGAGTCTTAGTCCGCGGTGCCAGACCCTCCCCTGAGGCCACCTCACCCTCTGGGAAGGCTTGTTGCAATGCCCCAGATGGGGCTGCACCGAAAGGATCCCCGCCCCTGACAAGAGCAACCAACATAGCTTGAGTGCTCATGTGAAAGAGTGGTCTTCATCGGCAATCTTATCAAACTCAGATAGCAAAAGGTGATCTTCTATGTGTTACCAAGGCAGCATATCAGACTGTTGTTGTTCAAAGTTTCAATTTCAGCAGGTATGATCTACTACATGTTGTGCATATGTGGCAGGTCAGACAGAGCTGGCATTGGCGTATGGCGTATGTGCAGCAAATGATTGTGGTGATTAATGCATACCTTCCTTCACTGGCCGTAGAACTAGCAGGGCTAGCCACTGAAGCTTCTTGATTCTGCATCTCTTGGTGCATGTAGGATGGGGCTGTGGTCCTAGGATCCGCCGTTGTGGTCATTGTGTCCTGCGTGCACAGTCAATGCTTTTACAGAAAAAGATATATGTTGTGGGCAGCCATATGACTGCCTGAAGCCCTTTAGCTGAGATTGCAAGCTTGAAACGGCTACATCAGATTCAACAGCAAACATACTGGATTGTATGCCACAGCCATGATGAGACGTTGCAAAGCACCCAAAAGTGGCTCAAGGCACCAAAGGTCAGTCAGCTCACTCTCCAAGCACACCAGAGCGACAGTTACACTTTTCGGCCGGAGCGGCGAAATGCATTGACGGTTTGAAGACAGGCACATGATACTACGAGAAGGAAGACTGAGATTTTGTTGTCGGGAAAAACACAGCATCCGCAAAGTTCCAATTCAAACGCAATGACCGATCGTCGTGTGCCGAACGTCAGGCTCTACACGGACGCCGAGCAGAGCTAGTATGCGGCTCCACCGTGTAGTTGCTTGCGTCAATTGACGCGAATGACAAAAGAAGTAAGACAGGTCGGGTGCTGACAGCTGGACGTGTCATCCAAGGACGTACCTCCAGTGTGTCAACTCTAGACAAAGGCACCTGCAGCCTTTGCAAGCTCCAAAAGGGATCAAGCTTTGTTCCGTTGCATCTGCACAGCAGATGAAGCCACATAACAACCTGACTTGGCTCAAAAAATTCCATCGTGCTTGGTGCAGCAGTTACACTTCCCAGTTTTATCACCAGGAGTCCAGCAACGGTGGAAGCGCTTACCTGCTTCTGCTTTGCCAACGCAGTCTGCCCACTGCCAAGAAAGTCTACGGATGAAATCAAGGTTGCCCAGAAGAGCGCTGACGCTTGATCTTGGCGAGGATCTCAAAGGAGCTCTTTGCAAGAGGGCTGCGGTACGTTACGTCTGCGTTACGTCTGTGCGCTAAAGTACAGCCAATTTAAGCGGAAAGTCGAATAAACGTTTATTGTTTCCACAGTGTGAGTCAGCAAGAGTCCGCAATCTCGATCCAGCGCTCATTTTTGCCCGCCAGGAATCATGGCTGCCTGATTTTCTTAGTGGTATGAATCCGATGGCTGCCTGATTTGCATCGTACGTCATAACCATTCCCAAGAATGCACTGATTTGCAGAGCTTGGTAAATTGCCTAGATCATATAGCTTTTGCGTCAGATACAGTTTGCATTCAAGCAAGGTTGTAAGATTGCGCAATGCATTGAACGCCAAAGTGGCTTTTTTAATTTGCATCTGTGGTTGTCAAAATTATGATTTCCTAAGAATGCACTGATTTGCAGAGCTTGGCAAAATGCTTGGATCTTAGAACATGTGCGTCAGACACAGGATGCATTCAAGCAAGGTTCCTTTGATAGATTGGATCTCAGATACACTTTCCCAAGGATACACTAATTTGCAGAGCCTAGTGAAGTGCCTGGATCATAGGTATTGCTTCGGATACAGTATGCAGTCAAGCAAAGTTGTGAGGCTGCGCAGTGCACTGAATGCCACAGCAGCTTCCTAATCAAATTTTGCAATTATTGTGGTCGTCATCATGATGACAAACCTTATCAGAACAGCAATTTCCTGATCTTGGATTACACCACATGCAAAGGCTAACATCATGGACCCAAACCACATCTTTTAGAATCTGGCAGCACCTGTTACTGAGTAATTGACCTTGGAAACAAACTTGTCACAACACAAAGACGCTGTCACTCTCAAGGACAGATATGTGTAAGACATGACTGAGCACGCTGCACAATCTGCATACCAATTGCTCAGTAGAACTGATACTTCAGCTGACCACAAATGTGCAGAGGAAATGCAACTGCAACAGTATTAAGAAGGCAAACGATGCTGTCTTGCTGTCATGACATTATGTCGTGAATACCCATCATGTAGGCCTGTGTATACACCAGATGCAGTTCCTGATCTGGTAGCTGCCAGTAGCCTTGAGCCAAGTGCAGCTTGCAATGCAATCTGCAGTCTGACCATTATTTCTGTCCTGTTGCCAGAAGTGCAGCAAGCATCACTTCTGTCCCGGAGGGCTGACTTTGGTGTGTATCTGATGGCTATGCTCAAGCATCCTGCAGAACAGCTAACACTGTCGTAAACACCAAACTATGACAGACAAGCAAGCAAGCCTTCATGTATTGCTACGCTTGACATGTGTGTCTAAAGAAATCACAGGACGCAGAAGCACATGCAATAGTCACACAGCTGACAGAGATGAAAAGGTTGATTCATCCAACACGACCTACAATGTTGTGACTCTCATAAGCATAGCAAAGCAAAAGCATAACAGAGAGCAACCTGAGCAAATGGGAAGCAACTTCCTGCGCCCAGGCTGTGAGCTAAGCAGCAGTATTTCAGCAAGATGCCCTGTGTTGATATGCAATTGCATCCGCCAACATGATAAGCATCACAGCACAAAGCAAAGCACCCTCATCAGCTCAAGCATGGCAATCAAACAGTTGTGATTCAGTCTCACCTGCTCATCATACGTAGGATCAATGGCTCCCACCATAAGCTTGACCAGCCACAGCTCTGGGGTCAGCACAATGCCCCTCTGCTTGTACTCTTCAGCTTCCAGCTCAAAGTATGAGGTGGCATCAACCATACCTCCCACATCTTTGTCATTGTCTAGTCTGCCCAAGAAAGCTTGTGCATCTGTGTCTTTGCCCACCTGTGACAAACAAGATACAGTCAAGCCACAGGATTTCGGGCTGGCCCTGGAGCATGTCCCTTGACAGCAACACTATTCACTGCAGGTGAAGAAAGTGTCGTTGCCAAGGACAAGCAAGCACATAGCGGAAGAGGTTGTGCACACAAGCACCTGAACCAGACTGAGACAGCATTTCAGCGCTGCAAGAAGCTTTTCTTACCTGAGCAAACTCAAATGCAACTGCCCCAGAGCCATACTGAGACTTGGAAGCAAAAGCTTTCATGTTCTTGATGACCTTCACAATCTTGCTTTCTGGCTCACTTGTTGGCTCGCCATCAGTAATGGTGATGACCAAGACTGGCTTCTGAAGGGTGCGATTAGCAATGGCTGCCTCAACCATTGGCTTCAGAATGCGCGCATGCATCTGAGTGCCGAGGGGCGTCATGCCGCTGAACTGACATCTTGCCAAGAGATTGGCTGCTGATATGCTATCGCGGATGTTGTCGCCTTGCAGGTTTGAGTTCATAAATCGGATTGAAATGCCTGCAGACAGCATCAGGCTTGATTCAGAAAGCAGCATTTGCACATAGTGTACTATCCGGCATGTTGCATACATGATGCACACAAGCGATTCTGACAAATTATTGTGTAGCGCACATGCTATAGTTAGCATGCTGGCTGCCAGCATAGGCCCATGCTCAGGCTGCTTCAAAGCTGTGGTGTTTGCTGAAGTATACACGCAGGGGTGCATGCGAAGCAGTCAAATGCAGGCATGCATGCTAAGCGGTCAAATGCAGGGGTGTATGCTAAGCAGTCAGATGCAATGATTGACATACCGTCATGATCAAACAGGGTGGCAACTTCAGTCACACGCTCCAAGATGACCTTCATGTCATCTATCCTGGCACCACTCTCAGCATACTTCATGGAGGTGCTGTCATCTGCATAGATGACAATGTCGTACAATGCAAGAGCGACTAAGTCCAAGGCAAGCTCCACTGGCATCCTCCATTTGATGGCCAATGCCCTGCAGGCAGGATGATGGCTGTGAAGGTCCTCAGAGTCAAATGTCATGTCATGGAAAGGTATGCAAACAGCGCGGCAAACCAGAAGCATACATGTGAATCTACACACATGTTTTTGGAGGTTTCTGTTAGACTTTGCAAGCGCTGGTAACTGATTGCAGATCTGCAGCTGCTCTTGACAAGAGCTTTCTTAAGCTGCCTACCTGAAGTCTACTGTGGCCACATGATCCTTCACCTGCTGCAGCCTCTGTGGTGGGTAAAAAGCTTCCAGTCGATTCACTCTGATGATATTGTTCAGCTGATTATGAAGGACGGTCTGGATGCCTTGATCGTTGAGTCCTCCGGATGAGCCGACTTGCTGCTGAGGCTGCGGTCTTTGTTGATAGGCTTGAGGCGGCTGAGCGCTCTGAGGCTGCTGCCACTGCTGTGACGCAGGCTGATAGTTTTGCTGCTGGTACATAGGTTGCTGATACCCGGGCTGAGGATAACCTGGCTGTTGAACGCCGTACTGAGGCTGTTGGTAGCCCTGCTGCGGCGATTGGTACTGTTGAGGCTGAGCTTGCCACGAATGCTGAATGGCTGGGTACTGTGCGGGGGTCTGAGGCTGTGTCGGGCCGCTAGGCTGATACTGAGTCTGCTGCTGTGGCGAACCAGCTGGCTGAGCCGAAGCCCCCGTTTTGAACCTGGAGGCCAGTCCCATGGCGCAATTGGGTATCGGGGTTTCAGCGACCTGTGCAAGCAACTGAGCGCTGGCGAGGCGGTTCTGCCGACCTGCGAGAAAGGGCTTGTGTCTGTTGAGTGCCAAGTGGGCAGAAAGTTCGAAGCCAGCAGCAGCGGTCCGGTGACTAATCGGCTTATCAAATGGGTGCCTCGATCAGATCCCATCTTGCATGTGTGTGTATACTGCTGGGGCAACTTCATTTGTGTTGCCGCTCCAACGAAAACGTGTACCAATCGTCAATATGGGTCTCGCATCGAAGTTGTCACAGTATCAGCAACAAGGGGGTAACCAGGGTGGCGCTCCTGCGGGCTACCCTCAGCAGGGGCTACAGCAAGGCATGCAAGGTCAGCAGCCCGGTCAGCAGGGCTATGGTCAAGCAGGAAAGCCGGGCCAGTCTGGATACGCTGGGCCACAAGGTCAAATGGGCGGCTCCATGCCCGGTCAGCAGGGTTTTGGCCAGCAAGGTAATCAAGGCTCATCAGGCTTAGGTCAAGGCCAGTTCGGGAGTTCTATGCCGGGGCAGCAATACGGTCAGCAATCACAGGGTCAGCAGTATGGCCAGCAAGCCGGACAGTTTGGGGGCTCAGGGCAACAAGGTATGATCATGCATGCAAGGTTGATGGTCCACTTCCTGTCAGGGTGCATGCTTGGGCTGCAGTCACCGCATGTCATTGCATTCGACATCTTTCACAGTCTCAAATGCTGCAATGAAGTTTTAGGTGGTCCTCAAGGGCAGTTTGGTGGTCCAGCTCCAGGGCAGTTTGGTGGTGCCCCAGGGCAGCAAGGTAAAGCACATGACATTTTGGACACAATTTATGCTTTCACTTTCATCCACTGTCTTGGTCTACCAGTCTTGAGTACCAACTGTTGGTGGTGTCGACTGCTTGATGCAATGCTTGCTGCAAATGTTTAAGCTGTTCCCATGTGCCAAAACTCATGCCTTATGCAGGCCAGTTTGGGGGACCACCCCAGGGTCAGTTTGGGGGACCACCCCAGGGCCAGTTTGGGGGACCGCCCCAGGGACAGTTTGGTGGACCTCAGGGGCAGTTTGGTGGTGGGCAAGGGCAGTTTGGTCAGCTTCCTGTCCTTGCACTGTTTTGCACATATATGCCAAGTCTGGTTGTAGAGTGAGCATGCAAATTGCCCTAATTTTGTTGTTTGATTTCACTATCCATTATTCAGTTGATGCTTATACGTTTCATTTGACAATTTGATGTTACAGAAGCTGGTGCTCAAGAAGCTTGTATTACAGAAGCTCTCTATTTTCTCATTCCACTGCACCCTCATTCAGCATTCAGACTGACTGGCTTGCTCACTGTGATTGTCCAAACACCAATGGGCGCATCATAGTTGTGCTGAGGCAGTGATTCCTGTTGGTGCTGAGGGACACTGTGATGCGCTTGGTCAGGTGGTGGAGGGGGTAATCCTGCAGTGCAGCAAGGCTTGATGTCAAAGCTGCAGCAGATCATCCAGTCCAACCGCCTAGAGGCCTTCTATCCTCCTCCCAAGCTACAGCAGTTGGTGAACCGCCTGCAGCAACTTGACTTCAGGTATCTGACTGCTGTCACCAAATTACAATTCTGAGCACAGACCTACTTACAGCTCTTGATGCTTCACACAACTTTTATGGGAACCATGTCTGTATCTTTCCCGCAGCATGCAAGCGCACTGCTGAGAACAAGTAAATCAGCAGTGCTCACTTCTCATTGAGTTCTGTGTGATTCTCACTGTGTTGCTGACACAGGTGACCCTTTTTATGCTGCTGTGACTCCGTATGTGCATGTCTGCATGATGTTGAACCAGACATCTTGCGCCGTCTTCAACCTCGAACCAGACTGCATCAGGAAAGCCTCTTGTGCTGAGTCTACAGGCTCTGACTTCCACGTTTCTGTCATGATCAGCATGTAGCAATGACAGAAGCAATCATTCTGGCCATCCTAGCTTTGCACACCTCTATGATGCATGCCCTGCAGCAAGTGAGAGAGAGAGGATGTTACATCTTCACCCAACCAACTAGGTTGTACAGATGTGCCTGGGTTGTCAGTAACCTAGGTCAAAAGTATCAACAGCAACTCCAGCTGTACTGAACTGCAGGAGCCTTGCAGCCAAGTACAACATGCCCATGGAGTTGGCATACAGCCTTGCCACTCTGGCCCTGTACGACATCATCATCTATGCTGACGACAGTGGCTCAATGGCTTTTGAGGAAGGGGGTGAGCGCATCCAGGACTTGAAGCTCATGGTTGGCCGTGTGGCTGATGTTGCAACAATGTTTGATGATGATGGTATCTTAGTGCGCTTCATGAATGGGACACTAGAAGGCAATGGCATCCGTGACAGTATGTCAGCTGGTCAGCTAATCAGTCAGGTGTGCTCCAGTCGTCTCTGTCCTGTGCGTAGCTGCGTGGACTGGGACAAAGTCTGCTTTTTTTGGTTTTCGTGCACCCTTTTCGTTGTGTTACTTTTTGGTGTACCACTTTTTGGCCCCATGACAATGCTATGCTGGGATGCATTATACCTGGAAGCATTGGTTTTGCTGTTTGCAAACAGCACAGCAATCAGCTTCTTGAGAGCATGTCATTTGGGTAAATTGATTTATCAGACCAGACATGTCAAAGTTGTCTGTCCTGTGCATAGGTGCAATGCGTATGTTCTGCTTGACAATGTTGCCTTTTGGTGGCCCAATGATCAGCCCAACTTGAAGTCAAGGCTGAAATTCGTGTAGCTCAGTTCAAAAGTGAGCTTGGTTGTTTGTTTCCTCACCAAGCAAAGTAGTGCTGAGTGCCTGCAGTTGCTGCTAAATAAACCCATTTTGGTGCATGACTCAGACAGACCGCCCTTTCTGGTGTTTTGTCCTGAGACACTTTCGATAACACTGCATTTTCTTACCAGAAGCAGTGTCAAAAAGTGCACAGAAGCACCATCTGAAGTGAAGGATTGTTACTGTGGGGTGCAGATCAACTTCAATGGCATGACTCCTTTGGGAACCAACTTGAACCAGAAGATCATCCAGCCATTCCTCATGGGTGGTATCAACAACAGGAATCTGCAGAAGCCCATCTTAGTCATCATCATCACAGACGGCGAGCCAACAGGCGAGCCACAGAGCACGGTGGCTCAAGTCATCAAGAACGCCAAGAACATGAGCATGAACTCCCCCTATGGCCCTGGAGCCATTGCCTTTGAGTTTGCTCAGGTTGGCAAGGATCAGGCTGCACAAGCCTTTCTGGGACAGCTTGACAGAGATCCTGGTGCGGTGTCCTATTTTGGAGCATCACTGCCTGCACTCATTGCTGTGCTTGCTGTGTACAGGCCTTGCTTTATGCGCATCCCAACACAGGAATTGTCTGCTAAGGCTTGTCAACAAACCTTCTTCAGTGGTCTGTCTCACCTTGTTGCATCTATACTACCAATGCTTGCACTTGATTCATGCTTTGGCAGAAGTCACTTACTTGATTCTGCCTTGAAAGGTGCTGCTGCGACAGCAGTGATATGCGTCATGCTGTATGTCTTTGGCTTGGGTCTGAGTGTATGACATGTGGCTGCTGGTTGTGTACAGAGGTGGGCAGAATGATTGATGCCACATCTTACTATGAGCTGGAGGCAGAGGAGTACAAGCGCAAGGGCGTCATGCTGACACCAGACTTGTGGCTGGTCAAGCTCATGGTTGGAGCTGTGGATCAGTCGTTTGATGAGCAGGATTAGGGGGTCGTCATTTGCAATGCAAACACAATGAAGGATGAATTCAATTACCATTTTTTTCAATGGTACAGCTTTGCAGTGCAAGCTGGTCAGCTCTGTAGCTTGGTAGATAGCCGTTCCTTGCTTGCAATTCGAAGTGTGCATATGAGCTTGTTGTGCGATCAAATTTCACGTTGGTGATGCTCATTAGCTTCTGGCTGAGACTGTGAAATGCATGTACTAAGTGAGCACATGTCATGCAAAAAAATATGCTGGAAGAATGTAACAAAGTCTGCAGCTGCAACTCAACCTCAGTGCCTGCCAGCTAAAGTAGCAGCATGTAATGCTTTCCATTCTGCACTGCCAGTGTATGTATTACACCGTTGGCAGCTCTGAAGTGTGTTGTGTTAAGTATATTTTGATGCTGAATCCCGCATACATCACCAATTTCAAGCAAGATGGACAAACAGTATGTGCACAAAACTATCTTTTAGAGGATTGCTCGCAATTGCAAGCGTTGTTAGGCTAACATCACTCAGTCTTGCTCATCAAAGCTGGGATCAATAGCGCCCACCATCAGCTTGACCAACCACACATCTGGGGTCAATATCACACCCTTTCGCTTGTACTCTTCTTGCTCTAACTCATAGTAAGAAGTGGCATCTATCATCTTGCCAATGTCTGGGTGCTTGTCAAGCCGTCCCAGGAAAGCCTGAGCTGCCTGATCTTTCCCAACTTGAGCAAACTCAAATGCAATTGATCCCGGCCCATATGGTGAGTTTGTTGCCAACTTCTTGGCTTCCTTGATGACACTCACAACCTTGTTCTCTGGCTCGCCTGTGGGCTCTCCATCAGTGATGCATATGACTAAGATGGGCTTTGGCAATGTGCCCTTCTGCAGGGGCACTGTGAACAGAGGACGAATGATCCTGGCATCTAAATTGGTCCCCAGGGGTGTCATGCCCTCAAATTTGACTCGGTCAACTAGCGAGCTTGCTTCGGCACTGCTTTTGATGTTGTTGCCATGCAGGTTGGAGTTCATGAAGCGTACAGTCAGGCCGTCATCATCAAACAGGGAAGCCACTTCTGAGACTCTTGACAAGATGGCTTTCAGGTCTTTAATGCGCTCCCCACCTGAACCCGGCAGTAGTTTGCTGTTACGTCTGTTGCTGTCTCACATGCATGTATGCTGATGTGCATGCGTCAAGACCCTCACAACTCATGCATCATCTGCGCATAGACTTCAACCCACAGCTCCTGCTTTGACAATGCTTCATCAAGGTGATTGACATTGCACATGGAGGCTGCCTGAAGCTGCGATGATACTGACAAGGACCAGCACATGCATCACACCCATAATTGAACCACAGCTTTCATTGAGATGCAGTATCTGAGTTGATTGTGGACAAAACACTTGAGAGTTGACTTGGCAATGATGATCTGATTACACGCACCTTCTGCATACTTCATGCTTGTGCTGTCATCAGCATAGATGGCAACATCATACAAGGCCAGAGTGCACAGGTCAAACGCAAGCTCCATGGGCATGTTGTACCTTTGACCAACCGCCCTGCAGGCACTGACTGAATATGATGGCTTGTGAGGCGTCATGTGATGGGACAGGGGCCAGCCATACAAGACAAGAAGTTCACTGCATCTTGCGTACAGTGAATGTTCTAAAAACATGCACAGGCGCTTTTGTACTTGACTGACGGATCTAGTTGCAATTTTTCTGAACGAAAGATTACCTGAGATCAACATGAAGCACTTTGTTGACCACTTGCTGTAACCTCTGCGGGGGGTAGAAGGCTTGTAGTCGGTTTGTTGCCACCATCTGCTGCAGCTTGGATGTCACATAGCCCTGGAAGTCCTGACTGGCAGCAGGAGCATGCTGCTGCTGGAACGCACCTTGCTGTCCCTGATAGCCACCTTGCTGGCCTGTGAAGCCCATCTGCTGACCTGGAAATCCACTTTGATGACCTGGCAACCCAATTTGCTGACCAGTAAGTGCACCTGACTGGCCCGAGAACCCGGCCTGCTGGCCTTGCTGGCCTTGTTGCCATCCCTGCTGGATAGTGGGAAAGCTAGATTGAGCCTGCTGGAATTGCTGAGGGGCACCATATTGCTGCTGTTGCTGCTGCTGTTGGCCTTGCGGGTATTGCGGACCGCCGGGAAACTGCTGCTGCTGCTGATATTGATGGTTTGCAGATTGCTGGGGGAACTGATTCCCTCCTGCTTGCGCATACCCGCCCTGAACCGCTTGTGATGATCCGCCACCTTGCTGCGGAAGTGGTGGTGGCTGCTGCTGAAATTGTTGCAGCTGCGATGCCAAGCCCATTGTGGTTCAAAGGCGCAAACATCGAGGTTGGTTCTTTGCTACTAAGCGGCAGTCGGCATTCACAAGAAGGGATCAATCCTGGGTGTAATCTAAAATTGGATTTAAGTTTTGGACAGCTAGACGGCAACTGTAATAGGGCACGCGCCCTGTCCGCTTCTTATCGCTGCTCAACTTCTCGCGGCTCCTCATTGCCTCAAAACATTCGTGACGGGACGCTCACAGCACAAATTTCCGAAAGCCTTCCGCAACGTCATTTGGACTGGTTTCTGGAACCGACTGTCGTTCACCCTCGCTTGATCTGACACGATGGGTTTAGCATCCAAGATCCAAGCTGCTGGAGGTGCTGCCGGCGGAGCACCAGCTGGAGCGCCTGTCGGGCAGACCGGAGCGCCTGCAGGCTATCCGTCACAGGGACCTCCTGCCGCTTTAGGTGCACAAGGCCAGCAAGCATCGTTCTTTCCGGGTCAACAGCAGCAGCAGCAGCAGCAACAGCCGCGTCCCGGCCAGCAGGGTGCTCAGTCCAGCTACCCTGGCCAGCAGGGAATGCAGCAAGGTCAACAGAGCTCTTATCCCGGCCAGCAGGGAGGCTTTCCCGGACAGCAAGGTCAGCAGTCCACGTTTCCCGGCCAGCAATCACAGCAGGGCGGCTATTCTGGCCAGCCAGGGCAGCAAGCAGGCTTCGGCAGTCAGCAACAACGCCCTCAGGGCGCTGCTTTCGGTCAGCAAGCTGGCTTCCCAGGCCAGCAAGGTCAGCAAGGTCAGCAAGGTGGCTTCTCAGGTCAACAGCCCGGACAGTATGGCCAGCAATCCTCTGGCAGCCAGTACCCAGCACAAGGCGCAGGGGCTGGCTTTGGTCAAGGCTCTGCTGGAGCACAGGGACTGCAGTCTAAAATTGAGAACATGGTGCGAACCAACAGACTGGAAGCCTTCTACCCACCCCAGAAGCTACAGGCTGTGCTGCAGAGGTTGAACCAGACAGACTTCAAGTAAGTCAAGCAAACAGTTGATGCGCTGTTCCTTGCGCCTGCACTTGTCTTGTCTGCACGTTCCTGTGAACGTATGTTCTGGCTGCCTATAGCTCGTCTTTGACCAAGCCATGGTCTGATAGTTGAGCGCGATTGTCAGTCAAGTCAGCATCCCAGATCAGTTGATTTGTTTTGCAGGGCCCTATCCCAGAGGTGGAACATGCCTCTAGAGCTGGCTTATGACCTGGCAACTCTGGCCCTGTACGACATTGTCATCTTCGCTGATGACTCAGGCTCCATGATTTTTGAAGAAGGGGGCGAACGCATCAATGATTTGAAGGTCATCATGGGTCGTGTCGCTGAGGTGGCGACACTGTTTGACGAAGATGGTATGCCTTGTGTTTGTGACTTTACTCCCGGGCATTTCCATAGGCAGTCATGTCACAACTTGTCAGTCTGGCTGCACATCCTAAGCAACATGTTGCCATTAGAACAATGCACAGTTTGCTGTCTGATGTGCAACAAGTCATGTATACCGTGCCAGTCACACCATGCCATGTCTGTGCAGTCAAGAGGATGCCCCTCACTCGGTGATGTGCTTGCTTGTAGGTATCGTTGTGCGCTTCATGAATGGGCATGTGGAGGGCAATGGAATCCGTGATCCTATGTCTGCAAACAACTTGATTTCCCAGGTATTGCAAAGCAAGAGTACTAGCAATGTGTACAGCAATGCATTGCAATCATGCTGAGCACATTTATGAAAGTATTCACTGTGCCGCAGTGAAATCACTGTGTAGCTTGTTTACTGTGACCCTCATCTGCTGGCTATTGTGTGCTGCAGTGCGTTGTTTCTCACCATCATGTCTGGTCTGCACTGTCTGCACCTCCTACTTTTGTGTCTCTTTGTCTGCTTCAAAGTCTGTCATATCAAATCTGCGTTTGACTTATCAGACTCTCAGCCATTGTTCCTGTACATGCAGGTCCAGTTTACTGGTATGACTCCTCTTGGCTCTAGTTTAGATTCCAAGGTCATCAGACCTTTCCTTGGCGCCGGAATCTCAAACCGAAACCTACAGAAGCCTATCTTGGTCATCACCATCACAGATGGCGAGCCGACAGGAGAGCCTCAGAACACCGTTGCAAATGTCATCAAAAACGCCAAGAACATGTGCACTAGCTCAATTTACGGTCCAAATGCAATTGCCTTTGAGTTTGCTCAAGTGGGCAAGGACACAAAGGCACAAGCCTTCTTAGGAAGGCTGGATACTGACCCAGAGATTGGCAAGATGATTGACGCCACCTCTTACTATGAGCTGGAGGCAGAGGAGTACATGAGGAGGGGTGTGAATTTGACGCCTGAGCTATGGCTGGTCAAGTTGATGGTGGGAGCTGTTGACCCAACCTATGATGAGCAGGTAAGCTGCAGACATACCTGCATATGACAGATGCAAGCATGTTGAAGATGTGCCATGTCATGTGGCTGCATGCACAGGATGTCATTCTGCAACCTCCTGCATGAATGTGAAAGGGTGCTTGGCTTGTTTGACGCGTTGAAGGTTGACTCTCATTCACTTCTGTTGCAGGATCAGTAAAGGGTTCCGCAAGCACCAGCCATAAAAGAACAGCAGGGTGTCCCAGCTCATGAAGGTCAACTTGACAGTGAAGTAAAGTACAGCAGGATGTTCCAGCTCAGCAAGGTCATTTTGATGGTGAAGTGAAGTGGAGCAGGGGGCTCCAGCTCACCAACGTCGTCTTGACAGTGTATCAAAGTTTACTATTGCAAGATGCGTCATGTCACTCTGGCATGGGTCTTATGTCAGTTCAAACGGTTTGCCACAATTAGAGACTTTCATTACGTTTGATGCTGACTTGACGCTACAGTTGTTGGACTGATTCTTGACATTCTCTGCCAGCTTTGCAAATGCTTTTTGTTTATGATTGGTTTGTGCTCTAGGCATTGACTAGCCTTTGTCTTTTTAGTTGGGCACATTGTGCGGCTGAATCAGTTTTGTGTTACTTGCCTTGGGTCCTCAAGTTATCTGCATATGGTTTCGTGATGTGGATAAGTTGCTGCACAAAGCGTGCACCGAAGGGTATCTGCTTAGGCTCTTGCTTGTTTGCTTTGGGACTGACAGGTCAACATACATTGTAAATCTAACGAATGACAGCTTTTCATGACAGTATATTTGACTAAATCCACTACAACTCAATCATCCACGCAACTGCTTTCTTGAGCACCTAAATCCTGAGAGTATGCGTGTGTCAAAGCGCCACCCGTTCATGGAAAGATGGAACAAGCACGTTGAGATCCTCCGAATATACACAGAGACGTTGAAGTTTCACGCTGCTGGCATGTTTGCCAGCCAGCGCAGTAAGCTGGTTTATCAAAGCCAAATGGCTGAACTTTTTCCAATGGGCAAGCAGTATCAAGCATGTTAAGACCCAGCAAGCTATCGAGATTCAGTAAAACATGCTCAACAATTGGAGATTTGCTAACATCAGATGTCATACATGACTCGCATCCAGACACAAGCAGCAACACACTTTCTACAGAAATTTTGTTGGTACAGCCATGCTGAAGGCTATGCTATTTGCAATGTCTAATTCACCAGTGCACAGCAATGGCAAAACATACTGCGCGGAAGAAAAGAGAGAAGAAACATGCCATTTGGCACGAAATGAAGAAAAGCCTGAGGAGGAAGTTTATTGGGCCATTACAGCATACACACTGATAGCTTGCAGGAATCCAAAACCTGGAACAGTTGCACCCATCATTCTCTGCAGAACCAAAGCAAGTTTGCATCAATGTGATGCACCCTGCCTCATTAGCCTTTGCATGGCAGCCTGCTCATAAGCTTCAGCAGCATCTTCTTTGTGCTGAAAGCGCCCCAGGTACTGAACAACATTGTCCACTCTGATCTGGGCACGCCACTTTCCATCCGCGTAGGAAACTCCTGTACAGCCGGACTGATTTGGTACTGGTCGCGGTCTCCAGAATGCAAGTCTGCCCTGATGACTGCCATCTCTAGCAGCCTTTGACCTGCCAGCTGCCTTTGCAACAAGAGCACCAGCTGCAGACTGCCTTTGTGACTTGCTCCCTCCATATCCATGGTGAGCAGAGAAGTGAGATCGCCTCACAGCGTTGGACACCTGAGCTGACTGAGAGTGAGCTTGAGGCCTGAGGCTATTCAGCAGGCTAGCAGCATGATGCAGGTGATCCTTGGCGGGAGATGAATGCAGCTGAGCTGGCTCATCTGCATAGCTCGGATGATCATTGTGCTCTGGTGACTCATCAGCTTCTGCTACAGCATCTGAGTCAGAGTGGGTATCTGCGCTGTCAGCTGGCTGCCTTGGCACAAGAGAGGGCTCAGGAAAGTTGACGGGGTCCCTGCCTTGCGACACATGCCAGGCATCCACAGCAGCTGCTGCACCAACCTCTGTGTCATAGGACCCGATATAGACGGTCTTCTTGACCTGGACAACATGAGATGCAAGATGAGTATCTGGATCACAATTTTTATTTTATTTTTATGTTTACCTTTATCATTGTTATGATCATTTCTGTTACTATTGTCATTGTCATTATCATTATCATTATTATTTATGACATGAGATGCAAGATCAACATCTGGAGTACTACAGTACCATTTGTGATACCCTGATAGCCTGAAGCATTAAATGTGAGTGGGTGTGCTCGTCTGCTTGCAAGCACACTAGTGTTGTCCTTTAGTCAGATGTTGCTGTACAGCCTTGGCTTCACAGCAGTTGCAACACGAGAAAACGCAGCAAACTTGTGTTGTCTCTGATAGTCAGTTGCAAGCCTTGATGCAGCATGCATGCGGCCTTGCTGTGATCAAGGCATGCATGAGGTGTGCCCATGGAGGCGAGGGGGGGGGGGGAGGGAGTGAGGGGTAGTACCAGGGGATCCCAAGTGCCTGCCCTCCACCTGAGGGGGAACTCAGGGGAGTGCCTGACCCCATTCACCCCCAAGTATGTGGACCCAATGTAGCCAACAGACTTATTCAGGTTACTGGGTGAGGCCCCTGCTCTATGATGGTTACGACCAGTCCTGGGTGCACCCTTGCTGCCACCTGAGCCAGGGCGAGCTGGAGGAATCTGGTCAGGAGGTGAGTCATCCTGATGCTGAGCTGGCGGAATCTGGCCTGGGCATGAGTCATACTGATGCTGAGATGGCAGGACCTGCCCTGAAGGTGAGTGCTGTCGATGCCTGAGCCATCCCCCTGCTGCTGATTGACCTGCTGCTGAATCTGATGACAATGGCAGCAGTGTTCTGTCTGGTGCTGCAGAATGACTGTGAAGGCCAGTTGCGATGCGCTGACTCCTTGCAGGAGGCTCTCCAGCAGCGCCTGATTGGCTAGCAGCTTCATCAAAGTCAGCGCGGGCTTTAGCAACAGCAGCAGCTGCAGCCTGCTCTGCCCCAGCAGCTGCTGCAGCAGCTACTGTGGCCAGATCAGTGGTGGAGGCATCAGAGGGGCGTGCCTGTCTGCGTGTGCGAGGCTTCCGGATGCCCCATGAGATTGGGACACGAGCCAGTGGTACAACGGCAGCTTTCAATCCAAGGCTGGACTGCTTATGCTGTTGAGCAGCAGCAGCAGCAGCAGATGGAGTCTCAGCATTGCTTACGTGGCTGGATTGTCTGCGGCCACTTCCAAAGGGGGACACGCCTACATCAGCTTCTGAGATTGTGACGCTAGGGTACCTGACCCTAGCAAGAGGGTGGGGCTGATAGTGTGGGTGTATGCCTGGGTCAGCCCCCTGATCAGCATGGGTGGACCCAGAGGGATCCGTGGGGCTGTGAGGGGAGGGTGTGGGTGTACCCAGGGGCTGCAATGAGAGGATGGGGTGGATTGAGGTGGAGGGTAAAAGGGGGTCTGCCTGCTCAATCTTGACAGGGCAATGTGAAGTGGTGGCGACTAGGGTTTGGGACTTTGAGACCCTGGGCAAAGGAGGCATGCTGACATCATACCTACATAGCCACAATGCGGGGTGAGCTGTACAGCAGGCGCCTGCTCATGGCATGTGAAGATATGAGTTTTTGCAAAGATGGTGTTTGGGAAAAGGACTTTGGATTGAAGATGTTTCTGTCCTCAACAACAGCTGATAGCTGACCCAGCTGAAAGGCATTGACGCCGTCTATGGGCAGGTCTCAAATGGCATATGTGTCTCTCCCTGAGTCCTCAAACACAAGCCAAAAAGGTTGCAAATGTCAATCTTGAAAACACAATGGCTACCAGCAAAAAAGCCAGCAACACACAGCTTGGGCATAAACCCGGGCATGAAGTTGCCATGGCAGGCTGAATAGCTTGAAATGATGGACTCTGCAAGGTTTCTGTCAAGCACTGTCACACACCTGGGTATATCATCCAAGGCTCTATGACTTGGCTGACTCTCGCTTGGCCCAAGCTGCATCAGGCCATTAGGCTGACTGGAGTTGGCGTTGAGGTGCACAGGGACAGTGAAGTGAGTGTCAGGCATGTCCACTGCTGAAGCCTGCTTGGAGGTTGATTGGCCTGCATGGCCAGAATCAGGAGTTGAGAAAAGAAAGAAGGAAAGACTACGCCTTTTGGCGTCGATTTAATGAGAAGCCAAGTACTATACCGGGCTGCTCAGGTAATTAGGAGTGGGTGGGTGATGAATTGGTTTGAGCAAAGCCAGCATGGCAGTCTTCATGCGCTTAGAGGTTGGTCGGCATGCATGGCCAGAATGTGCTTTACTAGGAGTTGGTGTGTGATGAGTTGGTTTGATCAATGCCAGCAAAACAGTCTTGATGGGCTTGGAGGGTGATTGGCATGCATGACCAGAATGTGCCTTGCTAACAGTTGGTGTGTGATGAGTTGGTTCAAACAGAGCCAGCAAGACGCTCTTGATGCGCTTGGTTGACACAGCCGAGATGCGCTGTCTAGGTGCATGATGCAGCTGCATGTTCACATGCATGCGATTGGAAGTCCTGTGAGGAAGACAGGCCAAAAAGATTGACATCTGGGCGTGGTACCGATAGCAGGTGACATACTGAACTGCATTGCTTACAATCTGCTTGACGTTGCATGGCGTCGCTTGACATGATTGTCAATGTAATGACAACAGCATGGACTTTGATAACATAGTCTGATACTATCACTTTTGACTCCAGAACTTCCAGTGTATTGCACAGTTATGTCACAGACTTCTCCCTAGCATGCTCACAGAGAACACCAGCATGTTGCATTTGCGGCTTGCTGCATGACTCCATTTCTTGCTGATCTATGTCCTTGATCGTCTCCCAGATGACATTGGCTGGTTTGTAGGTAGAAGAGTAGATGAGCAAGCAAACTCACCCTGTGAGGTTGGCGAGGACCTGGCAGCAAACCCAGCTAGCTCAGGTCTGGATCGTGCAGCTTGGTGATGCTTGGTGGTCTGCTGGTTCAGGCCCCCATGCAGAGCTGTCACGTTGGCCATCTGCCTGGACTTGCAAGGCCAGCGCGGGGAGACTGAAGAAGAGCGGACGGCTATCTCAGCCTGGTCTGACGTTGCGCCTGCTGTGTTGCAAGCACAGCAATGCGTCAGGGAGCGAAGAGCAACAGCAGAGGTGCCGAATGGTGGTCAGGCTTCCTCTGATGTTCAAGTACAGGAAAGCAGGAGGGACTGAACAGAACCGCTTTCACTATGTATGGTGACCTGAGAATGCACAAGCTATGCTTTGGTCAAGTCACTTTTGTACAACAAGCAGATGCACTATGTGATGATCTGTCGTAATGTGGCCTCACTGCGTATGCATGGTGTGTAAAGCCTTGAATGGCACATCATTGACTGCTTTCTGAAAGCTGTACCAGATCTGGTCCCAGGAGGGAGTTGTACCATACCATGCTGAGCATCTGCTTCGCCAGGCCAGCGCACATCTGACGTCTTGCTTTGGCTTCTCCTGAAGGATGTCAACTTCTGCCTGTCCAGCTCCTCATCTGCAGCCTGGGACTGGGGACTAACGCAGGGGGAAGGTGCCTGAAGGTCTGACAGAGGTGATGCACATGGTGACAGCCTAGCCCTGCAGGGCACACACAAACCTTAGTGATCTCGCTGCTGCATGTGGCATGTTGCTTGCCAGAGGCTTCGGACAGGGCACACGCACAACCATATGAACCCATGGAGCAGATATCTCTTGACTAGTGCGGCCACATGCTGTACAGCTAGACAACTTGGTGCCTGCCCAACACATCTGCAGCCTTGTTGACCTTGAGCCCTTTGATGTGTTCTGTTGACCAGAACAGCTTTGGGGCTTCCAAATAGCTGATGGTGCAACTACGCCAAAACAGGATGTGAGCTTGATCAGCCATGACATCAAACTGCAATCGTCGCAGGAGGGTGTGTCAATGGCTTGTGCAGGCTTTGCATGACCATGCTGTCTGAATGATGCATGGCCCCGGCTTGCGGCTGCTCAAAGGAACCTGTGTTGCAACCACAGACGTTGGAACCAAGTGTGGCATTTTCTCTTACACGTTGTTACTTTGATTTGATTCATAGATCACTCCAAAGCCTGTTCAAACCATGTAGGCTAGGCTCAGGAGGGTTCCTCAAATGAAAACAAAGTGACAGTACTGTAACTGAAACTGCCAATGGTGTTGGTATGATGCCTGTGGTTTCAACTGTGATTGAAGCTGCCAAGGGCATCTTTGGCCGTCCTAGGTCTAGTTTCAATGATGTTATGTCATGTGATTGTCAAAACTGTCGTATTAGTTGGCCTTATAGGGATACACAAGGCAGACTGCTCTGGAGAGACAAGACTTGTCCTGCACATACCTAGCTCATCATAAGCTGGAAAGCATTTCAACTATTATCATTATTTTTATTATTAAGGGCATCTTGGAGCAAATTACGGCCATCTCACCAGAACACTGCTGTTCGCTGAATCTAGTCTTGGGAGACAAATAAGCATGGCTGTGAGGGCCTACGCACAAATGACCAAAAGCCTGCTGCAGGCGGCAGAAGACTTACTGATCAGCTGCTGCAGCAGCTTCTTGCAGCATGCCATGATGTCCACCAGAGCTGCTAGATTGGCGACGATCCTGTGAAGCCTGTGTCGCGGGTGCTTGCTGTACAAGCTGCTGGTCTGCGCCTGCTGCACTTGCGCCTCCATGCGCCTTGCTTGCCCTGTGACACAAAAGGTATCGTTGCAAAGTTGCTAGATGCACATTGCAGCGGTGAATGGCATAAACTGTGAAATTTTCCTAGACTGACCTGATGCACAGCTATGGCCAAACTGCACCCAGCTGACAATCCTATCTTGGATGTGGTCTGTTCAAGTCTTTCAATACATTCACAGTTATCTTCATAATGTAGTTCAGGTTTTATAACGGCATGCTAGTGAAAGTATAAAGTACACAACAAGCTGTCCAGCACAGATGCCATGCCAGCAGCTGCTGTTATGCATGGTTGGCATGTCATTTGCAATTCAGATTATTTAGCAAAGATACACAGTGCAAACAGGTGTGCATGAATATGTCATTTGCAACTGATGTTATGTAGCAAAGATACACAGTGCAAACAGGTGTGCATAAACATCAAGGCAATGTTCAGCCCAATCACCAATGGTCATACCAAGCACAATGCATCCCACAGCACCTCATTACCAGGCCTTTCTGCGCAATGCAAAGAAATGCATTACCTCAATTCCACAGATATGAAGGCCCAGCATTCATCAACAAAGGCTTGAGCGTGCTTCAGCTGCTGGAAATCTCTGCTGTCGTCTATGGTACAGTCTGTGACAGTCCATTCGATCACATGCCCTTTGGCATCGAACTGCCGCTGGACTGCAAAATATGGCTTCTGAGTGGGCGACAGCTTTACGTCCCCTTCAATAGGAGCTGTGCGCTGCCTTTTGTTAGCCTGCTGTCTGCTGCTGCCTTCTTCAGCATATGATCGTGGCCTTTTGGTGCTGTGGAAACCATTTAGGCCATTCTCATGGGTAGCAGAATTCTTTGCTGAACCATGCTGGTGCGAACGCTGCGATGCATCTGGTGACTGTAAAGTATCTGGCTTTGGTCTACGTGCTTCGAGGGGATACAGGACTTTGACTCCACAGGCGTTGCACAACACCTTGGGGCCTGATAAGACCTCAGGCCGCCACAGAGGAGTTGAGGTTGTCCCACAGCGAATGCAGGCCTGTGCGTACAAACTTGGGGTCACAAAGCGCCGATAGTGGACATACATTCATACATACATCTATTCTTGCAAAAGGCTGAAAGCTTGAGTGGACAAGAACTCATGGAGGAGTGAATGCATGAACACTCGTGAAGGGTGCTTACCCTCTCCATCACCTTGCAAGTATGCTCTGCATAGACAGTGTAGCCTGGCGCTGAGGTCCTCACTGAACTCTGTTAGGACACATCCGGGGCACAGCCAGCTGCCAGGCTACCTCACGTTCGTACATGCCAGAGAAATGCTATCGCACTGACTGTTGTCGCTCAACAATTTCGGGACTTGTTATACAGTGTGCGATTTGGCTATCCCGTGTTTGTAAAAAAGGCAGCAGGCCCGGCCTCAGCGCCGGACTGTCTCTTGACTGAGCCTTTGGAGGCCTTCAATGTCAAGTGCAGCAACTTGGCCGCCTGTAGCAGCGATGAAGCGCTCACTAGTGGCCAATACGACTGGTGATCAGCTGTCCGAACGCTGTCAAAAGAGCTTGTGACCGGCCAAACCTAGCACAGCGGTGCAGCAGATGTGCACAGTAGCTCAGTGTGATTGAGCCTCAAAGTTATGCCTTTTCCGAGCGCTGTTATGTTCGATGTGTCCTAGAATGGTGCTTGCCAATAGGGGTCCCATCAATTATTGACGGGTGCACCCCACATCCGTACAGTGTCATTCAATCATTGCAAGGCCGCGGAAACACATACACTCGCACACCATAGAAACACCAGGAGGCAGAGTGGCACAAATCGTGCAATTGCGCAAGGCAGCAAGGTCGATTTGCAGCTGTTCGAGTTTGGGTGGTGGTAACGAAGCCAGCAGCACGTTTTGTCTGGTCCTTTGAGTCCCCTGCTTACCCCTGCTTTTTTACAACAAGGTGCGTATTCGGTTCAGTCACAGTACAGCCTACCTTTCCTGCTGAATACTTCCTTGTGGAGCTTTTGATACTTCCAGCTGCATGTGCAAATTCTTTGAGCACAGTTTGTCAAATTTTGCAGGTCTTTGTAGCCACGGACGGATTCAGGCAAACCTCCACCTTGGCTCTGCAGACTCTCTCGGCAATTGCCATTGATCTTTGGCCTTTAAGGTGCTCTGCAGCGTCCGAATCGCGGCGAGACGCTGAGTAGTGCTTCCTCGCAGTCTGCGCGGCGAGGCACACAGGCTGTGACGGACCTGCTGTTTGGTGCACTGCAGGTATTGGTCTCTCAAGTTGCCGTGCTATTGTTTTTCGCGCAGCGTACCTCAATACTGCCTGCGATTTGTTCAGTCTCGACACCGTGCCTGTCTCAAATAGCTGACAAGAGGTCTTCGATGTATTCTAGGCGGTCGTTTGACAATCTTTTTGACTTGCACCATTTATATTGAGAGCTAGCCCCCATATCTGTCACCTGCTGCGGCGTATCTGTATCACCTGCATTCCTTCAGAGACTTTGGCAAGCAGGTCACTGCTTGGAGGCTGCTGACATGACAACAGCAGCACTCGTTAAGCTCCAGGCAGCTGCAAGTGTCTTACCAAACAATCATGTTGTGTTTGCAGATATGTTTGTATACATCACATAGGACCTCGGAAGCTTATGGAGAAGGACAGAGATGCCCCAGCCTCCACTGTAGCTGGTCAACAAACAGGCAAGAGCTTTAGTGCCTCTTGTGTTTGCTAAGGAACGCAATGGATGCAGCACTGCAACAAAGCTATGCAAGGCACATGCATCTCTGGGCAAAAGGTTAAGTGCAATGTTTGTACTATAAGCATGTAGCATGCAAGATCACTGGTCAACACCAAAGCAATGTTCAAACTTTTTGGGCAGTGTGGAAAGAGACAGATGTTGCCTGAATACCCAATTGGCACAAAACATCTGGCATCCCTTAGTGCCATTCCTGCTGATATTGGCATGTGTTCACCACAGGTCCTGGCCATCCATCAAAATCAGGGTCACACAGCGTAGGTGCATGGCTGACACAATCACTAGCAGCCATCAAAAGGCGTGGCAGATCAACAGACGACTCGCGCATGTCCATGGCAGCAGTAGGCAATGTAGATGTGGATGAGCAACACCAGATTCTGGTGAGCAGCCTTGTCTCCCAAGGTCTACCGCCTGCTGGCAGATCAGAGTCCTTGCCTGTTCAAGCTGGAGCTGACTCAGCAGCACAGCACGCCCAGCATGCACAGCAGATTGAAAGTGCACCAGCAGGGCAGGAGGTCAAACGTAAGCCTGGCAGGCGCAAGAAAGCCGGTCTTGGGGAGCCACCTTACCCCCCCAGCGTACCTCCCTCCAGCAATGGTCACATGGCCCCTCCCTCAGCAGCACCAGTCAATGCAGATGCTGCTGTTGTCAGCACACATCAGGTTTCGGCATCAGGCAGCTCGCCTCGTGCTCAGCTCTCACCTCGTCGCGGCATAGCTGAGGCTGAGCTTGATGGCGTGGACCACCCTGCTGGTGCGTTGCTTCCACAACAGGCTAATCACAGGGGCAAGGGCAAGACCTCAGTAGCTATTGACCTGACCAAGCTCCTAAAATCCAGGACCAAGCATCAAGTCAGGGACAATAAACCACCTGGCAGCATTGGTGGTGGCGGTGGAACGCTCCCCCCCTCAGCAGGACATGGACCCCTCACAGGTGCTCTTATGCCTGAAGCAGACCCTTCAGTAACTGCTCAGCCTCACCATGCATCAACAGCAGCTGAAGCAGCGGCTGAAGCACCACCAGCAGCAGCAGCAGGTAGCAAAGGAGTTGAGCCTATGCCAGAGTCTGGAGGAGCAGCTTCTGCACAGGTACAGCCTACAGCACAGGCACAGCCTACGGCAGATGAGTCTGCAGCAACACTGTCAGGACCTCTCTCAGGCACCAAACGCCGCCGCGGACGCCCGCCCAAGCAGCCTCTGCTGGAGGTCCAAAGCATGGAACCAGAGGAAGCCCAGAATCATGTCTTGGCATCGTCATCAGCAGCAGCATCGGCAACAGCAGCAGATGCTGTCGACACTGAGATGTCAGATACGGTCGCAGCAGCAGCAGCAGCAGCAGCAGCAGCAGCAGCAGCCAATAGGGAGCAGCAGACTTCAGTTCTGCCAAGAAGCGCACGCAAGTCTGCAGCAAGCTCACAGCCCCAGGATGATGACCTGGCAGCACACCCAGCAGCTGCTCCTGCAGCTGCAGGCCAGGAAACTGCTGCAGATGGGTTCAGCGAGGCTGACCAAGGGCAGGAAGGCAGTGACGCAAATGGAGGCAGGGAAGGCAGGGGCAGGGCTGGATCACATGGGCCTGAACTGCCCTTGTCCATCCTGCTTGATGGGGCCTCCAACAAGAAGCGTGGCCGGCCTTACAAGAATGCTGCAAATGCTGAGAAAGCAGCTGAGAGGGCAGCTCGCCGAGCAGCCACTGAAGCAGCTGAGAAGGCAGCTTATGAGGCGGCTGCTGAGGCTGCACAGGTGGTCATCACAGCACCTGCGATGCTGCCTGTGAAGAAGAGGCGTGGTCGGCCCCCAAAGGACCCTGCTAAGCTGGCTGCGGCCCTGGCTGCTTACCATGCTTCTACTTCTGCCAGACAAGCCAGCATGGACGCAGAAGAGGCTTTTCTCAACTCTGGTGCTAGTCAAGAAGCTGCACAGGCAGCTGCTCAGGCAGCTTTTGAGGAACCTCCGCCACAAGCTGCCGAAAATCCCCAGCTACAAGCTGCTGAGCAACCCCAGCTAGAAGAGGTGGCTCCCCCAGCTCCTGCCGCCACCCCCAACCCTGTGAGGAAGAAGCGTGGCCGGCCGCCCAAGGCAGTTGCCAAGGCAGTTGTGGACAACCTCAACTCGCCGAGTGACTCACTCCCCATAGCTGCTCTAGCTGGTGACTACGCCTTCAGACAGGACCCCCCAAACAGCATCGAAGACGAAGATCATGATCAGGCCATTCTGGATGCAGCAGCAGTTCTGACTTCCAGTCTGCCATACCCCCAAGAGACAGCTGAGCGGCCATCTCCGGTGGCTAGGCAGGGCAGGCGCGCTAAGGGCAAGCGCAGATCCAGCAACAGCAGTGCTGATGCACCGAAGCCTGCAGCTGCACAGAAGAAGCCCAGGGGCAGGGCCCAGGGCACTTCCCAGCAATGGCAGCCAACTAGGGATAAGCAGCCCCTGGACAGGGATGGGCAGATGGCAATGGAACCGGAGCAGGAAAGGCAGAGGCTGCCAGTCAGGGATCGGCTGAACCCTGCTGAAAGGCAGCAGGATCAAGCTGAAAGGCAGCAGAGCCAAGGTGAAAGGCTGCAGGACAGGGAAGGGGAGCTTTCAAAGGAGAGGTCGAGAAGAAGGCAGCTGGAGGTTGTTTCATCTAGGGCCACAGCCATACTCGAAAGCATTGGACCAGATTCTCAACCCCTAGCAGATGCTGACATGCCCAACCCAGATTCCCACCCGGTCCCAGACCCCCCAGGCAGCCGGGGGTACCCCTCTCCTGGCTCCAACTCAGAGCCTGCAGCCCCCCCTCAGTCAGGGTACCCCTCCAAGCGCCACAAATCAACCCTGCCTGCCACAGCTGCCTCTGCCAGCCTGGAAGAAGAGCAAGAGCCAGTCTACAATGACTCACCAGAGCATCAGGCACACGCCATGCCAGGCTCAAGGCATCATGGCACACAGGCACAGACAGATGCCTCATCAGCGGGGACGCAGCGCACAAAGACTGCTTCCAGCCCACGTGTCAGTGGCCCCATCACAGCAGCTGCTGCACCAGCTGCTGCTGAAGTCACGTCAGCAGCTCACACTGCACCTGAGTCTGTACCTGACGCCATTGCTGCAGTGCCTGCTGATGCACCAACCACAGGACCAGTGTCTGTCCTGTCAGCTGAGCATCAAGTGGTGTCTGAGGCTCAGCAGCTCAACAGTGAAGCAGCTGACCTGGCACAGGATGATCTGCTGGAGTCTTCAGTGGTAAGCAGCTGGGCGCAGTTCAAATTTCTTCTCAGATCAGTACCACGAGGCTTTGTGGTGCATTTGCTAAGTCTGTTAACTGTGTTGAGGACAATGGAGCTGTTATTGTTGGTAGCACTGCTGTGATAAGCAAATTTACCAACAACAGCTCATTGTCCTCAATGCAGGAATTGCTGCAGTAAGCAGTTCCCGCATTGAATGCACTTTGCTCTGGCCTCTCAATCCTGACTATGCTATGCATGACCTTTCGTTTGGTCCAAACCATGTAGTCAAATACACTGACTGCCATGCAAGCACTGGGAACCAAATCAAGTGCCAACATTGTAGTTAAGCATACTGGCTGCCATGCAGGCACTAGGCATCACACTAGGCTTCAACATTGTAGTACATCATACTGGCTGTCATGCAGGCACTAGGCATCACACTAGGCTTCAACATTGTAGTACATCATACTGGCTGCCATGCAGGTACTAGGCATCACACTAGGCTTCAACATTGTAGTACATCATACTGGCTGCCATGCAGGCACTGAGCATCACACAAGTCTGCAACATTGTAGCAGATCATACTGGCTGCAATGCAATCGCTGAGCATCCTTCTAGGCTTCAAACATTGTAGTACATCATACTGGCTGCCATGCAGGCCCTGAGCATCACACCAGGTGGCAAAGATGACTACTCAGCACCCAGGCTGCACCCCTTTCCCCACATCCAGCAACAACAACAGCCACTGTCATTCGTGGTGGCAGCTTACTGACCCATACTCTCTTAACCTTCAGCAACAACAGACACTGTCATCCATGGTGGCAGCTTACTGACCCATACTCTCTTGCGTGCAGGCACTGGATGTGCTCTCAGGGTGGAGGCATGACCAGTCAGCAGCCAAGGCACAGCATCCTTCTCCCACCTCTAGTGGGTCTGTGCCTGCTGTAGCAAAGGTTGCAGCAGGGAGCAGTGTTGGCCACCAACAGGAGGCATCGGCCAAGAAAGGCAGCTCTGGCAGTGAGCCTGGCCTGACTCAGACCACCTCGCATGATGCTGGTAGAGGCCAGACAGAGGTGCGTGCTCTGGCAGTGTGAACACAAAGGCTCTTTGTTGCTTGGTGGTGTTCACATGCGTTTGTGCCTGTCAGTATTTGTTGCAGTTTTATTGAGACTGTCCAGGTTTTGTGCGTGGTTCTCCTCAAGGCCAGTACTTCAACTTGACAACCATTCAGGTGCTCAGTCTAAAGCAGTGTCTCAACCAGCAGGACAGCAGACTGGCAGTCAATGTGTTGTCAGTCTGTAGGTCGGTCTATGTAATTGCTGGTTTGCTTGCAGTTTTCTGCTGCCTGGCACTTTTGTCGGCCTGCAGAACTTGTTCACTTGAGCACTGCAGAAACCAAAACTGTGACACACTCCACAACTCTTCTTTGCTCAGTCAAAGTCTCTAGTGTGCTGACTTTGCTTCAGATTGTGGGTAAAGTGTCTTTATGGTGCAGGCAAGGACTGACACTCCCCCACAGCCCTCGCGCCCCCAGCATCTTCAAGAGCAGTTGTGCGACCTCAGACCCACACAGCCCGTTCAAACGCAGCAGGCGCAGCACGAGGTACAGCACAGCCCCCAACAGGCTGCCCAGCCTGCCTTTCAGCCGCCTGTGCTTGCCCTTCTGATCAGTGGGATCCCTCCCATTGTGTTGGGAACCTTCCAAGGGGATATGCAGCGAGCTAGGATCATCCTGGAAGCTGCAGGTTTCCTGCTGCCTGTTGACCTCAGCTCATCCCTGCTGCCTCCTAATTTGAATTCGAGCCCACCGCTGCAGCACGCTGCTGCGCCTGCTGTGCACGCTTTGCCTGCTGGGCTTCGAATGGCACAGGCAGCTGTGCAAGGTGGGGTGTACACCTCAGGGGAGGAAGATGAAGAAGGTTTGCCAGTGCAGCATGCTGCTGTCAGTGGTGTTGAGCCGGCTGTGACTGAAGGTGACTCCTATTTTACTGATGCCTCTGTCATGTTCAACAGACAGCCATCCCAGCCATCCCATTAACCCTTGTTGCCCTGGCTCAGTGCATGTATCTTAACAGGAAGGTCACATTTGCCTTTCATTTGCATCCTATATGCAGTGTCAGAACCTGATGTACCGTCAAGCCTGCTGACCTACTGTACCAATGTGCCTTAGCAGCAGCAGCAGCAGCAGCAGCAGCAGCAGCAGCAGCAGCAGCAGCAACCTGTGCATGCATTCCCCTGTACCACTGTACCCTTGCAGGTGTCAGCAGTCTCATACTCGGTCTTTGTCCTGTCTGCTACATGGAGTCAGGCAACCACACAGAAGCTGACTGTGCATGTGTGCATAACAGGGGCGAGCTTGCGGGGTGCCCATAGAAGGAAGCAGAGCAGGCCAGGGGAGCAGGCTGCCAGGGGGGGCAAGCCCCCCCCACCACCTGTGCATCAAGGTGGCCCTCTCATGTTCTCACCTATGCCCAGCAAAGGCAGCACTTGCAGCATGTGACTAGCATGCGTGTATGCATGTTCTGTCCTGTCACTGGCAGAAGGAGCCTCGGTTCTTGATCATCTGTGCTCATAATGGGGTTGTGAATTGGTGCGTGAGTCCTTAGGAAGGTGTACAAAGTAATGGAGGAGAGTTCATGTCCAAAGGATCAGAAAGGATCAGTATCATCAAGCTGCTGTGTGCCTTTGTGGATGCACGTTGGAGCTTTGTCTGTCTCAGACTGATTGTCTTGTAGTGTGGGTCGTCAGCAAACATCCAGGACACCAGCTGTTTACCATAGGCCTCGCCTGTCAGACTATAGCCACAGCTCTACAGCATGTGCATTTCAGCCTTGCCATGCCTGGATAGTATGTTGGCCATGACAGCAAGACAGGAAAGCTTTAGATCAACTCAAGGGAAGCTTGGGCCCAATTTGGGATCATCTCAAGCTTCTCTATATTGAACGCCTAATGGCACCATCTTTTCTGTTTCTTTCTTTCTCAGCTCAAAGCTTCACACTGATGACATGATTGAAAGGTGCCTGACCATACGTTTGATGTCTGCAGATGCAGACATGCCTGTTGTGAGGCCCGGCAACAAGCGTGGTCGCCCCAGTAATTTGGCCAGGCAAGCAGCTGCTGCAGCAGCTGCGGCGGCAGCTCAGCTAAGGGATGGGGACCAGGCTAGCCCCAGCAGATCCCAAAATGCTAACCCTGCTGCTGACAGGAATGGCTTGTCTCAGGTAATCATGTTGCTACTTCTCAGGTTGATGGGTGTTCAGATCAGGTGGCGGAAGATCATCCACAGACATGGGGATTGAAAAGTTTTCAATCCCCATGTACTGCATTCAAAGCAATCTTCGTTTCCCACATGAGACCTCAAATCTTCAAATCTTTCATTGATGAGGTCCAGTAAGCCATTGGTTCAGTAAGAGTGAACCAATGGCTTTGCGGTCTGTTTTGCGATGCAACTTGCAATGTGCTTACCCGTGTTCTGAACTACAGCAAATTTACCAGACTGGAAGTTTTTGTTGGATGGTGTGTCGGAATTTAGGCAAGAGGCAACTCAGTCATGTGCATTTTAGCTCCAGCCTTCTGGATTTCAGGGTGCCACTGTCAAGATGATCTTTGAGTCCATCACATTTGTGCACATAGTCAGTTGGTGATATGACTTTCAATTAAAAGGAAAGAGGTGAGATATGGCCAGGTGTTGATCAAAGGTCCAGCAGTGTCAGAATCAAGACATGCAACATGCAGTGCATGCATGCATGCAAGCCCTTTTGAAGCATGCTGTTCCTTATGTCAAAGTGCGTCAATGAACCATTGGCATGCGCTTCTGATCAGCATGCAAATCTTGTGAAACTAAAGTGCGACGGTGCAAAGAATAACAGAAAGTCTGTCGAACAAACATTTGCCCAACAGGAGGAATGGGAGCGTATGGGATTCCATGGGGAGTTGCAAGGCACAGGGCAGAATGGGCAGAATGGCCTGGACCAGGATGGGGATGCCCCAGATGAGGCTGGGCATGCAGTTGCACCTGGGATGAAGAGGAGCAGGTAAGCGCATGCATGGTTTCTTGCTGCTTAATGCCATGGTACTCCGCTGGTACTGCCCTGGTGATGCCTTGGTAATGCACAGGTAACGCCATGGTAATGCACAGGTCATGCACTGATGATACCCTGGTAATGCACAGGTATTGCCATGGTGATGCACAGGTACTGCCGCGGTGATGCCCTGGTAATGCCCCATGCAGGAAGCCTAGTGCTCGCATCTTGCAAGCACATAACATCCCCTCAGAAGAGCAGCAGGTCGCATTTGAAGGCCACAGCCCAGAAGGGCGGCAGGGGCGGGGGAGGGGGCGGCTTGGCAAGCGGGGCAGGGGGGCATCGCATCACATGGGCAGCCCAAATTCCAGGCATGTTCATTGGCTGCTTGGTTGCAGCACAACACTGCTTTGGCATCCTACATGCATGCTGTGGCTCTGTAACTTGTTGCAAGTTTAGATTCCCTTGCTAGAACTAGCCAGGGCATGACTCAAGAAGGCACATGCCACATGTTGGTATTCTTACAAGTAAAATAACTAAACTTGTAGAGCATCCTCACCTCTTTACTACATTGTGTGTGAACAAGGAATTCCAGCAAGAAGTATTGCTTCCCCAGGGCAAATGAGCAGGGCAGAAGGGCTGCGGTTCCCACCGCAGCCCTTCTGCCTGCGGTGGGAACAAACCAACTGCTGCTCCTGCAGGTTGTTCATTCTGACAAAACCTGCAGCAAAAATACGCAACAGACTGGATAGTTCCATTACAATGCCTGATGCGCACATGACACAAGCCATTCTGTGCAATTCATGGGCAATGCATGCCATCAAACAGTAAGTTTTGCTGCGCGTGAAAAATGGGATCTCTTCACACTGTTTACACATTGCCTACTTGAGTTCTGGACAATCCCTTTATTTGCTATCATATGTGGATTTCAATGACTTCTTTGAGGATGTCTGGTACAAGTAGCTTAATGGAGAAGTGGTCGTTCATCTGTGGTTGGAAGAAAGCATTGCAACTTCCCTCTTACAACAAACGAACGCCCAGTTCTCATGTGACATTACTCATACACAGCAAACTTAAAGTTGTCATTGTAGGACACAGACACATAAACAAGTGAAGGCATTTTTATGTTCCACACAAAATTGTTTAGTAGAGTGCAGGAGTCTGGTCAATTTGCGTCCCTCAACTTCTGCATCCCTGTGTCGCTGCATCTCCGAGCCTCTGCATGCCTGTCCCGCATCCCCAAACCTCTGCATGTAGAGACAAGTACCTTGTCCTCAATTGCATGCATGGTTCTAGAATGCAGGGCCTCTGACATGCACTCTCCCCCCAACAACAACACCAAAACCCACATGCTGCCTTCAGTGTATTCCACTATCCATGGCGTACAAGGATGTCTTGACATTGGTCTACCCAAAATTTCACAAAGTTAAGACTAAACTGCTTTGCCTCCAGACAGACCCATGGCTGTGTCATGCAGGGATAATGTCATGCCTTGTACACTAAACCTATGACAACTAAATAAATCAATAATGGCTGTATCATGCAGGGATGGGTCTCAGCTGCCTACCCATCACGCCCGCTTTGACCACCCACAGGTCTTGCCTCTTGCTGATCCCAGCATGGACCATGGGGACCCACACATCCCCAGGAGGAAGCGCAGCAAGCCCACCGAGCTGATTCGCCGTTTGGAACTTCTGGCAGCAGCCAACGCAGCCGAGGCAGCTGCTGGGGGGCGTCAGGATGAGCTTGAGGATGACTACATGCCGGACAACCTGTCCTGCCTGGCTGCTGCGGCAGTTGCTGAGTCTGAGTCGGATGCTGAGCTAGCCAGGGCGCCTGAGAATGGTCAGCAGGTATTGATGAAGTAAGAAATGACTACAGGAATGCTGTGTGATGAAGACCACCTGGGCAGCCTGGTAGAATCCTTGGCTTCTCATGAAATTGACGCCACAAGGCGTAGTCTGTTCTTGTCTGATGAAGACCCATGTGAATATGGCGTGTCAGCAGAGTGTTACCATGTTACCCTCCAGTGAATGCAGCGCGGCAGTTTTGTGAAACAGCCATGTCTGATGGCGAATATGGATGCCTCTATGTGTTTGATACACTTCAGTGTAGCTATTGAGAATGTATCTGTATGGCTAGAGTGCTTTTTGCACAGGCAGGTCACACACTGCCTGGTGCCACCTTGCACATGGAATGGAGTGTTATGCAACTGAGGCTGCTCTTGCACTGAACGATCAAGCAGCTGTCGCAATTTGCTGGAACATGTCATCATTATTCATATGCATCATGGTAGCTGACCAAAAAGACCTGGTTTGTGTCTTGGCTGACTTTGGTGGCTGATGCTTCTGTTGCAGGCGGCACCAAGTGGTCCTCAATCAGGCGGTTCTCAGGTCAAGCCACAGCATCGCACAGCATCACAGATAGAAGGTGTGTCTGCCTCTGCAGTTCCACGCCTGCTCTGCATGCGTTTGCGGTGAATGGTGACTCATCACTGTGGGACATGTGATGCTGACAGCATTCTGGCGGCAGGGAGAGTTTTTTCCCTTCTTTATTTGGCAGATTTATCTGAAGCCCAGTACTGGGAAGCAAGCAAAGCGAATGATGTGGTTTTCACGCACGCCTCACCACAAAACCGGCTGTCAAAGATGCCTGTTTGGTCTACTGGTGCACAAGCAGTCAGAAGTTGCATACTGCCACACAAGCAGTTGGAACTTGCAGTGACAACTGTGGTTGACTAAAATCAGACATGTTCTCAAGGCAGCATGTTGTCAATGACTCAAGCATGAGGAATCGGGGGGGTTTTGTCACTTTTGGCATGTGTATTGTCGATGCTCAGACGCCAAACATGACAAAGAAAATTGTCATTGCCCGTTCAAATCCCCCATCCTGATTGACTCAATGGTGCTTGAGTCCGGGACACAACTGATACATTTAGTTTTATGTCACTGCAAATTTAGTTTCATGTCAATGCAGTGGGTCCTGGGCACGTGGGAGGAGAGGCTTTGGTGGGTAGATTGGTGGCCAAGCGCTTTGGCAGCCATCCAGTCTTCTTCCCCGGCAGAGTCGGTTATTTTGCCCCTATGCTGTGTCCCCAAGCGTGAGTCCCCAGTCCACATAGCGAGTGGGCTTCAGATGATGTGTATGCACAAGACATGAGCCTGTCCCTGTAGGGGTGGCACTGCCTTTCACACTAGGGGTATCACTGCCTTGCACACTAGGGGTGTTACTGCCTTTCATACTAGGGGTGGTACCGTTTTCACAATAGGGGCGGTACTGCCGTTCATACTAGCTTCATCAAAAGCAGTGCCCCAGACCAACAGTAGCTGGAAGCTGAGTTGTTGTTTCCACGTTGTGTTGCACAGAATGTGGCTTGCAATAGCTTCAAGCAATTGGATGCTATGCCCTGACTTGTGTCTTGATACCTGTTGGCCAAGCCTGCATTCCACTTATTGCTGTTGTTGTTTTTCTCTATGTCCTGCTCTAGCTGAGCTTGTGATGTGTATGCAGATTTCTGCATTGTGTTGACAAATAGGGGGATGTTGTGAATTCTAGCATCAGAATCCCCCTATCCTCACATGCCTTTTTGATTGTGCTGCTTGAGCATCTACCAGTAGCTGCATATGCAAGGTCAACAAGCAAGGCTAAGCTGAACACAGAGGTTCACTGGGAGTTACCATTATCAGAGTGTGTTGAAGTGATTGTAGACAGCTCAGACCTGACTTGTGCAATGCAGGCCTTTCCACATCCAGTACAAGGATGGTGATTCTGAAGACTTGAACCGTGAGCAGGTTGAAGCCATACTTGTGTGAAAGCTGGCAACTCTTCTCGTTCTCTGTGTCTCTTTATGGTTTCGTTACGCTGCTGTGTTGGTTCCAGCTTGCTGCGCATTTTAATTGTGTGGGTGTTTCATTAAAAGCCTGCTGTTTTTGTGGCGTTCAAAATCAATATATTGTGTGGTCATTGTATTCTCAGGTGCTGCCTTTTACATTTACAAGTCTTTTCCAAACTGTACCGCACCCAATTCGCTAAAACTGCCCAAGTTGCCTTTGGGAAAGTACACTGTTAGTTTGCAGACGCAGCAGAAGGTATGCTATTCGAGCAAATGCTCTCATTGGGGGAAAGAAGTAGTCTGGAACAAGTAGTCATTGCAGCAAGTACAGCTCGTGTGAAATTCCTGCAGATATGTTTAACTTTCTCATAATGCTTTGGGCACAACACGCATCTGCCACAACAGCAAACATACCAACTGAATAGAGCAAAGCTCCATAGCAACCGAACTAGCACTGTGACATACTCATGGTCTGCTAAGATTTGTTGGTACGACCACCAACAGCAAGACATACCTAATAGCTATATGATGCATCAAATGCTGCATGGAACTTTGCTACCTAATCAGTTTTGCTACGGCCTCCATCAGTGCCATCTCCCCTTGCGGGCGTTCTCAAATAACGCAGCCACACTAACATACAGAACACACATGGCATGCACCAGACCATGACTGGATTGAGTAACAAACAACTGTAGCCATAAGCATGGCTCAGAAACCGCAATCCCTGGTAGTGAAATGCAAGGAGGAGGCCAAGCGTGATCAGCTGTGTCCATTTGAACTTGGCTGATTTGGTCTCCAACCCATCGGTCAAAACTGAACGCGCCATCAAGCGATCATGCCTCACCCTGCAATAGAGTACCAATCGCTAAGTTTCAAGCATTTTAACTCATTGTTCAGTGAATGACTGGCCTTTTGAGTTTCAACAGTGTGTAGCAACCTTCCAAAAGCAAGGCTGCAATGGGCGTGCATCGTGCAAAGAAATCAGGCTCTTTTCAATCCTGTAATGTCTATTCAAATTCCAATTCAGAAACGTCATCCCTACACTGGAAATCTAAACTCAGAAACGTCTGAGGACAGTGAAAATGCGTTTCTACATTGTGGAGATGTTTCAGGATCATGTGAGCATCTGGTGTCTGGGCAGCCCGGTATAACACTTGACTTCTCATTAAACTGACGCCGAAAGGCGTAGTCTTTTCTAGTCTTTTCTTGTCTTTTCTTGTCTTTTCTTTTCTTTTCTTTTCTTTTCTTTTCTTTTCTTTTCTTTTCTTTTCTTTTCTTTTCTTTTCTGAGCGTCTGCTAGGGTGAAGCAATGCACACACAAGGTACAGGCATTGCAGCTGCACCTCTCAATGCACGCAACGTGAGAAAGACATGATCTCAGCAAGATTGAGAATCGTACTGAAGATCTCCATTTGCATGCTCAATCTCAACTGAAAGGTCTGGCAATGTTCATCGGCTAATGAGACAATGTTGCATGTGTGGGAGTAAGGCGGGAAGGTTGGGTGAGGAAAAGGAGGGAGGAAGAAACGGACCACAGGAGCAAATAAACAGCGGGAGGGGAAACAGAAATGAAATACGGGCAAAGAAGGCTGGGGAAGAACACCAGGGAGAAGCAAAACGAAAAAGGACAATGGGGTCTAGGCGGGCAGGCAAGGGAGATGAGAGTGCAGTACAGAAGCTGACCAATGAGAACAATGGCAGACAACGCCTGCTAGCCATAAACAGGGAAGAAGATAAAAGAAGAACATGAGGGAAGAAGATAAAGGGAAGAAGATAAAGGAAGAAGATAAAGAAGATGCGTACCAATGGGAGACCACGCCTGCCAGCCACAAGGTGCCAGGCAACATTGTGAAGAAGGTGAATCTGTTGACCAGCATCAGAGTGTCAGCACAAGGCAGCCATTGCCATGAGGCTTCGGCTGTTGGGGATAGTAACACCCCCTGGGACAGGAACAGCCCCAGAGGCTGACTGGACAGGAATCTGGCTGCAAACCAAGGCCCAAAGGGTACGTACATGCTATACAACACCTGTATGCAAACTTAATAATGACAATAATAATAATAATAATAACACTTACGCTGACCAGCTCATGATGAGCTAGGTATGTGCAATATGCAAACTTGAGAACTGAAAACATGCAGCATCCCATACGCGCAGATTGCTCATCAGAGGAATGGAACTTGGCTGCAGATTATAACCTATCAGACTATGCTGCGCAACACATATCTGCTGATGCACAGGCATGTTTCAGTCTGTGCATGCACACGCTTACACCAGTCAAGCCTATCATGCACTGGCCAGCTGGCCAAACTTGATCTGCATCATGAGAAATTTTGAAACGATTTCACACAGCCATAGTCTTTCTTCAACAGATTATGGACATTGGCCTCACTCAGGCCTGCAAGGGGAAGGGAGCTCTCTGGAATACATTTTGGTCACAACTCCTAAGCAACTGCTTGTTTGCTAGCGTGACAGTAGAGTTCATTAACAAACATGGACTAGGGGCAGGCTTTTCTGCTTCAGGGAAATATCTTGGGCTTTCTGGGATAGAATTGCATGATCATGTACCTGAGGCCACCAGATTTGAGGCACAGCAGCCATATCACACAAGACTGTGGGAGCCCACATGACCCATGACAGCAACCCGCCCTGGGTGCTCACATCTGCATGAGATGTCTGTCTTGATGAAGCACCTCCTGCAGCAGTTGCAGGCAATGCCATCAGTACCAGCTCACACCAATTTGACATCACTGTTACAGCACACATGTGGTATGCAGTCAGCAGCCTTCGGCCCTTATGTGGAATTGTTGGCACAATGAAAGGCTGAGCAGGAACAGTGTCCTGCATCCAACCTGTGCCCAGCTAGCCATTGATAGGCAACTGCAGTCAGTCCAAAGATCAGATGACAGCCAGGTACAATGTTCATACTGGTTTGAATGACGTGAGCGGCACCCAGACCCAGCAAAAAAGGCTCCCCAGCTATGATATGCCATTCACAGTCATAAACACCTCAGCTGGACAGATTAAGCCAAGAGTCCAAGACTGGTGCGATCAAGAGGATGATTCTTCATTTACACAGTTTCTGGGGATGTCCATTACAACTTCATGTACATTTTCTCTGTAAAATGTGTGTGATTAAACAGCAGCGCCTGACCTTGCATGTCATCTACACTTCCTGCTTGATCAGCCTCTGCTGGCTGTGTTTTGGCAGGAATCTGGATGGCAGGAGTCACATGGGCCGTGCTGGGGATGATGTGAGGCCTGTCTGGAGTGATGTATCTCCTGAGTGCCTTTGGTAGCAGCAGCATGCACACCAGATGGATGAAGCACTGTATCAGGAACAGCCTGCACGTAACTGACATGACTCAAGCACATCCAACATCTGCAGACCAGGCGCCTGCTTTTGTTGCTTTCTGCATTGTGACTCTGAATTGCAATGGCGTATGGTCACACAGACAGCGTAAAGATGCAACCAAGGTTATGTGTATTTCTCTTGCTCACGAGAACAAGTTGCCATATGCGTTTGTCAGATGCAATCATTTGTCACATGGAGACTACAAGTGCATCCACAGGCTCCTTGTCTCCATGCAAGAGCATATGAAAGCACCATGTTACAACACGTAAGCTTGCAGCATGATACACTCATGCAACAAGCAGCGCTGTCAAGCAGCAAACTGCACTGCGCGTGCATGAACTTCTCGGCTTCTTGACATGATTACTTTGCACAGGACACACAGTACAGCCTTGAATCACGCAGCGGGATGCAAACAGCGCACTTCTCTTTTTGATGTTGTTTCTCGGCACATAACATAGCAAGGCCTTGGACAGCAACGACGCAAATAATTTACCGGTTGTGACACAGCAATGGCTTGAACAGCATCAATGCAGACGACATACTTGTTGTAATACAGCAATGCCTTGAACAGTGACGATGCAGACAACACACTGGTTGTAGTACAGCAATGCCTTGAACAGCAACAATGCAGACAACACAGTTGTCATACAGCAATGCGTTTGACAATGTGAACAACACACTGATTGTATTACAGCAATGCCAAACAGCATCGACACAACCAAAATGCTTGTTATAACACAGCAAAGCCTATAACAATGCAAACAACATACTTGTTGTATTGCAGCAACGACTCGAACAATGCAAACAAACAAAAAACATATAAACATACTTGTTGAAGGTGCGCGTCCAGTCCAGCCACAGCATGAATTTCTCCAGGCTCTTGTTAGTCATGGGGAAGGGCTTGCGGGGCACCACTAACTGGCTGCCTCCTGACTTGTGGGTGTACAGCGCCACCTGTTGCACGTCTGATTTGGACACCTGTCCGTCCGGCTCGCTGGCAATGATCTGCATGAAAGGTTGACTGGTTTTGCAAGGTTTGGTGCTTGCTTGCTTGATGAGGTGTGGTGTGAGCAGGCGATGCATTTGGGCACATGCAATAGACGGGCTTTGCAACATTGGTGGGTGCTTCCTCCTTGAGGTGTGTTGTGAGCAGGCAATGCATATGGGCTTGACTGTGGATATGGTGAGTGATCATGTAAAGAAACAGCTGGTTGCTAAGTACATCTCTGACTGTGGGATAGTGAAAGACTGTGCTGCTCATGCAGCCCCTCGCATGCTGCTCACTAGGCTGACAATCGTAATCAGGACCATTGGTTCAGCCCTGTGGTTTGTTGAGATGGGGGAAAAGGAGGAAAAGGGGCAAAAAGGGGTTGAGTGAGATGCCTCATTGTTGCCCCAAAGGTTCTGGTGACTAAGAAGACACAGGATGATGAGTCATCTGACTAAGGTGACAGGCAGTTGAAGTACCTGGAGCATGATGACATGTGTGCCTTTGGGTTTGGGAGGGCCACAGCTGACTTTAGTACTCCAAGGGGCAGAGTACACTGGGGCAGGGCCCTTCTGGCGCATCATGCTGATGCTGCCCTCCAATTTAGCTTCCTCGCACCGCCACAAGACCTCAACCTGAAGAATTACCACTCTTGCAGTCATACACAGTCTATCTAACTCAAGCTGCTCAGGCTGCTTTCCAGCAGTGACTCATGTGGCAATAATGCAATATTCTGGTCATGCCAAAGCTGATGTTGGAGTTGAGAGTTGTGGAGGTGCATTTGGTTTCAATGTACCTACTCATGTCAGGACAGGTGGGAGCTTGTCCTGCATGTACTAGCTCACCATGAGCTGGAAAGCGTTAAACTATTGTTACTACTGTTTGTATTGTTGCATTCACCACAATGATTACTGTTGTTATTATGATTACTGATAGGAGCGACTGTAGCAAAAATTGCAATAATGGCACCACGGATCTGGAAACCACCCCAAGCATATCAGCATCTGATATGATAGGCAGCAAAAGGTTTTCACAAGACCAACACAGATTGCAATGCCAGCAATGAGAATGGGAAAGGCGTCTCTGGAGAGACAGGACTTGTCCTGCACATACCTAGCTTGTCATGAGCTAGAAAGCATACAACCTGAAGTCAACATATTGATCATGAATGATAGCAACGCTGCTTTGGGTGAGATGGTTCTGAGTCACAACTGGCTCCACACCCCAGACTGTAAGATATAAAATGAAAATGAAATGAAATGAGTCACCTTAGTGGCAACAGCATCTGTTGCAATGGGCAAGACCAGCGCTCGCACTGTGTCAAAACTGGTAGGTGATGCAGGGCCATTGGCAGGCTTGGTCAAAGGGCTGTACCGCGCATCTGGAGGGCTGGTCAAAGCAACTATGAAGTTGCTGACGACCACATGAGTATCAATGCCTGCAACACGCATGAACGAGTGAATGAACTATGATGAGGTTTATCTTGCGTCCCAGCCTTGCTCAGGCGCTAATCCTGGGGCATTGTTGGTGCCTGGAATTCAGCATTCTGTACTACTTTTCTCTGGAAAAACAGTGCTGTTGTGTTTGCATGCTCAACATGGTGCATCTGGACACACAAGCTCTCAGGACACAAAGCAAGCATGACGCCACACAACAGTCATGCTGCTGCAGGGGAAGGGGGGTCCCATGTTGCTGGTCATACTGATATGGTCATGGAAAAGGG
>JAABUK010000335.1_pt1 | contig 103394 bp, 85 predicted proteins | sample 5559141 | NCBI WGS metagenome assembly JAABUK01 (sample SAMN10711869, study PRJNA513367) | rock metagenome | isolation source: Antarctica rocks | place: Antarctica: Victoria Land, Pudding Butte nord | collected 2016-01-03
AGGCGGCTTCCTGCGGCGAGGGGGGGGTGAGGGGGAGTTCCGGGTTCTGATCGTCTGGCATGGTATGTGACTATTATAGGTCGTTTTTGGGGGCCAGATGGGGCGGCGGGGGTGCTGATGCGGGCTAGTTAACGCAGAAGAGGCACCCATTTGGGCACCTCTTCTGGATTGCGTTGATGGAGGAGATTAGAAGGTGAATTTGCCCCACAGGACGATCGAGCGACCCACCGGTACGGGGAAGCTTCCCCCGCTCGGGTTGGTAGCAACGCGTCCGTTTGACCGGTTGAGGAAGCTTCCGCTGCCCACATCGGCGACGTTCGTGTCCAGGATACCGACGTCATTATGGTTGGCGACATTCTGTACTTCAGCCCGGAGGATGAAGGCTCCACGATCCAGATGGAGGTAGGAGGTGCCGAAGCCCTTTTGGACGGCGATGTTGGTGGTGATGGTTCCGGGGTTGGAGAAGCTGTTACGGCCGATCTCCTGATGGAGATTCTGGTTCGCTGGCTGGTAGGGGATGAGCCAATGGACCTGGCTTGGGGTGACTACGTTGAGACTGCCGTCGCCATTTACGGCGGTGGCGACATCGTAGTAAACCCCGGTCGTGGCCGCGAGACTTTTCGGAAGGAGGCCACCGTCGATGCCGGCGGACTCCAGGGGAGCACGGACGTTGCCGATCACCGGACGATCGTTGGCATTGCTGCCGTCGCCATTCTGATCGTAGCCCGTCGTCATGAAGGTGCTGTAGGCGCCGCTCTGAAGCTGTTCGATGCCGGAGAGGGTCCAGTGACGGCTAAGAATGCCAAGGGCTGCGTTGGCGAGGCTGTTACCGCTGTGGAAGCCGGAAGGCGCCCAGACGGCGGAGAGCGAGAAGAAGTGGCGATGGTCGTAGGCCGACGGTCCCCATTCCTGGGCAAAGCCGTTGGGCCCGAGATCCGCCTGGTACGAGGTCGACGCAGCGCCTGTGGTGAAGATCTCCGAGCTGTTGTCGAGGTTCTTGCTGAACTCGTAGTTTGAGTTAATCTGCAGGCCGTGGAGGAAGTTATGCGTGTACTCAACCTGCGCCGCGTTGTAGCTGGACGAAGCGAAGTTGCCGCGCGCACTGACAGCACCGCGAGCAGAGTTCAGGCGTGAACCGTTCGAGAAATAGTTGAACTGCTTGTTCGCGTAAAGTTTTTTGCCGAGGGTGCCGATATAGCGAACAGCTATCAGGTTGGAGCCGGGCAGCTGCCGTTCGACACCGAGGTTGTACTGGTAGGTGAGCGGGTTAACGGTGTTCCTGACGACGCTGAGGATGGACGACCTGGGCGAAAGCGTGGGGGAGATGCTGCCGATGAGGGAAGTGGCGTTCGAGAGACCATTGCCGGTTGTTTGAGTCAGGAGACCTGCGACAGCGTTGGGCGAGGACTGGGCCGCGTTAACCACGAAGTTTGAGAAGGCGCTGTCGTAGAAGATGCCGAAGCCGCCGCGAACCACGGTCTTGCCCCCACCGAACAGACCTTCGCCGTGCGGCGAGTAGGCGAACCCGATGCGGGGAGCGATGTTGTTGGTGTCGTTGCTGACCTTGATGACGGTGCCCACCGGCTGAAAGGGGTTGTTAGGATCGATTGCAGGGAAGGGGAGGGAGTTCTCGGGGTTGGTGAGGTAATCGTAACGGACACCAAGGTTCAGCGTCAGGTCAGGGTTGAGCTTGATGTCATCCTGGGCGAAGACACCGCTGCGGTAGCCGTGTGGATCGGTGCGGGTGCTGCCGAAGACCTTGGTGGCGGAACCGGAGGGCCCGAGCTGGTTGCTCAGGAAATTGCCGAGCGCGCTTGAACCTGAACCGCCCTTGGCGAAGGTGAGTGTCCCCTTAGCATTGAGTGAGATGAGGTCCTTCTCGATGGTGCGGCCGATATCGAAGCCGACACGGAGGGTTTGAATGCCGCGGGTGATGGAAACCGTGTCCTGGATCTGGTAGAGATCTTCGCTACGACCCTGGGGGAAGTTCTGGTCCGGGCCGATCGAGCCAGGGGCGATGTTTGCGATAGTGAGCGTTGGCAGCGCATAGAGCGGGTTGGCGAGGGCAGACGGAGTCGGGGCAAAGGCGAAGCTGATGCGGGTCTCGGAGGCACGCAGCTCATTGACGATGCTGGGTCCAAAGACATGCGTCCAGGTTCCGGCTCCGAGTTCGCTAGGGCCACCCTGCAGGGTGTCGAAGCCGGGGAGAGCAGATCCGTTATTGCCGAAGTCCGGAGATAGGCTGGCCCGGTCGTGCAGGTAACGGACGGCGAAGCTGTCCTGAGAGCGCGGGATGAAGTCTATACGGTAGAGCCACTGGGTATCGGTGTTGCTTTGCGATGTGTTTGGGCGCTGGAAGTAGCCGGTAGTGACGGTGCAGCCGCTTGCGGGGCATCCAGGCTGCGCGCCGACGTTGATGCTTGAGACGACACCGTTCTTGCCAGCGTTGGGGAAGGTGATAAAGCCAGTCGTATAGCTGCCGTTGCTGAGGTACTGATTGAGCAGAGCGACCTGGGCGCCGGGGCCAGTGGTACCAGAGGCCTTTTGAATTCCGGCCAGTGTTGCCAGACCATTGACGTCCGGCAGTTCGAGGCGGTTCGCCGTGACCTTGCCGTAGAAGCGGGAGATGAACAGGCCGCCGGTTGCGAAGAGCTTGTCTTTGATAACCGGACCGCCGGCAGTGAAGCCGTACTGGTGCTGGTTGTAACGGGCCTTGTTGAAGCCGGGCGACTGGCGGCTGACTCCGTCGATGGCATTCAGACCGGAGCCGTTGTAGCGTTCGAAGACCTCGCCGTGGAAGTCGTTGGTGCCGGCCCTGGTGACCAAGTTGACTACCGCGCCACCTGCACGACCGTACTCGGCTGAGGCGTTATTGGTGATGACGGTCTCGTTCTGGAAGATGTCGGGGATCTGGGGCTGAAATGCCTGACCGCCGATACCGACGTCGTTGATCTCCTGCCCATCAAGGAGAAAGTTGTTGGCGCGTGGGCGTGCGCCATTCACTTCGATGTTGATGCCGTTCGAGAAACCGCTATTTTGGCTTACGGTCTGTACGCCGGGAACGGTAAGGGCGAGTTCGACGGGGTTGAGCGAGAAGATGGGCAGATCCTGAAGCTGACGCGAGGAGAGGACCCCGGCGAGCTGTCCATTTTCCGTGTTGATCCCGGAGTTGGTGGCCTCTACTGTGACGGTCTCCGACCCGGAGCCGAGAGCGAACGTGATATCGCTGGTGGTGACCACAGAGGCATTCACTGTGAGGTTTTCGATTCGGGCTGCATTGAATCCGCTTTGCGTAGCGGCAACACTATATTGGCCAGGTTGAAGGGCATCGACACGGTAGGCCCCGTCGCTCAGTGACCGTGTCGTGCGAACTTCACCGGTGTTCTTATTGGTAGCGGTAATGGCGACGTTCGGGATGACTGCACCGGTGGGGTCGCGGACGATGCCGGCGAGGATGCCTTTGCTGGTCTGTGCTGATACGAAGCTGGAGCTGGAAAGAACAAGGAAGAGACCGAGGATAAGGGAGGTGAGCGAGAAAGCTGAGGATCGGAAGCGCATTATCAGTAGAACTCCGCAGGCAACAGGTTTTGAACGTAGAGCAGGGCGTCGCAAACGACCCGCCTACCAGGAAACTCTGCATGCAATTGATCTGCCATCCAAGGCAGCTACAACAGATTGCAAGCTCAGAAGTTACGGGGAGGGGTGAGGATGCCCCTACGAAATTGGGGACATTCCGGTCTTATCCTATGAGAATCGGGAGAATGGTTCTACTCCTTCGATTTACTCAGCCAGGGAGGTTTCGCGAAGAACTGGAATAGTCGTGTTGGGGTCGAGGGCAAACGGGACAGGAATCCGTGCCTGGGTGTACGCTGATTGACACCTAAGCACGAGCAAATGGGTAAGACTGGTGAGTAGGAGAGGTTGGGACGACTCGCGGCTCCCGGGGCCTGGGACAGTGAAGCGAGGTCGAATCGGAATAAAACGATGCCTCTTTTCTCGAATACGGAACAGATTCGTTCAGGGTGTGCGGCTCACATTGATGGGTTCCGAAAGCTGTGTGAGTTTCACAGTTTGAGGAGCGGGTCTCCGGCTGCCTTTCTGCAGCTGGCGCCGAAGCTGGCGTCGAGCGAGGGATTTCGGCTGGACTTCTCGGATCTGGTGCGGACGATCCGGGACCGGGAACGGGGTCGGCTTCGGGCGGCGGATATGCTGACGATTGTGGGTCTGGCGATCGGTGGGCCGGGGATTGTGCGGGCGGAGGCGGGGCTCTACGAGTCGGCGGGGACGGTGCAGGTGTTGCTGGCGGGGGTGGGAGGATGGCGGGAGGCGGAGGCGGGGCCGCGCGGGGAGATAGGAACGGAGGGGGAAGAGGAGGGATTCGAGAGGGAGGGGTCCCGGTCGGAGGGGTCTGGCTCGGGTAGCGCTGGCGTGGGGGAATCGGGGGTGGAGAGCCACGGGCCGGGACGGAATGGGGAGGCTGGCGGCGGTGGCGGGCCGATGCGGGAGCATGGCCGGGCAGAGCTGGAACATGGCGGGGACGGCGCGGGGCCGGGGGGCGGGGCAACTCCCAAGGTGAAGGACACGCTGGCGCGGCTGGAGCTGGCGAGTATGCAGATGAAGGTGTACCTCGACGACATTGACCGGAGGATGGAGCGAATCGAGCCCCATGTGGAGGGGCTGACGGCGATGGTTCAGACGGAGCGGGCTGCGGGGCAGAAGAAGGTGGCTGAGGGCGCGGAGGAGCGGGCGATGCCGGAGGCAGGGGTGCCTCGGAAGCGGCGACGGTCGGAGGAGACGATCGCGGCGGCGATGGAGAGGTCGCGGGGTGGGAAGGATGGGTTTGACGCCGGGTGGGGCGATGCGTTGGCGGATGGGGAGGAGGGCAGAGAGTTTGGGATGCGGGAGGAGATCCGGCCTGAGGTGGCGTCGGAGCCTGAGGCGGTTGCGCGGGAGATGGAGTCGAAGCCTGAGACGGTGTCTGGGCCTGAGACGGTGTCAGAGCCTGAGACGGCGTCTGGGCTTGAGACGGCGTCTGGGCCTGAGGTGGTGCCAGAGCGGGACGTGGAGGAGCCGAAGGTGGCGGCGCGGGAGCTTGCGGGGGGACCGAGGGTCATACGGTATGAGGCTGCGAGGCAGCCAAGGGAGATCAGGGACGAGGCTCGGACACAGACGGAGGTGATCCCGAAGGAGAGGGCGCCGGAGCGGAAGGAGGTTCGAGACGAGACTTCGAGCGAGTTGACGGGGGCCGGGGGGGAAGTTGCGGCGGAGTCCCGGGTGATGGTGTTGCCGGAGGTCTGGGGGGCAAAGAGCGAGCGTGAAGGGCGGGCGAGGTCTTCAGATGATGCACAGGCCGCACCGAGGAATGATGCACCGGCCGCACCGAGGCGAAGGCAATGGGCCTGGGGAGCGACGGCTGCATCCCTGCTGGTAGCAGCATCGGTGGTAGCTCTCTATGGACCGTGGCACATGTCCGGCTCCCGAGCAGCGGAGGTGGCGGTGACGCCTATCCAGAGTGGGGACGGGGCAGGTCGGAGTAAGGAGGGTCGCGGCCCGGACGCGGCGACGGCGAACCAGGGCGGGTCTGGCGATGGTGGGTTGAGCGGAGCGTCCGGAGCGGAGATTGTGAGCGGCGGGGCGGCTGGAAGTGGGAGTGGAGACAAAGGGCGGAGTGGCTCAGGGGTTACCGCCCGAACGCTACCCGGGGCGGCGGCAGACGGTAGCGTGCGGCGTCCGGACGGAGATCGCGGAGTGACGGACCAGGCCACGCATAAGCCGTCGGCGACGGCTCCGGCCGGCGTTCCGGCGATTGGTACTGGCCAAGCGGTGAGGGACGGCGCGGGGGTAGCGGCGGCTTTGCCGGCGACTTCTGCGAGCTCGATGAAGCCAGTGGCAGGGGCACCGACTGGATCGACCGAAGTTCCTAAGGGGCAGGTGGTGGGGGCACAGGCTGAGGCGCCTAAGAACCGGGTGGAGGGGGCACGGGCAGAGGAACCGTCGCGGGTGGCACGGGTGGAGAATCTTCATCCGGAGGGTTCCGCGGAGCGAGCAGACGGGGCAAGCGCAACTCCAGCGCGTGTGGAGACGGCGGCCATGGCGACCTCAGGCGCACCCGCACCCGCACCCGCACCGGTGGCGGTGGCGGTCGGTCCGGCGATGACGAAAGCTCCGGCTCCCCCAAGCGCGTCGATGGGGGCGACGGGAGCAACGGGGGCAACGGGAGCCGCAGGCGGAGGTCTGGATGTGCCGCGAACCACGGCGGGGAGGCCTGAGATAACACCGGTGGGGACTGGCGGCACGGTGCTTATAGCGCCATCGCCGATTTACCCGCAGCAGGCGCGGCAGTTAGGCTTGGAGGGCCAGGTGGTGATCCGGGCCATGGTGAACAAGGCTGGCGCGGTGACGAACGTACAGGTGGTGAATGGGCCAGTGCTGCTGCAGCAGTCGGCTCAGGATGCGGTTCGGCGAAGGCGATACAAGCCATTTCTGATACGCGGGGAGCCGGTCGAGTTTCAGACGATGGTGACGCTTATCTACCGCCTGGGTAGGTGAGTGCGAAGTCGGCACAGACCGGGTTTGGAGATCCCTGTTTGCGGAGGGAGAACGACCGGACTGGCTGGAGTTAGCGGCGGAGCTTTGGGATCTGAGATTTTAAGCGGGTCTAATCAGGTTACCGAATGACGCGGCAGGTTACCGAATGACGCGGGCGTATGGGCTGACGGTTTTGCTGGGATCGGCGCTGCTGTTTGCTGTGGAACCGATGTCGGCGAAGGCTCTGCTGCCGGTGCTGGGCGGGTCCTCGGCGGTGTGGCTGGCATCCCTGTGCTTCTTTCAATGTGCGTTGCTGCTGGGGTATGGGTATGCGTACGCGCTAACCGGAGCCGGGGCGGGTCGAAGGCGGATGCTGGGGTGGATGCACTGTGGCCTGCTGGGGGCGGCGGTGGTCTCGGTGATTGCGATGCGGGGTGGTCTGGGAGCGCCGATGGCGGGGGCGACGCGGCATCCGGCCGCCGCGATCTTTGCGGAGCTGGCGCGGATGGTGGGGCTGCCGTTTCTGTTGCTGAGTGCGACCAGTCCGCTGCTGCAGGTGTGGATGGCGCGGAGGTCGGGGGGCGGTGTGCCGTACCGGATGTTTGCGCTGTCGAATGTGGGATCGCTGCTGGCGCTGGTAGCGTACCCGGTGGCGATCGAGCCATACTTTGCGCTGCGGACGCAAAGGCTGGTGTGGGCGGTTGGGTTTGCGGTGTATGCGGGGATGTGTGGGTGGCTGGCTTTGCGGGGTGGGGCGGCTGCGGTTAAGGCAACTTCGGGGGGTGATGAGGGCGGGTCTGAAATTGGGGTAGAGAAGCGGGACCTTCGCTCCCCTCAGGATGACGAACCATGGGGAGATGACAGGGAGGCGGTAGAGAAACATGGGGGAGGAAGGAGGCGGCCGTGGCTTTGGTTTGGGTTGAGTGCGGCGGCGGCGATGCAGCTCTGCGCCGTGACGAGTCACCTGACTGAGAATGTGGCGGCGCTTCCCCTGCTTTGGGTGGTTCCGCTGGCGGTGTATCTGCTGAGCTTTGTGCTGGCGTTTGAATTCGCAAGCGTGTACCGGCGCGGGTTGGTGGTGCGGGTGCTGGTGGTGATGCTGGCGAGTCTGGGGTATCTGCTGTCGAAGACGGATGTGAGTCTGCCGATTGCGATGGGTGTCGGCTTCTTTCTCGTGGAGCTGCTGTTTGCGTGCTGGTTCTGCCATGCGGAGGTGTATGCGCTACGGCCTGAGGGGGCCAGAGCAGCGGCGGCTTTCTATCTGGTGGTGGCGGCCGGAGGAGCGGCGGGAACGATGTTTGTGGCGGTGGTGAGTCCGATGGTGTTTCGGGCGAACTACGACCTTCCGATGGCGTTTGCGATGACGGCGGCGATGGCGACGGCGGTGACGTGGAGGGACGGGTGGCCGCAGCGGATGCTGTGGGGGGTGAGCACGGTGCTGTGCTGCGCGCTGGTGGGGATGCTCTATAACGGGTACCGGCTGCAGTCGATGGTGAACATGCGGAACTTTTATGGGTCGCTGCGGGTCAAGGAGAGTCACGAGCCGGCGCAGGCGGGGACTTCGCGGGTGCTGCTGCATGGGTCGATCAAGCACGGGATGCAGTGGTTTGCGGAGGACTACAGGCGGGAGCCGACGACGTACTATGCGCGGGACTCGGGTGTGGGGCTGGCGATGGCAGGGTGCTGCGAGGGGCGGGCGCGGCGGATCGGGGTGATTGGGCTGGGGGTGGGGACGATGGCGGCGTATGGACGGGACGGAGACACGATGCGGTTTTACGAGATTAATCCGCTGGTGGAGGGGATTGCGCAGGCGCTGTTCACGTATATACGGGAGTCGCGGGCGCGGGTGACGGTGGTGGAGGGGGATGCGCGGGTGTCTCTGGCGAGGGAGGCAGCGCAGGGGTTCGATGTGCTGGTGGTGGATGCGTTTTCGGGGGATGCGATTCCGGTGCACCTGCTGACGGTCGAGGCGCTGCGTGAATTTCGGAGGCACATGGCTCCGGGGGGCGTGATTGCGTTTCATATCTCGAACCAGTACCTGAATCTGGCACCGGTGATCGGGCGGCTGGCGGAGGCAGGGGTCATGGCCTCGCGGATGGTGGACTCGCCGGAGCGGGATGAGCGGGGGGAGTTTGCGGCGCGGTGGGTGCTGCTGAGCGATGGGAACGACGCGGACGGGATGTTTGCGCGGAAGGAGTTTGCGGGGGTGGCGGAGCGGGTTCCGGAGATGGCAGGGGTGCGGGTGTGGACGGACGACTACTCGAGCCTGCTGCCGATTGTTCGGTGGGGGCGGAGGGCGAAGTAGGGCGCGGCACGGAGTGTTATTCCGCGCCGCGCAGGTCGGCGGAATCCGCCGCTTCTATCAGGGTTTTCCGCTTACATCAGGCGGACGGGTTTGGCGTTTACTTTGAGGCGGAAGAGGGTGTAGGGCTTGACGCGGAGGTCCTGGCCGTTGTGCATGGTGGGCTGGCGGTTGAGCTGGTTCGCGGTGACGTAGAGGTAGCCGTCGTCGGAGAGACTCATGGTGTCGGGCCAGAGGAGGCGGGGGTCGTGGACGAGGGTTTCGGTGAGGCCGGTTGCGGGGCTCCAGCGGTGGATGGAGTCGGTGACGGGGTCAGACAGGTAGATGTTGCCTTCGGCGTCTGACTCGAGGCCGTCCGAGGGCATTTTGCCGGTCGCGATGCGGACGGTGGCTTCGACCTCTCCCTCGGACTTAGAGCGGTCGCGGAGCATGTCGGTCGAGACGACGTAGAGCTTGGTGGAGTTGATGGGACAGTAGTAGAGCTGCTTCCCATCGGCCGAGATGGCGATGCCGTCGGCGGCGAAGATGACGGGCCTGGGCGGGTGATTGGGCTCGGTCATGTAGACGGGGCGGCCTTCGGCGAACATGAGAAATCCGGGCTCACCGAGGACGCTGATGTGCTGGTTGAGGCGGCGGAAGCTCTTTCCGGTGGCGAGATCGACGACGATGATGGCGTTGGGGCCTTCGCTGGCGGAGTCGGTGATGTAGGCGGTGCCGTGGACGGCGCCTCCTGTGGAGGACTGACCCGGGGAGCGCTCGGCGACGGGGTGGGATGGGTCGGGAGCGGGCTTGCCGGGATCGGGAGCTGGTCTGCTGCCGGGCATGGTCTGCGGGTCCTGGGGGCCGGAGTCGCCGACGCGGAGATCGAAGCGGATGTCGTTCATGTAGCTGTTGGTGCCGGCGGTCTCGGGTGGGAGAAGGATGGTTTTGATGACCTGATTGGTGGCGAGATCGATGCAGACGAGTTTGGGGCCGCCGGGCACAATGTTCTTGAGTAGGGGAGCGCCGGTGTCGAGCGCCCAGAGATGGCCTTCACCATTGCTGCCGCCGCTTGCGTCGACGACGACGGACTGGACGTTGACGAAGTGGGTCTGGTTGGCCTGCTCTTCCTGCGAGGTCCTGCCGAAGGCGTTGGGGTTGGGGAGATTGCGGCCGGGCCAGTTATTGATCTCCACGTTGGGGTAGGCGACGGCTTTGCCGTGGACGATCTCGGCGACGGTGAAGGGGACGTCATCGCCCCAGCGGGGGAAGTTGACGAAGATGCGGTTCGCGCGGGAGACGGTGACGCCGGTAGGCATGGGACCGGTGAAGGTGGCGACGGTCTCGAGGGTGCCAAAGGTGTGGTCGTTGGGGGTGGAGGGACGGTTGTCGGTGAGGGAGGACTGGCCGCCGGGGGCGGCGAGAGCGGCGGAGGTAGTGGCGGCGAACAGCGCGGAGGCAAGGAGGGAGACGGTGAAGGTACGGCGGTGCCGGATCATGCTGGTTTGGATGCGGTGTGGTCCGCTGGGAAGGAGAGTTCGCGGAGGTGTGCTTTGACGGGGTTGCAAGGAGGGCCGTTCGCGAGAAAGACGAGGCGATCGTGACCAGCGAATGTAGAGTAGGAGCGCGACTGGTGGGAGGTCGGCTAAGACTGGGCCCTGAACGACAACAGAGGCGCGCCGGTGAACAGCACAGCAGATGGGAGAGTGCGGGAGCGCGCACGCGGCGTGACGCTTTCGTGGGAGGGTAAGGAGCGGGCCTGGGACCATAGGCTCGATGCGGTGAGCGCGCGGTCAACGACGAAGCCTTTCTACCGGCCGGAGCTGGATGCTCTGCGGTTCGGGTGTTTTCTGCTGGTGTTCTTCCACCATGCGTTTTCGCGGGCGGGCGAGGGATGGAGCACGGCGGCGGTGGATGCGGCGGGATTCGGCGTGCCGGTGTTCTTTCTGCTGAGCTCGTTTCTGATCACGGAGCTGTTGCTGCGGGAGCGGGAGGGATCCGGGCGGGTGCATGCGGGGGCTTTTTACGTTCGCAGGATTCTGCGGATCTGGCCGCTTTACTTTGGCTTTCTGGGGTTGTGCTGGGCGATGGGGAGGGTCGGGCTGCTGCATGCGGTGCCGACGGCTATGGGTTTGAGCTTCCTGGTGATGGCGGGGAACTGGTACTTCGTCGCGATGGGGACGTCGCTGACACCTGCGGGAATTTTATGGAGTGTGTCGCTTGAGGAGCAGTTCTACCTGGTCTGGCCGTGGATGATGCGGCTGGGGCGGCGGGTGAGGGTGCTGGCGCTGGCAAACGGAACGATGGTGGCGGTATCGTATGCGGCGATCTGGTGGCTGGCGGCGACGGGGCATGGACCGGACATGGCGATCTGGGGCAATACCCTGGTGCAGATGCAGTTCTTCGCGGTGGGAAGCCTGCTGGCGATGGGTCTGCGGGTGTGGCGGCCCGAGCTTTCCATGTGGGCGCGGATGGGGCTGCTGGCAGGATGCGGGGCGACCTGGATCCTGGCGGCGGGCCTGGGCAGGGTGAAGCGCTTCGATGTGACGATTTCGCCGATGCACGCCTGCGTGGGGTATGCGCTGATGGCGGTCGGGGCGGTGTGCCTGTTTGGGGCGGTGTACGGGCTGAAGATGAACCAGACTGGCGCGGGACGGGTGCTGGTGTACCTGGGACGGATCAGTTACGGGCTGTATGTGTTTCACATCCTGATGATCAATGCGGGTGGGCGGGTGTTGAAGTTGATGGGTCTGCCGGTGCAGCAGGGTTCGCCAGCGATGGTGGTACTGCCGCTGGCGATGACGATTATGGCGGCGGTGATCTCGTATGAGTTCTTCGAGAAGCCGTTTCTGCGGCTCAAGGGCCGGTGGACGTTTGTGCGATCGAGAGACGACGGCGGGCGACCCCGAACCGAGGCGTCCGGGGCTGTGGTGGGGGAGAGCCTGACGACGGCAAAGGCACCCTGACGGTGCCCCTGCCTTGAGTGAGCGGAAGTTGCATTCACGTCGTGAAGACGCATCCATGTCTGGAGACGCATCTACGTCTGGAGACGCATCCAATGGAGTGGGCACGATCGCACGCATATTAGTTTCGAGATTGGATAGAAGATGGCGAACCAGCTGGCTGTGGTGACGGGAGCTTCGAGTGGAATTGGGTACAACCTGGCGAAGGTTTTTGCGGAGAACGGATTCGACCTTGTGATCACGTCGAATGGAGAGCGACTGGAGAAGGCCGCGGCAGACTTCCAGGCGACGGGCGTGCAGGTGAAGTCAGTGGAGGCGGACCTGGCGACCTATGACGGCGTGAAGTCGTTCTGGAGCGAGGTGGAGTCCATGGGGCGTCCGGTGGACGCGGCGGCGATTAATGCGGGTGTCGGCGTCGGCGGGCTGTTCGCGGAGACGGATCTCGACGAGGAGATCAACCTGGTGCGGCTGAATGTGGAAGGAACGGTGCACCTGACGAAGCGCGTGGTGCAGCACATGGTGAAGCGGGGGCAGGGGCGGATTCTGATTACGGCATCGATTGCGGGCGAGATGGTGGCTCCGAGAGAGGCGGTGTATGCGGCTTCGAAGGCGTTCGATCTGTCGTTTGCCAAGAGCATTCGAGTGGAGCTCGAGGGCACGGGCGTGACGGTGACGGCGTTGCAGCCCGGACCTGTGGACACGGACTTCTTTCATCGGGCGGGTATGGATAACACCGAGGTCGGGCAGGAGGGCAAGAAGGAATCGGAGCCGTACGATGTGGCGAAGCAGGGATTTGAGGCGCTGATGAAGGGTGAGAAGCACGTGTATGCGGCGAGCCTGAAGACCAAGATTGAAGGTGCGGTCGCGAACATCACGCCGGATGCGGTGAAGGCTGCGATGCACGAGAAGATGGCGAGGCCAATCGAGAAGTAACGCGGAAGTTCAGCAGAGGGGATGAGGCGTGGCTCATGGCTACGCCTCATCTTTTTGCGCGGTTATGAATGACAGGCGATCAGAAGTCGTGAGTGCCCAGGCCTTCCTGTGACTGTATTCGTTACGTTCTAGAGAGTGGGCAGGAACGGAGAGGGTGGACATGCGCCGTTGGGGTGCTCGGCTCCGGGGGCGGAGCGGACTGCCCGGGCAGGCACCACGGATGTGGCTTCGGGCGTTCTGGGGAGAGGTGGCGTTTGCGTGCAAAGGAGACGTTAGGGTTTTGAGGTGTGAAGAGCAGTCCCGATTTGGGTCGACCGCCCAGGAACGTCTTTATCCCTTTTATGAACGAACTTGCTTCAATCGGCGGCCTCATGCGGGCGTCCATCGCGTCATGAGTAGCAGACAAGAGCTTTGGGGGCGGTTTTCCAGTTGAAATGCGGCTTCTAGCCGTTTGGTATACGACTTGCAAAGTACTGCAGTATCGAAAGCCGATACCAGTCGCTTTTAGAGTTGCGGAGCTCCCAAGCACTGACCGCATGAAAGCTATGGGAGTGGTGTGCGGGATCAAGCTGAAACCGCGTGTCCCCTAACCAGGCAATTCCATGGATACTCCTGCCGCATGACGGCACTGACCTTGTGAACTGCCTCGAACCCGCCTGCATACGCAGGCAATGGAGAACAACTTGAAGAAGTTTCTTGCAATTCTTGCCCTGTCTACCGGTCTCGTATCCACCTCAGTTTCCGCTTTCGCCGATACCCTTCACCTAGTCTCCGACAGCAGTCAGAGTGTCGGTGGAGAAGACGTTTACCCGTATAACTTCAATGTCAATGGAGCTTCAGGCCTGACGGCTCTGATGTGCCTCGACTTCAGCCGGCGGATCACCTTTGGTGAGACGTGGAACGTGAACATCTCCGGCGTTGCGCTTGATTCTTCCCAAGACTCGATCAACTATCGTGCGGATGCGTGGATCTTCTCGCAGCTGGGTTCCTATTCCAATGCGGATGTTCAGTACGCGGTCTGGGACATCTTCGATCCGACCGATGTTAACGGACATTCGGGTTTCACCTCCACGGCGAAGACCCTTGCGGAAACGGGTTTGAGCATGGCGACGAACCAGAGCCTGATCAACTCCGGCTTCTTCTCTGGCTTCTCGCTCTACGTGCCGACGTCGGACCAGACGGGATGGACCCTCGGCGAGCCTCAGAGGTTTATCGGCACGGCACAAACTCCTGAGCCCTCAAGCCTTCTGCTGATGGGAACGGGATTGATCGGAGCCGCCGGTGCGCTTCGTCGCAGACTGGCGCGCGCATAAGGGGAGGTTGCGAGAGATACGGCACACCGAGCAGAGGGCGAAAGAGATGGAGGGGGAGACCGCATGGGGTCTTCCCCCTTCTGCTTTGGGCGAGGTCGATGCGCGTTTATCGGGAAGGGGGATGTACCGGCTCCGCCAGTAGAACCATGGTCTAGCGCAGGGGAAGGAAGAGGCTGAAGATGGTGCCGTGGTGGACGGGGTGCTGGGTGCTGCGGACGTGAAGGCGGCCCTGATGCCGTTGGACGATGCCATGGGAGATCCAGAGTCCGAGGCCGGTGCCGTTGAGATCTTTGGTGGTGAAGAAGGGCTCGAAGAGGCGGTTGAGGGTGGTTGGGGACATGCCATGGCCGGTGTCGGCGATGGTGATGCGGATGCCTCGGCGACCGGTAGGGGTGTCGGTGGCGTCGTGGGCGCGGATGAGGAGGCGGCCACCGCCGCGCATGGCATCGATGGCGTTGGCGATGAGGTTGTTCAGGATCTGGCGGATGTCATTTTCGAAACAGAGGATGGGGGTGGCGGTCGCGTAGGAGGCCTGGACGCGGATGGTGGAGTTGGAGAGACGGCCCTGATAGAGGTTGAGGACGGCGTCGACGAGCTGCGCGGGTGAGACGGAGGTGCGGGCTACGGCCTGGCGATGAAAGCGGAGGGTCTGGGTGGCGATCTGCGAGACGCGCGAGAGCTCGGACTGGGCCATGTCGACGTAAACGCCGAGATGCTTGGGGAGGTGCTCGTCGAGCGCGATGAGATAGAGGAGATTCGTGATGGCTTCGAGAGGGTTATTGATCTCGTGGGAGATGGAGCTGGCGAGGCGGCCGACGGCGGCGAGCTTTTCGCTCTGCATGAGAGCGGCTTCGGTCTTCCTTTGCTGCGTGATTTCAAGCGACGCGGTGGTGATGCCGGTCATGTTTCCGGATTTGTCGTAAACGGGAAAGTAGTTGACGTTCCAGGTGTGTTGGACGCCGGGCTGACCGGGGCGTTCGCCTTCGAGGATGTAATCGCGGACGGGCTTTCCGGTGGAGACCTGGCGGAAGAGTTCTCCGATGGAGGCGACGCCGGGTCCAACTTCGATCACCGATCGGCCGATGATCTGATCCTTCGACAGGCCCATCATTCTGGCAAGTTCATCGTTGACGCGGAGATAGCGGAAGGTGACGGGATCGAAGAGGGCGAGGCCGACGGGCGTGTTTTCGTAGATGGATTCGAGTTCGGCGCGCTGGCGCTCGGTCTCGAGCTGTTTTTGGTGAAGGGTGGCAGCGAAGGTTCGGCTTTCGTGAATTTCGATAGCGACGCCAAGCCAGTGGAGTACGGCGCCGGAGTCGTCGCGTACGGGAGAGGCGCGCATCCGGAACCAGCGCGAGGCGCCATCGGCGTTGCGGATGAGACGCGCTTCGACATCGTAGTCGGTGGCAGTTGCTACGGAGTGAGACCACTCTTCCCGTATGCGTTCGCGGTCGACGGGATCGAAGGCGTTGATCCAATTATTGGTGTTATCGGGGGTGTGCTGGCGACCGATGTATTCGACGAAGCGCTGGTTGGCGTAGATGACGCGGCCATCCGGTGCGCCCATCCAGATGAAGTGCGGATTGAGGTCGGTGAGGATGCGGTAACGGGTTTCGCTGGCGGCGAGCGATTCGGCGGCGGATTTCTGATCGTGGATATCGGCGGCTACGCCGAGCCAGCTCTGAATAGCTCCGGCTGCACCTTGGATGGGGAGAGCTGTCATATCGAGCCAGCGGTGCTGTCCGTCGGAGGCACGTCGGACGCGAGCCTGGCCGACGTATTTGGTGCCGGTCCGGAGAGAGTGGACCCAGTCATGGGCGACCCTTTCGCGATCTTCGGGATGGATGGCGGAGAGCCACTCCTGCTGTTGTCCGGGTTCGGGTGTGGACATGCCGAGAAAGTCAAGGAGGCTTTGATTCGCGAAGGTGATCTGGCCGGCGGGATCGCTGGTGAAGATGAGCTGGGGGTTGAGTTCGGTGAGGACGCGGTATCGATTTTCGCTGATGCGGAGGGCGTCTGTGGAGAGGCGGTCGGCGGTGACGTCGCGGAAGAAGACGATGATTCCGTCGGGGATGGGTCGTGCCTCGGCGCGAAGCCAAAGGTTCAGAGGCTCCGGGTAAAAGGCTTCGAAGTGTCCAGCGACGCCGTCCATGGCGCGGCCATATGTCGACACATACGGAGAGCCTTCGTAGACGGTTTCCGGAAAGGATTCCCAGAGGTTCTTGCCAAGGACATCTCCGGCGGGAGAGAGAAGTTCCAAAGCGCGCCGATTGAGGAAGGTGAAGTTGTAGTTCCGATCGAGGGATGCGATTGCATCGGTGGTGGCTTCGAAGACCTGATCGAGGCGGCGGGTGAGCTCGTCGCGTCGGTTTTCGACCGCTTTGCGAGGTGTGATGTCCGAGCAGAAGACAATAACGCTGTCATCGCCAAAGGGCCGGGCGAGGACGCGGAACCAGAGATTGAGGGGCTCCGGATAGAAGGCTTCGAACTCGGTGGGGACCCGCTCCACCATGGTGCGGGAGTAGTGGGAGAAGTATGGCTCCTCGTAGTTGCCTGGGAAGAGCTGCCAGAGGTTTTCGCCGACGAGCGGACCGGAGTGAAGGAGGTCGATTGCATGGTCGTTCGCGAAGGTGAAGTCCCAGTTGCTATCGAAGATGAGGATGGCATCGGGGGTGGCGGCGTAGACCTGACGAAGCTGGTTGGCGGTGTTGTCGCCCATCTGCTGGGCGCGCTTGGCGGAGGTGATGTCCTTGTAGAAGGCGGCCATTCCGTCTTCGTGGGGGAAGGCCTGGACTGCGACCCAGAGATCGAAGCGAGGATAGAAGTGTTCGAAGCGGCGCACCTGCCGGCTGTGCATGACGGCGTGGAAGTGTTCTTCAAGCGGGGTGCCGCGCATATCGGGGCGGATGTCCCAGTAGGACGCACCGATGGATCCGTCCGGGTCGAGGTGACTGACGCGAATGGCCTCGGGATTGGCGTAGGTGATGCGGAAGTCACGGTCGAAGACGATGACAGCTTCCGGGCAGACGGCGAGCAGGGACGCGAAATCGGGGGGAGTGATGGGGAGACGATCGGGTGCGTAGGAGCCAGAGGGAGTTTGACCGGAGATGATGTTTTTGGTCATAGCTGCTCTCTGTTTCTGAGCTTACTCCCGTGCAGTCGTGGGAGAGCGACTCGTTTCGAGATCAGAGATGCGCTGTTCGAGGGAGGAGATCGCGGAACGCAGCTCGGCGAGGTCGGCTGCTGTGACCACCCCGGGATCTGAAGCTTGCGTGGACAGGTGGGAGAGAGGGCCAGAGGTCTGCGTCAATGATGATGCGGGACCGGCGAGCAGATGGGCGTAACGCGCCTCGCGAGCACCTGGCTGGCGGGGGAGGATGGTGGTGAGGGGGCCGGTGAGATCGGGAGTGAAAGGGGCTTCTGGATTGGAAGGGGCGGGGCGGGCGGCCAGGCGGTCCAGCGTTGCGATGACGGCTGCGAGGTCCTCGAAGGTATGGAGGCGGTCGGAGCGGGAGCGAAGTTCCCCGGGTGTTTGGGGACCGCGAAGGAGAAGCAGGCAGAGGATGGCGGTTTCGTCGCGGCGCAGGTTGAGGATGGTGCGGGCGCGGTGCTCGTACTTGGGAACGCGGGCGTCCCGGGTGGGGGTGACGAGGCCGAGGTCTTGAAGGGAGTGCAGGGCCTGGCGGATGTCCTCCTCGGAGAGAGAGAGGACGGGATCGCGAGAGGAGCGTTGGTTGGCCGCGGCCAGGATGGCATTGAGCGAGAGCGGGTAGCCCTCGGGTGTGGTGATCTCCTTTTCGATCAGAACGCCGAGGACACGGATCTCATACGGGGAGAGCTGCATATACACAAGGGTGCCACAGACGGAGGGAAGAGGGGGGTGTCGGTGCGGCTGCGCTATGACACAAAAGTGACAGAGGAGGTTGTCTGGGGAGGGGCTGTTTGCGAGTGCGAAAGGTAGAATAGCCACAGCGAATGAGATTTACCGATGGGCATTGCGGTTAAGCATTCGTCGAGTTGAGACCTTTGGGGGGTAGTGCTGGATGCGGGTGAAGACGGCAGGATTGAGAAAGGCGATCGCAACGATCGCGATAGCGGTTCTGACGGGAACAGGAAGGACGGCGCTTGCTTTGACGATGCCTCCGGCCGGAGTCGCGGGAGATTCCGGGATGGTATCCGGAGCGATGACGGGCCTGGGACAGAGATACGTCTTGCACCTCCATCACCTCCATACGGGTGAGAGCCTGGACGTGGTGTATCGAGTGGGAGACATCTACCTTCCGGATGCGATGGAGAGGCTGAACCTGTTTCTGCGAGATCACCGGACGCAGGCTGAGGCTGATTATGATCCGAAGGAGTTTGACCTGCTGCATGCAGTCATGGCGCGGCTCGGCCGGGCGAACAGCGTGATCGATATTGTGTGTGGATACCGAAGCCCGGAGAGCAATCAGTATTTGCGGGATCGGTCGGCGTCGACGGGAGTGGCGGAGCATAGCCAGCACATGCTGTCGAAGGCGATCGACATCCGGGTGCCGGGGGTATCGACGCTGATGCTGCGGAATGCGGCGCTGGCGCTGGGTGTAGGAGGCGTGGGCTACTACCCGGTGAGCCAGTTTGTGCACGTGGATGTGGGGCCGGTGCGCGAATGGCAATTTGGAGGTTTCAGCAGGGTGCGAGGGCGTGGCCGGCGGCACTCGGCGCGATATGCGCGCGGTATGTAGCGAGGTTGTCGTGAGGAACAGAGGGCTCCGCGATGCGGGGCCTTTTTCGTTGTGTTGGAACGAAGCAGCGGAGGGCGTGTGATGGTTACGGGGCGTGGCGCGACGGAGGGGGTATCGGAGGTGGTGCGAGAGCTTGGGGAGGGGCGGTGGGGCCTGGTGCGAGCGCGGGCGGCGGCTCGGGAGGTGGAAGGGGCCGAGAGATCTAAGGGAACCAAAAGATCCAAGGGTGCTGTGCGGGCTTTGGTTGGAGCGATGTTTGGTACGGAGGTGGAGGTAAGGAAACGTGCGGCGGATGTGGCGCGGCGGGTGACCGAGCGGTCGGCGGAGCCGATGTGGGAGTATGCGGATGAGTTGGCGGGTCTGCTGGCGGAGATGCCGGTTGAGGAGTCGCGGACGCGGTGGCACCTGGGGCTGGTGGTGGCGCGGGTGGCACATACGCGAGAGCAGCGGCTGCGGGCGGCTCGGCTTATGGAGCTGCTGGCTGCAGATGAGAGCAATGTAGTGCGGTGCTCGGCGGTCGAGGGGATCGCGATGCTGGCCTGTGACGAGGCTTCGTTGCGAGAGGTGGCTGAGACGATGGTTGAGAGGGCGATGCGGGAGGGGACTGCAGCGGAGAGGTGCCGCGCTCGCGAGGGTCGACGGAGATTGGAACGGGCGGGGATTTTGCGCGTGGAGCTCTGAGGGTGCGCTAGCTTATGGGGATGGGCATCGGGCAAATTTTGATGATGGCAGTGTTGTTGGTCCTCGGATTGGTTTCGGGGCTGAGCAGGGTTGCCGCGGCAGAGGAGATGGTGCGGCCGGGCGCGGTTTGGCGGGATACGGCGGGGCAGGTGATCCAGGCACATGGGGGTGGGATCCTGCGGGTGGGTGCGGAGTGGTACTGGTTTGGGGAGGATCGGACTCCTGTCGTTGCCGGGGGGCTGGATCCGGCGAAGCGGTATGTGAGCTGCTATCGATCGCGCGATCTGGTGCATTGGGAATCGCGTGGCCGGGTTCTGGCGCTGGGTGAGCCGGAGGATATGAAGGTGCGGTTTGGGGGCGACTGGATTCTGGAGCGGCCGAAGGTGTTCTGGGTGGCGAAGACGAAGAGGTACGTGATGTACTTCCATGCGGACGCGGGGTACAAGGCGGCAGAGGTGGGGGTGGCGGTGAGCGAGAAGGTGGATGGACCGTACACGTTGGTGAAGCACTTTCGGCCGCTGGGGCAGGAGAGCCGGGATATCGGGCAGTTTGTAGATGATGACGGGGCGAACTACCTGATCTTCGAGAGCCGGCCGACGAAGGGTTTTTACTTCGCGAGGCTCACAGAAGACGGGATGGATGTGACGGAGACGGCGTTCGTGAAGGCGCCGCTCGAGGGTGGCGCGCTGGTGCGGTACCAGGGGCTGTACTACGTGATCGGGTCGCACATGACGGGATGGAAGCCGAACCCGAATGTGTATGCGACGGCGAAGGCGCTGAAGGGGCCGTGGAGCGAAGACTACGGTGATTTATGTGGGGGATATGTGGAAGCCGAAGGAGCTTTGGGATTCGCGGTACGTGTGGATGCCGGTGGAGATTGGGGGCGGGAGGATGAAGGTGCCGAAGCCGGTGGACTGGGGTATCGATGTGGGGACGGGGGTGGTGCGGAGAAGCGGGGCGGCGGCTCGTTAAGGGGCTTGTGACAGAGGTGGCGAACGGCGCATGATGGCGCGCTGCTCCCATTGGAAGACGCGCTTGAGCATTGTGCGGAGAGCGAGCACGAAGGCGAACATGCGGATCTCGGGCCAGGTTTGGAGCGCGATGGTTTTAAGCAGGGTGCCGGCTACCGAGAAGCTGAGAGCCGCGAGTACGCCCTGGGCGATGATGAGGCGGGCCTGGTCGCTGGAGCGTTTGCTGAGGATGATCGCGAGCGCGCTAAGAGCGTGCCAGCCGACGACGATCGCGGCGAGCAGTTCGATGAGGGTGCCGCCGAGGGCAATGATGCTAGTGGCTGGCATTGCCGGATGCGACGAGGGCGGCGTCAGAGTCAAGGGTGGCCTGTTCGGCTGCGCGCTGCGCGGGTTTGGACTCCTGCTCGATCTCGCGCTCGAGGAAGTAGTTCAGCGCGGTGCGGAGTGTGGCGATTGCGGCGAGCTTCTCAATATCGGACCAGGAGGGGGTGACGGCGGTGTTGAGGATATCGGCGGCGAGCTCGAACTCGAGGGCGACGGCGAGCCAGCGAGCAAAGGTGAGGCGGACCTGATTTTTTTGCTCGGGAGGAGCGGATGGCCGGACGAAGAGGATGAGCGACTTGACGGTGGCTTCGAGGGCGGCAAGGCCGATGATGAGGGCGGCGGCAAACTCCACGGCTCGGGCCAGGTACTCGATAATGTTTTTGGAGGTGGCGAGGAGTGAGGGCATGAGCGGTGAGATGCGCGTGCCGAGTCAGCTTGCTGCAGCGACCGTGCCAGGTTGTTGATGGAGAGCGACGTTGGTTGGTGAGGTGCAAAAGGCCGCCATTGCTGGCGGCCTTTTACGAGCGGAGTGCCGAAGAGACTAGTCGCCGGCTACGGGCTCTTCGATGTTGGTGACTACCTCGGCTTTGGGGGCTGGGGTGATAGGGGATGCGGGTTTGATACCGCCAGTGCTGGAACCCAGGCCACCGATGTCGCCGAGGGCGATGAAGCCGCCGGGCTGATCGGGTTCCTGGAGGATCTCCTTCCGGTAGAGCTTGGCCATGCGGGCGTTCTCGGCGTCCTGCTTGAGCTTGGCGTCGCGGGCCCTGATCTTCTCCTCGCGGGCGTTCTTGGCGACGCCTGACTTCTCGAAGGTGTCGTTGGCGGCGGAGTCGACGTGGGCCTGGTTGAGGACGAGGTCGTAGGACGACTCCTTCTCGAGGCCGACTTTTTTACCGCCGGCGAATATCTCATGACGACCGTGCTCCTCGTACCACTTGGTGAGGGTGGAGGTCATGTGCATCTTCTCGATGATGTTGCGCCAGCCGACGCCGGTGTTGTAGGCGCAGAAGGAGATCTCTCCCTCCTGGGTGGCGTAGGGGATGATGCACTGCTCGGTGCGGCGGAAGTCGTAGTTGAAGAGATCCTGGAACCACATGCCGGCGATGAAGAGGAAGTTCCAACGATCGCCGCGGCGCATCTTGATGTCTTCCATGGTGCGGTCGGCGGTGACCTTGCCGTAGTTGCGTCCGGTCGCGCCGAAGCACTTGTCGAACTTGGTGAGGAGGTCGACGATCTTGAAGTGAGTTGGGGCCATGGTGGGATCGTAGTTGCGCAGGAGAGCGAGGCCGGCACCGATCATGGTGAGGTACTTGCCTCGGGCGGCGTCATTCACACGTGCAATGTCTTTCGCAAGCCGATCGGCGTTGAGGAAGGCGGTGACGGGAACGGCTTCCTTGGTCTCCTTGTCGATCATGAGCGCCATGCCGATGCCGCAGTTGGGATGGCAGCCGCAGGAGAGCTGGCCCCAGTCTCGATTGGGACCGTGAACGAGATCGGCCCAGTCGGAGAAGGTGGACATGAAGGAGATGGGGAACCAGTCGCGCACGGGCTCGCCGAGGCCAGTCTGATTCTTGACGTCGTGGGCGAGATGCGAGAGGGTGTAGCGCTGCGCCATGCGGCGCTCGTCCGAGACCTCTTCGTCGCGACCGGTGAAGGAGACGGGCTGGAAGGAGAGGAAGTTGATCTTCTTCGGATTATCGAGCGCGAACTCGATGATGCGGCCGACCTGCTCGTTGTTAATGCCGTTGATGATGCAGGTGACGGGAACAATGTCGACGCCAGCCTCGTGCAGGTTGTGGATGGCCTGGAGTTTTACGTCGAAGGAGTTGCCGACCTTGCGATGGGAGTTGGCAGCGTTGCCGATGCCATCGAACTGGAGGTAGGCGTAGCGGAGGCCAGCCTCGGCGGCTGCGCGCGAGAACTCCTTCGACTTGGCAAATTCGATGCCGTTGGTGGCGGCCTGGACGCTGGTGTAGCCGACCTCGCGGGCGTAGGCGACAGCGTCGAGGAAGTAGGGGGAGAGGGTGGGCTCGCCGCCGGAGAACTGGACTGACATTTGCCGACGAGGTTTGATCGTCACCGCGTTGTCGAGCATGGTCTTGATCTCGTCCCAGGTGAGCTCATGGACGAAGCCGACCTGATTAGCGTCCATGAAGCAGGGATCGCACATCATGTTGCAGCGGTTGGTAAGATCGATGGTGAGGACGGAGCCGCGGCCGTGGGTGACGGTCGACGTCCCGTGATTGTGGAGCTTCTCATCATTGTGGGCGCGGATGTCGCGGCCGGGAAAGACCTCTTCAAGGTGCTTGAAGAAAGCGGTGTCGATGGACATGACATCTTCAAAGTGGCCGTGAATGGGGCAGTCCTTGACCATGAGGATCTGGCCGTCGCGCTCGATGATCTGGGCCTTGATCTCGCCAACCTTCTCATTGAGGAGGATCTCGTGGGGGAGCTTGCCGTCGACGATCTGCTGGCGGATCTCGGGGATGCAGCGCGGGCAGAGGGAGTCGGTGGTGCGGGGCCAGCCGAGGGGCGGCTTCTCTTTCTGGTAGCTCTTGAGCAGCGGCTTGTCGCTCCAGCGGGGGGTAAAGCTGGCATTAGGGCTGAATGAGTTGAGCTTGCTGAAGAGGGCCCAGCCACCCTTGGCGGCGACGGTGAGAGCTTTCTCGGCTAGCTTGGATGCCTTTGGCATAGTGTTCTTGATCTCCTGAGATTGGCGATGTTCAGCCCTTTGCTTGCGCGTCGTTCTTAGCGTATCCATTCGATTGCGCCGAAGGGAGTATGGTTGCTGATTCCCTAGGCCTGGCGCGGGTGGAACCCAAGCTGCTAACGCCACATACAAGACTACTTAGGTCTGTCGCGCGGATGAAGCAAGTGCAGTTGAGCGGCAAGGGCGTGCATTGAATGGCACTTATGGGACGGCGAACGGCAGTGGCAAACTCTAGTTGCCGGTCTTAGTTAAGGGCAGGGAGTTAGTAGCAGGCGGTAGAAAATAAATTTCAATTCCGGAGGGAAGCTGGGCCGAATGGTAGATGCGCTCGGTCGCGGGCTTGAAATCGGTGGCTGTGGCTTTAGAAATGTCGACGAAGGTCTGGGGGTTGAGATCGACGAGCGGGAACCAGGTGCTCTGGACCTGAACCATGATGCGATGACCGGGGAGGAAGGTGTGGTTGACCTCCACAAGCGACAGGTCTACGGCCTCGGGCTTGTCTGGGGTGAAGGGCTCGGGTTTGCTGAAGCTGTGGCGGAATTTGCCACGCATGGGCTCGCCGCGGACGAGCTGCTGGTAGCCGGCGAGAAGGGTCGACGGAACGTCGACGTCGCGGGGACGGAGAGCGTTGGCGGCGGGTTTGGGTTGGGGGAGGGAGTCGGGGTAGACGTCGATGAGCTTGACGATGAAGTCGGAGTCGGTGCCGGAGGTGGAGACGTGGAGTTTGGCGGAGACAGGGCCGGCGAAGGTGACGGGCGCGGTGAGCGGGTCGGTCTGGTAGACGAGGACGTCGGGGCGCTTGGAGGCGAAGCGCTGATCGGCGGCCATGTACTCGCGCTCGGGACCGGGGGCGGCGGCGTAACCGACCTCGGGAACGGGATGGGCGGGGTCGGAGATGTACTGGTCGAACTCGGGGTTGCTGGCGTCAAACCACGTCCCAGGTGCAGGACGTGGGGCATCGGCCTGTGGGGGCGCGTCGAAGGAGAGCTTGCCGCCGGGCTGGAGGTAGAGCATGCGTTTGCTGGCTGATGGTGGGGGCCAGGCGGGATAGGAGCGCCACTGGTTGGAGCCGGTCTCGAAGACGGTGGCCTTGGCGAGTTTGGGGTCGGCGCCATCTTTCAGGTAGTGCTCGAAGAATGGGAGCTGGATGTGCTCGCGGAAGAAGTCGCCGGTGTCGGAGCCGAAGCGGGCCTCGCCGATGTGGTTGCCGTCGGCGCGCGCCCAGCCGCCATGGAACCAGGGGCCGACGACGATCTGGTTGGAGGTGGAGGGGCTTTGGGAGGCGATGGCGTCGAAGGTCTTCCAGGGGCCGGAGAGATCTTCGGCGTCGAAGAGACCTCCGACGGTGAGGACGGCGGCGTGGATGTTGTGGAGGTGGGGGGAGATGTCGCGCTCCTGCCAGTGGGCGTCGTCGGTAGGGTGGTCGAGGGTCTCGTCGAAGTAGGGGTTGTTGATGAAGGCGCGAGCTTTTGAGAGGGGCTCGAGGGCTTGAAAGGCGACGTAGGCGTCCTTGGAGACGTAGGGTGCGTCTGGGCGCTCGGGGCGGGGGCCGCCACGGGTTTCGGGGGTGGGGTTCTGCTGGGGGCGGAAGGAGAGATAGAAGTCGTTGGCCTCGAACATGAGGGCGCCGTTGTGGTAGGCGTCGTCGTTGTTGTAGAGGTCGGTGACGGGCGCCTGGGGGCTCGCGGCTTTGATGGCAGGATGCGAATCGATGATGGAGGCGGAGGTGTAGAAGCCGGGGTAGGAGATGCCGAGCATGCCAACCTTGCCGTTGTTGTTGGGGACGTTCTTGAGCAGCCAGTCGACGGTGTCAGACGTGTCGGTGGACTCGTCGTGCTGTTTGCCGGAGGGGTGGTCGATGTGCGGGGTCATCTCCTCCCATGCGCCTTCGGAGCCGTAGCGGCCGCGGACGTCCTGATAGACCATGATGTAGCCGGATTCCATAAAGGAGCGGGAGGGGCCGATGATTGGCGGGTACTTGTCTTCGCCGTAGGGGCCAGCGCCGTAGCAGGTGCGTGTCATGAGGAAGGGGTAGGGATGTGCGGGGTCGCGGGGGGTGTAGACGGCGGTGAAGAGTTTGACGCCATCGCGCATGGGGATGTGGAACTCGTGCTTAAGGTAGTGGGCTTTGACGTCGAAGGGGGCGGGGGCCGCGGTTGCGGCTGCTGCGGCGGTGGCGGGCGCGGAGGTCTGGGCTGGGAGATGCGACGAGAGCCTTGCGGCGGCAAAGACAGCGACTTGAAGGAGCGGGAGGCGGACGGGCATGGTCGTCAGTCTACACAGGGGGTTCGTGGGGCGGTTGGACGCTGCGGAAGAGAGAAGCGGGTCCGTTCGCTGCGCTCAGGATGACAACAAAGTTTTCCGGGCGTCGCTGCGTCCTGGATGACAACAAACTTTTCTGGACGTTCGCTACGCTCAGGATGACAAGAGAGGGGAGTTGAAATGCAGGGGCGGATTTGCCCTAGAGCGGGTGGTCGGTGCTGATGTTGTTGATGATCTGCTGGAAGAAGGTGACGCGGATGTGGATGCGGCGGGCGACGTCGGGGAGGAACTCGCCGATGAGGGCGTCGGCTGGGTCGGAGGCGAGGCCGATGATGACGCGCTTGGCGGTGGAGGAGGCGCTGGTCTGAATTCCCGGGACATACAGGTTGGCGAGCTCGGCGGCAGTGGGGTAGGTGAGGAGGGTGGCGTAGTTGGGCATGGGGGAGCCGTCGTCGTGCTGGCTGACTATGGTGTGGGCGAGGGCGTGAAGGATGCGGCGGCTGGTGGGGGCTCCGGGCATGCGGTGGTAGCGGGGGTCCTGGTGAGCGAGGGAGGGGATGAGCCATGTGCCGAGGAGTTCCCCGGTGGCGTCCTGCGCGAGCGAGAAGCCGTAATTTTTGCCGAAGCCCTTGAGTCCGGGGCCGTAGGCGCTCTCGGGGTTGGCGGCGGTGTAGATGGCGGAGGAGAGGGCGACGACGGAGAGGTTGCCGGGGTCGGCAAAGTCGGTTGCGGCGAGGAAGGCTTTCTGGCGCGAGGAGAGGGGGACGGAGACCTCGTCGTTGAGGAAGCGCTGATCGGCGAGGAGGAGGGCGCGCTTCTGCTCGATACGCGTGTAACGGCTGAGATTGGCATCGGCATCCCAGAGTGTCAGGTTATGGCGAGTTTGGGAGCTGGGGACGGGATCGCCGGAGGTTTCAAAGGCTACGCGTGCGGCGGCGACGACATCCTGCTGCTGGGAGAGGGCGGCGCTGGGGGCGTTCGGAAGTGTGGAGGCTGCGGGATCTGGCGGTGGCGGCTCGGGTGGAGTTGCCGGCCCTTTGGGGGGCGTTGCGGGGAGGAGCGAGGGCGTCTGCGCGTCTGCGGCGGAGACACACGACGTGGCGAAGACGGTGGAGATGGCAAGGAGCGGCGCGAAGAGGGCCCGGCGAATCGACAGACTACTTCCTCCCTAGGTCCTATGGTCTTGAACACAGGATAGCGGAGCGAGATGCGGTCTATTTGAGGTGGACGACGCCGAGTGCGTCGGAGAGGAACTCGCTCACGAAGAAACCGACGGCCGATCCTCCGAGCGATCCGACGAAGGTCTCCGCGGTGGTTTTCGCGTTGCGATTGCGATCGGGGTAGTAGGCGTTTGTGAGGATGGATCCGGCTGCATTCCCCGCGAGGAGGGCGAGGTTGGGAGTGGTGCGGCCGCTGTCGGATTTGGTGATGATGGTGCGGGTTACGGCGTAGAGGGTTCTGTGGACGAGGTTATGGCCGGGGCCGAGGCGATAGTAGCGCGGATCTTCGTGGAAGATCGGAGCGAAGACGGAGTCGGAGAGGACTCCTTCCGTGGATCCGCGGGCGGCGGAGGCGCCGAAGCGTTGAGCGAAGGGTCCCCATCCCTGGCCATAGTTGGGGCTGCTGTCGAGTGCCTGGGAGTAGGCCGCGGAGGAGATCCAGCCGGCGACGGTGAAGGGCGAGATGGCATCGCGGAGGCCGAGGCGGACCTTGTCTCCGGAGGTGAGGGAGGGGGCCTGCTGGCCGGGATCGATGTATTTATCGGAGTGCGAGACGGGATCCGCGCTGTGGCGTCCGAGGCTCTGGCCAGATCCGGCGGCGGGTGCTTCGATTGCCGAAGCAGGATCGGGGGATGGGGCGGACGAGCTGCTCTCGTCGAGATTGGCTGCGGAATCGGAATGGAGGATTGCGCCGGGAGAGTCTGGAAGAGAGGCGGATACGAGGAGTGCGGGGGGCGCGGGAGCAAGCTGTGCGCGTCCAGGGAGAGCGAGGCAGGCGAGTGTGGCAAGGGATAACAGGGAAAAGAACAGGCGAGTGGAGTGAGGAAGTGAGGTGCGGAACGACGTCAAAAGTGAACCTCGGATGTTCGGGAACGCCAGGGGGTGGAAGGACACAGGGAGGGGATGCTGTCCGCTGTCTTAACGGACGCCGGATGACCGGAGCAAGTTGTATGTCGCTGCGGCTGCTCGGGCCTGCTTGCGTTACCACGGAGGCACTGGGATCAAGGTTCCCTTGCATCCCTGGCTGGGCTGTCGGGATAATCATGGTGGAGAGGTGCGGCCATGGCTGGTGAGACGACGCGGAAGTGGGAGGGCCAGTTGAAGGAGGCTGGGGAGCGTGTGGAGGAGGAGCTCCGGCGCGTGATGACGTACCTGAGTGACGAGGTGGTCCCGGATGTGCGCAGGAACGGCTCCGAGGCGCTGCGAGCGGCGGCAGCCGAGTTGCAGAAGCTGGCGGAGCGTATGGACGACCGGCGGGCTGGGGGAGCGACACCGCCATCGCCACCACCTTATCGGGGCGACGGGCAGAGGTGAGGCGAGGGCGTTACGCGGCATGGGCTATGCCGGTGTTGCTGCTGGCGGCGACCGGCTGCCACAAAAAGACGAGGCGGGCTTACCGGCCGCCGCCACCGCCGGCTGCGACGAGCGCACGGAGAGGCGGGCATCCGGCGGCACCGGGGAGAGATGCGGACGGGCGAGTGGTGGGGGACGACGAGACGGCGGGAGGTCGGGTTAGAGGTACGCCACGGCCTGGATCTTCCGGGACGGCGAGTGGCAGCCTCCTGCCGCTGGAGGTGCACGGTGATCCGTTTGAGACGGAGAGCGGGCTGGCGAGCTGGTATGGGCCGCCTTATGCGGGGCGAAGGGGCGCAGACGGGACGATCTACGACCAGAACGCGATGACGGCGGCGCACCTGACACTGGCTCTGGGTACGGTGGTTCGGGTCACAAATCTGGTGAACGGGCAGAGCGCTGTGGTGCGGATTACGGATCGCGGACCGTTTGTGCGGGGGAGGATCATTGATCTTTCGCTGGCAGCGGCCAAGGAGACGGGAGTGTATCGCGCCGGCGTGGTGAAGGTGCGGGTCGAGGCTTTCCGCGCTCCGGCACCGAAGCCCAATGTGTATCCGGGTGGACGTTGGTGTGTGCAGGTGGGAGCGTTCCCGACCGAGGCGGATGCGGTGCAGGAGAAGATGGATCTGCTCGAGCGGTATCCGGGGGCGAAGGTGATCGAGTTTCCGGGGCCGACGGGGCACTGGGTGCGAATCAATCCGAAGGTCGCGGATAAGCAGCATGCGGAGGAGATCGCGGATAGCATTCACCTGCCGGATGATGCGCAGCCGTATCTGACGCGGACGGATTGAGGCTCTTCAGGAAACAGGAAACAGGAAACAGGAAACAGGAAACAGGAAACAGGAAACAGCGGAATAGGGTCAACGGACGACGGGTTTGCCGGAGAGGCGGGCGAGTTCGGTGCGGAACTCGGCGGAGCCGGCGTGGTTGAAGGTGTGGGTGATGGTGACGCGGTTGTCGCCGGGGACGGTGGTGACGGCACCTGCACGGGCTGCGGCTACGGTCATGATCTCGGGATAGGTGATGATCTTTTGCGCGCGGAACCAGAAGCGCTGAACGACAGCAGTGGGCGTGAGGACGATGGTGCCGGGGTACTGGTAGAGGCCGAAGAGGACCGCGACGAGAAGAAGGATGAGAAGCCAGGCGGGGATGGACTGGCGCGAGATCCAGAGCGGATAGGCGAAGAGGAGAAAGTAGAGCGGAAGGGCGAGTGCGCGGGAGAAGACGACGAGGGGCTTGAGGGGGAAGACCAGGCCTTCGGGTGTCTGGCGAGGGTGGTCTTTGACGAGACGCCCGGAGAAGATGAGCGCAAATACGATGGCCATGGCGGCTATCTGGAGGGTGTGCAGGTCGGTATGCATGACTCTCCTTTGATAGTAGACGCTGCGGTGTTTGGCGGCGGGTGACGGGTCGGATAGGGGGCTGTGGCGGGGAACAAGCGGCATGGGGCGAGGTGGGATCCATGCGCGAACGTCATACGTGTCGACGGAGATGGCGTTTCAGCAGAGGTACGCTGACATGTTCGTGAGGGATGGGGCCGGTGCGATCGTGGGGATCGACCTGCGGCGGTTTGATGAAGTGCAGCCGGACGGTCTTTAGCCGGAAGGGTTCAGAAGGGCGGTGGGGGACACAGATCGCGGAGCGCGGAGGAGTCAACGAGTGCCTGGTCCCTCGGCGGGTGGAGGGGCATAGAAGGGGAGCTTCTGCTGCTCTTCGGCGGCGCGCTTGATAACGACGTCGTCGAAGAGGAGGGATGGAGCGATGGTGGTCTGGGGGATGGGACCGAGGGCGTTGGCGATCCAGGGAGTTCCGCCTGCGGCGATGACCGAGGAGCGGAGGCTGCGGGTGTCGACCTCGTCGAAGACGGCACCGCGGACGAGCTCACGGGAACCGTCGGGGTGGACGCGGAAGAGGACGCGGGGAGCGAGTTCGCCGCCTAGGGTTTCGACGGCGTAGACGTCGCGCTTCTGCTCCCTGGCGAGGGCGAGGAGGTGGTCGGTCATGTCGGCGTCTGAGAGCAGCTTGCCGGCGGTACCGGAATTGGGACCCGGGACGGGTTTGAAGAGAGTGACGCCGGCGTGGGCGCGGGGGGCCTGCGCGGGAGCGGCTCGGCCGTGACCATTTGACTTGGGGAAGTCACGGACGGGTTCGCGACCGATCAGATAATTCTCAAGCTTTCCGGCGGAGACGACTTCGGTCGGCTGGGCGGCGACACCTTCGTCGTCGACCTTGTAGGCGCCGAGGAGGTGCTTGCCTTCGAAGGTGGACTGGAGGGGGTCATCGGTGACATTGAGGAACTCGGGAAGGACGCGGGCGTGGAGCGAGGAGTTGTAGGCGCCCTGGGTGCGGGCGGTGGTGCCGGGCTCGGGACGGTCGGCTTCGACGTTGGGAATGAAGAGGTGGGTGAGGACGTCGGCGGCGGCGTCTGCGCTGAAGAGGATGGGCCCGTGGTAGTCGTCGGCGGAGACGATGGGAGCGTTGCGGAGATCGTTGAAGGACTTGAGGTCATCGAGGGTGCGCTGGCGAAAGGCACCGGCGGATTCGAGTTCGCTCGCGGTGGTGGCGACGGTACCGTTGTCGCGGCCGAGGCGCATGCCGTCCGCGGCCTGTCCGCCGACGGAGATGTTGGCCTGGTAGCCGGTGTAGCCGGTGCGGACCTGAGTATTCTCGGTGTTGACGAGATAGCGGTTGACGGCGATGGCGCGGAGGTTGGCGGTGGAGTACTGGACGTCTTTGGCAAAGGCGCGGACCTCCGGCGCTGTGGCGTAGAGACCGCTGGCCTCGATGAGACGACGCTTCCAATCTTCGCGATCGATCTGGATGGAGCGGAGAGGTTCGGTGTGAGTGACGGGTTCGGCCTGAGCGAAGTCGTGCTCCCGCGCCTGCGCTTCGAAGCGATTGAGGGTGGCCTGCTTGGCGGCGAAGTTGCGAAGGGCGATCTTGTAGGCGTCGTCGGTGGCGAGCCAGAGGGCGTAACGACTGGCCTGGGTGTTGTTGTCGGTGGGCGCGAGCTGGACGATGCCATCGCCTTTTGCGGAAGAGCTATCGAAGGTGTAGGAGCCGATGCGGACGGTGACGCGGACGACGCGCTGGTGGCCTCCCTGCTCATTGGTGAGGGCACCGTAGTTCGCGACGGCCTCGTAGCTTGCGAAGTCGTCGATGCGGTACTCGATGAAGTAGGGCCGCTGCATGCCGGGGAGGAGGAGAAGCTTCTGCTCGCGGGTGAGTTCCTGCGTCATGGCGTCGAGGATGGGGTCGTGATCGGCGGGCTGCTGGGCTCGTACGAGAGGTAGACCAAATGCGGTTACAAATGCGAGTGCTGCGATGAGGCAGGTTCTTGTGGCGCTACGAACCCAGGTAAGCGACGGTGAAGACGTCGCGTACCTGGGGCACCCGGCTTGGTGGCTGGTTGGCGGCAGGGGCAGGGATAGATAAGCGGGTCCTACGCTTTGTTCAGGATGACAAATTTTAAGAAAGGAGGTTTGCTTAATGATGGAGGGTTGACTGAGACGGCTCTTGATGAGGTTCATCAGCGGGCCACCTTTGCGGGGGCGGCTTCGTCGGCGCCGGGTGGGGGGAGGATGGGGGGGCGGTTGTTGCCCTGGGACTGACGCTGGGTTTCGATCTCGCTGACGAGCATGGCGGGGGCTACGGCGGAGACGGGGATGGAGCCGGACTCTGCGCCGCAGATCCCATTGAAGATGTCCTGGTGATCACCGGTGGCGACGATGCGGGTGAGTGCGGCCTGGGGGGTGCCGACGATGGAGACGCCGCGGACGAGCTCGTCAGGGCGGCCGTCCGTGTAGACGCGATAGACGACGAGGGGGATGACGGAGAAGGCCTGCGGGCTGCGGCGGGTGGTGACGGCGAAGCCGGAGGAGATGTCCTCAAAGAAGAGGCCGTAGGGCTTGCCTTGCTTCTTTGCTTCGTCGATTAGTGACTGTCGCAGTTGCTTCTCGGAGACGGACTTGGAGGAGGTGACGATGAGATTGCCCTGGCGGCCGGTGGGCATGTGGCCAACCTCGGCGCGGCCGTGACCGTTTGAGGTCGAGAAGCTGGCGATGGGGAGGCGGGACATCAGGAAGGTGTCGAGGACGCCATCCTTGATAAGGTCGACGCGGCGCGCGGGCTGGCCCTCGTCGTCGTAGCTGTAGTGGCCGCTGAGCGGGTGGCCCTCGAAGGTGGAGAGGGTGGGGTCGTCGGAGACGGAGAGGAAGGTGGGAAGGATGGGTTTGCCGAGGAGCTTGGTGAAGGTCTGGCCTTCCTCGTCGCCGCGCTGTCGCTGGCCTTCGAGCCGGTGTCCGAGGACCTCGTGGAAGAAGACGGCGGAGGCGCGGCCGGAGAGGATGGCGGGGCCATCGAAGGGCTCGGTGATGGGGGCGACGCGGAGGGCCTCGAGATTTTTGGCCAGGGCGAGGGTCTTCTCGATGAGGATCTTCTGATCGGGGAGGTGCGCGGCGGAGTCGGCCTCGAAGGTCTCGACGCGGAAGAGGTCCATGCCGTCGGCGGCGCGGGTGCGGGCGACGACGATAAGGCGAGCGACGTGGCTGGGGGTGGAGACGCGGGCGCCTTCGGAGGAGACGAAGTAGTCGGTCTCGGTGGAGGCTTCCATGGCAACAGAGTTGTAGAAGACGTCGGGGAACTGTTTGAAGAGGGCGGAGAGATCGCGGAGGCGATCGGCCCAGGCGGCCCTGGCCTTGTCGTTCAGATCGAGCGGGGGGCTGGAGGGGAGAAGAGCTTTCGCGGCGGGTTCGACGGAGAAGTCGGCGGAGGCGTCCTCTTCCTTGGCGCGGACCTGCTGGTCGGTCTTGACTTTGAGATAGCTGTCGAGAGCGCGGGCGTAGCCGCGGTTGGTGGCGAACCAGAGGGATCGGGCGAGGGCGGCGCGGTCGTCGGTGAGGGGGAGGGGGACGGTGGAGAGGGCGGAGTTGCGGTGGTCGCCGTGGGTGTTGTCCTCTGCGGGCGAGCCGATGCGAACCTGGACGTCGGCCATGCGGCGGCGGCTCTGATTGGAGGTGGTGAGGGCGCCGAAGCTGGCGGCCATGGATACAGAGTTGGAGTCGGAGATGGCATAGCTGACGAAGTATGGTTTGGGAGATTGCTGGGAGGTGTCGGCTGCTGCCGTGCTGGCCGGCTTCAGGGTGGGCTGGGCGGATGTTCCGAGGGAGGACATGGCGCGAGAGAGTTCCGCCTGCATGGAATCGATGAGGACGGAGTCGGAGGCTTTTGCGGGTGGATCGGCTGGCGCTGCGATGGACGCCTGGGCTGGTGTGGGAAGGAGAGCGGAGGTGAGGACGGCCAGGGTGAAAGGGAGGAGAGGGAGATGTCGTGCCAAGTAGACCCGCTTTGTTTGGAGGTACAGGATGTGCGTGAGCCGAGTGTAGCGGATCGTGTGTTTGCCAAGAGGTTAGACGGATGGGGGAGCGGGATGCGGACGGCGTTGCTTGAGGACGCGCGGTGAGGCAGAATCGGGAGTTGATTGAGGGTGGAACGGGTATGGGTGCAAGGAAGGTGTGGCGGAGTTTGCTGTTGCTTCTAGTGATGATGGGAACGTGGACGGCGCCGGCGAAGGCGCTCGATCCGACACCAGACTTTGGACGGACGCCGACCGAGGCAAGGGCTCTGAGCGAGGCGGAGCGGGATCTTTCGACGGCGTACAGCCTGCCACCTGACGAGTTGAAGAAGGCTCGCACTAAGGCGGGGATCAACCACTGGCTGCACTTTGGTGGGGAGGCATGGGGGCTGGTGCAGGTGCTGCTGCTGCTGGGGACGGGGGCGGTGGCGTGGATGCAGAGGACGGCGCTGCGGTCGCGGGGTGGGCGATGGGTTCAAGGGCTGGTGTTTCTGGGGCTGTTCCTGGGGATCGGGACGCTACTGGATCTGCCGCTGGCGGTGGTGGGTCACCAGGTGTCACGGGTGTATGGGCTGTCGGTGCAGGGTTGGGGGAGTTGGGCGTGGGACCAGACGAAGGGCTTCCTGCTGGGGTGGGTGATCGGGTGGCCGGTGGTAATGCTGCTGTTCCGGGTGATTCGGCGGTCGCCGCGGCGGTGGTGGCTGTGGTTCTGGGGGGCGACGATTCCTATGGTGTTGCTGGGGGTGTTTCTGGTGCCGGTGGTGATCGAGCCGATGTTCAACCACTTCGAGCCGCTCGAGAAGGCGGATCCGGCGCTAGTGGCACAGTTGCAGAAGGTGGTGGACAAGGGACACATGGGCATCACGCCGGATCGCATGTTCCTGATGAAGGCGAGCGAGAAGGTGACTGGGATGAACGCGTATGTGACGGGATTTGGCGCGTCGAAGCGGGTGGTGGTGTGGGATACCACCATCGTAAAGGCGACGCCGGACGAGATCCTGTTCATCTTCGGGCATGAGATGGGGCATTATGTGCTGCGGCATATCGCGCGGGGGCTGGTGCTGGCGATCGCGGGGCTGTTTGTGAGCTTTGGGTTGGGGTACCTCTTTGTGCGGTGGGCGCTGGGGCGGTACGGCGGTCGGTGGGGGATTGCGGGACAGGCCGAGTGGGGAGCGCTGGCGGTGCTGGTGCTGGCGATGAGCCTGTATGGGGTGGTTTCGGAGCCGGTGGAATCGACGCTGAGCCGGGTGCAGGAGCATGAGGCGGATGTGTTTGGGCAGGAGGTGGTGCACGGCATCGTGGCTGATCCGCAGAGGGTTGGGCGGGCGGCGTTCCAGGTGCTGGGCGAGACGAGTCTCGACGAGCCGGAGCCGAGCGTGCTGCTCGAGTTCTGGAGCTACAGCCATCCCTCGATCTCGCGAAGGGCGGCGTTTGCGGAGCACTACGATCCGTGGGCGGCGGGCAATGCGCCACGGTATTTGAAGAGGTAGCGCGGGTAGAATCTCCGGTATGGCGGCGAACTGTCTGTTCTGCAAGATTGTGGCGGGAGCGATCCCGGCTAAGCGGGTGTTCGAGGATGAACAAAGCCTGGCGTTCGCGGATATCAATCCGCAGGCGCCGGTGCACCTGCTGGTAATCCCGAAGGAGCATGTAGAATCGCACGCGCATGCGATGGCGGAGCATACGGCGCTGGTGGGACATCTGATGGCTGTGGCGGGCGATCTGGCGCGGTCGGAAGGTCTGAAAAGCGGGTACCGACTGGTGGTGAACACGGGGGGAGATGGCGGGCAGACGGTGGGGCACCTCCATGTCCATTTGCTGGGCGGGAGGCACATGGGATGGCCGCCGGGGTAGGGGTCGCGGCCGCGGCAGAGGGTACCCCCCCGGGGGGGGCACTTTGCGCTAAAGTATTCACTCCTAGGATGTTAGCTTGGCTGCACAATGCAAAGTCTTCTAAGCAGAGGGTTTAGGGCTAAAGTATTGTTTCTAAAGACGAAAGCCCGGCCGCAGAGCGGTCGGGCTTTCTGTCCCTTGTTCTATTCTAGCTACCTTGCCCAGGTGATTGCGCCAAGTTGCTACTGGTTGAAGTTGGCATCTTCCTTTTCCTCTTCGAGGCCGTAGCGGCGGAGGAGGTTGGGAAGGTTCTGGGAGAAGGCGGCGCGGGGCATCACGGTGTCGCAGCCGGCTTCGACAGCCTTGGCTTTAAGGTCTCCCTGAATGTGCGAAAGAAAGCCGACGATGGAGGTGGAGCGCTTGAGCTTGGCCTTCAGTTTGGGGATCAGGGTGAGGGGCTTGGCATTGGCGTTGTTGAGGTCGAAGACGATGAGGCCCGGACGATCGGCTTCTTCGGCTCCAGTGAGCTTGGCGAGCTCCTCTTTCTCGTTTTTGATGAAGGCGATTTTGACGCCGAGCTTCCGGGCGGTCTCCTGAATCTTGGCGATGAAGAAGAGGTCATCGATAAAGAAGTAGATCTTGGTCGGGGCATTTTCGGCGATGGGAACGATGCGGCCCTGGGAGTAATCGATAGGCTGCGAGTCGTTGGAACTGTGGTAGCTCCGGGGTCGGCCGCCTTGATTGCCACGGGATTCGATGGTGGAGGGGGGCGCTTCGGCGAAGTTTCCGTTGACGACGCGGTAGCTGTGATCCATGGGGCCGACGAAGCTGCGGGGACCGCGATCGCGGCCCTGTTTCCCGCCGCCACCGCCGCCACCGCCGCCACCGCCCTTGCGTGACTTCCAGCCGTCGACGCGATTGCCGAACTGATGGGAGTCTGAGGAACCAGAGGGAGCGCCACCACCGGCATTTCTGTTGACGTAGCCGCCGCCGCCATTGCTGCCGCTGCCGGCTTGATTGCCGGGGCTGACGGAGGGGACGGAGATGTCGTCGCGGCGTGGGCGTTCGCGGTCGCGGAACTTCTTCTTCCAGCGCTTGGCGGTGCCGGCGCCATTGCTTCCATGCTGGGAGCCGGGACTGCCTCCCGCGTTCTGAGGACCTGTGCTTTGGGGGCCTGAGTTTCCGCCGAAAGAAGCTGTGGAGGCTTGCACCGAGGAGATTGTTCCGGAGACTACACCGGTGCTCGCCGCTGAGGCATCTCCCGCTGAGTCGATCTGCCCCTGCTGTAGATCTGGGCCGGAGGCAGCGTCTCCGCCTTTATTCTTCCGCTTACGGCGCCGCCGGCGGCTGCTTTTGGACTGACCCATGCCGTGCGGGACGGACGGGCCGCCGCTGAAGTTCTGATCCCGATCCTCCTGAGATCCGGCTGGGGAACCGGTCTGGGCTCCGGCGAACTCCTGGTTCTGCTGTGTTGGGGACGGGGGCGGGCCCTGGTGCGATGACACCTCAGGCAAGTTCTGTTCTGCGCTCATGCTTCCACTTCCTGCTTCCACTTCTTGTTGCACGAAAGGTGCTGCTTTGGCGGGCTGAGAGAAACGAGTTCAGGCCGCCGGCTGCATGGTAAAGAGACACGCTGCGCAATTACGCGCGAATCGCAAGACCTCGTGACGGGCACGGGGTCGGAATGGGCGAGATGTTCTGCGTGGTAGGAAACGGTGTCAAGATGTACTCGAACAAACGTCCTTCATATGGATCGGCTGCGATGGACGACATTGTCGGCAGCCTGGTTCGCATATAGGCGGCGAACCTCACCCTATTCGTATAAACCCGTTGAGCAGCAGAGCGCGGTAGAAGGAATTTCGAAGTGCTGAAGCTGGGCCTCAGAACGTCAACGAGAAACCAACAGGCTCGCACAGTGAATGGCACCCACAGCCGCTTCACAGGGCAAGACAGATATTACAGAATGCTCCTCTTGTTTGCAAGAGAAGCTTTAGCTGCAGGGATGGCCCTATTGGGGGATGCCGGGATTTGAAACTTTGAAGGCCGAATTTGAGGCCGAGCGAGGGAGGCATTCCCGAGGTTCAAAGGCCCACCTCTGGACGAGGTGGGCCTTTGACGTTTGATGGCCAGTCACTGGCCTCCTGAAGCACCCTAGAGAGGGCGTGTAACCCTTGTTCCGGCGGCTCCTCCATCTAGTGGGAGGGCTACAGTCCGGAGGGGAGATCGCTACGGCCGAAGCAGACTTCGCCGAGCGGTGATTCATTAGCAATTGCTTCGCCAAGCAGAACCCCATGATTTGCCGCTGTTTCCTGGCGCGTAAATGAAGGCAACTCCCAGAAACGGGAGATGCCTCGAGTCGATTCTCTGAATTTGGAATAGGTTGTAAAGGCACGAAGCCGCCCCATGGTTTGACCCCCGTGGAGCGGCCCACTATAATCTGGAGGTCCGGTCAGCCCTTCTGACCGCTGGCCCAACGGAGGAAGTCAGGGTTGGCGTGGTTGGATTTGAAGCGTGACAAGCGCTTGCCCCGTGTGGGGTTGGGGCCGTGGTTGGGGGATTAGCGAGTAGCGATTCCAGCCAGGCGGCCCGACTCGACGGATTGTTTCTTAAGGAGCACCAAACACAGCATGAATCGCAACCTTTTCGTAGTGACGGCGCTGAGCGCCGGGATGATGACGGCTGGAGCCGCCGTGGCACAGGCTCCGGCCGCCCCCGCAACACAACCTGCCGCAGCGGCCTCTGCCCCTGCCGTACCGCAGGCGGTACCGGCGAAGGTGGCTCTGGTCGCCTTTGAATCAGCTGTTTTCGCTACCAATGAGGGACAGCGCGCGGTGCAGGAGGTACAGAGCAAGTATCAGCCCAAGAAGGCTCAGATCGACACTCTGGCGGCGGAGGTCGACTCGCTGAAGAAGCAGCTGCAGAGCGCGCCGGCAACGCTTTCCGAGGAGGAGCGCCAGACGCGGTTGAAGAACATCGACTCGAAAGAGAAGGTGCTGACGCGCGATAGCGAGGACGCAACCCAGGCTTACCAAGCGGATCTGCAGGAGGCGTATGGCAAAGTTGCGCAGAAGGTCTCTGGCGTAACGAAGAATTACGTTCAGCAGAATGGCTTTACGCTGCTGCTGGATGTGAGCAACCAGGCCAGCAATGTGATGTGGGCGCTGCAGACGACCGACGTGACCCAGGCGGTGGTTGACGCTTACAACAAGAGTTCCGGGGTAGCGGCACCACCGCCGTCGGCTCCATCCGCGGGCCGTCCGCCGACCACCGCGCCCCGACCGGCTCCGCGAGCCACACCTCCGCGATAGATATCTGGAACGGTTTTGATTGTGAAGGGGGAGCTGCGGCTCCCCCTTCACAATTGGATCAGAAACACGTCTCGTTGTGGAAATTACTGTGGATTCCGTTTGGGGCGGTGGACGCCTCCGTCGGAGAGTTGCACGATCCCAGGTGCTCCCATCTCGGTCAAGGGGGAGATAAGTCCTTTACCAAGAATGAGGCTTCCGAGCAGCTCTGAGTGGGATCTGGGATTCCCGGTAACCTTCCGGAAGTACTACTTGATCTTCATTTTCCACAGCGGAAGATTAAGAAGCTATTACTTGCTTGCCGAATTAGTGCGCAGTGTATTAGGGTGCCTGGTTCCGGAATGGGGCTGAAGCGCTGCTCTAATCTTCGCCGACTTTGAGGACAGCGAGGAAGGCTTCCTGCGGGATATCTACTTTGCCGATGCGTTTCATGCGCTTTTTCCCCTCTTTCTGCTTCTCGAGGAGTTTGCGCTTGCGGCTTATGTCGCCTCCATAACATTTAGCGATGACATTTTTGCGAATGGCGGTGACGGTCTCGCGGGCGATGACTTTAGCGCCGATGGCAGCCTGGATGGCAACTTCGAACATCTGGCGCGGGATGAGTTCGCGCATTTTGGAGACGAGGGCTTTGCCGCGGTCGTAGGCGGCGTCCTTGTGGACGATGATGGAGAGCGCGTCGACGGGATCGCCGCCGATGAGGATGTCCATTTTGACCATGGGCGAGATCCAGGAGCCGGCGAGCGCGTAGTCGAGGGATGCGTAACCGCGGGAGACGCTTTTAAGGCGGTCGTAGAAATCGAGGACGATTTCGTTCAGCGGGAGCTCGTAGGTGAGCATGACCCGGGTCTCGGAGACGTATTCGAAGTTCTTCTGGCGGCCGCGTTTGTCTTCGACGAGCTTGAGGATTCCGCCGACGTACTCCTCGTTGGTGAGAATTTTGGCCATGATGACGGGCTCTTCGATGGATTCGATCTCGGTGGAGTCGGGCCAGCGCGAGGGGTTATCCACTTCGGTTACAGATCCGTCGGTAAGGGTGATTTTGTAACGAACACCGGGCGCGGTGGTGATGAGGTCGAGGTTGTACTCGCGTTCGAGGCGTTCCTGGATGATTTCGAGGTGGAGCAGGCCGAGGAATCCGCAGCGAAATCCGAAGCCGAGGGCGACGGAGGACTCGGGCTCGAAGTTGAAGGAGGAGTCGTTGAGGCGGAGTTTTTCGAGGGCGTCGCGGAGCAGGGCGTGCTCGTGGGAATCGACGGTGTAGAGGCCGGCGAAGACCATGGACTTGATGTCTTCGAAGCCGGGGAGGGCCTCGGCGCAGGGGCGGTCGACCTCGGTGAGGGTGTCGCCGACCTTGGTGTCGGCTACGTTCTTGATGGTGGCGACGAAGAAGCCGACCTCGCCGGCGGAGAGTTCGGTGAGTTCGACGGGCTTGGGGGTCATGACGCCCATGCTCTCGACATCGAAGACCTTGCCGTTAGACATGACTTTGATTTTCATGCCCTTGCGGAGCTTTCCGTTGATGATGCGGGCGAGGACGATGACTCCGCGGTAGGCGTCGAACCAGGAGTCGAAGATGAGGGCCTGGAGGGGGGCGGAGGGGTCGCCCAGGGGCGGGGGGAGGAGGTTGACGACGGCTTCGAGGATGGATTCGACGTTGAGGCCGGTCTTGGCCGAGACGGCGATGGCGTCGTCGGCGGGGAGGCCGACGGATTTTTCGATCATCTCCTTGGTGCGCTCGATGTCGGCGGAGGGGAGGTCGATTTTGTTGATGATGGGAAGGATCTCGAGGCCATTCGAGATGGCGAGATAGGCGTTGGCGAGGGTCTGGGCCTCGACGCCCTGGGAGGCGTCGACGACGAGCAGGGCACCCTCGCACGAGGCGAGCGAGCGGGAGACCTCGTAGGAGAAGTCCACGTGGCCGGGGGTGTCGATAAGGTTGAGCTGGTAAGTTTCGCCGTCATGCGCGGTGTACATCATGCGGACGGTGTGGGCCTTGATGGTGATGCCGCGCTCGCGTTCGAGGTCCATGGCATCGAGGACCTGGGCCTGCATTTCACGGGACGTGACGGAGCCGGTGAGCTCGAGGAGGCGGTCGGAGAGGGTGGACTTGCCATGATCGATGTGGGCGATGATGGCGAAGTTGCGGATGTGGGACGGATCCATGCGGGGTAGGCGGAGCCTCAGCGACTATCTTAACATCCGAAGGAGGATGCCTCGTCGTACATGAGGTTGTACCCGCACCGGCTTGTGTGGAGTCAAACCATATACATCGCCAAGTTGCGATGCCAGAGTCAGCGACAACGACCATCGGGTGAGCAGCGGCCTTGTTGTTACGGAAGAGACGTTTTCTGAGAGACGGACCTTTGCGGCGCATCAAACAGGAGCGCGCCGCGGACATGCCGATCGGATGGGGGAGCGGCTATGGTGTAAGGACGCGGAATGGGGATTTTGAGGACGAATGACGACTGCTTACCTGAACCGCGTTGCTACGGCTGTTCCTGAGTTCGATGTTCATACCGCGTTTGTCGGGTTTGCGGCGGAGATGCTGCGCTCGGAGCGGACGCGTGGCTTGTTTCGGAGGATGGCGCGGGTGTCGGGGATCCGGCAACGATTTTCGGTGCTGAACCCTGACGTGCTTGGGGAAGAGGGATCGGTCGACGCGGCGAAATTTTACACGCGGGGCGCCTTTCCAGGGACGGCGGCGAGGATGCGGGTCTTTGAGCAGAGTGCGCCGGCGCTGGCGCGCACAACAGTCGATCGGCTGAAGCTGAGTGCGGAGGAGCGGGCGCGGGTGACACACGTGATTGTGACGTCGTGCACGGGTCTGTATGCGCCGGGGCTGGATTTCGAGATTATGGATTACCTAGGGCTGGCGCCTACGGTGGAGCGGACGACGATCGGATTCATGGGGTGCTACGCGGCGATGAATGCGTTGAAGGTGGCGCGGCACATTGTGCGATCGGAGCCGGGGGCAGGGGTGCTGCTGGTGAACCTGGAGCTGTGCACGCTGCACCTGCAGGAGACGCAGGATCTGGGACAGGTGCTCTCGTTCCTGGTGTTCAGCGACGGATGTGCGGCTTCGCTGGTGACGGCGGACGCGGAGGGCCTGTCGCTCGATCGATTTCGATCGGTGGTGATTCCGAAGACGCGAGATCTGATCACGTGGAACATCGGCCAGCTTGGGTTTGACATGCTGCTATCGGGCCGGGTGCCGGGGGAGATTGCGAAGGCGCTGCGGACGGATGCGCGGGGGACGGGAGGGAGAGAGATCACGGGTGGGCGGGGAGCCGACGAGATCGATCTGTGGGCGGTGCATCCGGGAGGACGGTCGGTGCTGGATGCGGTGGAAGAAGGTTTGGAGCTGGGGGAGAGGCCGCTCGCTGCATCGCGACGGATTCTGGAGTGCTTCGGGAACATGTCTTCGGCGACCGTGATGTTTGTGCTCGAGCAGGTGATGAAGGGAGCGTCGGCTGGGCAGAGTGGATGTGCGATGTCGTTTGGGCCGGGGCTGACGGCGGAGACGCTTCTCTTCCATGCGGCCTGAGACGGCACCTGGCATCGAGTCCGGGTCGCGAACCGCGAAGCATGGGCGGGAGAGTGGATGGAGAGGTGCGGACTTCGGTCGCCGCGCTGAGCCGGAGAGTCTGCCGGAGTGGATGGACGAGCCGTGCTCGACCGAGGTTCTGGCGGGATGTCTGCGTAATCTGGAGAAGATGAACCGGCTGACTATGTCGTATCGGCCGACGCTGAATTTTCTAGGGCGGGTGGTGGCTCGGCATCGAGGGAGAGAGCTTCATCTGGTGGATGTCGGGTCGGGGTATGGGGATATGCTGCGCGTGATCTCGCGATGGGCGCAACGACGAAAGATACGATTGAAGCTGACGGGCATCGATCTCCACACGCAGACTGAGGCGATTGCGAGGGAGGCGACGCGGACGGCGGGCATGAGGGAGGACGCGATTGAGTGGAGGACGGGCGACGCGATGTCGGAGGTTTCGCTGCAGTCGTCGGATGTCGTGGTGAGTTCGCTGGTGATGCATCATCTGGGACATGAGGAGATCGTGCGTTTTCTGCGGTGGATGGAGGCGAGTGCGGGGGCGGGATGGTTCATCAACGACCTGGAGCGGCAGATGATTCCGGCGGGAACTTTCAGCGTTCTGGCGGTGCTGCTGCGGTGGCACCCGTTTCTGCATCATGATGGGCCGATATCCTTTCGGCGAGCGTTCCGGACGGCGGACTGGAAGGAGCTTTTGCGGGAGGCGGAGGTGCCGGAGGGGGCGGCGCGAATAGTGCCGACGTTTCCCGGGCGGATGTGTGTGGAGCGGCTGCGGTGAGGGGTAGTGTCTTGAGTGGGCCGATGGTGATTGGCGGAGGTCTGGCGGGGGCAGCAGCAGCGACCCTGCTGGCTCGTGCGGGAACTCCGGTGGTGCTGGTGGAGCAGCATGCGGAGCCGCGACACAAGATGTGCGGCGAGTTTCTGTCGACGGAGGCTTGCGAGTCTCTCCTGGCTATGGGGCTTGATGTGCGAACGCTGGGCGCGGTCCCGGTGCGGCATCTGCGGATGGCGGGGAGGGGCGGATGTGTGGGACACGATCTGCCGTTCGAGGCGCAGTCCCTGACGCGCAAGGTGCTGGATGAGGCGATGCTAGAGATGGCGGCAGCGAGCGGCGTGGAGGTTCGGCGAGGAGAGCGAGTGGAGGCGCTCGAGCGCAGCGAGACTGGATGGGGTGCGCGGATGTCCGGGGGAGAGACGATGTGTGCGGAGGATGTATTTGTGGCGAGTGGGAAGCATGATCTGCGTGGGCATGCGCGGCCGGAGGGGGCTCACAAAGCCGAAGGAGCACTGATTGCGTTCAAGCAATATTTTTATCTGGCGGAGGGGGAGAGCGCGGAGCTTTCGGGAACGATCGAGCTGATTCTTTTTCGGGGAGGATATGCGGGGCTGCAGATGGTGGAGGGTGGGTGCGCGAACCTTTGCCTGCTGGTGGAGGCGAAGAGGTACAGGGAACTGGGTGGAAGATGGGAGGCGCTGCTGGCGGCGATCGAGGCGGAGTCGCCGCATCTCAGGCAGCGGTTAGGTGGAGCGGTTGCGATGCTAGAGCGGCCGTTGAGTCTGTCGCGAATTCCGTATGGGTATCTGCGGAGAGATGCAGGGGAGCCTGGGCTCTGGCACATGGGGGATCAGGCGGCGGTGATCCCGTCGTTCTCGGGCGATGGGATGTCGATCGCGCTGCATACGGCGCGGGTGGCGGCGGAGGTTTATCTAGGAGGGCAGAGGCCCGCTGACCTTGTGCGCAGGTTAGAGAAGGAGTTGGGGCGTCTGTTGTGGAGGGCTACCGCGCTTTCGCGGATGATGGTGGATGCTGGGGGACAGCGTGTGGTATGCGGTGCGGTGGGGGCGTTTCCGTCGCTGCTGCCGCGGGCTGCTGCTCTGACGCGGATCCCTATGGCAGCGAGGTTGAGGCTGAGTGAAGTCGCGTGGAAAGCTTAGACGAAGAGGTTTGCGGGAGCTTCGCGTCTTACAATGAGCGGGACGATGAAGCGGACGAGCTTGGGATCTTCAGGAAGTTGGGCGCGGTGGTGGTTGGTGGCGGGGTGCTTTCCGCTGGCGCTGATGCTGGGGTGTCCGCAGGATCAGACGGGAGCGCCGGGAAAGGCCTCGACGCAGACGACGGCACCTGCGATGCCAGCACCGACACCGGTGCCGAAGGGTGCGCCGGCGCAGACGGGCGCGGCTCCGAATGCGGCGAGTGCCGCGGCTCCTGCGAGTCCTCAGACTCCGGCTCAGGCGCAGAAGGTGCAGCAGCTGATCAATCAGGCAGAGCGGGCCTACACGAGCGGCGTGAGCAACTATCGCGCGGGCAAGCTGGATGCGGCACGAAACGATTTTGATTTTGCCGTGGATCTGATGCTGACGAGCGGCCTGGATCTGAAGGCGGACCCGCAGCTGTCGGACGAGTTCGATCACCTGCTGAGTTCGGTGAACTCGCTCGAGATGGCGGCGCTGAAGCAGGGCAATGGATTTTCCGCGCCGGTGGAGGCGGCACCTTTGGACGCGGCAACGGATCTGACGTTTGCGCCTAATCCGGAGCTGGTGGCGAAGTTGAAGACGGAGCTGAATACGGCCTCTGACCTGCCGCTCATCATCAACGACCAGGTTGCCGGGTACATTGACGTGTTCTCGACCTCTGACAATTTTCGTCGCCACATGGCGGCGTCGATGCAGAGGGTCGGTAAATATCGCGGGCTGATTCAGCAGGTGTTGAAGGAGGAAGGCGTTCCGCAGGATCTGATTTATCTTGCGGTGGCGGAGTCCGGATTCCAGCCACAGGCGATCAACGCTCGTTCCGGTGCGGGCGGCATGTGGCAGTTTATGACGTACACCGGGCCGGAGTATGGTCTGATCCGCAACGGCTATTTCGACTATCGGTTTGATCCGGAGAAGAGCACGCGCGCGTATGCCCGGTACATCAAGAAGCTGTATGGCATTACGGGCGACTGGTATCTCGCGATGGCGTCGTACGATTGGGGTCTGGGCAACGTGCAGAGAGCTGTGATGCGGACCGGCTACGCGGACTTCTGGGAGCTGTACCGGCGCAACGCGATGCCGGCCGAGACGCGGGCCTATGTGCCGAAGATTCTTGCGGCGGTGATTATGGCGAAGAATCCTGAGCGCTATGGACTGGACAAACTGATACCGAGCCCGCCGGTGATCTACGACACGGTGTCAACGGACTACGCGATTGATGTACGCCTGGTGGCCGATGTGACGAATGTTTCCGTGCAAGAGATTGTGGCTCTGAATCCATCCTTGTTGCGTCTCAGCACGCCGAGAGATATTTCGTTCGACCTACACCTTCCGCCGGGCGAGAAGCAGCTTTACCTGGACCGCCTGAAGGCGATTCCGGAGGATAAGCGGGCGAGTTGGAGGTTCCATGTCGCGAAGGGCGGAGAGACGCTTGAGAGCGTGGCGACGGCTCTCCATTCGCATGCGAGCGATATCGCGGCGGCGAGTGGGTTGAGTGTTGGGGACGCGGTTGACGAAGGCGATGAACTGGTGGTGCCGGTCGCGACCGTTGCGAGTGGAGCGCGGCCGCAGCGATACACGATGCGGCGTGGAGACACGCTGGTGACGGTGGCAGACCGCTTTAATGTGTCGGTGGAGGAGCTGCGCCGGTGGAATCATCTTTCTTCGAATGCGATGAGGGCGGGTCGAAACCTCGCGGTGACGGAGCCGGTGCGTATGGCGCCGACGGCGCATCTGCGCGGGCGCGGATCGCGGGGCAGAGGTGGAGCGCGTGGAAGGGCGAAGAGCTCGCGCGGGCCCTCCCCTGCTGCGATCCACCAGACGGGGAGTTCTGCTCACGGATCGTCGAGGAGTGGAGCGAGCACATCGACGAAGGCGATCAAGCGGCGTTCGGCGGCGCCATCAACGAAGCCGAAAGCTGCTCGATAAGCTACTCGGCAGAAAAGATTGCTTGCCATCGCTAGCGCACCGATGCAGTATGTTGCTAGAATCCGTTCCGCGAAGCGCGTTCTGATTTTTGTGCATCGTAATTAGTGCAGTGATGTTGAGGCAGCGAGGGGAAACAAGAATGAGCTTCAATGAAACGATCAAGCTATACGCGGCTGCACACGATGACGATGATGCAGAAGAGAACAACGACGATCTCGACCTCACGGATGAGGATGAGGACGACGAAGAAGAGGAGGTCACCTTGACCTCGGCCGATGACGAAGCTGAGATTCGTGAATCGGACGAGGGGGAACATGTGACCGACGAGGACGACGAGTCGGACGTCGCTGACAACAGCGACAAGTTGCTCCATCGCGGGACGCATGCCGAGGACGCGAGCCTGTACACCGCGCCTTCGTCGCAGGTGGATCCGTACACGCCACCGACGCGCGCGTCGAAGGTTCCGGAGCGGAGCGCGACTGAGAGCAGTGTGGGTGCGTTGCTCAAGGGTGCAAAGGCGGCAGCGACGAAGGCACCGGCAACACCAGCGAAGAAGAGTTCTGCCAAGAAGGCTCCGGCCGAGTCATCTCTGGCCAAGGGAGCTGCGGCCAAGGGAGTTGCGGCGAAGGGAGCTGTAAAAAAGGCTGCTCCGAAGAAGGCTGTCGCGGCGAAGATGCCAGCGAAGAAGGCGGCTGCGAAGAAGTCCGTTGGGGCGAAGGCGCCGGCGAAGAAGACTGCGGCGAAGAAGTCCGTGGCCAAGAAGATTTCAGGATCTGCCGCACGGAAGTCGAGTGCTCAACGCGGCGGGAGGGCCGCTCCGAAAAAAGGAGCGGCAAGCAACAAGGGCACAGCACGCAGCAAAAAATCAACAGCGAGAGGTACTACCTTGGCAACAGCAAAGAAGGCTCCAGCAAAGAAGGCAGCAGCAAAGAAAGCTCCGGCGAAGAAGGCAACAGCAGCGAAGAAGGCACCGGCAAAGGAAGCAACCGCTGCAAAGAAGTCCACTGCTACGAAGAAGGCCCCGGCAAAGAAGACGGCAGCAAAGAAGTAGGCAGGGACGAAGCAAGTCAAGGCAAGCAAAAAGGCCCGAGTTCTCAGAGTGAGAGCCCGGGCCTTTTTGCGTCTGGGTGACGGGAGCGTGGGTTTACTTGCCGCCATCCTTGATTGCGGTCAGGACCTCATCGCTATGGTTCTGGATGTCTTTGACGTCCCATTTTTTGACGAGCTTGCCATCGGGAGAGATGAGGAAGGTCTCGCGGCTGGCGAACTTTGCGACGCCGAAGTTCTTGACGGGGACGCCATACTGATCGATGACCTTGTGATCGGGATCGGCGAGGAGCTTGAAGGTGAGGCTGTCCTTGGTGCAGAAGGTCTTGTGGCTTTCGACGGTATCGAGCGAGACACCGAGAACGACAGCGTTGGCGGCGGAGTACTTGGCCTGATCGCGCTGGAAGTTGTGAGCTTCAAGGGTGCAACCGCTGGTCTGGTCCTTGGGATAGAAGTAGAGGACAACCCATTTTCCCTTGTAGTCAGAGAGGGAGACGGGCTTGTCTTCCTGCGAGGGCAGGGTGAAGGTGGGAGCGGCGGCGCCGACGGTAGCGGTGTCTGCGGCGGCATGTGCCTTGATGCCGAGGGAGAAGATTCCCACGGCGAGGAGGGTGGCGGAGATGATTGGATTGCGCATGCGTTTTCCTCTTTCTGATTCGATGACGAGAGAGCGGCCCGATGAGATGACGTGCGGGGATCGGAGTTGGTTGGGATGGGCGGTTGCTGCCTGAAGAATTCTACTCTGCGAGGATGGCGATCTGGGCGGTATCGGCTGCGGCGATGATGGCGTCAACATCGAAGAGGAGGGTTCGAGCGGCTGCAATGGAGAGGCAGGTGGCCCCAGATTCGCGCATGGTTTCGATGGTGCGGACGCCGATGACGGGCACATCGAAGCGCATGTCCTGATTCGGCTTGGCGACTTTGACCACGGTGAGGGTACGGCGAAGGGTGGTCTCGGGCGGGGGCGGCGCAGGACCGTCGAGGGTACGAAAGAGGGCACCGGCGCGGGCGATGGTGGCGTCCGTTCCCTCCATCGCCTCGACGGCGACGCAGGCCTGGGCGGCGATGACGACGGTCTGGCCGAGATCGTAAGCGGCGATGCCATGGGCTACGGTTCGGCCGTAGGCGATATCCTTACGTTCTTCTTCGTCTGGAGCGCGTGCGGTGAGGAGGCCGGCTTTGGCGAGGAGCGGATCGAGGTAATGGGTGGAGCTGATGAGTTCGATGCCCTCGTCGGCGAGGACCTTGGCGATGGCTCCGAGGAGCATGTCGGTGTTTCGGCTGCGGAGGTTGAGGAGGAGTTTAGCAAGGCGCCAATCGGGGCGGATGGAAGAGAAGATCTGCTTATGGCGGACCTGGCCGGCCATGGTGGCGCGGCTGACGCCTTCGGCTTTGAAGGTGTCGATGAGATTTGAGAGCTCGCCGAGCGAGAGCCAATGCAGATGGATCTCTGGATCGAGCGCGGCGCGGCGGGTGATCTCGGGATCAGTCTCTTCCTTGATGGCCGCGACGACGACGACGAGCCCGTGGGCGCGCGCGGCGTCCAGGAGGAGAAAGGGAAAGCGGCCGTTGCCGGCGATGAGGCCGAGTTTATCGATGGATCGGGGCCTCATGTGGGATCACTGTTGTTGAGGGGGATGGAGGTCTGGAAGGTATGTGGGAGGTGGTCATGGCGCCCGATTTACCCCGACAGATCCGGTTGCATTTGGCTGCGCTTGCTCCGGTGGTGGTGCGTCGAAGGGCAGGAAGAGGTTGAAGACGGTGCCGGAGCGACCGGGCCGCTGACTGCTATGGACCCTGAGCTCGCCCTTGTGGCGGTTGACGATTTCGCAGCTTACCCAGAGGCCCAGACCGACACCGGTGAGTCCTTTGGTGGTGAAGAAGGGCTCGAATATTCTTTTTTGCGTTTGAGCGCTCATGCCGCTGCCATTGTCGGCGACGGTGATGACCAGGCCTTTGATTCCTGTCTTCCGGTTGGTTGCTTCGCGGCTACGAAGGAGCAGACGTCCTCCGTGGGGAGGGCAGGCGTCGATGGCGTTGACGATGAGGTTATTGAGGACCTGGCGGATTTCGCCTTCGAAGCAGATCACCAGCTTGGAGGAGCGCTTCCGCTTCTCCACGTTGATGTTTGTATTGGACAGGCGTGCCCTGAAGACGGACAGGGACTCTCCGATGAGATCGAGGCAGCTGACGGCCTGCGGTTTGGATGATTGCTTATAGAAGCGGAGCGTCTGGGTGCTGATGGAGGAGACGCGGCGCAACTCGCGTTCCGCGGTGTCGAGGTAGTCATGGATCTCGAGAAGTTCGTCGCTCCTGCGGGCGAGATAGAGAAGATTCGTGATGGACTCGAGCGGGTTATTGATCTCGTGGGCGATAGAGCTGGCCAGGCGACCGACCGCGGCGAGCTTCTCGGTTTTGATGAGCGCCATCTCCGCGCGCTTGCTCTCGGTTACATCCACGCCGAGCGCGATGATTCCGGAGATGGTTCCGTTTGCATGACGCATGGCCTGGTAGACAAAGTCCAGGTAGCGGTCTTCGAGAGGTTCGCCGGCGCTGCGGGCAAGGCTGATGCGGGTGCCGCGCCCGATGAAGGGCTCGCCTGTCTGATAGACCTTATCCAGCAGAGCGATGAAGCCCTGTTCTTCCGCTTCCGGTATGGCTTCGCGGATCGGCTTCCCGATGACACTGCGGTGGCCGATCAGCTCCTGGTAGAGCGGATTGGTCATCTCGAAGATGTGCTCTGGTCCTCGGAGCACGGCGAAGAAGGCTGGCGCCTGTTCGAAGATGTGGGCTAAGCGGGTTCGTTCCTGCTGCAGCTCGTGCATGAGGAAGAGGCGCTCTGACTCCAGGCGCTTGCGCTCGGTGATGTCGCGGGCGAAGGCGAGCCAGCGTCCATCGGGAAGGATGGTGGAGCTAACCTCGGTTGTAAGGATCGTGCCGTCCCTGGTGACGTAGTGCCAATCAGCCACGCTGACGCCGCCCCTGAGCAGACCGTCGCGCTCCTGGCGCAGCCTCGTGCTCTCTGACTCCGCGACGAACTCCGCATAGTTGCTCTGGAGCAGGTCCTCGCGGGGATGACCGAGAAGCTGGCATGCGGCTCGATTGACCTCGGCGATATGCCCGTCCTGATCGGCGACGAAGATCGGGTCTGACGCCATTTCAAACAAGGCCTTGTACTGCTCCTGGCTGAAGCGCAGACGTTGCTCCGTCAGCACCTTGCCGGTGGTATCGGAACAGACGACCAGGGTGCCGCGGATGGTGCCGGCGGCGTCGCGAACGGGGCTGTAGCTGTAGGTCCAGTAGACCTCCGCAAGCTTTCCGTCGCGGTAGATGGGGATCAGCTGATCCTCGTTCCAACTGGCGTCGCCGTGAGTCATCGAGGCAGTGATCTGGGGGGAGATGACGGGCCAGATCTCGGGCCAGCACTCGGCACCGGGCTGGCCGAGAGCGCTGGGATGCTTATCCGCGCGAATGCTCGGCCGGTAGGCGTCGTTGTAGAACTGCACGAGTTGGGCGCCCCACCAGAGGAACATGGGGTGGCGGGAGGCTAGCAGCATGTTGACGGTGATGAGGAGGGTGTCGGGCCACTGCTCGATGGGTCCGACGGGGGTTTGAGCCCAGTTGAACGTGCGTGTCAGGTCGGCCATCTCGCCCGTACCGAAGATTCGGCGCGGGGTGGCCAGGGTCTTGGCGGAAGCAAGGGTCTCATGATCGACATGCCGCTGGGCGGGTTGGAGGATGATGAAGGCTCCTGCCGCTCTGGAAGCTCTGGGCTGTGCCGAGGTTTAAAGGCCAGATCCCGCGCGGATGCATTGAATGTAGCCCCAATAAAGGGGCCGCACAATGGGTTTGCCTCCCGCACCTGTAAGGGTTTGCCCGGAGCGAACTTTCTGAGCCGAGCGGTGCGGCACACAGCGAGGGGGGCGGAATTACTTGATGATGCCGCGTTGGCTGTCCGTGATGAAGTCGGTGAGGTACCGAACGTGCTCGCCGGATGCTTGATCGACATCCTGGGTGAGGGTCGAGCGGATGGCGGCGAGGGCGTCTGTGGTGTTGAGCCTGGAGGCCTGGAGGAGGCGGTAGGCCTGGCGGAGATGTTTGATCTGAGCGGGGGTGAAGCCGCGGCGCTCGAGGCCGACGTTGTTGAGACCGTAGGCGTGGTTGTTGCGCTCGATGGAGGTGAGGGAATAGGGGAGGACGTCCTGGGTGATGGTGGTGCCACCGCCGACGTAGCTGTAACGACCTATACGGCAGAACTGGTGGACGGGGCAGAGAGCTCCGACGACGGCGAAGTCTTCAACGGTGACGTGTCCGGCGAGGGTGGCGGAGTTGGCGAGGATGCATCCGTTGCCGATGTGGGAGTCGTGGCCGATGTGGGTGTAGGCCATGATGAGGCAGTCGGAGCCGACGGTGGTGAGGCCGCCTCCGCCTGCAGTTCCGCGGGAGATCGTGACGTACTCGCGGATGCTGTTGTTGTTGCCGAGGGTGAGGCGGGTGGGTTCGCCGGAGTACTTGAGGTCCTGGGGGGCGATGCCGAGACAGGCGAAGGAGAAGATGCGATTGCCATCTCCGAGGGTGGTGTGGCCGTCGAGGACGACGTGGCTGACGAGATCGCAGTGTTCGCCGAGAGTGACGTTCGGACCGATGGTGCAGAAGGGGCCTATGGTGCAGGTGCGTGGTATGTGGGCGCCGGCGGCGATGATGGCGGTGGGATGGATGGCCGGCTTGGGATCAGACCTGGTGGGTTCGCTCACGGTGTGGTTTAGCTGGGGGACTCGACGGTCGGCTGGGTCGAGGGCTGTTGGGCGGAGGTGGATCCAGGTGCGGGCCTGCCGGGGCGGGGGACGAGCTGGCAGGTGACGGTGGCCTCGCAGACGAGCTTGCCTTCGACAGTGATGGCGCCGTGCATTTTGACGGCGCGAGTGCGCCAGTTGAGGACGTTGACCTCGATGCGGAGCTGGTCGCCTGGGGTGACGGGGCGGCGGAACTTGGCGTCTTCAATGCCGGTGAAGACCATGAGCTTGGAGTCGCGATCGGGAATCTCGGTGAGGAGGAGGGCGCCGCCGGTCTGGGCGATGGCTTCGACCATGAGAACTCCGGGCATGATGGGGTAGTCGGGGAAGTGGCCCTGGAAGTGGGGCTCGTTGATGGTGACGTTTTTGAGGGCGACGATGCGTTTGGCGGGATCGAGTTCAAGGACGCGGTCGATGAGGAGGAAGGGGTAGCGATGGGGGAGGATCGCCATGATCTCGAGAATGTCGAGAGTCTGCTTCGGGGGGCTGCTCTGGGTGGCTGGTGCAGCTTCAGTCTGGGGTGAGGTCATGGCAGGGTCGAGTATAACCGGGCAGATCAGTGGGAGGCGGACTGTGCCCCTGAAGGATCCCTTGTGAGAGCTGGGAAGAGCTCCGCGATAGAGAGGAGCGCGGGTGCGAGTTCTCTCACGTCCATCACGCCACTCTCGAGCGCAGGACCGTCGTACACAACTTGGACAGAACGTTCAGGCATGAGGGGACGAAGAGGAGACTAGCAGCTTCTGCTAGTTACTTCTTTTTGAGGATGACCTCTGGGTTGAAGGTGTCGGGGGGGAGTGGGGCGTTGTAGTCGACCTTGGTGAGGAAGCGCTGGTTGACGAGGTCGCCGTTGCGGTAGCGGGAGAGCGTGAGGGGTGTGGGCAGGCCGCCGAAGTCGTGGTAGTCGTCGTACTCTTCGCGGTCCTCGTCGTGATCCTGGAACTGCTGGTTTCGCCACTCGAAGGTGCGGGCGAGGGGGAGGTGGGAGGTGACGTCGAGCTCGATGGTGACGGCGTCGTTGTTGTCGCTGAGGACGGTGAGCTTATCGGCGAGATGGCGCTCGACCATGCTTGTGCCTTCGGCGATGACGATGACTCCGGGCGCCCTAAGCCAGGTGAAGACGACGGCTTCGAGGGAGTGGGAGCGGCGGCGGAGATAGTCCTCAACCTGCTCTTTAGGGAGGGTGGATTTCCCTTTATAGGTGAGCTCGTAGCCATTGTCCGCGGTCCATATCTGGACGACGTCGATCTTTTTCCCGGGAAGAATCATGCTTTTATCGGTGAGGAAGCCGATGCGTTCGAGAGGGGGCCGGGTGGCGGTGTGGAGCTGGCGGACTTCGGTGAAGTCGATGGTCTGGCCGGTGGGCGCTCCGCGGAAAAAGGCGGCGGTGCGGCCGAACTCGGATGAGGTATGACGCGAGAGCCAGGCGGGGCCGCCGAGGGCAGCGATCATCTGGTCGAGGAGTTGGCGTCCGCGCTGCTCCTGGGTCTGGCCATTGGGCAGGGGAGGGGCAGCGTTCTGCAGGTCGCGTGCCTGGGCGTGTAGCGTGGCGGGCAGAAGAAGTGCAAGGGCGGCGAGGGTGACGCGGAGGCGCATGATGCGGTGTCCTATGGGTGCCCAGGGTCGAGATGAGCCTGGGCAGGGAGGAAGGTGAGCAGGGTGGGAGCTTAGCCGACGAGGACGGCTCCTCCGTTGACGTTGAGGATCTCACCGGAGATGAAGCCGGCGAGCGGGGTACAGAGGAAAAGGATGGGGCCGGCGATTTCCGTGACGTGGGCGACGCGGCCGAGGGGGATGAGGGACATCGCTTTGTTGGACGCCGCGGGGTCGTTGAGGGCAGCGGCGGACATTTCGGTGCCGACCCATCCGGGAGCGACGCAGTTGGCGAGGATACCCTGTGGGGCGAGCTCGGAGGAGAGGCTCTTGGTAAGGGAGATAAGGGCTCCCTTGCTGGCGGCGTAGTCGGCATGAAAGGCCTCACCGCGCTGGGCGGCGGTGCTGGCGACCAAGACGATGTGGCCGCGGGCGTCGGATTCGGTAGCGGGTTGCTGCAGCATGTGGGCGGTGGCTGCCTGGACGAGGCCGAAGGTGCTATCGAGGTTGATGGCGAGGGTGGAGCGCCACTGCCCGAGGGGCATGGTGGCGATGGGCTGATCGTGCGCGGGCCAGACTCCATGATTGACGACGAGGATGTCGAGGCGGCTAAGGGCGCGGATGGCGGCGGCGACGAGGGCGTGCCCGTGCTCGGGGGTAGAGAGGTCCTGCTGGATTGCTATGCAGACGGGGCGTCCACTGCCTGGGGCGTCGCCTCCTAGTTTCTGGTTACCTGCTTCCTGGCTACCTACTTCCTGGACGAGGGCCTCGGCCTGTTCGCGGGCGGTCTGGTAGCTGAAGGCGACGCGGGCTCCGGCCTGGCGGAAGAGGCGGACGCAGGCGGCTCCGATGCCTCGTGAACCCCCGGTGATGAGGGCGGAGCGACCGGCGAGGGAGAGGGGGAGAGCAGGGGGGGAAGTTGGCATAGGGTTGACGCTCACGAAAGATCTTATAGACACGCCAGCGTAGCGGGGCGATTCTGGTGCGGTAGAGAGTTTGACGGGAGGAGTGGTTCCGACGATGAGCAAGGTGGTTTTAGTGGCGAGGCTTCTGCTGGGGTTTATGTTTTTTCTCTTCGGTCTGAACGGGATCCTGCATTTTCTGCCGACGCCGGCCATGCCCCCCGGGGACGCGGGCACATGGAGCACGATCATGATGCAGCACGGGTGGATGACGTTTGTGGCGGTGCTGCAGGTGGTTGGTGGGCTGCTGCTGCTGGTGGGGCGCTATGTGCCGCTCGGGCTGGTGATTCTGGCGCCGATCCTGGTGAATGTGCTGCTGTTCCACTTTCTGCTGATGGGAGGAGCGGGAGTGGTTCCTGGACTGGTAGCGGCGCTTCTGGAGATCTTTCTGATCTGGGTTTACCGGCTGTCCTTTCGCGGGCTCTTGGACGCCTCGCCCGAGATCGCGTAGGGGTACCTTCCGCCACCCCGGGTCGTTTCTCGTAAAGTCTTCATTCGAGAAGACTAAGGGTAGTTGGAATCGCCAAAGTCTTCGATCCATTGGGTTTAGGGCCAAAGTCTAGAAACGAGGATACTTACCTTGGCGATTGGGAGGCTCGGGAGGCCGAAGAAGTTGTTTTCTGTTCCTCTATTGTAGCGGGCGGGAGCGGGTCCCTACGCCAAAGTGGCCTTGATGTGAGACTCAGGACTTTCCGGCACCGGGTGCGATTGCCTTCGCGGCTTTGCAGGCGGCGGCTTTGGCGGCGAGGAGCTTGCGCCGATCGGCTACCAAGCGTCTCCTCTGAACAGCGGGAAGGTCGAGGTTGGCGCGGGCCCGCGGTGGAAGCTTGGCGAAGGGTGATCTGGTGGGCATGGTGAAGGTGCGCTTCCCATTCGGAGGTGCGGAAGACGTCCCAGCGTTGGGCCGCCACCCAGTGGATGCGGGCCATGTAGGGGGCGGGGATGATGCCATCGATCTCGAGCAGATCGGCGTAGAGTTCGGGACCGGCGGAGAAAGAGATGACGGGGCGACCGTCGCCGTCGAGGTTTATGAGGGCGAACATCTTTCCGCCGATGGCCTTGTCTCCGACCCAAAAGAGCAGATTGGCACCCCACTGCATGGTTTCGACAACGTGGGGGAGGGTCAGGATGAAAGCGCGGAGGCGTTCGGCGTCCATGCCGGAGAGTGTAGCGCGTGGGCGGTGCGGAAGGGCTAGTTACTCGGGTTGGGTTTGCCCTGTTTCTGAAGCTTGGAGGCGGCGGCGGCTTTGCTGTCTGCTTTTTTGATGGCGGGGGATTGCTTGCCGGCTTTGGGTTTGCAGGAGCCTTTCTCGCCGGCTATCTTTCCGGGGGTGGGCTCGAAGCCGGGCCAGCAGTGATTGCCTTCGGCGGCGGACTTTTTGGCTGGGGCTTTTTTTGCGGGAGCGGTCTTGTCCGCGGATCTGGTGGAGGGCTTCTTTGTTGCGGACTTGCTGGGTGTCGCCTTGCTCGGCGTCTTCCTGCTTGCGGGTTTCGTCGCTGTCGTCATGGGGTATAGGAGGCTTGATGGAGGGAATGAGCCGCCTGCTTCGCTCCTGCGGAGTTGCGCAGTTTAGCGGAGTCGTAAACGGATGGGACCTTTTGCAGTGGAGGGGTCGACGACGTGGCCATGCTGGGTGATGTCGATATGTCCGGAGGCGACGAGGCGGCGTGCGGCGGCGCGTGCGGGTTCCATGAGCGGGGCCCACGCGTCGGAGTCTGGTGGTTGTATAGTTCCGGCCGCACCTGCGACGGCTCGGGCGGCTTCGGAGGGGCAGATGGTCTTGTCGCGGCCGCGCTGGCTGAGGAGGTCGAGGATGGCCTGTTCAAGCTGCTTATCCTGAGCGGAGGGTTTGTGCGAGCGGCAGGCGTCCGAGCAGAATTTGACGTTGTCCCAATCGCGCTCCCACTTCTTTCGCCAGGTGATGGTGCGGCCGCAGGCGGCGCAGGTCCTGGGTGCGTGTTCCGGGGAGGCAGGCTGCGCTTTTGGTTTGCGGTCGGGCATGGGTTGCGATGCGGGCCTCTGTTGTCAGATGCCCGTGATCCGATGGTGGACGATGCGTTCACGGATCTGCAAAGACATGTGTCGCAGTTCCATTTCTTTGGCCAGCATTTAGGTCGGGCTTTCAGCCCTCATCGCAGGTGTGGTCGTTCCCCCAGGGCTTCGCCCTAGGCTGGTATGGAACGCGCCTTTGGCGCTAGGGACTGGTGTGGGCGGGCTTTGGCGCTAGTGGCTGATAGGGTGGGCTTTTGGCGCTAGTCGCTGGAACGGCCATTGGCCCTGACCTGCGTTTGCTCAGAACTCTAGGGCTCTGAGGAACTTTAGGGCTCTGCCTCGGGGTTGGTAAAGGGATGGGTCTTTGACGCCACTGGGGTATGGGGTTCGGAGTCGCTCTTGAGGATGATCTCGCCGGACCCGACGTGGGCTGAGAGGGTGCGCTGTCCGGCGCCGTTCAGGTTTATGGAGTTGAAGAAGCCGTCTTTGTGCTGGCCGAGTTGTGGGGCTTGTATCTGCCCGATGGTGACGGAGGCGTGGATATTGGAGTAGCCAGAGACTGGGCCCATGTTGGCGATGAGCTCGCCTGCATGGAGGTTGATGGTGGTGTGCGTGCACGCGGGAGAGGTGAAGTTCAGTTCGCCGGCGGTGAGATGGAGGTTGAGATCGGAACAGAGCGGCAGCTCGATGACGACGTGCGGGCTGTGTTCGCCTGTGGGTGGATCGATGGTGAGGAGCGCCCTGCGGTCATGGACGCCGAAGTGAACCGTTGTTGGGCGCTGGGTGCTCCCGGGGTCACGTGTCTCGATGACGCTGATGCTGCCGGAGTGAGAGGGCCGGACCTCGTAGTCGCCCCCGTGGAGCTGGAGCTCGAGGCGGGTGTCTTCGCGAAGTGCGGTCTCGGGCAGGAGCCAGCTGTGGGGATGAGGATTGGATTGGGCGCTGAGGCTGGATGCGGCCAGAATGGCTGCGAGCGCGAGGCAGCGTGCGGGGGCGACAACGCACAGGTCGTTTGTCATGGAGTTGTTTACGCAGCCGGGCGGGGATAGTTCCAGACAGTTCCAATGGATGTTAATGGGGTGCAGGAGCGCCGGTGCGCAACGACGGTTCTCTATACTTGAATGGACCATGAGTGTGACGAGCTTTCTTGCGGTAGACGAGCAGATGGATGTGATTGCGAAGGGTGCGGCGGAGATTCTTCCGGTGGAGGCGCTGCGGGAGCGGCTGGCGGAATCGGTGAAGATGGGTGTGCCGCTGCGGGTGAAGGCGGGGTTCGATCCGACGGCGCCGGATCTGCATTTAGGGCATACGGTGTTGATTCGGAAGCTGCGGCATTTTCAGCAGCTAGGGCATACGGTGATCTTTCTGATTGGGGATGCGACGGCGCTGATCGGGGATCCGACGGGCAAGAGCCTGACGCGGCCGCCGATGACGAGGGCGCTGATCGACGAGAATGCGCGGACGTACAAGGAGCAGGTGTTCCGGATTCTGGATGAGGGCAAGACGGAGGTGCGGTACAACTCGGAGTGGCTGGGGGAGCTGGGGTTTGAGGGGATGATCCGGCTGGCGGCGAAGTTTACGGTATCGCAGATGCTGGAGCGGGAGGAGTTTCACAAGCGATTCCAGGAGGAGCAGCCGATCAGCGTGCATGAGCTGCTGTATCCGATGGCGCAGGGGTACGACTCGGTGGCGCTGAAGTGCGATGTGGAGCTGGGGGGGACGGACCAGAGATTCAACCTGATGCGGGGGCGCGACCTGCAGAGGGATGCGGGGCAGAGGCCGCAGATTGTGCTGATGACGCCGATCCTGGAGGGTCTGGACGGCGTGCAGAAGATGTCGAAGTCGCTGGGTAATGCGATCGGGATCCAGGAGCCGGCGGGGGAGATGTACGGCAAGCTGATGAGCATCTCGGACGATCTGATGTGGAGGTACTGGACGCTGCTGACGGATCTGCGGGTGAGCGAGATCGACGGGATGCGGGGCGAGGTGGAGAGCGGGGCGCTGCATCCGATGCAGGCGAAGAAGAATCTGGCTCGGACGATTACGGCGGGGTTCCACGGAGAGGCGGAGGCGGAGCGTGCGGCGGAGGGGTGGACGAAGCAGTTCCAGGAGCGCGGTGTGAGTGACGATGCTCCGGTGGTGCGGGTCTCGAGGGCTGCGGAGAAGCTGGTGGTGGAGGGTGAGGGCGCGGGCACGAGCCTGAATGCGGCGGTGCTGCTGAAGGAGGCGGGGCTGGCGGCGTCCACGGGCGAGGCGAGGCGAAAGATTGAGGAGAATGCGGTGAGCGTGAATGGGCGGAAGTTTCGAGGGAAGACGATCCAGGTGTCGGAGAGTTCCGGGGACGATCTGGTGCTGCGGCTGGGCAAGAAGAGTGTGCGGGTGGAGTGGGAGTGAGACCGAGGGAAGGCTATGGCGGACTGATGGTTTGACGAAAACCCTCGCAGATGGAATGACGTTCTATAAAGAAGGCCGATGAAACGAAATTTGAACTTGCTTTTGCTGCTGTTGTTTTTTGGTTTTTGGATGCCGGGCTCCGTGACGGCGCAGGATGCGCGGGAGATGGTGAAGCGCGCGGTGCAGTCGGAGATCACGTCGTCGCGAGACGATCACTCCCTATGGCGATACCGGGATGAGCAGCGCGAGGCTAACACGGTCTCGATCGTGGTGGGGACGAGTGCCGGGTCGGTGAAGCGATTGATCGAGCGGGGCGGGCGGCCGCTGTCGGACGGGGAGGCGAAGGCGGAGGAGGATCGGGTACAGAGCTTCGTTCATGACAGCTCGAAGCTGGCCAAGCAGAAGAGAGATGCGGCGGGGGATGACAAGAACGCCGCGGAGCTGTTGCGGATGCTGCCGGATGCGTTTCGATGGAGGGTGGCGAGCGAGAATGGAGAGATGGTGACGCTCGCGTTTGAGCCGGAGCCGACCTTTGATCCGCCGGATATGCAATCACGGGTTCTGGGGGCGATGCGCGGGGAGCTGGTGGTGGACAAGCGCCAGCAGAGGATACGGACGATCAAGGGAACGCTGATTCAGGACGTGCTGATCGGGTTTGGGGTGCTGGGGCGATTGAAGCAGGGTGGGACGTTTGATGTGGAGCGGCGCGAGGTGAAGCCGGGGCTATGGCAGATCACGGAGACGCATGTGCATATCGACGGAAAGGCGCTGTTCTTCAAGACGATCGGGCAGCAGCAGGACGAGGTGCAGACGGACTTCCGCGAGGTGCCAGCGGGAACGACGCTGGAGCAGGCGGCGGAGATGTCGAAGCCCACGAAGTGAAGTTGGGCGGGACAAGGCGAGAAGCAGGTTCCTCCCTTTGGTCGGAATGGAAGAAAGAAAGGCCTGCGGGGATCTAGAGCGGGAGTGTTGCTGATGGCGAAGACATCGTATGCGCGGACGGATCGTGAGCTGATCAGCAGGATTGGGCGATCGGCGGGGCAGAGGGCTGGGTACAAGCAGTTGGTGCGGGAGCTGGGACTGGGCGGCGGGCGGGAGCGGCGGCTGCTGCTGGAGCAGTTGGCGCGGATCACGGCGCGCAAGGAGCTGGTGCGGATCGAGGACGAGATGTGGGCTCTGCCGGCGGCGGTTCCGGAGCGGACGGCGCGGGTGCGGCGCGAGGAGGGTGCAGGTGGGGAGCGGGCGGCATTGGGCTCGGATGCGGGCGCGGGTGGTTTTCGCGAGACTCGGGACAGGTTGCTAGCGGGGCGTTTGGATCTGCATCGGGATGGGTATGGGTTTGTGCGGCCGAACGGGAGTTCGAACCGGGAAGACGATTTATTCATTCCGCCGAACGAGTTGAATGGCGCGATGCAGGGGGATGAGGTGCTGGTGGACGAGGCGCCTCCGGGGCGGGATGGGCGGCGCAGCGGTCGGGTGGCGCGGGTGCTGACGCGGCGGAATCCGACCGTGGTGGGGATCTTCCACTATGCGCGGGCGCATCGTCGAGAGAGCCAGTGGGCGGACGGATTTCTGGTGAAGGGAAATTACGTGACGCCGGTTGATGAGCGGATGGGACAGCCGATCCTGATTCCGGACGGGGCGGAGGTGGCGGTCGCGGGGGCGGAGTCGCCGCACCGGGTGGTAGGAGAGGAGACGCGGTCTCGTCGAGTTGCGCTGGCGGAGGGACATGAGCCGCTGGAGGGGATGGCGGTGGATGTGGAGATTACGGACTTTCCGCAGCCGGGACGGCCGGCGAAGGGGCGTGTGATCGAGGTGCTGGGGCCGCCCGATGCGTTTGGCGTGGATGTGGAGATCATCATTCGCAAACATCATCTGCCGCACGTGTTTCCGGCGGATGTCCTGGCCGAGGCGACAGCCTCCGCCGAGCTGACGGTGGAGACGCTCGAGGATCTCGAGAGGGCGAGGCGGAGGGATTTTCGCGGGCTGCCGATCGTGACGATCGATGGGGAGACGGCACGGGACTTCGACGATGCGGTGATGGTCCGGGAGCTGGCGAATGGCAACTGGGAGCTGCAGGTGCACATCGCGGATGTGAGCCACTATGTGCGGCCCGGGACGGCGCTGGATCTGGAGGCGAGGTTCCGGGGGACGAGCGTTTACTTTCCGGATCGCGCGATCCCGATGCTGCCGCCGCAGCTCTCGAGTGGAATGTGTTCGCTGCGGCCGAATGAAGACCGGCTGGTGTTGAGTTGCGTGATGGAGATTGACGAGCGTGGCGAGGTGGTGGGGTACCAGGTGTGCGAGGGGATCATTCGGAGCGTGCAGCGGATGACGTACACGCAGGTTCAAGCGGTGCTCGATGGCGATGCGATGGTGCGGGCAGAGTTCGGGGATCTCGTGGCGGAGTTTGAGCGGATGTACGATCTGGCCCTGAAGCTGAATGCGAAGCGGCGGCGACGCGGATCGATCGACTTCGATCTTCCGGAGCCGGTGGTGCAGTTCGATCCTGAGGGAAACATGGCGAGCATTGTGCGGTCGGAGCGCGGTTGGTCGCACCGTCTGATTGAGGAGTTCATGCTATCGGCGAACGAGTGTGTGGCGACGTGGATTGAACGGCAGGGGGTGCCGAGCGTGTACCGGATTCACGAGATGCCGGATCCGAAGCGGATCGTGGACTTTGAGGAGACGGCGGCCGGTTTCGGGTACACCCTGGGAATCGGGAATCTGCCGGTGAAGCGAATGACGATGAAGTCCGATCGCCGAGACGTGCAGAGGGGGGCGAGCGGAGGAGGGCGGGGCCGCGAGGCGCGGGTGCATGAGGTGGCAGAGAGGATCCCGGTGACTCCGCAGATGTACCAGAGGCTGACGGCGAAGATTGCGGGAAAGCCGGAGGAGCGGATTCTCTCGTACCTGATGCTGCGGTCGTTGAAGCAGGCGCGGTACTCGGAGAAGAACGTGGGGCACTTTGCGCTGGCGTCGCCGAGCTATACGCACTTTACGTCCCCGATCCGAAGGTATCCGGATCTGATTGTGCATCGGCTCCTGAGGGAGCTGTTGGAGACTGGCGCCAACGCGAACGGCGGGGCGATTCACTCCGAGGACTGGCAGCCCTGGCGTGCGGAGGTGGAGGGGCAACGGGGCGGGCGGGATGGATCGGCGAAGAAGACAGATGGGGATGCAGGGCCGATTCCGGCTGCGGAGCTCGAGGCAATCGCGACAGAATCGAGCCAGACGGAGCGACGCGCGGATGATGCGGAGAGGGAGCTGATCGAGTGGAAAAAGATCAAGTTCATGCAGGACCGGGTGGGCGAGGAGTTCGATGGGATTGTGCTGTCGTGCACCAAGTATGGTTTTTTTGTGGAGCTCAAGGATTTGTTTATCGAGGGTCTGGTTCCGATTGCGTCGCTCGGTGGGTCAGGGGCGAGGGACTGGACGGGGGGGACGACTGGAGGCGGCGACTCTCGTAACGAAGACCGTTACGTATTTCGGGATACAGATCGGGTGATTATAGGGCAGAGGAGTGGACGGGTCTTCCGGATGGGTCTAAGGGTGCGGGTGCTGCTGGATCGGATCGATCGGCAACAGCGACGGTTACAATTCGCGCTTGTGGGATTTCTGGATGCTGAGGAGCAGGCCGCTCCGGGCGCGGGGTCGCTGCGCCGAGGGAAGAAGTCTGCCGCCGGCAGCCAAGCGGGGAAGGGCGCAGAACCAAGTGCGAGGGCGAAGAAATCCAAAAAGAGATTGAGGAATAAGAAGGCGAAGGGAAAGCGACGGTAACGGGCAGAGGCTGCTCGCAGCAATGGGCAGCACTCCGTGGAAAAGGGAACCGAAGGTGCGGTTCCCCTTAGCTACGGGGTGCTTTGGACGGGATCGGTCAGGCTTTGCTGTCGCGGAGGGTCTTGACCCGGTTGTGGGCAAGGATGGAGGCGAGCTGGCGGCTGAGGAGGTCGCGAATGTCCGCGGGAAGGTGCTCTTGCATCGCTGCCTCGTAGGCTTTCCTGGCAACATCCTCTCCCTGTTCCGCGGTGGCGAGCAGGGTGTGATCGCCACCGCCTAATTTCGCTTTGAGTTCGCCCCAGGTGCGGTGAACCTTTCCGGAGACCATGCCGCTCTGGTGAACATCTTTCACACCCAGGCGGTGGAGTTCATTTTCGAGCTCTCCGGAGAAGTTGGCGCGTTCCTGAGTTTCCTTGAGGAAGTGGGCTCGGGCGTCGTGGTCTTTAAGATTCTTCTCGAGATCCATAAAGCCCTGATGACTGTCGCGCAGGACGTCAATGAGCTTGCCAAGTGTGGCTTTTACTTTTTCCGGATTGATATTTTCTGCCATGTGTCCCTCCAGTGCAATTGGCTGCAGGCAGATGCCGAGTGCGGGGATAGCAGCCGCGGTTTTCTCGAGAGAGGCGAGCATTGAGCGGGGTGCCATGGACCGCCGGTACAATGAGATTTAAGGAGCACCCAGTTGATGGCACACATGGTTTTTTGCGCGAAGTACAAGGCTGAGATGGAAGGCTTGGACGAGCCGCCATTTGATTCCGATTTCGGACAGAAGATTTTCAAGAGCGTGAGCAAAAAAGCGTGGGGGGAGTGGGTGGAGCGGCAGAAGATGCTGCTGAATGAATATCGCCTGCAGCCCTGGACGCGGGAGGCGCAGGAGTTTCTGGTGGAGCAGATGAATGAGTTCTTCTTTGGCGAGGGTGGAGCTTTGCCGAAGGAGTATGTTGCGCCGACTCATTAGAGTCTAGAATCGCGGGTCGAGCGGGGAGGTCTGGCCAGTGGCTCGTGTACACTTGGAATGTAATTTGACCCCTACAGTAGGCCCGCCTGGGCGGACTGTGAAGTAAGTCGGGACGTGGCTCAGCCTGGTAGAGCGCACCCTTGGGGTGGGTGAGGTCGCTAGTTCGAATCTAGTCGTCCCGACCAATTTTCTTCCAATTCCTTTTAGATTGCTGATGGTCGTCGATATCGATCGCCGCGTCGCGGGAGGTTCTTTGCAGCAGCTGTGGGGAGTTCGGGTCTGGTGGAAGGACGGGGTGATTTACCAGGTCTATCCTCGTTCTTTTCAGGATTCAAACGGGGACGGTGTGGGCGATCTCAGAGGGATTCTGTCCCGGCTCGATTACCTGGTTGAGCTCGGAGTTGACGCGATCTGGATTTCTCCGTTTTATCCGTCGCCGATGGCTGATTTCGGATATGACGTTGCCGACTACACGGACGTCGATCCGATCTTTGGGACGCTTGATGATTTTGACCGGCTGATCGAGGGAATTCACCGCCGCGGCTTGAAGCTGATCCTCGACTTCGTCCCGAACCACACCTCGGACCAGCACCCCTGGTTTCGCGAGAGCCGATCGTCCCGAGATGATCCCAAGCGGGACTGGTATCTGTGGCGCGATCCCGCTGCGGACGGCGGTGTTCCGAACAACTGGATGTCCCACTTTGGCGGGAGTGCGTGGACTTTTGACGAGGGTACCGGACAGTACTTCTTCCATTCTTTTCTGACGGCCCAGCCCGACCTGAACTGGCGCAATCCGGAGGTACGCGAGGCGATGTACTCGGCGATGCGGTTCTGGCTTGACCGCGGCGTCGACGGCTTCCGGATGGATGTGCTCTGGCTGCTGATCAAGGACGACCAGTTCCGATCGAATCCGCAGAATCCGGACTGGTCGCCCGGCGGCAGCTCGTTTGGCAGCGTGCTTCCGCTGTACAGCTCAGACCGTCCCGAGACCCACGCCATTGTTCGCGAGATGCGATCCGTGCTCGACGCCTACCCGGAGCGCGTGCTCATCGGCGAGATCTACCTACCGCTCACGCAACTGGTGACTTACTACGGTCCGGACTCGAACTCGATGGACCTTCGCGGCGCGGACATGCCTTTCAACTTCCACCTGATCCAGACGGCCTGGAAGGCGGACGACATCGCCCGGCTGATCATAAAGTATGAGGGCCTGCTGCCTGCGGGCGCGTGGCCGAACTGGGTTCTCGGCAACCATGATCAGCCTCGCCTGGCGACTCGCGTGGGAGAGGCTCAGGCGCGGGTCGCGGCGATGCTCCTGCTTACGCTGCGAGGCACACCCACCCTCTACAACGGGGACGAGCTTGCGCTAAGAGATGGTGTGATCTCTGCCGATCAGGTGATGGATCCGGCCGAGAAGAATCAACCTGGCATCGGCATGGGCCGAGATCCTGAGCGGACTCCCATGCCGTGGGACGCGACCCCGAATGCGGGGTTTACGGCGGGCACACCGTGGCTTCCGATGTCTCCGGATTCTGCGCAGAAGGCGGTGGCGTCGCAGGCGGATGCGCCGCGATCCGTCCTCGCACTTTACAGGCAGCTTCTGGCCCTGCGGCGCAGGTACGACGCGCTCCACGCGGGGGAGATTGCCGAGGTCCGAGCGGAGGGCGGCGTGCTCTCGTACCAGCGGGTCAGCGGAGAGCAGCGCCTCCATGTGCTTCTGAACCTGACGGACGAGGTTCAAGAGATCGCAGCCCCAAGAGGCCGCATTCTGCTAACGACGATCCTCGACGGAGCCGGGGCGGAGGTCGGTGGAAGGTTCACTCTCGAAGGGAGGGAGGGAGTCCTTCTGGAACTTCCCCCGGCATAGCTGTCGAGCTAATCCGGGAGGCGAATGCGGGAGGCGGGACCGGGAGATGATTTGGCTAGTCGAAGGCGCAAGGTCGTGACCCACAGGGCTGAAATAGTGTTTGATAGCGAAGTGAGAGTTTTCGGACGGCTTCGGCGAGGTTGGTGCTTCCATGTGGATCGTTAAGATCGCACTCACCCGGCCGTATACCTTCATCGTGCTTGCGATCCTTATCCTTATCGCGGCGCCGGTCGTTCTTGAGCAGACGCCCACTGACATCTTTCCGAATATTAATATTCCGGTGGTCTCGGTTGCATGGCAGTACACGGGCCTGAATCCGGAAGAGCTTGAGGGCCGGCTTACGACGCCTTACGAGAAGGCACTAACGGTTCTTGTCGACAACATCCAGCATATTGAATCCACCACTGTTGCCGGGCAGGTGGTGGTCAAGATTTATTTGCAACCGGGGGCTAGCCTCGACACGGCCAATGCTCAGGTCGGAGCGGCCTCGCAGTATCAACTTCGGTCTCTGCCGCCAGGTATTCTTCCACCGCAGATCATTAATTTCAGCGCGTCCAGCGTTCCCATCCTTCAGCTCGGGCTTTCGGGTGCGGGGCTATCCGAGCAGCAACTCAACGACATTGGATTTAATGCCGTTCGGCCACAACTGATCACGATCAGCGGCGCCGTTGTCCCTAATGTGTATGGCGGCAAGCAGCGCTCGATCATGATCAACCTCGATCCGAAGCTGCTTCAATCGAAGGGACTCTCCCCCGTGGATGTTCTTACCGCACTAGCCCAGCAGAACGTGGTTCAGCCCGGCGGCACGGCGAAGATCGGCATGGAGGAGTACGACGTTCATCTGAACACCTCACCGCTCACCCTGGAGGGGATCGGAAGCATCCCGGTGCGCCAGATTAATGGTGCGACGATTTACGTGAAAGACGTGGCCTCGGTCTCGGACGGGAATATTCCCCAGACGAACATTGTCCGGCAGGATGGCAAGCGCGGCGTGCTGATCACGGTTCTGAAGTCAGGCAAGGCCTCAACTCTGGACGTGGTGAACGGGATTCGCAAGCTCTTCCCGCGGATCAAGCTGACGACACCGCCGGAGCTTCGGATCAAGCCTATCGGCGATCAGTCTGTCTTCGTGCGTGGGTCAATAAGCGGCGTGATCCGCGAGGCCGTCATCGCTGCCGTGCTTACCGGATTGATGATCCTGTTGTTTCTTGGAAGCTGGCGAAGCACGATTATCATTGCGGTCTCGATACCTCTCTCGATCCTCGCATCGATCATCATCCTTGGATTTCTGGGTCAAACCATCAACATCATGACGCTTGGCGGCCTCGCGCTGGCTGTCGGCATTCTGGTCGATGACGCGACTGTGACTATCGAAAACATCGAGCGCTACCTGGAGCAGGGGCTTCCGCTGAACGACGCGATTCTGGACGGTGCGGCTCAGATTGCTGTTCCCGCGCTAGTCTCGACCATGTGTATCTGCATTGTGTTTCTTCCCATGTTCTTTCTTAGCGGCGTGTCGCGATATCTTTTCGTTCCTCTGGCGGAAGCGGTGGTGTTTGCGATGCTGGCGTCGTACGTGCTCTCGCGGACGCTGGTGCCGACTCTTGCGATGTATCTGTTGAAGGCTCATGACCACCACGCGTTACCCTCGCCGAGTATGTTTGCAAGATTCCAACGCGCCTTTGACCGTCGATTCGAGAGCGTTCGCAACGGCTACCAGGGGATGCTCGCGCGACTGATTGCGGCGCGCCGGGTGTTTGTGCCCGTGTTCCTTCTGGTCTGCCTGTGCGGCTTTCTTCTGATTCTGTTTCTTGGACAAAACTTCTTTCCCAGCTCTGATAACGGATCTTTCATTCTTCATCTGCGAGCAAGGAGCGGAACCCGTATCGAGGAGACGGCCAAGCTCTGTGATCTGGTGGAGCAGTCGATACGAAAAGCGATACCGGCCGATCAGATCGACAACATCGCTGACAACATCGGCCTGCCCTATAGCACTTTGAACCTGCAGCACGCGACCTCCGGTCTGGTGGGCGCGGGCGATGCTGACATCCTTGTCTCGCTGCAGCAGGACCACCGGCCAACGGCGGACTATGTCCGTGATCTACGCAACAAGCTGGTTCGCGACTTCCCTGGCACGACCTTCTATTTCCTGCCGTCCGATATTGTGACCCAGATTCTTAATTTCGGCCTGCCAGCTCCTATCGATGTGCAGATTGAGGGTTCCGACATGGCCGGCAATCGGACTGTCCTCAACACGATTCTGGCGCAGATGCGACAGGTTCCCGGGCTTACGGATCTTCGGATTCAACAGCCCAACGATTACCCGGTTCTCAACATAGCGGTTGATCGCACCAAAGCATCACAGGGCGGATATACGGAGCGGGATGTTGGTGGAAGCGTGCTGAATATCCTAAGCGGAAGCACGCAGCTGACACCGCAGTTCTACTTGAATCCGAGGACCGGAATCACGTACCCCATGGTGGCGCAGACGCCGCAGTACGACATTCAATCGCTCAACGACCTGCAGAATATTCCGATCACCGCGGTCGCGGCCAAGCATCCGGAGATCCTTGCCGACGTGGCCACGTTGAGCCGCGGCACCGAGTCGCAGGTGGTCACGCACTACGATATTCGGCGCACGCTCGACATTTACGGAAACGTACAGGATCGTGATCTGGGTGCGGTTGCAAGGCAGCTTGACAGGATCGTGAGTGCGAACGAGAGGTCGCTGCCTCGAGGGAGCTTTCTTCACGTTCGCGGGCAGATTGAGACGATGCGCAGCTCCTACCTGGGCCTTCTTGGCGGCCTGGTGTTTGCGATCGTTCTGGTTTACCTGCTGATCGTGGTTAATTTTCAATCATGGCTCGATCCGTTCATTATTATTACAGCGCTTCCCGCTGCGCTCGCCGGCATCGTCCTGTTTCTCTTCATCACCCACACGACGCTCAGCGTTCCGGCGCTGATGGGCGCGATTATGTGTATGGGCGTGGCTACGGCGAACAGTATTCTCGTGGTGTCGTTCGCGAAGGAGAGGCTGCAGGGCCATGGAGACGCGATCGGGGCGGCCCTGGAGGCGGGCGCAACCCGCTTCCGTCCTGTCGTGATGACGGCGCTCGCGATGATCATCGGCATGATTCCGATGGCGCTGGGCGCGGGTGAAGGTGGCGAGCAGAATGCACCACTGGGCCGCGCGGTAATTGGCGGCCTCCTATGCGCGACGGTGGCTACACTGCTTTTCGTTCCGGCCGTCTTCGGCCTTTTGCATGGCCGAAGGAGACCCGTTTCCACCTCTCAAGAGAGCGCAGGCACGCGCATGATCAGCAGAGCTTGACCGCTGTATCGCGCATTCAGGAGAAGTATGCCGACCGAGTACAACACGACACCGACCACCGCGGAGACAGTTCGCCAGGAGCCTGCGTTGGGGGCTGCACGGCGCGGCCTATCGCGCGGTGTATGGATCGCGATCGCTCTGGTGACGATCGCACTGCTGGTGGTTGTGATCGCGGGGATTTTGAGCCGGGCCGCCGCCGAGCACGCTCTGAAGCGGCACACGGAAGAGAGCTCGATCCTCACCGTCGCCGTGGTGCATCCGCTTGCCGCTCGTCTGACGCCTGAGATTGCTCTGCCCGGCAACACGCAAGCTTTCACGGACACACCTATCTACTCGAGGACCAACGGATACCTGAAGCGCTGGTACTTCGATATCGGCTCGCGCGTAAAAAAAGGGCAGCTGATGGCGCAGATCGAGACTCCGGAGGTTGATCAGCAGCTGCAGGTGGCGCAGGCCGATCTGAAGAGCGCGCAGGCCAATCTCAACCTGGCGAATACGACCTCCGCCCGGTATCAGAATCTGCTGAAATCGAACTCGGTTTCGAAGCAGGAGACGGACCAGGCGACCAGCGGCGCGGAGGCGCGGGCTGCTGCCGTGGATGCGTCGATGGCCGGAGTTCGCCGGCTGCAGCAGCTGCAATCGTTCGAGAAGGTCTATGCTCCGTTTGATGGGATCGTGACGGCTCGTAACACGGACCTCGGAGCGCTTATCGACGCAGGGTCGGCAGGAGCCACACCCAAGGAGCTGTTTCACCTCGCGGCGATAGGACAGATCCGCGTTTATGTTCCTGTCCCGGAGGTTTACGCGGCCGATATCGCGGCGGGAGCAAAGGCGTACCTCACGCTGGACGAGTATCCCGGCGAGACGTTTGAGGGTGTGATCTCGCGTAATTCCAGCGCCATCGATCCCGCATCGCGGACGCTGAACGTGGAGGTGGACGTTCCGAACCCGAAGGGCAAACTGCTTCCGGGAGCGTACGTGTTCGTTCACTTCAAGACGTCGACGCACCCGAACGGCTTCACGATTCCAGCGAACACGCTGCTGTTCCGCAGCGAAGGTCTGCGCGTGGGCGTGGTTCGCAACGGACGGGTGCAGCTGGTGCCGATCACGATCACGCATGATGCAGGATCGCTGGTAGAAGTTCGATCGGGTCTCCAGGCGAGCGATCAGGTGATTCTTGACCCTTCCGACTCACTCGCTGAGGGCCAGGAGGTTCATGTGGGCGCGCAGAAGGCTGTGGGCCAGCCATGAGCAGAAGGCCGTCGGTTCCTGCCGCTTTGGCTACGGCTCTGCTTTCCGGCTGCATGGTTGGACCCAGGTATGTCAAGCCGGTGGTTCCGACAGCGCCAAATTTCAAAGAGGCGCCTCCGGCGTTGAAAGCAGATGGTGCATGGCACATCGCACAGCCGGCCGATCAGCTGCCGAAGGGAGAGTGGTGGACGGTGTTTGGCGACGATGGTCTGAACGCTCTCGAGCCTCAGATTCTTACAGGCAACCAGAATGTTCGCGCTGCCGATGCCAACCTGCAACGTGCGCGTGCGCAGATTCGCATAAACCGGGCGGCACTCTACCCGAGGATTGGCACGGCACCGTTTCTGGGCGGGGAGCGCTTCTCGGCCAATCGTCCCAACGCCAACACCGCATCCGCGAACAATGGTGTCGCCGACCTTCAGCTGCCGCTGGACGTGAGCTGGGAGATTGATCTATTCGGACGCATCCGCCGGTCTATCAACGCGGCGAAGCAAGAGGCTCAGGCCAGTGCAGCCGATTACCAGAATGTCCTGCTCTCGCTCCAGGCGGAGCTTGCTCTCGACTACTTTGAACTGCGAGCCGCGGACGCGGAGAAGAAGCTGCTGGACGATACCGTGGCCCAGTACAAGGAGGCCCTGCGGGTCACAACCAACCGCTTTGAAGGTGGCGTCGCGGCCAAGTCGGATGTTTCGCAGGCGCAGACACAGCTTCAGGCAGCAAAGGTGCAGGCCGCCGACGTTGATATCCGCCGGGCAGAGTATGAGCATGCGATCGCTGTTCTGACGGGGAGACCGCCGGCTGCGCTGGCTTTGCCGGGATCGCCCCTGCAGGCGCAGCCTCCTGTAATTCCGGCTGGTCTGCCTTCCGAGTTGCTCGAGCGCCGGCCGGATATTGCTGCTGCCGAACGCCGCACCTCCGAGGCGAACGAGCAGATCGGCATAGCGCGCGCCGCCTATTTCCCATCGCTCGCGCTCTCCGGCCTGGTCGGCTTTGAAGGCACCTCCGCGGTGAACATCCTGGATCGTTCGAGTTTTGTGTACGCTCTCGGCCCGACGCTCAGCCAGACCTTCTTCGATAGCGGACGCCGGCGGGGAATTTCGGAGCAGGCCTACGCAAGCTACAACTCGGAGACGGCCAGCTACCGGCAGACTACCTTGACCGCGTATCAACAGGTGGAAGACAGTCTTGCCATGCTGCGGATCCTCGCCGACGAAGCCGAGCAGCAGCGGCAGGCTACAGCGGCGGCACAGGAAGCTCAGCAGATCTTTAACAACCGCTACGTTGGCGGGGTCGACACGTACCTGCAGGTGATCACGGCGCAGACAGCAGCACTTACGAACGAGCGCAATGACATCGATATTATGCGGCGGCGCATGGACGCCAGCGTCCTGCTGATCAAAGCACTTGGCGGCGGATGGAACGTGAGCCAGATGCCCAAGCCTTAAGGCACCTCCTGCACTCGCTCCTTCGTGGCGAGCCGCAGACCGAAGGTGGCTCCTTTGCTCTCATTGCTTAGAGTGCCTTTCCATGCGCTCGGGGGCAGCATCTCCAGAAATGGGTTGTTTCGCGAGCGTCCTCGTGTTTTCATCGGAGCTTATCGTTATGTTTCGCCGCACTTCCCAGGATCAGGAGCGACCATGCTTTATCAGATCTCGCGTAACGGCCAGATGTATGGGCCTTACACCATGGAGGATCTACAGCGCTACCTGGCGTCCGGACACGTCCTTCCGACGGATCTCGCCAAGAGCGAGGAGATGGCCGAGTGGGTTCCTGTCTCACAACTTGTTGGAGCTCAGGGTCCCGCTGCGATCCCTCTCTCTGGCTATCCACCGGGGTCCGTCCCCTACCAACAGCCGCTTGCCCCGGGCGGAGCCGGACCCTATGCCGATCCGCCGAATCTTCATTGGGCGCTGGTTCTGCTGCTTGACCTGGTCACCTGCAGCCTGTTCCAGATGGTCTGGAACATTATCCTAGCGCTGTGGTTCCGGCGAGTCTTCCCGAACAGCAAGGCGCTGGTCCTGTACATCGCCTCCGCGGTGCTTCTGATTATGCAAGGGGTGATGGGACAGGTACTGGGACTGGTGTCCGGGCGGCATGGTCGCGGTTACGACCCCAACTACGGGTCGCATGCGGGCAGCGTTGCCCTCTATAGCCTCGTCGCCATTGGTTGCTGGGTGGTGCGTCTGATTGCCCGGTTCACCTTTCGCTCCGAGCTCGAGCAACACTACAATACCGTGGAACCGATCGGCTTGCGGATCAACCCGGTGCTGACCTTTTTCTTCGGCGGCATTTATCTGCAATCGCAGATGAACCGCATCAACGATATCAAGCGGGGTTTCGGCTATCGCTGAACTTCTGCAAGGCTCCATAGCCTGCGTGGATTGAGGTTGTATCACCCATGCCCCGACCGGCTGCTGACCGTTATTCCGAGCACTTCCAGCGGCTCACGCTGCTCGTTGGAGGCCTGGTTCTCGCGGTCCTGACTCTTTTCCATTTTCCGCCGGCACAGTTCTCTTTTTATCCGCGATGCCCGGTCCTAACCCTGCTCAACCTCCAGTGCCCGGGCTGCGGAACGACGCGAGCGCTGGCGGCTCTGCTGCACGGACAGCTTAGGGAGGCTCTGCATCTGAACGCACTTACGGTGTGCATGCTTCCCGTGATTGTTTTGCACTTGAGCTGGCGGTCGGTTCGGTATGTGCAGGGCCGACCTCTGGCCGGACCGGTGATGTCGAGAGGGATGCTGTGCGCCAGCTTCACTGCGATTGCGGTCTTCACGATCGTCCGCAATCTTTGACTTGCCCTGTAGATTCGGGATAGCGCCTTTTGAAGGGAGCGGAAGAGGGGTGCTGCTGTGGTCCAGACGCACGTCGACCCCGGCAGAGTACCGGGGCCGGATGCGAATGTCGGATTGTCAGGCGTTGGCGGTAACTGGCTCGGGCGTAGAGACCGAGCTTGCCGGCGCTTTCGCGTCAGCAGAGCCGGGCTTGCGGATGTCGATGCCGCCCTTGAAGAAAGCGCCGTCCTCGATCGAGATTCGGGCTGCGATCACGTCTCCGGTGAGCGAACCTTCGCTGCGAATATCCACACGATCGCTGGCCTGGCAGTTTCCGCGCACTTTTCCGAGGACAACGACCTCGCGGGCGACGATATTGGCCGCGACTTGTCCGTTGCGGCCCACCGTTACGCGGTTACCGGGGAGGTTGATTGCGCCCTCGACCTTGCCGTCGATGTAGAGCGACTCCGATCCCGTCAGCTCACCCTTTACCACCAACGACTTGCCGATGGTGGCCTGCTCCCCTGATGGAACCGCGGCTGCAGCCGCTGAGGTTGCTCCAGTGTTCGTCGAGGGGCGTGGTGCTGTGCTCGCCTCAAACGTGCTCGCGGGGGTTGCCGGACGAGCCGGCTCAGGAGTTGCGGGTGTCGGGCTTCCGGGCTGGTTCGGTTTCCACATAGCTCTTGTTTCCTTTCCTTAGTCCTTGGGAGATATCGCGGCGTTGTGACGTTTCACAGAAGCTATCCGCTATTTCCACCATACTACTCGGATGGCCCGAATTCAGGGACTTTCACAACTATCTCCTGTGCATATGCGGGCGAGATTGGGGTTGGGGAAGCTCTTTCCCGGGCGCGCGTAAGTTCGTCCTCCCTCCCAGAGACTTTTGCCATCCCCCGGAAGTGCGGGGCGTACGAGGCGTCTGCCATAGGAAGAGCAGGCAAGGTCCCCTACCATTGTGGAAGTCTCCTGTGCCGCGCCAGAGGTTGCCCTTGCACCCGATCTCACCGAGTCTCCGAAACAGCCGACGATCCAGAGTTTTCCCCGCAGTTCTCATCATGCTTCTTGGGCCGGTCTGGGCGTGTCCCGTGGCTGATGCCGCGTCGCCAAAGGTTCACACCGTGGCGCTCGGCGCGATTCGCAAAGTCCCCTTCACCCCGGCGGAGGCGACACCCGACACCAAGTCCGAGGAGACCTCGACCTTGAAGGTACGACCGCTGGTTGTCGACGGACGCCAGAAGGAGTGGACGACCGGCGAGACACACGATGTTACCGATCGCAGTTTCGTGGTGCGACGCGCGCTTCGTATCAACGACTCCCTGCCTGCGGACTCAGCAACCCGCTGGGTCTGGCAACCGGGTCCATGGATCCTGATCGACCGCACCACCGACCACGTCACCGCTCTGCATTTGCCCAGCTTCGACGGGTCCGTTTCGAATGTGGCCTGGTTCCGCGATTACGCTGCCTACTGCGGCATTTCGACTACCGCAAAGGGAGGCCTGGTCGCAGTTGTGGCGCAGCTCGGTTCCCGCAAGGCCGTCGCCCAAAAGCAGATTGGCAGATGGCCCCAGGTGGAGCATGCCTCCCCCGTATGCCAGGTGCCCCAGTGGCAGCGGCTCCCGATGCGCGTCACGCTTCAGCTTACGGGCGGCGAGGCGCTGACGCTTGATGTGGTGGGATCCACCCCGATCATCGAGGAGGGCGATAACGACGAGAGCTAGGGAGCCGGGCGGACCGATCGATCGTGCGCGGCATACTATGAGGGAATGACTTCCTCGCTCGCCCTTGATGATCTGCTGCAACAGGCGGAGATCGCACACGGGCATCTCTGCGCCGGCCAGGTCCTTGGGGTTCGGATGGCCGTGCTCGCCTGCCATCGACTCGGCATCGAGGAACCTCGTGGAAAGGACCGTAAACGGCTCGTGACCTTTGTCGAGATTGACCGTTGCGCGACGGACGCAATTGGCGTTGTCACGGGTTGCCGGCTCGGGAAACGCGCTCTCAAATTTCGTGACTGGGGGAAGATGGCAGCCACCTTTGTCGATCTGGAGCGCCCCCTTGAACTGGACGTCTACAAGGCGATGCGGATCAGCGCGCTTGAATCTTCCAAGCAGAAAGCCACCGATCTGTACCCGCATCTGGAGAAGAACCCGCAGCAGATGCTCGCCTACCGGGAGATGCCGGACGAGCTACTTTTCAGCGAGCAATGGGTTCGGGTGCCGCTGCCTCGGAGCGAGTTCCCGGGTTTCAAGGGCGCTCGCGTTACCTGCAGCGTGTGTGGCGAGGGGATCAACTACGACCGCTACACGGGTCAGGGAGACGGCCTGATGTGCCTCGGCTGTTCCGACCTCCACGGCCGTTATTACCAGCCGCTCGACAGGGAGTAAAGCATAGAAAAGGCCGGCTGGAAGACTCTCTGGCCGGCCATGTCCCCGGAATCGCGCTCAGGTTCAGCTTATCGTCCGCCATAGCCATCTGGAGTGACGTAGCCGTAAGGTCCGGGATAGCCATACTGCGCACCGTTGCGATCATAGCCGCGGTTCGAACGGTCGCGATCGTACCCGCGGTCATCGTCGCGATCATGCCCCCGCGAATGCTCCCAGCGCTCATGCTGCTCCCAAGCCTCGTGTCGCTCCCATGCCTCGCGCCGCGCCATGGCTTCCCGCTCGCGCGCGTAGCGACCGGGGTTATAGCCATCCCAACGCCCCCCTTCGTAGTAAGGAGAGCCGATCTGGCCGCCTTGCCCGTACTGCTGAGCTTGAGCCCCCGTCGACGCGATCAACGCAAACGCGCCCGCAACCAGACCGATCGTCATTACCTTGCCAACCATCGCCTTTACGCCTGAGAGCTTCATCACTACCTCCTTGACCCACCAGACTGAACCCCCATTCATTACGCGGGTTGCGCGCAACCTTCTGGCGTGGTTGGGTTTCGGTTTGCTGGCCGACTTTGCGGGAACAGATCTGCCGTACCATCGAGCAAGACCTTTTTGAGTGCGGACCTCCCCTGATGATTGCCTCCCCAGACTGGACGCGCCGGCAATTTCTCGCGTCCTCCGCAGCCTTTGCCACCCTCTCCGCCGGATGCTGGCAGCGAGCCTTTGCTTTAGCGCAGGCGAAGGCTTCCCGCATGCCGCCGGGGACGTCTGACAGCCCGCAAGGCAACTTCCGACCGCTGCTCGAAGGCAACACCGCGCGTTCGCTCCGCTACACCCCTGAAGATCGAGCCTTCCGCATCCGCAACGGGAGCGAGTTCTTCAACCGTCCGATCTACGGACCGAATAACGGCTTTCGAATCGATGCCGGCGATCTCCCCGAGTTCTCCCTCTATCTTCCCGGCCACGGGGGCAATCTCCGCATCGGCATCAGCCGCTCCTCTGGCTCCAAGTGGATGTTCGAAGCGGACGAGATTACTGCCCGCTATGTCTCAGGCCAGATGCTCTACACCATCCGTGACCCGCTGCTCGGAGGTGGAGAACTTGAACTCCATGTGGTCACGCAGGCCGAGGGTGTGGGCCTCCATCTCACCGCCCACGCACACAATACGCCCGCCGATCTTCTTCTGACGTGGGCCTTCGGGGGGGTCAGCGGCCGGCGCGGACGTTGCGGCGGAGATATTGGTTGCGAGATCGAGCCGGTCAGCCGCTTCTTCCAGCTTGAGCCCGGGGAGTGTATCAAAAATAGTTACATTATACGGGCGGCTGCCGCCGAGTTGAAGAGTGAGGCCGCCGATCTCCAGCTGACATTTCCTCCTGGCGCCAGACTGCATCTGGCGGAGGCGGCGTTGTGGAATGGGGGCTGGCAGGCGCTGCAGCGGAGTTCCGACGATACCTCCCAGCCCGTCCTGGTGGGCTCTGTCCCCCTGGGCGCCTCTCCGGCTGCCGACAGCCCGGCCGTGCATGTGCTCATCCAGCAGAGGTCCTCTGAAGGAGCTTCACGCCAGGTCGATCCAGCCGTTTCTTTCGAAGCGCGCACCCGTCAACTCGCAGCTATGTCTGAGAGTTTGAAGATCACGACGCCCGATCCCTTTGTCGATGCCTCGGTAAGCGCTCTGGTGCACGCCGCCGATGCGCTCTGGGACGACTCGCAGAAGTGCTTTATGCAAGGAGCCGTGGCCTTGCGAACTCCGCTTCCGGGATGGCGCGGTCCCTACGCCCTGGACGCGATCGGCAGTCACGATCGCATGCGCCAGCATCTGCGGTACTGGGTCAAGCGGCAGAACCAGAGCCCGCTTCCAGCCTCGCTGGATCCCGACGCCCCGGTGACCGGACCGGCCGACGCCCGTACGCACCTCACGCGCAAAGAGTCTCTCCTGCACTCTAACGGCGATCTCTCGGGCGACAGCTATAACATGAACCTGGTTTTCTTCGACGCCCTGGTCCGTCACCTGCGGTGGACGGGAGACCTGGATCTGGCTCGCGAAATCTGGCCCGCCCTGGTCAGGCATATGGACCGCGAGTACCGGCTCTTTCGCCGCGTGTACTCCAACCCCGACAGCAGGGCCGCCGCCAACCTTCAGGCTCTTCCGCTTTACGAAGCCTATGCCTGCATCTGGGCCTGCGACAACCTACAAGGTAACGGCGGAGGAGCAGCCTGCAGCACGGCTTACAACTACTTTCTCAACCGCTCCACGGCGACGATTGCACGTCTGATCGGGGAAGATCCCGCGCCCTACGAAGAGGAGGCCGACCTCATCGAGTCAGGCCTGCAGCAGCTCCTCTGGATGCCAGAGCAGGGGGCCTTCGCCGAGTCCCGCGACCTCCTGAATCCGCAGACCCTTTGCACGAGCCCGGCGCTCTGGACGGCGTACGGCACGATCGACGCTGAACTTGCTTCGTCGCGTCAAGCCTGGCAGATTGCTACGGATCGGCTCACCGCGCTGCGGCGCATTCCCGTGCATGGCGAGGGCGTTCCCGAGGGCGGCTGGTACCTGCTGTCCTCGACCGACTGGCTGCCTTATGTTTCGTCGCTGAATCTGATCGCGCTCGCGGAGAACATGCATTTCGCTCTCGCGCTGTGGCAGGCGGGCCTCGCCGACGAGGCCTATGCCCTGTTCAAAGGCAACCTGCTCGATTCGATGTACCAGGGTCTCTGCCCGGGTAACTTCCACATGACCTCGGCTCTTGACCCGCATCGGCAAGAGTCGCAGCGGGACTTTGCGGACCCGATCGGCATCACCTCACGCGCACTCGTGGAAGGTCTCTTCGGGGTTCTCCCCGATCTGCTTCGAGCGACCCTCACGATCCGCCCTGGCTTTCCTTCGACCTGGAACGAGGCTCAGCTTCACCATCCGGACATCGACCTCAGATGGCATCGCGACGGTCTTTCCGAGAGGATCGAGATTACCAGCCGCCTTCCTCATCCGGTCGCCCTCACGCTAGTTCTTCCCGCCCGCACTACCAGCGATCCGGTCGTGCTTTCGAACGGGCTCGCCTTTCCGTTTGCGTTCGATCCGGACGCCACCGGTGCGCCGCGCATTCTCCTTACCAACTTTCCTGCCGCGACCTCCTGGAAGATCGACGTTCGCTGGCACGGCCGCCCACCCATCGAGCTTCCAGCCCGCGCGACGTATCACGTGGGCGACACGATTGTTCTTCCGCCGAATGCTGCTGTTTCCCTCATCGATGACCCGCAAGCATGCCTGCAATCCGGAGTCGCCACCCTGCCCGGACACCACGCCGTGTTTCTTGCGATCCAAGAGCGCAGCTGCCGCTACTGGTTTCCGATTCCGATCGAGATTCTGCCGCGTCCGATCTCCTTGCCTCCTTCCACCAAGACCAGGGAGACCTTTGAAACGCTCGACCTATCGGCGCTCCTCGAAAGCCAGGTTACGGACATTCTTTCGCGCGAGTACACCAGCCCGCGCTCACCTTTTTGTTCGCTGTCCCTTCCCGATCACCTGCTGGGGGGCTGGACGAACTTCGATATCGCCCCCACGATCGATGACACCGGCCTGCGCTCTGCCGGCGGAATTCTTCACAGCGCCTTCGAGATCCCCTTTGCCACACCCGGCGATCCGGTCAAGCCTAACTGTCGCCTCCTCTCGTTTTGGCAGCCTGATCAGCAACGCATCGAGATCTCGCTGTCCGGCCAGGCCCACACTCTTTACCTTCTGATGACCGGCACCACCTTTCCGCAAGGCAGCCGAACGGCTCATGGAGTGGTGACGGTCCTCTACACCGACGGCTCTACTTCTTCCCTGACGCTGCGGAACCCCGACACCTGGTGGCCGATCGAGCAGGACTATTTCTTCGATGACTACCTTTTCCGCGCCTCCGGAACGCTTCCTGCTCGTATTGATCTCCGTACCGGCAGAACCCGCGTTCTCGATCTGGCCACCTTCAAAGGCCAGGGCCGCGCAGTTCCCGGCGGCGCGGCCACACTGCTTCACCTGCCCTTGTACGCCGACCGCATTCTCGCGTCGCTCAGGGTCGAGTGCAGCTTATACGGTGTTGTGGTCGGCCTTCTCGCAGCCACCCTCGGCCGCTGAGTCGGAGGTATCGAGCCAGCGCCTTCCTGGGTACGGCAGCTACCGACTTCAACTCGTGTAAACTAGAGCCAGCATGATGGTCTTCCGCCAATTCGCGACCTTGCACCTCATGCCGCTGTTCTGTTGTTGTCGCTAGACTCCAGAACTCCTGATCTCTCTCCCATCCGAACGTTTTATATCGCTCCATGTGTTCCGTCACGCATGGAAGCTGCTTGTTTAGGAGTCCTCCATGTCTGCTCCCAATGCAACAAGACCTCGCATCTCCCTTGACGTCTGGGCCGTCCTCCTCGCCTTCACGCTCGCGCTTGTTGTCCGCCTGGGCCTGATCAGAACCGTTCCCTGGTAGGGAAACCACCGCCGTAGTCCTGTTAGGAATCGAGCGCAGTTCCGTCATAGCTAAAAAGACCTGTAACCCAGGAGACCCTATGTCCTCCACCTCGACCGAAGTTCTCGCCACTACCGCCGCGAGTCGCCTGCCCGCCCGCACCAGCCTCCTCGATCTCATTCCGGGCATCCTGCTCCTTGCGGTTGTGGGCTATGCGGGGAAGTGGATTGAGCAGTTTATTGGGCACTACGGCAAGGCCCATCACATGGTTCTGCCGAACATTGAATACGTTCTGTGGGCCATTCTCTTCGGCGTTGTGATCGCCAATACCGTCGGGCTCCCGCGTATCTTCCGGGCGGGCGTCGCCACTTACGAGTTCTGGTTGAAGGTCGGCATTATCCTGCTGGGCGCGCGCTTCATCCTCGGTGATATTGCAAGGCTGGGCGGCATTTCGCTCGGCCTGGTGTTCGTTGAGCTTGTCCTGGCCCTGGCTTTCATGACCTGGCTCGGTCACCGCTTCCATCTCGGACCGCAGCTCACGACGCTGCTTGCCGTGGGGTCCTCGGTCTGCGGCGTCTCTGCGATTATCGCGACGCAGGGCACTATCGACGCAGACGAACACGACTCCTCGACCGCCATCGCGGCCATCATTGCCCTGGGCGCCATCTCCCTGTTCGCGTTCCCGCTGATCGGGCATGCCCTTCACATGTCGGACCACGCCTACGGGTTATGGGCAGGTCTTGCGGTCGACAACACGGCAGAGGCTACCGCCGCGGGCGCGCTTTACTCTGACGCCGCCGGGAAGTTTGCCGTCCTTGCGAAGACGTGCCGGAACGCCATGATTGGCTTTGTTGTGCTTGGCTATGCGATCCAGTGGGCTCGAAAGGGGCTCGCCAATGCCACGACGGAGGCGCAGCTGAACAACAAGGCCGCCTTTCTCTGGAACAAGTTTCCCAAATTCGTTCTTGGTTTCCTGTTTATCTCGTTCCTCGCCACCCTGGGCTCCAGCCATTCGCACGCGGTGGCTCAGTTCGGCTTTACCAAACCGCAACTGACCGTGCTCGGGAATCTTAGCCGATGGGCCTTTCTTCTTACTTTTGCGGGCGTGGGGCTGCGCACCAACCTGCGCGACCTTGGCAGACAGGGTGGCCGCCCTTTCATCGTCAGCGCGCTCGGAGAGATCGCGATAGCGGCCATCACACTCGGGCTCATTCTTGGGGCGGACCACCTTTACCATCTCTAGCTCGAGAGCCAGAGCGGGGACAGCTAGAGAGCAGACCCGCTTTGCTGCCCTTCCACGGCCTTCGCCACTCGCAGCATGGTGGTTTCGTTGAAGTGACCTGCCATGATCTGGACTCCAATCGGCAATCCGATTGTGGTCTTTCCACACGGCACACTCATGGCACAGATGCCCGCCAGGCTTGCCGCAACCGAGTAGATGTCTGCCAGGTACATTGCCAAAGGATCGTTCGTCTTCTCGCCTAGTTTGAAGGCGGCGGTGGGCGTCATCGGCCCGACGATTACATCGACTTCGTTGAAAGCGGAGATGAAGTCGCGCGTCAACAACGTTCGCACCTGCTGCGCCTTGCGATAATAGGCGTCGTAGTAGCCCGCGCTCAGCGCATAGGTCCCAAGCAAGATGCGCCGCTTCACCTCAGCGCCAAAGCCCTCCTCGCGCGTCTCCCGGTACATGCTTCCAAGGGTTTTGGCGTCCTCCTTCCGGAGGCCATACCGCACGCCATCAAACCGCGAAAGATTGGAGGAGGCCTCCGCGGTTGCGATGACGTAGTACGTCGGGATCGCGTATTTTGTATGCGGCAGACTGACCGGCTTGACGACGCATCCGGCGGCTTTGAGCTGATCGATGGTCTGCTCCACGGCGGCGCGGATCTCCGGATCGAGACCATCGCTGAAGTACTCTTCCGGCACGCCCACTCGCAGGCCTGCCACGGGCTTCAACAGCTCGGCCGCATAGTCGGCGGCCGGGCGGACCGCGCTTGTGGCATCGAACGCCTCCTTTCCGGCAAGCACCTCGAGCATTAACGCCGCATCCTCGACTGTTTTCGTGAATGGCCCCACTCGATCGAGCGAAGAGGCGAAAGCAATCAGCCCATACCGGCTCACACGTCCGTAGGTCGGCAACACACCAACAACGCCGCAGAACGCCGCCGGTTGCCGCACCGATCCACCCGTATCCGTTCCCAGCGAAGCCACGCAAAAGCCCGCCGCGACGGCTGCAGCGGACCCACCGCTCGAACCGCCCGGAACTCGATCCAAGGCTCTTGGATTCCGCACCGGGCCGTACGCCGAGTTCTCGTTCGACGAGCCCATTGCAAACTCGTCGCAGTTCAATTTGCCGAGCAGGACCGCGCCCGCAGCCTCCAATTTTGATACGACCGTTGCGTCGTAGGGCGGCCGGTACCCCTCGAGGATCTTCGATCCAGCGGTGGCGGGCGAACCACGCATCGCGAGAACATCCTTGATGCCGACAGGGACTCCAGCCAGCGGCGGCAGATCCGCACCAGATTTCACCATCGCGTCGACTCGCTTTGCCTGCAACATGGCACGATCACGGCTCAGTGCCAGAAAGCTGTTGATGCCCTTACCGGATGGCCCATCTTCCGCGGCGATACGTGCGTAGTGCTTCTCCGCCAAGTGCACCGCTGACACGCGACCTTCCGCCACTGCTGCTTTCGCCGCCCCAATCGTTAACGTACTTAGATCTATGCTGTCCAAAACTGTCCTCCGCCCGGTCGCCCGGAACTCGCGCCCTAACTGGTTTTCAGAGAGGCTCAGATTATTCCTTGTGCGGCTTTAGCCCAGCGCCCCTAATCAGCGCTCAATCACCTTGGGAACCTTGAAGAATTTTCCGTCCGTCTCCGGTGCTGTGTCCATCACTGCGGCTCGATCGAGTGAAGGTGCCACCGTATCTTTTCGCAGCTCGCCCCCGCAGTCGTCCAGGGTTCCATCGAGCATCTCGCTCACCTGAGCCATGGGCGGTACCCCCGCGGTATTCACCTGGTTAAGCTGCGCAATGTGTTCAAGGATCGCGTTCAGATCTCGCTGCATGCGCGGCTCTTCCACGGCCGTCAACTCCAGATTCGCCAGCTGCGCCACATAGCGCACGTCAGCGATGGTTACACCTTCGCTCTTACTCAATGTCGACTCTCCCTCTGGTCGCGTCTTGGTGCTGCGCCCCGGATCACAAACCGCACGTCGCTGACGGGTACATCAGCGACCTCGCGCAGCTCCCGTATCAGCTGCTTTCTGATAGCGGTCATCTGTCTGAACCAGACGCTGTCTATGACTTCGACCTGAACCACACCATCTGCGTATCCCGCGATCGAACCGCGTTCGCTCAGGACTTTGCCGCAGACCACGGTCCACGCCGCCGCGAGCCTATCCTCATCTCCCAAACTGATGAGGCTCTTCTTCAGCGAGCCTCGCAACAGCGTCCTCATTCCCTCCACACGCAATCCTCGCGGGTCACCTTTCAAGAGGCATGATCCGATAAGCTCATTTTATGCGCCGGACCGTCGCTGCCGCATTGCATCTTCGGCGGCGCGTGCAATCATCTCCACACTGATCCGTTCCATGCAGTCGGTGGCCTGCCTATCGAAGTTGAAGCCGAGATGGAGGTAGCCACAATCATCCCCGGGCGCCTCGACACCCCGGGCGAACTTTCCGATTGGCCCCCATCGACCATTTCTATTTGGCCCGTTGATCGAGACGGTCGTCGCGCCGATAACCGCTGCCAGATGCATCACGCCCGTGTTGACGCTGATCACCACTCTGGCCCGTAACAACAGATTGGCAAGTGAGGCGAATCCATCCGGGCTGATAAAGGCCACGGTGCGAAGTCCCTCGGACGTCATCCGCTGAACGAGATGATGGCTTCGAGGGGCATCGCTGGGCGCACCGGTGACGGCGAAGGTCGTATCCCGGTCGGCCAAGGCATGAGCGAGGCCCAACCAGCGGTCATTGGGCCACTCCCGCAGCGCGCTCCTATGGCCGGAAGCCCATGGGTGAAAGACCACGATGTCGACCTCATCGGCGAGCGGCTGCTGTGCTATTTCCGGCAGGACCAGCAGGGGTTCGGCTCCTGTTGGGATCTCCAGAACGCGCAACAACGCCCGGAAGTTGTTTACCTCGTGCAGGTCGTCCCGATGTTCGGCTACCACGTCGTACCCTGTACCGCGGTGCTGGCCCCTAGTTTGAAAACCCGCAGTGAAACGAGCTCCCGAAAGCAGGGTGTAGAGGGCGGTGAGCCGCTGCCACGAAGTAAAGTCCAAGAGCACATCAAGGCGTTGCGAACGTACTGCCTTGATGGTTTCGAGAGGGCGCGTCAGGTCAAGCAGAACGCGCCGGTCGATCCCTCCGATCAACTCGGCCGCCGCGAGATTTTGCTGCATGCAGAGATGAACGAGTTGGGCGTCGGGAAAGGCATATCGCAAATCGCGGGCTACCGCGGAGAAGAGCAGGGTGTCACCCAGGGCGGGCGAACACATGACACCGATTCGATGCGCCTGCTCCGGCCATTTTCGCTTTGATCGCGCCGCAGCAAGCGCGTTCAGGACTGGAATTCCGACCCAGAAATCGAGCAGCCGGTTCTTCTTAATGCCTCGTCGCATGCTTCATCTTAGCGACCGTGGGAGGATCTCAGTTTCGCTCTTTAGTAGGCTCCATCCTGGTTGCTTACAGCGAGGAAGGTGCGCAGAAGTATCCAGAGATCCTGCCGCAGAGACCACCGCTTCACGTAGTCACAATCGAGCGCTACTCTTTGCGGGTAGGTCAGTTCACTCCGACCCGAAACCTGCCACAATCCCGTTAGCCCGGGCTTCACGCGGCAGTAGTGAAAGAAGCCGTCGCCGTATTTCTCCACTTCAGCCGCAACGATCGGCCGCGGCCCGACCAGGGCCATTTGGCCGCGCAGGACATTCCAGACCTGCGGCAACTCGTCGATGCTATACCGCCGGAGAAATTGCCCCAAGGGAGTGACTCGGGGATCATCCTTCAGCTTATGGGTCCGATTCCACTCGGAACGCGCCTCGGGGCGGGCCGCCAGAAAGTCCTCGAGAACCTCGGCCGAGTTGACGCACATCGTTCGGAACTTCCACATGGAGAAGAATGCGCCGTTCTGCCGGATTCTTCGATGGGAGTAGAAGATGGGACCGGGCGAACTCATCAGAATTATCGCCGCCACAGACGCGAGGATCAGCAGCAGAAACGGGCTCGAAAGCAGCACCAGTCCGATATCGAGGACGCGCTTCAGAACACGGTAGCGCAGATTATCCGCGGCCTCTTCTTCGGGCTCGAAGGTCCTGCCTCGTCGCCTTTCACCAACATTGATATAGACGAATGAATCATCGACAGCCGCGGACCGCGGTTGGGAAGATTGAAAGTCATCCTGCATAGGAGTCCAGGATCTGCGCGAGTCCACGCCAGAACACCGCACCGGTTGGTAGATCTTGCCCTGACGTTTGCGTGGGCGCTGCGGAAGCCGGCCCCGTACCTTGGTCGTACACTATTGCGCCCTGCTTTCGTCAACTGTTCAGCGTCGTGATCTCGTTTCCGACGCTTGTCTCTTGATGGAACTTCCGTAAGACCAATCGACCACAGGATGAAAGGAGACGGGAGCCGTCCCTGGGGAGTGCTGCAAAGTCATCCTAGTCTACAGGCGTTCTCTGAAGTCCGCACAAAACTCTTTCGTTGCCGTCGCCTGCCTTGCAACAAGTGCCAGGACCCCTTATCGGCGAAGCTAGACTAACTTTATGAAGATTCTCGGAACTTCGTTGCGGGACGTTAAATTGATTCACGAACGTCGATTCGGAGATGACCGAGGGTGGTTTGCCGAGGCCTTCAACAGCAAGGCTTATGGGCTAGCCGGTCTTCCGACCGAGTTCGCCCAGGACAATCAATCTTTTTCCCGCAAGGGGGTCCTCCGCGGACTCCACTATCAGCTTGGTCTGCCTCAAGGAAAACTCATTCGTGTTCTCTCGGGACACATCTGGGACGTCGCTGTCGATCTTCGCCGCGACTCTCCCGAGTTTGGCAAGTGGGCGGGCTTCCACCTTAAGCCGATAGGCGACAGCGGCGATCTCGAGCTTCTCTGGATTCCCGAAGGCTTTGCCCATGGCTTCCTTGTTCTATCCGATGCTGCCGACGTCCTTTATAAGACTACGAACCTCTACTATCCGCACGGAGAGCGGTCCATTCTATGGAACGACCCGGACTTAGCGATCGAGTGGCCACTCCAAGACTTAGGTAGCAACGTTCCCTCGCTTAGCGCGAAAGACGCTACGGGCAGCCTCTTCGCTGAGGCCGATCTCCCACCGGTCTCCTAGCAAGTGTCGCGGGCCAGTCTGCCTATCCCGCGTTCTCGGCCAGCCATGCCTCGACCGCAGCCAATGTTTTGACTTCGATGCAGTGGCCCTTGCAGGGTTCCGTCTCGGTGCCGACAAGCAGGAACGCTTCGCGCAGGCTCGCAGAATTCGCCGCACCCACGTCGCTGCACCGATCCCCGATCAACACGCTTTGCCCGAGCTCTACTCCCAGATCCCGCGCCGCTCGCAACAGCATTCCGGGACCAGGCTTACGATCCTCGTGCTCCCGCCTGTACTCCCCGAGACCATGCTCCGGGTGATAGGGGCAGAAGTATACCCCCGCGAGTTCAACCTGTTGTTTGGCGAATTCAGATCGCATCCACGCCATCAGCCGCTCAAAATCAGCCACGGTGTAGAGTCCCCGAGCGATCCCCGCCTGATTGGTGACCACAACGATCTGGTAGCCCAGGCGAATGGCCGTGCGACACAGAGAGAAGATACCCGGGACGAAACGTACGTCCTCCGCCCGCGACAGGTATCCAATCTCCTCATTCACCACGCCATCCCGATCCAGAAAGAGCGCCTTGGAGAGTTGCTTATCGGTCATGGATGCTTAATCCCTCTGTCACAGTACTGCGGGGCGTCACCACACGCGGAGGAAGCCGTACACCGCGACGCCGTTCGAGTAGAAGCGTCTCCACCTCTTGAATGACCATCTCGGGCGTAACCTGCTGGAGGCAGCTGTTGTCTTTGCAAGGTGCATAGTTTCTGCCGTCGTAGCATGGCCGGCAGGCAAAACCTTCACCGCCCCACAGGGCCACAGTTCCTGCCCTTTGAGGAAGACGTCCCCTGGGGTCGGTGGGTCCGAAGAGACTTACGATTCCAACTGACGTGACTCCCGCCAGATGCAGAGGTCCCGTGTCGTGCGTCACCACAACATCGCACGCATCCAGCAGGGCCAGCGTATCCGGAATTGTAAGCTGCCCAATAACATCCGTGACGCCCTTACCGGCAAACGCTGCTGCGGCCCAATCGTCTTCGGGCCCGCCAACCAGCACCACATCCATGCCACGCTCGAGCAGAGTCTCCCCGACGGCAACGTAGCTTTCAATCGGCCAGCGTCGAAGGCTATCACTCCGCAGCGCGTTGCGCGCACCGCCTGGGACCAGAACGACACGCTCCCTTCCGTTCTCGCGAGGCAACGGACTTGGAGGCAGAGTGTTCGGACGCACCGGCGCTAACCCGACCGGAACCGGACCATCGTCCCTGCCGAGCATCACTCGCAGATACTCGTCCGTGTGATGCCGTCCGGGAAGCAGACTTTGGAGGCGATGGCGGTGCGACAAGATCACCTTCCGCCTGGCTCGCACCGGTAAGCTGACGACTCTGTAGCGGATGTCGTAGTAGAGAGTGGCGCAGATCTCATATTCTGTTTCGGCGATGCTTCGCCACACACGCCCAAGCGCACGCAACTTTTCTCCCGCGTTTCCGGAGAAGAGAGCCCTGTCGTCCACCACGATTGGTCGAATCCAGGAGTAGAGCTCGAGCAGGGGCAGCACCTGCGAGCCGCACATCCAATCGATCTGGAAGCCGGCGCGATGCAGTTCATAAGCTGCCGGGATGGTCATGACGACATCCCCTATAGCTCCGAATTTGATAATCAACACACGGCCCATCTCAGACCTGAGACTACGACATACAGGCTCGCTCACGCACTCTCTCGAAACGGAGTCAGCCTGTGCTGCCACGAGTCCCCCACACCATCGATCACACCTCTGAGGGCTGGCCAGTCTCGCAGGGCAAACCGCTTGCCCAGACGCAGGGCAAGGAAGATCCCGATGGAGACCACCGGCATACGGCTATGTCGGCGGAGAAACAAGATTGCCGACGCTGTCTTAATTCGTTCGAGAAGCGGATGACGCGATCGTCGGCGGGGCTGCCCCGATGCCACGCTTCCGTTCTCCGTGTGGAAAATCGAGGTATCCTCCGCCACAGCCAACGTCCACCCCGCATGGACCGCGCGAAGGCTGAAGTCCGTGTCTTCGAAGTACAGGAACAGTCCTTCCCAAAGCCCTCCAAGATCCTCAAATGTCTGCCGCCGCACGAGCGCGCTTGCAAACGTAATGTAAGCATTTCTGCCGAACGAAGCCGGTGCGATGAAGTGGTGGTTGAACCCCGACCACAGATCAACGGAGCCACCACCCCATGCCTGCACCCACGTTCGTTGGTGCATGTAGAAGAGCACAGCACCGACGATTCCAATTTGAGGGTTGCTGATCGCCTTCGACACCAGCTTGCGAACGGTGTCGGGCGGTGCTTCCGTGTCGTTGTTCAGGAACCAGATAAATTCCGCACCCGCGTCCAGTCCACGCCGTGCACCTGTGTTGCAGGCCTTCGCAAATCCGCTATTGTAACCAGCTTCGATACAAATAACAGAGGGATAAGCTGCTCTTATCCGGGTCACCGACTCATCCGCCGATCCATTATCAACGACGATCACCAGAAGACGGCCATAATCTTGCACCATTAGCGCTCGGAGACACTGCTCTGTGTGCGCCCAGTTGTTCCATGCGACGAGAACGCATGCCACAGGCGGCTCTTGTACCTGTTGATTGGAGAAGATCACGCTCATACCCGCTTTTTCCTTGAAAGCTCGTCAGCAGCTCCGACGCCAGATCTGCGGCGCGCATGCTTAGAGTTTCTCCATGACTATCCGAAGTGACTCCCGCCAGTCCATCATCCTCCAGCCCATGCGATTGGCCAACTTAGCGCAGTTCAGACGCGAGTTCGAGGGGCGTAACGCCGGAGCTGGATATTCCTTCGTGGTGATCGGTTTCAGATGGGCGAAGCTGGTCGACGGCTCGCGCGCTTTTGCGACGGCAAGGGCCTCATTGGCAAATCCGTGCCACGTTGTATCCCCCGAACCGGAGGCATGGTAGAGGCCGCCGAACTCCTGCAAGGATTCCGCCACGTCGCCTCCCTGGGACCTTGCTTCGCACCTGCGGAGGAAGTGTGTCGCCAGCCTCGCGAGATCCCGGCTCCAGGTGGGCGATCCATGCTGGTCCGCCACGACCGGGAGGGTCTGCCGGTCTCGGGCCAGGCGCAAGATTGTCAGCAGAAAATTTTTACCTGTTTCTCCGTAGACCCAACTCGTGCGAAAGATTACATGTCCAACGCCGCTGCTCTGCAGTGCCTGCTCGCCGGCCAGCTTGGACCGGCCATATACGTTAAGCGGCCCGGTCGGATCGGCCTCTGTGTATGGATCGGGATTGGCGCCACTGAACACGTAATCGGTAGAGAAGTGGAGTACGCCGGCACCCACCGCAAGCGCCTCCTCGGCGATGGCAGAGACTGCGTCGGCATTCACAGCGTACGCGATCTCCGACTCCGTCTCGGCCTTATCCACCGCCGTGTAGGCTGCAGCATTCACAATCCACCGCGGCCGAACGCGCCGCACCATCTGCCGCACCGTGTCGGCGCTCGCAAGATCCATCTCCGTGCGCGAGGGTGCAACCACTCTACCCAGTGGAGACAGGATCCGCAGCAATTCGGACCCAACCTGGCCTGTCGCCCCGGTCAGAAGAATGCACTGGCCCGTCGGCAAGACTGCTCCTTCAGCGAAGCTCAATAGACGGTCTCCTCGAGCACGCGCTCCAGGTATCGTCCGTAACTGCTCTTGTGAAGATTGGCCGCCAAGGCCCGCAGATCGTTTCCTGATATGTAACCCATCCGGTACGCAATTTCTTCTGGACAGGCCACCTTCAAACCCTGTCTCTGCTCGATGGTGTGGATGAACATGGAAGCGTCCAGAAGGGAATCGTGGGTGCCTGTATCCAGCCACGCGATACCGCGTCCTAGAAGCTCCACTCGAAGCTGGTTCCGCTCCAGGTACCAGCGGTTCACATCGGTTATCTCGAGCTCACCACGCGATGAAGGCCGAAGCCCTTCCGCGACACGCACCACCTGTTCATCATAGAAATAAATTCCGGTTACGGCGTACCGGCTCTTTGGGTGCTCCGGTTTCTCCTCAATCGACACGGCTCTCCGCTGCCCATCGAACTCCACGACCCCATAACGCTCCGGGTCGAGTACCGGGTACGCAAACACGGTTGCTCCAGGACCAGCCCGCGATGCAGCAGCACGCAACGTCTTCTGAAAGTCGTGTCCGTAAAAGATATTATCGCCAAGCACAAGACAGCAGCTATCCCCAGCCAGAAATTCCCGCCCGATCAGAAACGCCTGCGCCAGACCATCGGGCGATGGCTGCACGGCATACTTCAGGTGAAGTCCCCACTGGTCCCCCGTACCCAGCAGATGCTCGAACCGGGGCGTATCTTCCGGCGTCGAGATCACCAGGATCTCTCGTATTCCCGCCAGCATCAGCGCCGAGAGCGGGTAATAGATCATCGGCTTGTCGTACACCGGAAGTAATTGCTTGCTTACGGCCTGCGTGACGGGATAGAGCCTCGTGCCCGATCCCCCGGCGAGGATCATTCCCTTCAATTTGATCCCTCCCCAGCCTGCAACGTATCCCGCCTGTGCAAGGCTCGGTCACCGTAGTTCTCGTCGACCCACTGGTGATAGGAGCCACTGGTCACACCCTCAATCCACACTGAATGGGTGAGGTACCACTCGACTGTCCGTCTCAAGCCCGTGTTGAAGCTCTCCTTAGGCCTCCACCCCAGCTCACTTTCCAATTTTTGTGCATTGATTGCGTACCTCCGATCATGCCCTGGGCGGTCCTGCACATACTGAATCAGCTGCCGATGGGGCCGAAACTTCGATTGCGGAACCATCTCATCCAGAATTTCACAGATGGTGGTCACGACCTCGAGATTGCCCCTTTGATTGCCGCCGCCAATGTTGTAGGTCTCACCTACTTTCCCACGTTCGAGAACTATTTGCAGTGCGCTCGCATGATCGCCAACATACAGCCAATCTCGCACCTGCTGGCCGTCACCATAGACTGGCAGCGGCTTCCCAACTAGAGCATGCGTGATTATTAAAGGAATAAGCTTCTCCGGAAATTGAAATGGGCCGTAATTGTTCGAACAATTTGTAATAATTGCCGGCACACCGTAAGTATGGATCCAAGCGCGCACGAGATGATTACTGGCCGCCTTACTGGCCGCGTATGGTGAATTCGGGGCATAAGGCGTGCTCTCGTGAAACGCAGGCTCGTCGGGAGCCAGGGTTCCATAGACTTCGTCTGTCGAAACATGCACGAACCGAAACCGCGCGCTACCGTTCCCATCAAGCGTGGAGAGATACGATCGCACTCCCTGCAGCAGCGTGAAGGTGCCGTCGATATTGGTGCGGAGAAAGGCTTCCGGGCCCAGAATCGACCGATCCACATGGGTCTCCGCAGCGAAGTGCACCACCGCTCGCGGGCGATACTTCGCAAAGGTATTCTCGACCAGCGTTGCATCGCAGACATCGCCGTGAACGAACCGGTAATCATCCCGGCTCGCGACGGACGCAAGGTTAGCAGGATTCCCCGCGTAGGTCAGCTTGTCGAAATTCACGACAGGACCGAGATTCTGCTCGAACCAATCCAAGATGAAATTCGCTCCGATGAATCCGGAGCCGCCAGTAACCAGGATGCCGCCGGTCATTCCATCCTCTTTCATGCCTGCTTGCCTTCCATGGTCGTTGGTCTTGCGCTTTCTGCCACAGCTAAGACGCCGCGGGTCGATCGAAGCCCAAACCCGAGAGCGAAAGCGCTGACGATCCAAGGATAGGTCAGATTGAGCTGACCTCCGAAGAGATGCGCAATCGGCTGCATCAGGGCTAGATTGATCAGAGGCAATGCTGCATCTTTGCGGCGCAGGTAGATGGCTGGAAGTACGAGGCAGAATACCAGCAGACCCAAGAGAGGCAATCCCAACTCCGCCCCCAAACTGAAGAGTCCCAGGCCGGGCTCGTCCGCTATGTCGACCCAGGCCGAGGCGCCGCGGTACTCCGGCGCATTTCGCACCAGTTCATAGTTACCCCATCCCACTCCGACCAGGGGGTGCGCCGCAATCATCTTCGGCACAAGGAAGGCACCCGCTACTCTGCCGAGAACAAAATTTCCGTCGTCCTTATGCAGATGCGAAGCGCGCTCATAGGCTACGCTGGCTTGCCTATAAAGTCTCAGGCCATTCGTGACGTCAACTACCTGCAACAAGAGGAAGAGCCCCGCGAGCACGCTGGCAGCAAAGACGGCACGCTGGGCCACGCTGCGGAGCAGCAGCATATCGACTAGACCAATGGTCAACAAGGCTATGATCGCTGCTTTGGACTGGCTTCCCAGGAAGGCTAGTGGAAGCAGCAGAAACCCCCATCGCAACCACCTCGGCTGTTCCCATCGAAGATGGTAGAGGCTCACCCCGACCAACATTGCGCTGATGACATAGAGACCGTATGGTCCGCCTTCATTGTAAAAGCCGTGTATGCGATGGTAGGCCGACGCACCTGTCCTCTCTGCATCCGCCGGAAACAAGAGGTAGGCGACGATACCATAGAGCGCACTTGCGATTCCCAACCGGAAGTAGACCCGCATTGCAAATTTCAGGGTGCGATCATCCTTGCGAAACAGGTGACCTAAATAGAGCATCGCGCTCACCGACGCCAGGAGCTGGGCACCGCGGACACACGTGACGATGACCGGGTACTTAAGCGGCGTGAGCCCGGAGAGCATGTAGAAGTCCTGTCGCAGTGCCCAGAGTGCGAGACCGATGGCGATGGTAAGAAAGGCCAAATACGTGGCTCCCAACCTGACTATCGGCCGAGAGATCCTTACCTGCCAACCATTCTTCATGAAAGCGAGAAGCAGAACGACAATCTGCACCGCGTAAAGGATCTCGAGATACTGAATCTGGCCGATCTTGAGCAGGATGGTTGATGACAGAGATGCCGCCAGGAAGACAAACATCCACTTCCAGCGCGCACCGAGCCCCCTCCCTGCGCGGTAGGCCTCGCCACCCTGGCCCACCGCTTAAGCCCGTCCGCCTGCTGCGGAGGTTGCTCGATAAGCCTGAGAGAGGCGTCGAACGGGGGCTGACAAAAGAAGGTATCCGAGGCTCGCGAGGAATCCCAAGACAAGTCCGCCGGCAGTGTAGAGGGTTCGTGGCGGCCCGGATTTTCGCTCCGCAACGATGGCACGATCGACGATTTTCAGCTGAGGTCCTGGGTCGGTGGCGCTCAGCTTTGCGCGCTCATATTGCTGAGTCAGGTTACTGTAGACCAATTCCCGCAGCTTCAGCTCACGCTGCTTCCGGAGATATTCGAGCGACAGACCGGGAAGCTCCCGGGTGGAAGCGATACCCGCACCTGGTCTTCTGGCTGTAGAACTCGCCTGTACCCGAGTCAGCAGCCCCTCCAACTCTGACAGCTGGGAACGGGCTTCTATGACCTGTGGATTCTGCTCCGTCGCGCCCGCTCTCAGTCCGGCGAGCCTAGTCTTCGCTTCACCGATCTGTGTTTGCAGCTGAGAGGTAACGAGTAGCCCGGCCTGCGCCTCCCCTTCCGGAGATACGATCCCGATCCGCTCCTGGGTCGTTTTCAGGTCCGTCTCTGCCTTCGCGAGAGTCTCTTTCTGCGCGGCCAGCTGCTCTTCAAAGAACGCTTCACGATACGATGACGACGACGAAACCATCTGTCCATTTAGACGGTACAGAGCATCGAGATAGGCGTTCGCGACCGCAGCGGCCAGCACCGGATCGGTCATCTTTATTTGCACGGAGATCAGTTGATTTTTGCTGACCGTGAACTTAGACAAGCGCGAGAGTGAGGCGCGCGCGTCCGTTCGCAGCTTGGCATGCAGGCTCTTCATCAGCCCTACGTGGTCGATCACATCATCCGCGACCGATCTGCTTGCCAGAAGACCAAGGTAGACATCCGTTGGATCCTGCTTCATGAACAGGGCCGAGGTTGGAGAGGTAGGCAAGGCGCCCAAATCCGGAGTCTCCGGCGGTAAAAAGACGGCTTCCGCCTGATACCAGGGGTGGGTCAGAAGGGTCAAGGCCAGGCCCATCAGCAACCCCCCCAGAGAGCAGAGAAGGATCAGGCGTTTGCCGGTTTCGATGCGTCGAACGAGATCGACTACATTGAGCGTGACCTCGTCCGCGGAGGTCCGGCGGGGCACCACGGCCTGATTGCCGAGATCAACATCCTCGATCAATTGGTCTCTCACGCTTACCTCACGATGTTGATCGCTGCTGCGGCTAATCCAAACTGACCGACCACGGTCGCGATATCTACGACAGTCCGCAGCAGAGATCGCCTGTCCAGCAGCGGGGGAACTACGATCGTATCTCCCGGGAACAGGGGTGCGCGCTCAAATTTCCCGTACTGGCGGCTCAGTACAGAGCCGTCCGCGCGAAGGACGAACGCGCGCTTACGATCCGACTGCCGGTCCGGCCCACCTGCTTGCCGCAGATAGTCGATCACACGTCGATGGGGCTCGTATACAAAAGCGTTCGCGCTGTAAACCTGGCCTTCCACATTCACATTCGAGGGTACCCGCGGCACAACGAAGCGGTCTCCATCCTCCAGCGCGAGGTCCGGTATGCTCTCCGCCCCGTGGCTGTCGGGTTTCAGATCGAGGACGATGCGGCCGACTGGATCGCGTCTTCTCATGCGCGTAATTGCTGCCCGCGCCTCATCCGCCGATGCTGCGGCAGCCGCAGCATCTCGATCATTCACCGCTCGTGAGGCAGCGCTCGAGGTAGCCGCCGAAACCTGTGCCTCAAGCTGGTCGGCGTACTCGTTCAGCCGTTGCCGTTCCACTCGCTTCGTCGACTCCCGGGTGAACTCCGAGGCATACAGGTAGGCGTCGGGAGTAAAGCCTCCCGCTCGAATCAGCAGCTGCCGAAGCGTCTCTCCCGGCCGGACGCTGTACACACCCGACCCTTTGAACTCGCCTTCGAGACGAACAAAGCGGGTCTGCTGCGAGGTAGGCACGCGCAGATCCGCGGTCGAGAAGATGGTCACGACATCACCCGCCAGCAACTCCAGGTTCTGCGAAGAGTCCGCCTCGAGAACCACCTTGCCGAGGTTGAACGGCAGCAGTGACGTCGTCAGGTCTGCCGGACTTTGACGCTCGATGACGGCGTAGCTCCAATCGATGTCAGGTGCGCTCAGAACTACGTCATTCTTGACCCCAAACAGACCGTTCGTTCCGGTGAGAGCGACTCCTACGGAACTTCCGCCCGAATCCGAGACCGACCCTCGCTGACCGTTGTTGTTTGTGCCGGTGACGTCGGAACTGCTGTTGCTCCCCTGGTTATTATTGACGGGCTGGTTGTTGTAGCCGTACCTGCTGTTGATACCGTTATTGCCAGCAGCATTGTTGCTGTTGTTCCCACTGCTCCCGTTATTTACGTTGTTGTTGTTGCTGCTGTTCGCAGCTTGCCCGTAACCGCGGTTGTTGGGGTTGCCCCCGCCCTGCGTTGGCGTGGTGCTGTCCGTAGTTCCGCCGGTAGTCGGGCTTGGTTCGTATTCCGAGACCATCTGGCCCAGCTCGCTGCGCTTTTGCCAGTAGTTTCGAGTTACAAGAGCTTCCTTGCTCGGAATTAGATCGCCGACCCGCATTCCTGGGCGCCACACATAGCGGCCCGGATTCGCCACATTGCCCCGCAGCGTCACGGCATCTTTGAAGCGATCCACGATGGACAGGACCGACACGATGTCGCCCCCCTGCAGCGGCGTGTTTGGAGCCTTTGCGGGATCCACGTCGAGGATCGTGCGGGCCGTATGCTCGAAGATTCTTTCCACACGCACGGAGGAACCCGCGGCCACGCTCGTCCTGCCTCCACCTAGATCGAGCAGCTGCTCAATCGTGGTGTCGCCACGAAGCTCGTAGATAGCCGGGCTGCTGACGCTTCCAACGAGCGCGACTTGCGGACCGACCGTCGGAATGAAGATGACATCCCCGGGCTGCAGAAGAACGTCGTCCACCTTGTCGCCACGCAGAAGGAGACCGTATAGATCGAAGTGGGCGACCACCTGATTCCCGCGCCTGACCTGGATGTCACGCAGGCTGCCCTCGGGCTTAGGTCCTCCCGAGGCAAACAGAGCATTCAGCAGCGTACTGAGCGAGCTGATCGTGTAGCTTCCAGGACGCCGCGCCTGGCCCACTACAAACACCTGGATCGACCGCAGCTGTCCCATGTTTACGTTTAGGTCGAAATTGCGATACACCCGACCAAGCTGCGAGCGCAGAAAACCTGTAAGCTCCGAAAACCGCAGACCCGCCACATGGACTGTTCCAACCTGGGGGATAGCGACCGATCCCGTCCGGTCGACGGTGTAGGAGCCCTGCTGGTTGACCTGTCCCCAGACCTGCAGCCGCAGCTGGTCTCCCGGGCCGATGACGTAATCCGGAGTCACGGGAACGTCGTCGACAGGAGCGAACGTTGACGGGACCCGCGAGAACAGGGTGGCGCCGAAGATGGGCAGCTGTCGCCCGGTCGTCACCTGCACCATCTGCTGAAACTCCGTCGGCTTCTCGGGAGGCGCCGGTAAGAGATCCCCGTTGCGATCTTCGCGCCCCTGGTCAGGTCGAGTGGAGCTGGAGTCGACGACTTCCTGACGTCCATCCGTGGTCGTACGCAAGGTCATTGTGGCCGTGGAGGAGGTCGACGCCGGTGTCTGTCCCTGGATCTGCGAATTTGATGAGGGGTTATAGGGAGTGTTTTGTTGTTGGGGCGGCTGTGCGCTGGTCTGAGACTGTGTCTGTCCCAGCGTCTGGGCGAGTGCCAGGCCAGAGCTGAGCGCCAGCAAAATGACAGGGCCGGCGAGGGATCGGATCATGTGTTTCCCATGAAGCTTGGTGTGTGCTGATCTCACGCCTGCAGGCTTTCCATTCTCACTCGTACACTCCAGCCGCCGAGAGTCGGAACCGCAGGTGAGCGATTAGCCGGAACAGGGACAGTTTAGCGGAGTTTGCTTCCGCTTTACCAATTCATAATGACCAAGACCGCTTCCCAGGCAACTAGCGTCGATGGTGGGCGCTCCAACGTCGCAAGGGGAACAGTCCATGGCCGTAGATAAATCGAATCTTCAGAGTGAAAATAGCCAGCCCTCTCCAACCCCGAACCAGGCGGGAGTAGAACCCTCGGGTCCGCACGGCGGCAACCCTTCCACTGCCGGCCCGGGAAACACAGCCGTTCGGTCCAACACCCCCGAGAACAGTGCCGGGCACCTCAATCCATCCTCGCCTGAAGACGCCAACATCACTCCCGGAAGTGCCGGCGACAAGTAGCAGGCGGTAACAGCGCGATCACCCTCCCACAGCGGAGGGATCCCCTATGTGGTTTGGGTCTCTCGAGGGATGAGCTACGTTGCCTTGGCTTCGGCTCAGGACCCTCTAGAGAAGGAGGTGCGGCCAACTTCCGTCCCGGCGAGGCGGCCCTGCCGAGAATGCGTCGCTACGCCCCCTTTCCCATGGTTCGTGAGGCGAGACTTTCTTGCATCACCCCCTTCGCTATACAATACCGAGAGGCTTAACGCGGTCGAGCGCTCTTCGGCGATGCGAACGATCGGGCTACCGGCAGATCTCGTTCAGCGATCCATCCAGCAGCCGCGCCGGGGAGCTGTGCTGTAAAGCGCTTGCAGAGGAATGTTCGGGCTGAGTACTAAGTTCCTCGGTCTTTCAACCTTGCTTGCCTCGATCGTGACAAGCTGTAGATAAGGCATGGGCCTGTAGCTCAACGGTTAGAGCAGGGGACTCATAATCCCTTGGTTGGGGGTTCAAATCCCTCCGGGCCCACCATTAGAATCAATGGCTTGCAGCATTTTCATTCCTTCACATCACAGCCGTGTGACGTGGACTGTGACGTGACAGCATTGGCACCTGATTTTCGTTCACTACGCTCCGCACTCTTTCGAGGCTTGGGTGCTGGTAGATCATGGCGGTCTGCGCGTTTGTGTGGCCCAGGGCGCGCATGACAAGCGACAGATCGCCCGTTGCTCCCATCACCTTCGTTGCGAACGTATGGCGGGCACTGTAGAGCACAATGTCCTTCGATACATTCGCGGTTCGCCTAGCGTCTTCGAAAGCCTTGGCGACCGTGGTGAGATGGCCTGACTTCGAATCGGATGGAAAGACCCAGCCTTCAGCCTTCCCTTCTCTGGGAAGGTGCAGAGCTCGCGTGACTCGCTCGCTCATCGGAATGAACCGTCTGGAACGTGCGGTCTTGCCCTTCGGAATGAAGATCATCCCGCGATCCCATGCAATGTCCTCCCAACGCATTTGGAAGACCTCGCCGGGACGCATCCCAGAGTCGAGGATGATCGTGAGAACGTCGTGAAGCGGCTGCGTCGCAACCGCAAGTAGCCGAAACTCCACCTCGTTGTCCATGATCGCGGAACGCCCGTACTCCTTCGCGAGCTTGATCCGAGGCGCTGCCGCAATCACTCCCCACTCCGCCGCCTTGCCCAGCATCCTCCGCAACGTGCGAAGAGCCCGGTTTGCATTCGCTGGCGAATGATCAAACCGAAGCGCCTCCGCTTCGTCGGTGGTGATGTGTGCGAGCCGCACGCCGGAAATGGGACTCTTAGCGAGCATTCTCCATCCTGAACGGTAATACCCCTTCGATTCCGGTTCTAAACGGGTTTTCTCTACCCATTCCAGAAACCGCTTCGAGAACTCGGCAAGCGTTAGCGTTCTGCGCTGAACAGTCAGCTTCCGCTGCTTCGCCTCACTCATCAATCTGGCTTCGGTCATGCGGGCCTTCGAAGATACGGTTTCCTTCGTCGAACCGCGATACCGCCTGCCATCCATAGCGAAGTCGTAGTGCCAGACCTCGCCCCGCTTATAAAGAGCCATCGTGATCCTCCATGAACGCCCGCACGGAAGGAATGCAACGGTTCTTTTCAACGTACCGGAGCACGTCCGCCAGATCATAGCGGATGGAGCCCTCCAACTTGACCCAACCGGGACCGATCCCGGTTGACCGCCAGTACCGAAGTGTCCCTTCTGGTACTTCGAGCATCGCGGCAACGCTCTTGCTTCGGAGTAGTTGGGGAGTCTTCACCGGAAAATTTCCGGGTTGCGATTGGTGTTGGCATGGTCAGGAACCACTTGTAACCGGTCTGAAGAGAGGTCACCGACGTTATCAAGGGGTGGAATGATGGCTTCGAATCCGATCACGTTCCCTTCCGCGTCGTAACAAACGTGATTCGCCGACGTTCTGTACTCCTCATAAAGAATTGAGATTGGAAAGTGGAGGAGACTCCAAACAAGTTCACTCCGCTGTTTTGGGTTTAACTTGATGTCACGAGAAGTGGTGACGCGCCGGGTCCGCTTTGGCGCTGAGAGCATGATCGCCTTCGTAAGGTACTTTGAAAGATAGTGAGACGGGTCTCGCATTCTTCGCCGCTTGATCCAAACGACCTTTCCTCCGCCGAGGGCCGCCCACGTGTCCGAGATCCAATCTTGCAAAATGAACTGGTTCAGCAGAACGTGCAAGTGCGCATTGCCATTCTTCTGGTATTCCAAGACGCGTATGTATGTAGGCGCGAAACCGAGATGACGCTTGAGATAAGTTCGAAATTTCGAAAAGAGTGAGTTGATGATGCGCGTCGTATCTTCGCCTCCCGCCGCACCCCGGCCTTTGAGTGTGAGGGTCAGCATGATGTTTAGGCCATGTTTGTCCGCCACTTGACCAATGACCCGCCGGTAGCGGTTCGCTTTGCGCGGTCCACACTTACTACAGCACCAGCAATTACAAGGCAGAAGAGCAAACTTTGCTGCGGCTCCAGGCACCACAGAGACGCCTTTCAGGCTGAATCCTCCGCATCTGCTACGCCGATGCGGATCGTAGAGTTTGTCGCAATTATTCTTTATTGAGTCAAGTGAAGGAGGCACATCGCCTTCGGCGCTGATGAGGGCTCTGCCCTCAAACTCCCGCCCCGTTTTAGGCTGGGAGGGGAGCGGCAGACAGGCCGCTGATTTCGGTCAGCTGTTGCTAGGGGTGTAGGCCCGTCTCCCAGCACCGGACCGGACGGGGGAACCGGCTTCCCGGATTGTTCTCGAACCGCACTCTGCCTGTCTGCCATGTGCAGAATTTGCTACTAGCGCTCTGCATCAACAAGGCGGTGAATAAGTTATTTTTTTGCAACAATTACGCATGTTGTTGCAAAAGGGGTTAAATGATCTCCAGAGAGGAAGCGGAGGCAGTCACCGACGCGTTCGAGTCGGCGGCTATTGCGGCAGGTGCGAACAAGGATATGTACAAACTGTTCGGGTCCCTGCTTGACCTATTAAAGAATTATCAAAACCACCTTGAGGCTCTACGATCGAGGGAGGGGATGATAAGTCTCGTCCAGAGCTTTTCCGCTACAGATGAGACTCTTATTAGCATCATCGGAACAATATTTGCATTGGTGCCGTTCTTGCAAAGCAGGATCTAAAACAGATGGCAAACCAATTTACCGAAGACAATCCAATCCTCAGGCATCCAGGACGTCCAACAGTATTAGACGAGAAGATCAAGCGCAAGATTTGCAGCGAAACTCTCACTATGTACGGCAACGGAGTACAACTCACTACAGCGCAGGAGCGCGTCGCAGAACGCCTTGGCATCTCTGTTCGAACTGTTCGCGGTGTATGGCGACATCGCCATCTGTTACCTAAAGACCCGCAGAGCCTCACCGATCTATTTCAAATTATCTCGGCCTTGAGGTAGTGTCACGTCCCCCTGACAATCGTCAGGGGCATCATCCGCAAAACCATCGTGCCTTGCTGGTCTTCTTTGGTTCGGCGTTGACTTCGGAACAGAACTGAGCGGCAAGGTGAAGGAAAGCGGCGGTCTTAGCGGCTCGAGGAAGTCAACGGTCAAAGGGGCGTTCTTAGCCGATTCCTCAACGATAAATTCCACAACCCAGGCATCTCGATTCGTTTTGACGCCACCGCGTCAGGTAATTCCGCGGGCCTCCATGCAGGTACAGCGACCATCATTCCAGACCGGCGCGGAAACGAACTCTCAGTAATCGCCTCAGCCCAATCGATCATGCGCCGACCTTCCGCGCCTGAGATTCCGCGCCAGCGGCGCGGGGACCGCTTTTTTGTTCCGTGTCCGGCACGGGATCAGGGACCAGAACCAAACCCAGCTGAGGCGACCAAAAGGCCTTGGGCTTTCCTTCGGGCCGATTCGCCCTTCGGGCGACGTCACGATTTTTCCAGCGCATCCCTCGGGCGACCGTCTGCGAGACGCGGCCCCGGCCCTGACAGGTCGGACCGGCTGGGGGAGGGTTAGTAGGGAAGAGCAGGGTTTCGACGCCGCGCCCGTCACAGGTCCGGCATAGTTGCTCCCCGTGGCGGCCCATCACGCCGCCCTCTCAAAGATCAACAATCCGCCCTGCGTCAATCCGCACTTTTTCCAACCTGCCCGAATGAAACAAAATCCAGGGCTTTTTGACCGAACACGCGTCGCCTTGACGAATTGAAACGTTGCAGCACATGGTTACTGCAAACCCTTTGAGCTACGAGAAGTTGACGCCTTAGCCGTTAAGCCAGTTGAACTCCTTCAAACCGTTTGTGATTATTGCAGTTGCTCCATCAGGAATTCTACTCATCTCGTTCCATTTGTTGCGCAATTCTTCAATTTCCTCGGAAAGGAAGAACTCCCCTGCACCCGGTGGAGAATTCGGGGTGAAGACAAGCATTGCGGTCTCAGGGCCAACACCATCAGCGGACTCGGCTGCAAATTTCGCAGCTAGGACCCAATAGATGCAATCCTCCAAAGGCTTCCACTTGTCGTAGGACGAGCGATCTAAGGATACAGTCGCAGCAAATGACCCGCTACCGACTTCTCCATGACCAATGAGGTCGCAGTACTCAATATGTCCAGCACCAGTGATAGAAAATATGTGCGGCTTGTCTGCGGAGTCGAAGCCACACATCAGCAAAGAGAGGTTTTGGTCAAACTCTCTAACCTTGTCGCCGATTGAGTCGAATAGTTCCCTATAGTTCTTTCGCAATGAAACGTACTCGCGGTATGAGTTGATGTCGTAATCAATCAAGATCTGAGACTCAATTAACCTTTTCCTTTCGTCCCGGTAGAAGTTCGCGCAACTGCGAGAGTATTCCCTCCACTTCCCTCGGGGTAATTTTGCAGTTCCCATTTTCACGGCGTCCGCAATTGCAGTCATTTCTGATACATGGCCAGAAATTAGGGCTGCCCACTTGCCTCCCATGCCCCGCATTTTCCACGCGTTTCTTTCTGAGGAGTGTGCGCCTCCCAGGGTAGTTAGTCGTCTGTCAAACACCGCAACTATTACATCCCGCTCTTTCGATTCGTGCATTCCCGCTATGCAGATAGTCAATGCCCGTTCTCCCTACATCGGCTTAGGCATCATCATCTGACACCTCCACCATTTTTGCCAACGGGATAGTCTTCCTCCCGGCTCTGGACGGTGAAGTCTGGCGCATCCTCAAGGTCAAACGCGGGCCTTGGCGGGCTTCGGCAGATTGGAAGCGGCTAGACCCTTGCCAAAATCGCATAGTCATTGGGGGCCGCCGCTATCGAGGTTCCCCCAGTCGATTCCAAAAAAGCGAGGCAGCGAAGCCTTCCGCGATGTGCGCCGATGGCTACCAAAACCTGCGTTGACCGTTGTCTGGACTCGGTAGATGAATACAGGAGAGCCGCTATAGCCGGACATTGACCGGCACTCGATATCATCCGCGTTCATCCCCATACCCTTCATCCCCTACGCTCAATTCGTCCTGTGGTAAACCCCTCAGCTTCTCAATCAGCTCCGCTACCGTCATCTCGTCACCCCTCCTTGTGCTACCCTTCCAGTCAAATGCCTTTGATCGAACTACAGGAAGCGGTCGTAAACACTGAAGCTATAGAGGTAGGGTCTAAAACATAGTCATCTTGGTAACGTCAAGGAACGCGATGACAAACCGCGCGAGTTGCCTCATTGTGAAATATTGACCGAGACCGCCTCTAAAAATGGAGCCGAAGAACTGCTCAAAAGCTTGCCGATGCTGTCAATATCAGTCCGTGTGAACGATATGCCTTGCAGGGTTCGGACAACCTCCGCAACCTTAGAATCGGTGAGGTTGATTCGAGTGTCTTCAGGAAAGATGGTCGGGTCATCGCGCCGGGCTTGCGCAAAAAGTGCGTGGATGCGACTGGCAACAGCAGCGGTTGTTTCTCTCGTGCCAATCTGAAACCGGCGCGGCTCTCCGCTAGGGAACCTCTGTACAGGTATGCGTTTTAGCTGAGGTTCGAGCGGTTGTGCTTGGTTGGGGAGCTATTTGCGTCACACCGGGCTTTACGTGCTGGTTGAGCAGTCAACCGGCTGATTTTAGGCG
>JAABUK010000336.1_pt1 | contig 103180 bp, 81 predicted proteins | sample 5559141 | NCBI WGS metagenome assembly JAABUK01 (sample SAMN10711869, study PRJNA513367) | rock metagenome | isolation source: Antarctica rocks | place: Antarctica: Victoria Land, Pudding Butte nord | collected 2016-01-03
CTGCTCCAACGACACATAGCTGAACATCCCATCCTGAAACCGCTCGTCTCCACGCATACCCGTAAGACGACCTCCACGTGCTCAGAGCCTGTGGATCGGTATCTATTTCAACAAGCTCCTAGAGATCAGAAAGGAGGCAGCTCGCTTTGATACTACACACCCCGCTCCGATCAGCACTCTAGACAAAATTGATGCGAACTCTCGATTGATCAACTTGGAAGCCTCGCTGATATTGGTGGCGCTCTCCTTTGGAGCAGCTGTCACACTCTTCACGCTATGGCAGTTTCGAACACCAGGCGAGAGAATCCAGAAGCTCCGTAGGAAATTAGCTGCATACCAAGACGAATAGGTGCCGACGACCAGTTGTTAACGGCCGAAGCGTTGCTTGCCTTGCATTTGGCTCATCATTCTTTGTTGGGCCTTCATGCCTCCTCCGCCGCCGATAGATTTGAACATTTTGCGCATCTGGGCGTATTGGCGGAGGAGGTTGTTGACCTCCTGGACGGTGGTTCCGGAGCCGTTGGCGATGCGTTTGCGACGGGAGCCGTTGATGATTTCGTGGTCCTGGCGCTCCTTGTTGGTCATGGAGTTGATGATGGATTCGACGCGGGTGAACTGGCCCTCGTCGACGTTTTCGGCGGCCTGCTGGATGCCCTGGAAGGGGCCGACGGAGGGGAGCATTTTGAGGATGGACTTCATCGAGCCCATCTTCTTGATCTGACGGAGCTGTTCGCGGAAGTCGTCGAGGGTGAAGCCGTCTCCGGAGAGGGCTTTTTTGGCGAACTGCTCGGCCTTGCCGCGGTCGAGTCTTTCTTCGGCGCGCTCGAGCAGTGTGGCAATGTCTCCGTGGCCGAGGATGCGGGAGACGATGCGGTCGGGGTGGAAGGGCTCGAAGGCGTCGGGTTTTTCCCCGGTGCCGAGGAACTTGATGGGGGCTCCGGTGATGTGGCGGATGGAGAGGGCTGCGCCGCCGCGGGCGTCGCCGTCCATCTTGGTGAGGATGACGCCGGTGATGCCGAGGCGGTCGTTGAAGGCCTTGGCGGAGTTGACGGCGTCCTGTCCGGTCATACTGTCGGCGACGAAGAGGATCTCGGAGGGTTTGGTTTCGGCCTTGAGGGCGGCCATCTCGTCCATGAGGAGCTGGTCGATGCCGAGGCGGCCGGCGGTGTCGACGATGAGGATGTCGCAGCCGAAGTTGCGGGCGTCGCGGAGGGCTTCGCGGGCGAGGCGGAGGACGTCCGGGGTTCCGTGGGGGGTGTCGGGCGAGAGTTGGCCCTCGTAGATCTGGGCGGAGATGGAGTGGGCGACGACGCGGAGCTGCTCGCGGGCGGCGGGGCGGTAGACGTCGACGGAGACGAGCATGGGGCGGTGGCCGCCTTTTTTAAGCCACTGGGCCAGTTTTCCGGAGGTGGTGGTCTTGCCGGAGCCCTGAAGGCCGGCCATGAGGATGACGGACGGGGGCTGCGAGGCGAATTTGAAGCGGGCGGTGTCGCGGCCGAGGATGTCCATCAGCTCGTCGGAGACAATTTTGACGATCTGTTCTGCTGGCGAGAGGGAGGTGGCGACCGCGCTTCCGATGGCCTTTTCGCGGATGTGCTCGACGGTTAGCTTGACGACTTCGAGGTTGACGTCGGATTCGAGGAGGGCGGTGCGGATCTCGCGGAGGGCGTCGGCGATGTTTTCTTCGGTGATGGTGCCCTGGCCGCGGAGGTTTTTGAAGGAGCGCTGGAGCTTGTCGGAGAGGTTTTCAAACATGGTGGTCTGGGGGTGAGTTTATCAGCGGGGCTGGCGTGGGGCGGGGCGGGGTGGGGCGGGGTGGGGGGCTGGGGTCTCCGGAGGGTTCTGGGGCGGACGCCACCCTTTGCGGTGGAGCTGCAAAGGATGGGCCACCCGGTTCGGGATGGGGTTTGGTCGGGAATGTCGAGTGGCAGGTTAGGTGCGTGGCGAGGTGGGTACGAAGTTTCGGGAAGGTCGATTGCGACGGTGCGCGGGCGGGGATAATCAGGTGCTATGCAGGGGACTTCGATGGAAGGGGCGGGGACCACGAACGTGGGGCTGGCGCGGGAGTATGGCGCGTACCTGCGGGTGGAGAAGGGGTCGAGGCCGGCGACGGTGGAGGCGTACCTGCGGGATCTGGAGCAGTTTGCCGAGCATGTGGAGGGTCGGGATGGGGTGCTGGTGGGGGCGACGCAGGCGGATGTGAGCGGGTTTATGGAGCGGATGCGGGCGAATGGGGTGGAGTCGCGGACGCTTGCGAAGAAGCTGAGCGCGCTTCGGGGGTTCTATCGGTGGCTGCTTCTGGACAAGCGCACGGAGCATGATCCGACGGTGAATGTGGAGACGCCGGCGAGCTGGAAGGTGCTGCCGAAGAGCCTGGCCGAGGGCGACGTGGCGGAGATGCTGGAGCGGGCGGGGGCGGCGGCGCGGGCGGGCGATGCGAGTGGGCTGGCGCTGCGGGACCACGCGATCCTGGAGCTGCTGTATGCGGGAGGTCTGCGGGTGGGGGAGATCTGCTCGCTGCGGGTGGAGGATGTGCGGCTGGACCAGGGGCGGGCGCAGGTTCGGGGGAAGGGCGACAAGGAGCGGATTGTGCCGATGGGGCGGCGGGCGTGCGAGGCGCTGGAGCGTTACCTGGGGCGGGGCCGGCCGGAGCTGGTTCGGGGATCTTTGGGGCGGGTGGTAGGGATTGAGAGGGTGCTGTTTCTGAGTGCGCGCGGACGTCCGCTGACGCGGCAGTGGGTTTGGGAGATGGTTCGGGCGACGCACGGAGGCGCGAGTCCGCACCGTCTGCGGCACAGTTGCGCGACGCATATGGTGGATCACGGGGCGGATCTCCGGAGCGTGCAGATGCTGCTGGGACATGCGGATATCGCGACGACGCAGGTGTATACGCATGTGGCGCTGGGGAGGTTGAAGGCGGTGCATAAGGCGCATCATCCGCGGGGGCGGCGGAGATCTGGGGAGCAGGTGCAGGGAACAGGGAACAGGGAGCAGGGAACAGCGGACAGGGAACAGGCAACTGCGGACAGGGAGCGGGGAACGGAGGACATGGAACGGCGGGCGGCGGGAGCGGCGGCTGGGGGAGAGGGGTCTGGAGCGCGGGAGGTGGGGATCGACTGATGGAGGAGACGAGCGAGTTTGGGCGGAAGGCGGAGCGGTTTTTGGCGATGCTGGTGAACGAACGCGGGGCCTCCGGGCACACGGTGCGGGCGTATGCGCGGGAGGTGCGGAGCTTTGCGGGGTACATGGACGAGGTGCTGGGGAGGGAGGGCCGGGTGGCGGCAGTGGAGCACCTGCACATACGCGGGTACCTGGGTTTGCTGTTCGAGCGCGGGCTGACCAAGGCGAGTGTGGCGCGGGCGCTGGCGGCGGTGCGGAGCTGGTTCAAGTGGATGGCGAAGGAGGGTGCGGTCGGGAAGAATCCGGCGCTGCTGGTGAGCACGCCAAAGCGGCCGCTGCATCTGCCGCGGGTGCCGAGCATGGAGGAGCTGAACGGGGTGCTGAACTCGCTTGAGAGCGGGAGCGTGGTGGGAGAGGGTGGTGAGATGGGCGGTTTAGGATCCCATCCGGTGCGATCCGACCCCTTGCGCGAAAAAGCTGCGGCATGGAAGGGGCACACGAGCGGTGCTGCGGGGTCGGAGAGAGGGAGTGCGAGGGCGCGGGAGTCGGCGTGGGCGGAGCGGGACCGGGCGATCTTTGAGCTGTTATATGGGTGCGGGATACGCAACTCAGAGTTGGTGGGGATCGATATGGGCGGCGTCCGGTGGAGGGACGAGGTGATCCTGGTGCGGGGCAAGGGCAAGAAGGAGCGGATGGTTCCCCTGGGCGACGAGGCGGCGGCGGCGGTGCGGGCGTATCTGCCGGGACGGGAGGCGAGGTTGAAGGCGGCGGGGAGGGGAGGGATGGTGGCGGACGGACCTCTGCTGCTGAATCTGCGGATGCGGGGGAGCTGCCGGCTGACGACGCGGAGTGTGGGGCGGATCGTGAAGGCGATCGCGCTGAGCCGGGGGTTGGCGGCCGATGTGCATCCGCATACGCTGCGACATGCGTTTGGGACCCACATGCTGGAGGAAGGAGCGGACCTGCGCGCGATCCAGGAGATGTTGGGGCATGAGCGTCTGTCGACGACGCAGAGGTACACGCAGCTGACGGTGGGGCAGGTGGAGCGGGTGTACGACCGGACGCATCCGCGGGCTCGGTGATGGGGGAGTGCGGGGAACGCTGATTCGGTTTTGCGGGTAGAGCGTTGCGGGAGAGGGCTGTGGTGGGGCAACAGCAGGTTCCTCCGCTTCGCTCCTGAATGACAAGCAAAGGAACGGGCAACGGCAAGGGCAACAGCGATCCAACGGCAATGGCGAATTCAGTAGAGCGGGATGGATGGGTCGATGGTGCGGGACCACCCATCGATGCCGCCGGCGAGCGACTGTGCGTGCTCGAAGCCCTGCTCGCGGAGCCAGAGGGTGACGTTGAGGGAGCGGGCGCCGTGGTGGCAGAGGACGACGATGGGCTGGTCGGGGTCGAGCTCCTGGTGGGCGCGGGAGGGCAGGTCGCCCATGGGGATGAGGGTGGAGCCGGGGATGCGGGCGGTCTGCGTCTCCCATGGCTCGCGGACGTCGAGAAGGAGCGGAGGATGGGGGGATTGGAGCTGCTGGGCGACGGTGTCGACGGAGATCTCTGGGGGAAGCATGGAGAGAGGATAACCAATCCCACAGCGAAAGGTCGTACACTAGAGAATCCTCCCTGCAACTGCCGATCGTTGTCTGCGGACTTGTGTTACTGAAGGGACTGAACGTGGCCTTGGAAAAAGTATTGATCGTCGAAGACGAGATGCACGCCCGGACCGGGCTGACCGAGCTGGTGGAGAGCTGGGGTTACCGCGCGGAGGGTGCGGCGGATGGGAAGGAGGGTTTGGAGCGGGTGAAGCAGTGGTCGCCAGCGATTGTGGTGACCGACCTGAAGATGCCCAGGATGGATGGGATGGAGCTGCTGAGCCGTCTGGGGGAGATGTCGCAGCGGGTGGCGGTGGTGATGCTGACGGCGCAGGGGTCGATCGAGAACGCGGTCGAGGCGATGCGCATGGGGGCATTTGACTATCTTCCAAAGCCGGTCGATCCGGCGCGTCTGCGGACGATTCTGCAGAACGCGAGCCGGCGGATGTCGGCGGCGGAGGAGGAGACGATCGAGGAGACCCGGAAGCAGGTGAGGGAGACGGGGTCGCTGGGACCTCTGGTGGGGTCTTCGCCGCAGATGAAGGCGATCTACCAGTTGATTGAGAGAGTCGCTCCGTCGAATGTGAGCGTTCTGGTGACGGGCGAGAGCGGAACGGGCAAGGAGCTGGTGGCGCGGAGCCTCCACGAGTTGAGTTCGCGCAGGAACAAGCCGTTTGTGGCGGTGAACTGCGCGGCGATTCCCGAAACGCTGATTGAGAGCGAAATTTTTGGGCACGAGAAGGGCGCGTTTACGGGAGCGATCGAGCGCCGGGCGGGCTGCTTTGAGTTGGCGGAGGAGGGGACGCTGCTGCTGGACGAGATTGGCGAGATGCCGGCGGGGACGCAGGCGAAGCTGCTGCGGGTGCTCGAAGACAGGCGTCTGCGGCGGCTGGGATCGAAGGCGGAGACGCCGGTGGATGTGCGGGTGATTGCGGCGACGAACAAGGATCCGGAGAAGGCGGTGGCGGAAGGCGAGCTGCGCGGCGACCTGTACTACCGGCTGAACGTGTTTTCGATCCAGATGCCTCCGCTGCGGGATCACCTAGGGGACGTGGGGGCGATCGCGGACCGCTTGATCGCGGACATGAACACCCGCCACAGCTGCGCGGTGACGGGGCTGGAGCCGGCGCTGCTGGAGCGGTTGAAGTCGTACCGATGGCCGGGCAATGTACGGGAGCTACGCAACACGATTGAGCGGGCGACGATTCTGGCGGGGAGCGGGAGGCTGGGAGTGGAGCATTTGCCGCCGCACTTTGGCGAGCCGGGGTTTGCGCCGCCATCGACGGGACGATCGCGATCGATGGTGGTGGGGGGCATCGTGATGAACGACGTCCTGGCGGAGGCGGAGCGTTTCCGGAAGGAGGAGAACACGGTCCGGGTGGAGGTGGGGACGACGGTCGACGAGGCGGAGCGGCAGCTGATTCTGAAGACACTGACGTCGACGCACAACAACAAGACGAAGGCGGCCGAGATCCTGGGGATCAGCTCGAAGACGCTGCAGAACAAGTTGAAGGAGTATCACCAGAGCGCGGTTTTGAGCGGCTTGGAACGGGGATCGGCGAACGGGGCTGAGTAGATGCGTTTGAAGACCAAGCTGGTGCTGTCCGCGACGGCATTGACGTTTGCGATTGTGCTGGTGATGTCGACGATTTTTGTGGGGGAGCTGCTGCGGCAGCGGATTGAGCAGACGACCTCGGCGACGGACCTGATGGCGCACCAGGTGGTGCTATCGACCCTGCAGGCGTTGGAGACGGGACTGCGCGCGAGCCCGCCGAAGGACCGGAGCGACGATGCTCTGAGAGCCTCGGTGACATCGGCTCTGCACAGCAGCGATTCACTGCCGAACGTGATGAGCGCGATCGTGCGCTACTCGCCAACGGTGCAGGATGTGAGTGTGACGGACACGGCCGGCGTGACGTTGTTGAGCACGGATCCGGATGCGGTGGGGAAGAGGTCGCCGGAGCGGTCCGAGCTGGGGCGGGTGAAGCAGGGGAACCTGTGGTCGCAGACGCGGGAGCTCTTTGGTGGGCCCAGGGTGCTGGACCTGTCGCAGACGATCCAGAGGAACGGGACGCCGTTCCTGGCGGTGCACCTGGGGGTGCGATCGACGTTTCTGCGGGCCTCGTATGAGCCGTGGCTGCGGACGGCGGTGGTGTTTACCGCGATTGCGGGGCTGACATCGATGGTAGCGGCGGCGCTGCTGGCGAATCTGGCTCTGGGTCCGCTGGAGCAGATCAGCAGGCAGCTGGAGCACCTGGGCGTGACCAACGAGGTGGAGGAGGCGTCGGCGGCGGAGGCCGAGGACAAGACCAAGCGGGATGCGATGGTGCGGGTGACACGATCGATCGACCGGCTGGGCGAGCAGATGCGATCGACCGAGGCGGGGTACACGGCGCTGCGGACGAACCTGAACAAGATGCTGGATACGCTGCGGGACGGTGTTCTGCTGTTCACGGAGGACGGACGGGCGGCGATGGCGTCGGAGGCAGCGGCGTATCTCCTGGACAAGCCGCAGCCGGAGCTGGTGGGAAGCGGCGTGGCGCAGATCTTCGATGAGAAGACAGCGTTGGGCCGGGCGGTGCTGCGGGCCTTCGACGCGGGGCAGAGGGTGAGCGGGCAGAGCGTGCGGATGGAGGACGGGCGGGAGGTCGAGTTTTCGCTGGACCGGATTCATGACGGGACGGGATCGGGGCTGGCGATGGGAACGCTGGTTACGCTGCGCGACGTGGAGTCCGCGGCGCAGCTGGAGCAGGAGCTGGAGGTATCGCGGCGGCTGGCGGCGGTGGGACGTTTGACGGCGGGGGTGGGGCACGAGGTGAAGAACCCGATCAACGCGATGGTGGTTCACCTGGAGCTGCTGAAGAGCAAGCTGGCGGGCGTGGAAGGCATGGCGAAGAGCGGGGCGCAGAGGCACGTGGAGATCCTGGCGGGCGAGATGCACAGGCTCGACCGGGTGGTAGAGACGCTGGCGGACTTTTCACGGCCGATGGAGCTGCACCTGGCGGATCGCGACCTGCGCGAGGTGATTGCGGTGGTGGTGGAGTTGACGGGGGCGCAGATGGAGGAGAGCGGGGTCGGTGTGCTGGTGGACGTGCCGGGGGAGCCGGTGATGGCCAGGGTGGACGGGGAGTTGATGCAGCAGGCGCTGCTGAACCTGGTGCTGAACGGGATGCAGGCGATGCCGGACGGGGGGGTGATGCGGATCGTGATGCGGCGGGAGCATCATTTCGCGGTGGTGGAGGTGGTGGATGCGGGCGAGGGGATTGCGGAGGAGGTGCTTCCGCGGATCTTCGATCTGTACTTTACGACGAAGGCGAAGGGCAGCGGGATTGGGCTGGCGATGACGTACAGGATCCTGCAGATGCATGGTGGAGCGATGGAGGTGCTGTCCTCGACGGGCGCCGTGGGCGAGCGCGGGACGACGTTTACGCTGCGGCTGCCGGTGGTGGAGATGCGGAAGGCGGGTGCGGCGGCGGGGCGGACGGGGCGCTCCGGCCAGGTGGGACAGCCAGGTGAGGTGGTTGGGGCGGGTGAGGCGGGGCAGCTGAGCCAGGCGGGCCGGGGTGGACAGTCCGGACAGTCTGGACGCATACCGGGGGAGCGGGTTTGACGCGGGGCGGGTTGGGGCGCGGATGGATCGCGGCGGTTGCGGCGCTGGTGCTGGGGCTTGCGCCAAGCGGATGTTCGCTTCACAGGAAGGTGCAGCCGTACGTGTTTCCACCGTTTACGGCGGTGGAGCTGGCGCAGTCTACGGACGCGGGTGAGCCACCGATGATTGAAGCGGAGGAGGATCAGGACGATCTTCCTCCGGTGCCGGTGGCGGAGGGAGCGGGAGAGCCGAAGCGGCAGCGGCGGAGACCGGCGAAGGCGGCGGTGGCGGCTCCACCGCCAGATGCGCCGGCCCCGGATGCGGCGCCGGCGGTAATGCCGACCGAGAGAGCGAGCATCATTGGGGAATTTACCCCTGGCGGGGATCAGAACCCGGGATCGCAGAAGGAGGCCTCGGACCTGATTGCGGCGAACGAGAGGCGGCTGTCTGCGCTGTCGCCGGAGGTGGCGCGGGTGCAGGCGGCGCTGGTCAGCAACGTGCGGAACTTTCAGAAGCAGGCGCAGCAGGCGCTGCGGGCGGGGGATGCGGCGGGGGCGAAGACGCTGGCGACGAAGAGCAAGCTGCTGCTGGATGATTTGGAGAAGGGCGCCGGGGTGTAGGCGGGGAGCGGGCTTAGGCGTCGGCGCCGTGGCACTTCTTGAACTTCTTTCCGGAGCCGCAGGGACAGGGGTCGTTTCGGCCGACCTTTTCGCCGGCGAGACGAGGGGAGCTGCCGTTTGACGAGCCGTTGCTGGCGGCGCGGGCCGCATCGAGTTCGCGCTGCTTTTTGCGCTCGAACTCACGTTCGAGGGCGTCGATGGTGGTGGTCGGGGCTTTGGAACGGAGGGGCTTCGGCTGCGGCTGCAGGGGTGGAAGCGTCTCGGGAGTGCCGGGCGCGTCGGGCGGTGTGAGCGGGGTGGAGGGCTGGTTGCCGGGGCGTGTGTCGGGTGAAGCTGCGGGGTCGAGGAGGGGGGGATGCTGGAACTGCTGCTGGGCCTGGAGCAGGGCCTGCTGCTGTGCCTGGAGGTGGGCCTGCTGGGTCTGGACCTGCTCAAACTGCTCGGCGGTCTCGATGGGGTTGCCGTCGGGGCCGATGATCTGCATGCGGAAGAGGTGGCGGGTGGTGTCTTCCTGGAAGCGCATCATCATGGCTTCGAACATCTCGAAGGACTCTTTTTTGTAGGCGACCAGCGGGTCCTGCTGGGCGTAACCGCGGAGACCGATTCCCTCCTTGAGGTGATCCATGGAGAGGAGGTGGTCCTTCCACAGGCCGTCGAGGACGGAGAGCATGACGATGCGCTCGTGGTAGCGCATGGTGGCGGGGGTGAGGATCTGCTCCTTTACGTTGTAGCGTGCCTGGAGGGTTTCGAAGAGGGCTTCGCCGAGCTGGTGGCGGTTGAGGGTGTGGATGTCGATCTCGGTCTCGAGGTGTGCGCCGAAGAGGTCGTAGATGGCGTTGAAGAGTTCGGTGGACTTCCAGATATCGGCGTGCGCCTTTTCGGGGGTGAACTCGTCGAGGACGTTGGAGAGGATGGTCGAGAGGTAGTCCTCGGTGATGAGCTGTTTCTGGTCGACACCCTCCATGAGTTGACGGCGGAGACCGTAGACCGCTTCACGCTGCTTATTCATGACGTCGTCGTACTCAAGGACGTGCTTGCGGGACTCGAAGTTCTGGGATTCGACGGCCTTCTGCGCGGCCTCGATGCGGCGGGAGATCATGCCGCTCTCGATGGGGACGCCCTCTTCCATGCCGAGGCGCTGGAGCAGGGTGGAGACCCATTCGCGGGCGAAGATGCGCATGAGGTCATCTTCGAGCGAGAGGTAGAAGCGGGAGGCGCCGGGGTCGCCCTGGCGGCCGGCGCGTCCACGAAGCTGGTTGTCGACGCGGCGGGACTCGTGACGTTCGGTGCCGAGGATGTGGAGACCGCCGGTGCTGACGACGGCATCGTGCTCGGTCTGGGCCACGCCGGCGTGGGAGGCGATGGCGGCGTCCCAAGCCTCCTGGGTGGTCTCGAACTCCTGGCTGGAGTAGTAGAAGCGGATCATGCCGGGGCCTGCCATGGGCGAGATGGAGCCCTCGGCGGCGGAGACGACGCGGGCCTGGGACTTGCGGACGAGGTCCTGGCGGGCCATGAAGTCGGGGTTTCCGCCGAGGAGGATATCGGTTCCGCGGCCGGCCATGTTGGTGGCGATGGTGACCATGCCGAGGCGGCCTGCCTGGGCGACGATCTCGGCCTCCTTCTCGTGGAACTTGGCGTTGAGGACGACGTGCCGGACGGCCTTGCGCTTGAGGATCTCGGAGAGGAGCTCGGACTTTTCGATGGATGTGGTGCCGACAAGGACGGGCTGCTTGAGCTCGTGGAGGCGCAGGATCTCATCGGCGACGGCGAAGTACTTTTCCTTGGCGGTGCGGAAGACGACGTCCTGGTTTTCGAGCCGAAGCATCTTGCGGTTGGTGGGGATGACGACGATCTCGAGCTTGTAGATCTTGTCGAACTCGGCGGCTTCTGTCTCGGCGGTGCCGGTCATGCCGGAGAGCTTTTTGTACATGCGGAAGTAGTTCTGGAAGGTGATGGTGGCGAGGGTCTGGTCTTCCTTGCGGATGGCGACGCCCTCCTTGGCTTCGACGGCCTGATGGAGGCCATCGGACCAGCGGCGGCCGGGCATGAGGCGGCCGGTGAACTCGTCGACGATGATGACCTCTCCATCCTTGACGACGTACTCGACGTCGCGTTTGTAGAGGTTGTGGGCCTTGATGGCGACTTCGACGTGGTGCTTGAGGTCCCAGTTTTCGGGGTCGGCGATGTTGCCGATGCCGAGAAGTTTTTCGATCTTCTCCCAGCCCTCGTCGGTGACGGTGATGGCGCGGGCCTTTTCGTCGATGACGAAGTCGCCGGACCAGGTCTTTTCTTCGAGCGACTCAATAAGTTCGCCGAGTTCGAGATCGGGGATGATGAGGTTGACGCGGGCGTACTTGTCGGTGGTCTGGTCGGTGGGACCGGAGATGATGAGCGGTGTTCGGGCCTCATCGATGAGGATGGAATCGACCTCGTCGACGATGCAGTAGTAGTGGCCGCGCTGGACCTGATCGTTGAGGTCGAACTTCATGTTGTCGCGCAGGTAGTCGAAGCCGAACTCGTTGTTGGTGCCGTAGGTGATGTCGGAGGCGTAGGCTTCGCGGCGCTGCTCGTCCGAGAGGTCATGGACGATGACGCCGACCGACAGGCCGAGGAAGCCGTAGATCTTTCCCATCCATTCGGCGTCACGTTTGGCGAGGTAATCGTTGACGGTGACGACGTGGACGCCGCGGCCGGCGAGGGCGTTGAGGTAGCAGGGAAGGGTGGCGACGAGGGTCTTACCTTCGCCGGTCTTCATCTCCGAAATTTTGCCGGAGTGGAGGACCATGCCGCCGATGAGCTGGACGTCGAAGTGGCGCATGGCGACGGCACGGCGGGAGGCCTCGCGAACGACGGCGAAGGCCTCTGGCATGAGGTCGTTGAGGGCGGCTTTTTCGGCGGCGTAGATGGCGTCCCGGACCTCGGTGGAGCGGGCCTCGACGGGATCGGACGGGACGTTGACCGTGGCGACGGCGTCCGAGATGCGTTGACGGAAGCCGGAGGTTTTGTCGCGGAGCTGGTCGTCCGAGAGCGCCTCCGTGGCGGGCTCGAGCGCGTTAATGGTGGTGACGAGGGGGAGGAGGCGCTTGATGGCGCGCTCGTTGCTGGTGCCGAAGACCTTGGCGATGGCTTTGTTGATCACGGGGGAGATTCCTTTTGGGGAGCGCGAGGGCGCGGGTGAAGGAGGGGATGTCGACGCGGCTTACGACGGGCAGGGCTCTGGAGGCGGGGCGAGCTCAGGTGCGGAGGAATCCGGTGAAGCTGGAGACGGCTGCCGACTGAAGGGCGGGGCGGCGCATGGACCAGGGCGTGGTAGTCGCGGCGAGGGAGGAGGGGTCGAGGCGCGTCTGCGGTGCGGGCAGTTCGAGGTCGGAGCTGGTCGGAGATCTGTGTCGTTCCCCGGCGGAATCGGTTTGCCGTTGTTGCTGTAGGCTTCGAGACCGGATGGCGGCGGCGTCGGTCACGAGGTGCAGAGCGTACTCCTCCCGGGTCTGCACGGAACAGACCAGAAGGAGGAGGAAGACGAACTGGGAGGAGCGAAGACGCATGGATGAGCGGTCAGCCCGGACCATGTCCATGGTACGCGAAGGGACTCGCCCGCGCTGCGGCGAAGGTGGCATTGCCAAATAGGCGGAGGCGGTCTGCCTGAATGCCGGGATCGTGGCGAAGATGCGGTCCGTTTGGAGTCTGTCTGGGTCCGTCTGGGATCCGTCTGGGGTGGGCCGGGGGTTGTGCGAGCGCATCCAACGCGGGAAGGTGAGCTCGACATGGAGTTTGTGAATTTGGGGAAGACGGGGTTGAAGGTTTCGCGACTGTGCCTGGGGTGCATGACGTACGGGAAGGCTCCGGAGGGGGATACGCAGACGGTGGGGCGGCATGCGTGGACGCTGGATGAGGAGGAAAGCTGGAGGTTCTTCCGGCAGGCGATGGAGGCGGGGATCAACTTCTTCGACACGGCAAATGTGTACTCGAGCGGGGCGAGCGAGGAGGTGCTGGGGAGGTTTCTGAAGCAGCACGTGCGGAGAGAGGACGTTGTGGTCGCGACCAAGGTGCAGGGGGTAATGCGCGAGGGTCCGAATGGAAAGGGTCTGTCACGGAAGGCGATCCTGTTCGAGCTGGACCAGAGTCTGCGGCGTTTGCAGGTGGACTACGTGGACCTGTACCAGATTCACCGGTGGGACCCGGAGACGCCGATCGAGGAGACGATGGAGGCGCTCCATGATGTGGTGAGGGCGGGCAAGGTTCGGTATATCGGCGCGTCGTCGATGTACTCGTGGCAATTTGCGAAGGCGCTTTACCTGGCGGACCGGCATGGATGGACGCGGTTTGTCTCCATGCAGAATCACTACAACCTGCTCTACCGGGAGGAGGAGCGGGAGATGATGGGTTTATGCGTGGAGGAGGGAATCGGGGTGCTGCCGTGGAGCCCGCTGGCGCGGGGGAGGCTGGCGCGGCCGTGGAGGTCGGAGGCGACGAACCGGTCGGAGACGGACAAGTTTCAGAAGGTGCTCTACGGCGGGACGGAGCGGTCCGACCAGGCGGTGGTGGAGGTGCTGGAGGCGATGGCGAAGGAGAAGGAGTTGCCGATGGCGACCGTGGCTCTGGCGTGGATGCTCTCGAAGAGAGCGGTGACTTCGCCCATTGTGGGTGCGTCGAAGCCTCATCATCTGGAGGATGCGGTGCGGGCGCTGGATGTGCGGCTTACGGGGGAGGAGATAGCGCGGATGGAGGAGGTGTACGTTCCTCACCCGGTGCTTGGTTTTAGCTAATCGATTGAAGATGCGGAGGTTATCGGCTTTGTGGACCTTTTCGCTGATGTTCGGCGAGGCCAGACTAGACAACCTGACCGTGATTGGCATCCTATTGGACTGAGTTGCCCGACCGTTCTGTAGGCCGTCCGGGACAAGGTACGACGTCGCTTCGATGGAGGCAGAGTTGGCAAATGCAGAGCAGAAGGTAAGGGTGCCGGTGCTGGTTCCGAGCGCTCCGGAGTCACGGCCCGAGGCATGGAACCCGGCATTTCCGGACGGCGGAGGTGGTGCCGCCCCGGAGGCGAAGGTTGCCGAGGTTTGGAAGGACGGGGTGGGCTGGGGGCTTGATGGATCCGCCGGCGAGGGGAAGGACACTCCGCCACCGGCTCACGCTTTAATTGACGAGAAGATGAACCGTGGCGCTGCGGACGAGCGTGTGCCGGCGGGGGAGGCGGGGCCGCGCGAGTTGAACCAGTCGCTGGCGCGCCTGGAGATGAACTCGCTCGAGGTAAAGCTGTTTCTGGATTCGATCGACAAGCGGATCAGCCGGATGGAGCCGCGGTTGGAGGGAATGCGCGGCGAGCCGGGCGGGGCTGAGGTGCAGCGGGCGGCGGATGCTCCGGCTGGTGGAACCGCGACCGAGGGCGCTGCCGGCGAGAGATGGGCGGATGGGGACGGGGCGGTGTTGCGTGGAGGTGGCGAAGCGGCTGCGGCGGATGCTGCGGGTGTAGCGGTCCCGGCCGATGCGGAGGTGGGGGTCTCGGGTCTGCCGTCGGCAGGGGATACGGGTTTGCCGTTGCCGGGTGTTCCGGATTCGCCGGCGCCGGGGGCAGAGGCGACGCCTGTGCTTTCGACGAGTGAGCGCAGGCGGCGTGCGCAGGGTGTACCGGTGGAGCGGCGGCGGGCTCCGCATGCGCTGCCGTTCGAGGAGAAGAACCAGGAGGCGTGGGCCTGGAAGCCTCGGGTTCAGGCGCGCTGGCAGGCACTGGCCGACCGGGCGACTCCGACGAGACACAAGTGGGTGCCGGCGGTCTTGCTGGGGGCGATGGCGATCACCGGGCTGACGTTCTGGATCTCTCGACCGCATGTCCGGCCAAGGGTGCAGACGGTAGCCACGAACGCCTCCGTGCAGGAGCGAACGGATGCGGCGGCAGGGGGTCTTGATAAGAGATCAGCGGAGATGCCCTGGCTGACCGGAGCCGGATCGTCGCGGGCGGGCGGTGGACGCGGGGCGAGCCCGGGCCGCAGCGCTGGGGGCAGGGTCGCCAGTACGAGTGTGGAGCAGGGGGTTGCGGTGCCGATGTCGTCGGGCGCGGCGCCCGGGGTGCAGTCAGGCGCAGGCTCGGAAGAGGGGTCTGGAGCAGGGAGGGCGCAGTCGACCACGGAACCGGTGACGAACTTGCCGGGTGATGCGGGGAGGACAGGGACGGAGGCTGCGACGTCCGCCGCCGGGGGCGGGAGCCGGGATCAGGCTGCGAACGACGCTCCTGAACCTGAGGCTTCGAGGTCGAATTCGACGCCCTCGGGACGGATTCTTCCGCGGGCGAGCAAACGTGTGCAGGTGTCGTCGGGTGTGATGGCGGGAAGCCTGATCTATTCGCGGCAGCCCACGTACCCGCGAGGCTTTGCGCGCCTGTTTCACTCGGAGGGTAGTGTGGTGATGCAGGCCATCATCTCAAAGACCGGCCGGGTGGAGAACCTGCGGGTGATCTCTGGCCATTACACGCTGCGGGGTGCGGCGAAGGATGCGGTTCGAACCTGGCGCTACCGGCCGTATCGCGTGAACGGGAGTCCGGTCGAGGTTGCGACGATCGTCAGCGTGGAGTTCCAAAGATAGGCCTGCTCCCGGACGGTGGGGAGTTCTATGGAGTGAATGACATGGCGAGTGCGGCGGTGGAGTTCGCGCGGGCGAACGGCGCGAGGTTTGTGGAGGAGTTGAAGGATCTGCTGCGGATTCCGTCGATCTCGACTGATCCGGCGCGGGTGGGTGATGTGCGGCGGGCGGCGGAGTTCTGCGCGGAGGAGCTGCGACGGATCGGGATGCGGGAGGTGCGGCTGATCGAGACCTCGCAGGATCAGAGCATGGTTGCCGAGGCCAAGGGGCCGGCGCGGGTGGTGCCGGCGCGGATCGGACATCCGCTGGTGTATGCGGAGTGGATGGGTCGAAAGGGTGCGCCGACGGTGCTGTGCTACGGGCACTATGATGTGCAGCCGGCAGAGCCGATCGAGGAGTGGAGGTCGCCGCCGTTCGAGCCGACGGAGCGCGATGGGAACCTGTATGCGCGGGGCGCGGTGGATGACAAGGGGCAGATGTGGATGCATGTGAAGGCGCTGGAGGCGCTGATGAATGCGGGTGGCGGCGATCTGCCGGTGAACGTTCGCGTGCTGCTCGAGGGCGAGGAGGAGGTTGGGGGCGAGGGGATTGCGCGGTTTATTCGGGAGCATGGGGACGCGCTCCGAGCGGATGTGGCGCTGATCTCGGATACGGAGATGTTTGCGCCGGAGCTGCCGACGCTGTGTGTGGGGCTGCGGGGGATGATCTACACGGAGATCGAGGTGCGGGGCGCGCGTACCGATCTGCATTCGGGGATGTATGGGGGAGCAGCGCCGAATGCCTTTGTGGCTCTGGCGCAGATCATCGCGAGGCTGAAGGATGCGGACGGGCGGATCCTGATACCGGGAATTTACGACCAGGTGCAGGCGCCGACGGCGGACGAGTTGAAGGCGTGGAAGGCGCTGCCGTTCGACGAAGAGGAGTACCGCGAGGCCGAGGTGGGGTCGAAGGAGCTGACGGGGGAGGCGGGATTTTCCGTGCTGGAGCGGACGTGGGCGCGGCCGACGATGGACGTCCATGGGATGCCGGGAGGGTTTACGGGGGCGGGAGCGAAGACGGTCATTCCGGCGAGGGCGACGGCGAAGGTCAGCCTGCGGCTGGTGCCGGACATGACGCCAGCGGAGACGTTCCGGAGGCTGCAGGAGTATGTGGCGAAGATTGTGTCTGGATCTAGGGAGATGCGCGCCTGTGAGGTCGAGGTGCGGCTGATTCACTCGGGCGATCCGATCGTGGTGAGTACGGACAACAGGTATGTTCGGGCGGCAACCGAGGCGATGCGTGAGGTCTGGGGGAAGGAGACGGTGTTTGTGCGCGGAGGCGGATCGATTCCAGTGGTGGGGGACTTCGTGAGGGAGCTGAAGGTGCCGGCGGTGCTGATGGGCTTCGGCTTGCCGGACGACAATCTCCATGCGCCGAACGAGAAGTTCCACCTCCCGAACTTTCACCGCGGCATCGAGTCTGTGATCGGCTTTCTGACGCGGGTGGGTGACCGGGGATAGCGGACTTGGGATAGTGGAGGAAGGGCGGATGACGCGCGGGTATGTGCTGGCGGGTGGGCGAAGTTCGCGCATGGGGATGGACAAGGTGGGCATGCGCCTGGGCGGCCGGACCCTGATCGAGATCGCGGTGGGCAAGTTGCGGCGGATATGTGGCGAGGTGGTGGTGGTGGGGCAGGTCGATCCGCAGGCGGCGGGGGCGCGCGTCCTTGCTGACCGGCGTCCGGGTTGCGGGCCGATGGGGGGGATGGAGGCGGCGCTTGAGGATGCCGGGAAGGCGGCGGCGATGTTTCTGCCGGTGGATATGCCATTCATTCCGGTAGGACTGATGGAGCGGGTGGCGGAGCTTTGGGCGACCAGTGGAGCCCCGGTGTGTCTGGCGGTGGTGGACGGGCGTGTCCAGCCGCTGGTGAGCCTGGTTCGGCCCGAGGTTCTGGAGAGGGTTCGGGCCTCGCTGGATCGAGGGGAGTACAGGGTTGGACCGATGCTGGAGGGAGCGGGTGAGGTGTTGCGGTCGGAGATCCGGACCCAGATGCGGGAGCGGGTGTGGCCGGGATGGTTGCCGAGCGATGCGGAGTGGGCTGCGCGGGGAGTCTGGTTTTCGAACCTGAATACGCCGGAGGAGTTTGCTGCGGGGGAGGCCTGCGGAGCTCTGATCGAGGCGTGATCTGGGGATGAACCTGGGCTGCGGGCCTTGGCTCTAGCCATGGGGATGCAGGGCTGTCCAGGTTTCGATGGGAGAATAGAGGGAGAGGTGTAGGCATGGGGCCGGAGGAGACAGGATCGGGGGAGGCGCAAGGAGGCGACGGAGAGGATGCCGAGGGTGCAAAGGGGGTGCCCGACGAACGCGGGACGGGGAGCGACGCCGAGGGCGGCCAGAGCGTGGAGGCCAATGACGCCGCGAGTTCCGGGCATGTGGGGGATGAGAGCGCTGGGAAGAACCTGACGGAGGGTATGTCGGAGGATGTGGCGCCGGTTGTCGGTGAGTTCATGGACCAGGCGGCGCAGCAGAATGAGGCTGCGGCGGCGGATGTTCCGGCGGAGGCGGGGAGATCGACGCCGGGACCTTATATATCGTTCGAGGGGGTGTCGAAGGCCTTTGGCGATTTCGTGGTTCTCGAAAATGTAAGTTTCTGCGTGAACGCAGGGGAGACGTTGTGCATTCTGGGGCGCAGCGGTGTGGGGAAGTCGGTCTCGCTGCAGATGCTTCTGGGGTTTCTGAAGCCGGACTCGGGGGTGGTGCGGGTTGCGGGAGAGGACATTTCCGGGTTCAGGGAGAAGGACTTACAGGCGATCCGGCGCAAGGTGACGATGGTGTTCCAGAACGGGGCGCTGTTTGATTCGATCACGGTCGGGGAGAACGTGGCGTTTCCTCTGCGGGAGCGGGGCGAGCTGGCGGAGGAGCAGATTTACCAGATCGTGAAGGGGCTGCTTGAGATGGTTGGGGTTGCGGGGATGGACGGCCTGCTGCCGAGCGATCTATCGACGGGGATGAAGCGATCGGTGGCGATAGCGCGAGCGCTGGCGAGCCAGCCGGAGGCGGTGCTGTACGACGAGCCGACGACGATGGTTGATCCTTTGATGGGACACCTGCTGGGCGATCTGATCGAACGCCTGAAGCAGCAACTGCATCTCACCAGTATTGTTGTCACTCACGACATGAGATTTGCGAAGAAGCTGGCCGACCGCGTGGTCTTCCTGCACGAGGGTAAGGCACGCTTCTTCGGGACGATGCAGGAGATGGAAGCCAGCGACGATCCGGTGCTGAAGGAGTTTCTGGCGCTGGATGCGTTGATTCTGCCGGAATAGGGTTTGTTCCGAATCGACCTTTTCTCCGATAAAGATACGTCTGATTCCTTGCGACACATCCACCCAGAAACGTATGCTTGAGCAGCGATCAGGAGCCATGGCTCAAAAGTCGTATGGTCGATGCGACTGTTTCTTCGGCATGGTGTTATTTACCGTACCAACGCGAGTCCTGCGCCGTTCTGCCCGAGTCGGCAGCCTAACCTATCCCCTGCGAGCAGGGCCTAAGCCATGGCTTTTGTAACCAACAAGGACCGAAAGGTAGAAGAGACGCATTGGCGACACCAGACTATATACAACGGGTGATGGTCTCTGGCCGCAAGCGGGCAGTGAGCGATCGACGCGTTGCGGCCCGGAGCACGGGCTGGATGTGGCGGCCTTCGGTGACGAGCCTGGTCTGGAGCTCGCTCGACATTGTCACGATCTTTCTTGCCTGGATCATTGCGCTTCGTCTGCGGGCGGTGGTTCCACCGAGTGTGGGGCCGCTGGGGATGATCCCGCGCCTGCTGCACACGACACCGCCGATGACGGTGGCCTACATCGCTTGGTTTGCAACGTGCCTGATTTTTGTGACGCGATCGCATGGCATGTATGGACCGATTCAGAACCGGAGCGGTCTGCATGAGATCAGGATGACGGTGCAGGCCACGTTGACGGCGGGCCTGCTGCTTTGCGGTGCACTCTACCTGACGCACAATGTCGCCGTGTCGCGGATTGTTGTCGCGCTGATGGTGATGATTACAGGTCTGCTGCTATGCGTCCGGCGCATCTTTTGGCGGCGCATTGTGTATCGGCGGTACCTCGAAGGGATCGAGACTCGGAATGTGATGATCGTGGGCGCGGGCCGGGTAGGGCATGCGCTGCGGAACCATCTTGAATCGCATCAGCACCTGGGATTTCGCTTCAAGGGATTTGTCGCGCTGACGGCACGCGAGGCGGAGACCGGCGACGCGGATGTGGTGGGGGATGTGCAGAACTGCCTGGCGGTGGCGAGATCGCTGTTTGTGGACGAGATCTTCTTCTCCGTTCCGGCCGAGAAGAAGCTAGTGATCGGGCTGGTTGAGGAGGCACGGGAGGCGGGCATCGATGTGCGCGTGGTTCCCGATCTGTACGACGGCCTGGCGTGGAATGCGCCGGTCGAATATATCGGCCAGTTCCCGACGATTCCCCTGCACCGGAGGGAGTTCGCGATTGGCGCTGTTCTTCTGAAGCGGACGCTGGACTTCGTGCTTTCGGCGCTGGCGCTGCTGGTGTTGTGTCCCGTGATGTTGATGATTGCGATTGCGATTCGGACGAACTCCGCCGGGCCGATCTTCTACCGTGCGCAGAGGATCGGGCGCAAGGGGAGGACGTTTGTCTGCTTCAAGTTCCGAACGATGGTTGAGGATGCGGACAAGATGCAAGGAGAGCTCGAGCACATGAACGAGCGCAAGAGTGTGCTGTTCAAGATTGTGAACGACCCGCGGGTGACGAAGGTTGGGCGCATGCTGCGGAAGTATTCGATGGATGAGCTGCCGCAGTTTTACAACGTGCTTCGGGGCGACATGAGCCTGGTGGGGCCGCGGCCGCCGATCGCCTCCGAGGTGGAGCAGTACGATCTTTCTCACCTGCGGCGGCTGGACGTTCTTCCCGGGATTACGGGTCTGTGGCAGGTGGAGGCGCGGCAGGATCCTTCGTTCGACAGCTACATCTCGCTGGATACGGCGTATGTCGAGAACTGGACCTTGTGGCTCGACCTCAAGATTCTGGCGCGGACGGTGGGTGTGGTGCTGAGCGGGACCGGGGCGTAGGCGGGGCTTGTGAGTCGCTGAAGCTGGGGCGTTCGGCGTGAGCTCCGGGTTGAGGAGCATAGACGTTAGACTGAAGTGGTGAAGCTAGCTCTGGCCCAGATCAATCCTACGGTGGGAGATTTCACCGGGAACGCTGCGAAGATTCTGGCGTATGCGCAACTCGCAGCCGAGCAGGGCGCTGAGCTGGCGGTCTTCCCGGAGTTGGTGGTATGCGGGTATCCACCGGCCGATCTGCTGGAGAAGTCCGCGTTTGTGAAGCGTACGGGCGAGGTGGTTGAGGAGCTGGCGGCGTGGACGGCGGAGCCGGGGCGGCCGGGTCTGCTGTGCGGGGCGGTGATGCCGACTACGTCTGGCGAAGGCAAGCATATCCGGAATGTGGCGGTGCTGCTGGACGGAGGCCGGGTGGCGTTCACGCAGGGCAAGCGGCTGCTTCCGTTTTACGATGTGTTCGATGAGCAGAGGTACTTCGAGCCAGTGGTGGAGCAGGGGCTGACGGAGTTCCGGGGGCAGCGGCTGGCGATCACGATCTGCGAGGACGCATGGAACGACAAGGGATTCTGGGGGGAGCGGAGGTACGGGGTCGATCCGGTGGAGGAGTTGATGGAGCTCTGGGAGGCGCGGGAGGGGGAGCAGCGCATCATCCTGAACATTTCGGCTTCGCCGTACTGGAAGGGCAAGCGGGGGGTGCGGGAGAAGATGCTGGGGGCGCTGGCTAAGCGGCATGGGGCGGTGGTGGCGATGGCGAACCAGGTGGGTGGAAACGATGGCCTGATCTTCGACGGATCGTCGCTGGTCATGGGTCCTGATGCGGGAGTTCTGGCGCGTGGACGGTCGTTTGCGGAGGACCTGATCCTGGTCGACACGGACCTCCATGTGAGCGCCGGACCTGGCCTGCCGAGAGCGGCGGATGAGAGAGACGAGATTGCGGCGACTTGGGATGCGCTGGTTCTGGGAACGCGGGATTATGTGCACAAGTGCGGGTTCGCGAAGGCACTGGTCGGCCTGAGCGGAGGGATCGATTCGGCGGTGGTTGCTGCGATTGCGGTGGAGGCTCTGGGCGAGAAGAACGTGATGGGCGTGGGGATGCCAAGCGAGTACTCGTCGGGGGGATCGGTTGAGGATGCCCGAACGCTGGCGGCAAACCTGCGGATCCGTTTCGAGGTGCTGGCCATTCACGAGGTGTTTCAGGGCTATCTGAAGGTACTTGATCCAATGTTTGCCGGGACTCCGTTTGGACTTGCCGAGGAGAATTTGCAGGCGCGCATTCGCGGTGCTCTGCTGATGGCTCTTTCGAACAAGTTCGGCGGGCTGGTGCTTACGACGGGGAACAAGAGCGAGATGTCGACCGGGTACTGCACGCTGTACGGGGACATGGTTGGCGGCCTGGCGGTGATCGGCGATGTGTGGAAGACGCGGGTGTATGAGTTGAGCGAGTATGCGAATCGCGACCGCGAGGTGATCCCGAGGTCGACGATCCGCAAGCCTCCGTCGGCAGAGTTGCGGCCCGAGCAGAGGGACACAGACTCGCTTCCGCCGTATGAGGTGCTGGATCCGATGCTGGAGGCGTATGTGGAGGAGTACCGATCGGCGGAGGAGATTGCGGCGCAGGGGGGTGTGGATGTGGACCAGGTGCGAGCGGTGTTGAAGCTGGTGGAGCGGAGCGAGTACAAGCGGCAGCAGGCGGCGCCGGTGCTGAAGGTGACGAAGAAGGCGTTTGGGATGGGGCGGCGGTTTCCGATTGCCGCCAAGGTTGAGGTTTAGGGGATGGCTGCGCGCTCGGTGCGGCGGGAAGCAGGGATTGGGTTGCGGAAGATAGATTTGGTGGCAGTGGCGTTGATGTGGCTGGCTTCGGCGGCGAGTGGATGGGCGCAGGCAGTGCCCGGGCCTGGGGTTTCCGGGGCACCGGTGCCTGGGGCGGCTGCGGTGGCTGCGGCGGATCCGTTTCCCGTTCCGAATGCCAAGAACTTTACCGCGGCTTCGCCTTCGACGGCGAAGGTGGATGCATTTCTGAAGCAGATCTGGGGCTACGACACGAACCGTGTTTGGAGGGTGGAGGCAATTACGGCGACGCAGGCTCCGGGAGTCGCGCGGGTAGTGGTGTTTGTGACGGAGAAGGGTCCAAATGCAAAGGTGGAGACGTCTGCGTTCTTCGTGACTCCAGACGGGCGGCACGCGATTGCGGGCGACGGTGTGGTGGCATTTGGAGCGACTCCGTTTGCCGAGGCGCGGCAGAAGCTGCTGGAGCGGGCGGACGGGCCGGCGAGGGGAGCCGGCGGCAAGGAGCTGATGCTGGTGGAGTTCGCGGATATGGAGTGCCCGCACTGCAAGGAGGTGCAAGGGACGATGGAGCAGCTGGCCAAGGACTTTCCGAAGGCGCGCCTGGTGTACCAGAACTTCCCGCTCACGGAGATTCATCCGTTTGCTTCCAAGGCGGCGGCCATGGGGGCGTGCGTTGCGAAGCAGCGGCCAGAGGCCTTCTGGACGTTTCTGCAGGCGGTGTATGACACGCAGGGTGGTCTGACGGCCGAGAGCGGCGAGGTGACGTTGAACAATGCGGTGAAGAAGGCGGGGCTGGATGCGGCGACGGTTGAACTATGTGCGGCGACGCCAGAAACGAAGGCGAAGATCGATGCTTCCCTGAAGCTGGGCGAGGAGGTTGGGGTGGACCAGACGCCGATGCTGGTGGTGAATGGACATCTGCTGCCAGTGTCGGCGATCCCGTATGAGACGTTGAAGTCGATTGTGGCTTACCAGGCGGCACAGGATGGTGTGCGGTAGCTTCAGGGAATAGGGAGCAGGGAACGGCTTGGCGGATCAAGCTCGATAGGTTGGGGCGAGGGTGGGATGTGCCTTGGTTAGAGCCAGGCGAAGCGGGCGAGGAAGAGGGTGGCGAGGAGGTAGAGGAGCCAGTCCTTCCGGCGGGCTCGGCCGGAAAAGAGGCGGAGGGCGGCGAAGCTGATGATGCCGAAGGAGAGGCCGGTGGCGATGGAGTAGGTGAGGGGGATGGTGATTAGGGTGAGGAAGGCGGGGAGGGCGACGAGGGGGTCTGACCAGGCGATGGCGCCGATGCTCGACAGCATGAGGGCGCCGACGATGATGAGGGCGGGGGCGGTGGCGGAGGTGGGGATGGCTCCGACCAGAGGAGCGACGAAGAGGGACGCGAGGAAGAGGAGGCCGGTGGTGATGGAGGTGACGCCGGTGCGGCCGCCGGCGGCGACTCCAGCGGAGGACTCGATGTAGCTGGTGACGGTGGAGGTGCCGGCGAGCGAACCGACGACCGTGGCGGTGGCGTCGGCGAAGAAGATGCGGGATAGGCGGGGAATGGGCCTCCGGCGGCCTGTGGCGTCGAGTTCTGTGGGGAGGAGGCCGGCGCGGCCGGTGACGGCGAGGAGGGTGCCGATGTTGTCGAAGAGATCGACGAAGAGGAAGACGAAGATGATCTCGAAGGCGCCGATGTGGAGGGCGGCGGGGATATCGAGGTGGAAGGCGGTGGCGCGGATGTCGGAGAGGCGGAAGTGGGTGGGAGACCAGTGGACCTGGCCGAAGAGGAGGCCGGTGAGCATGGTCCCGGCGATGCCGAGGAGGATGGAGGCCTGGACGCGGAAGACCTGGAGGGTGGCGATGAGAAGGATGCCGAAGAGGGCGAGGGCGGTGCCGGGGGCGTGTAGGTTGCCGAGGGTGACGGCGGTGGCTGGGTCCTTGACGATGATGCCGGAGTCGGTGAGGCCGATGAAGGCGATGAAGAGGCCGACACCGCCGGCGACGGCGGCGTGGAGCTCCTGCGGGATGGCAGAGACGAGCAGCTGGCGGATGCCGCCGAAGGTGAGCAGGAGGAAGATGATGCCCGAGAGGAAGACGGCTCCGAGGGCGGTCTGCCAGGGGATGTGCATTTTGAGGCAGACGGTGTAGGTGAAGTAGGCGTTGAGGCCCATACCGGGGGCGAGGGCGATGGGGTAGCGGGCGACGGCTCCCATGAGGATGGAGCCGAGGGCGGCGCAGAGGCAGGTTGCGGCGGTGACGGCGGCGAGGTCCATGCCGGTCTTCGCGAGCAGGGCGGGGTTGACGAAGATGATGTAGGCCATGGTGACGAAGGTGGTCAGGCCGGCGAGGAGTTCGGTGCGCCAGGAGGTGCGGTGATGGGCGAATTCGAAGTACTGCTCTAGGCGTTGCTGGATGCGGGTCATTGGTTCGGGTGCAGCTGGGTTTCGGGTGCAGCTGGATTCGGGTGCGGATGGAGGCAGGGTACGGTTGGGGGTCCCCTCCCACCCCTTTTTGTAAAGTCTTCGAACGGCGCGGTTTAGTGCGGGTGTACAGGGTAAAATGTTCGATTGACTCTATTTAGGCGCAAAGTATACATCCCAGTCGGCTTACCGGGAGGTGCCTGATCTCAGCAAGGGTGACTAGTGACGTACTTCCAGTTTACGGCGTGGACGGGGGTGATTGCGCCAACTCTGTTTCGGACCTGGGGGCGCCGCGAGCGCTGGGATGATCTCGGACGGGTGCTCGTGTGTGGGGTGCCTCTGAGCCAGGTAGTTCGCCGATCAGTCTTGCCTTGATCAAGGCGCTGAAAGGGGCACGCGGTTCCCTAGTATTTGGGGCGCTGGAAGGACTGGAGGTGGGCGATGGCTTGTTCGGCGCGGGTGCGGAGCTGGACCAGATCGGCGGGGGATTTCTTGCGGAGGGTGTTGTAGGGCATCTGCATGCGGAAGTTGTTGGCGAGGGTGTCCTGATTGCGTTCGAGAAAGGTCCAGTAGAGGGCGGTGAAGGGGCAGGAGTCTGGGCCGACGGATTTTTTAGGGTCGTACTGGCAATGGCCGCAGAAGTTGGACATGCGGTTGATGTAGGCGGCTCCGGAGACGTAGGGCTTGGTGGCTGTCAGGCCGCCATCGGCGTAGGTGGCCATTCCGAGGACGTTGGGTTCGACGACCCAGTCGTAGGCGTCGACATAGGCGAACCAGAACCAGTCGGTGAGCTCGCGGGGGGAGAAGCCGCAGAGGTTGGCGAGGTTGGAGAGGACCATGAGGCGGGTGATGTGGTGGGACCAGCCCTCGTCGACGACCTGGGCGACGACGGTGTCCATGCAGTGGAGGCCGGATTTGACGCCCCAGTAGACGGCGGGGAGGGGGAGGGCGGCGCCGAGGGCGGAGGGTGTGGCGCCGGCGTAGGGGTCGGGTGGGGGTGATGCGGGGGTGGGCGATGCGGGCTGTCGCGACGCGGGTTTTTGCGATGCTGGCTTTCCAGACGCGGGCTTCGCAGACGCGAGCAGGGGTGCGCGGTCTGGGGGAGATGCGGCGTAGGGGTTGGAGGGCTCGTCGGTGTCGGGGGAGATCTCCTGTTGGCGGGGCGTGGGTTCGCGGGGGACGTCGAGGTTGCGATAGCCGTCGGTCTGCTCGTGGAGGTGGCGCATGAACTCGCGCCAGCCGAGGAGCTGGCGGATGAAGCCTTCGGCGCTGGGGAGCGGGATGAGGCCGGCGGTGGCGGCGCGCTCGACATCCCCGACGAGCTGTGCGGGGAGCTGGCGGGCGAGGTTGACGAGGGGCGAGGTTTTGGAGTGGAAGAGCTGGAGGTGGTCGTCGCGCATGGCGTCTTCGAAGGGGCCGAAGATGGGCAGGAGATGATCGAGGGCGAAGGCCCACATGCGGTCGGAGTCGGCCTGGGTGCAGGGGAGGTCGAAGCCGTGGATGGAGCCGAAGTGGTGGGGGTACTTCGCGTCGACGTAGGCGATGACCTCGGAGGTGAGGTCGTCGGGCGGGAAGGCGGGGGGCTTGGGGATGGGGACCTGCCCCTTGTAGGGGTTGCGGTTGCTGGCGTCGAAGGAGAACTGGCCGCCGATGGGTTTGGCGTTCGCCATGAGGATGCCGGTGCGCTGGCGCTGGGCGCGGTAGAAGCGGTCCATGACGTAGCTCTGCGTGTTGGGACGCGCCTTGCGTTTTTCGAAGGTGCCGTAGACGGCGGTGAAGTCTTCGGTCTGCGAGAGCCAGGTGGTGTCGGGGACCTCGTTGAGGCGCAGGCCGAGGGAGACGGCGTGGTCGAGGTCGAGGCGGAGTTCGCGTTCGGCGGGGCGCATGACGGTGAGGGTGGGGAGGGCGTGGTCGCGCTGAAGTTCGAGGAGAGCCTGGCCGTGGCTGAACGGCGAGAAGTAATAGAGGACGCTGACGCCGCGGGCGGCCTGCTCGAGCGCGAAGTGGCGCATGTTGCTGATGAGCAGGACGAGTTTTTTCTTGTGGTAGGGGCGGCGGTGGGCCTTGGCGGTGGACTCGACGATGACGATGCCGGTGTGGGCGGCGGTCTGCTCGGTGAGGGGGCCGGTGCGGTCGGTGAAGCGGTCGTAGGGGATGTAGATCCAGCGGCGGTCGCGGATGTCTTCGGGCGTGGGGCTGGCGGGATCGATCTGCCGGGTGAAGAGGGGGGCGATGGACATGGCGGAGCTAGACGGCCTGAAGAACTTCCCTGGGGTTGAGGCGCTGCTCCAGGAGGTGAAGGAGGGCGTGCTCCTCGTGGCGGAGCGCCTCGGAGTGCTCGTCCATCTCGCGTTGGACGCGGTGTTCGATGGATTCGAGCATGGATCCGCCGAGGTAGGACTCGAGCACGGCTGGGTGGACGTAGCATTTGCGGCAGACGGACGGCGTGTTTCCGAGGCGCTTGGCGACGGCCTCGATGGCTCGAAGGACGTTTTTCTTGGCCTGGGTTTCGGACTCGAAGGGCTCGAACTCGCGGAGCATCATGCAGGCCATGACGGTGCCGGCCCAGGTGCGGAAGTCCTTGGCGGTGAAGTGCTCGCTGGTGATCTCGCGGAGGTAGTCGTTGACGTCGGACGAGTCGACGGTGTGGCGCTCGCCATCACGGTCGATGTACTGGAAGAGTTCGTGACCGGGGATGTCGCGGCAGCGTTTCACGATGCGTGCGAGCTGGCGGTCTTCGACATCGATGGTGTGGTGGACGCGGCTCTTGCCCTGAAAGGTGAAGCGGATGGTGGAGCCGTCGATATCGACGTGCTTGCGGCGCATGGTGGTGAGGCCGTAGGACTGGTTTTCCCTGGCGTATTCGACGTTGCCGACGCGAATGAAGGTGGTCTCCATGAGGCGGACGATGGTGGCGAGGACCTTTGGGCAGATCCAGACGTCGATCCAGGCTGGCGGAATGACGAGGGACTTGATGCGGGCGAGGGTTTCGGCATCGCGGAGGGGTGCGCCGTCGGGGATGGTGTAGCGGAAGCCGGATCGCCAGCGTTTGCGGCTGATGCCGGGGCGGGTATCGGAGACGTAGCGGAGGCCGGCGGCCTTGGCGGACTCGACCGGGTCGACGAAGGTTTCGACTGGTTGCTGGCGCCGGCGGCGGGACGGCTTAGCCTTTTCAGGGGAGGCAGGCATATAGATCTGGGATGCTGGATCGGCGGAGGGCGGTTCGAGGGTGGCGGCGGCGAGGTTCAAAAGGGGCGGATGTTTGTGAGGCGGCGGAGGTGCCTAGGGCGCTTGGTGCTGACGCTGGTGATCTTAGAAGGGGAGCAGGTTCGAGGGCGCTGTGGGGGCGAGGACGCGAGGCTGCAGAAGGTATAGTTCGGAGAGATGCGGAGGCAAGCGATCATCATAGGCGCGGGGCCAGCTGGCCTCACTGCCGCTTTGGAGTTGCTGCGTCGAACGGACGTGGTTCCGGTGATTCTCGAGGCTTCGAACGAGATTGGGGGGATCTCGAGGACGGTGCGCTACAAGGGCAACCGGATGGACATCGGCGGGCACCGGTTCTTTTCGAAGAGCGAACGTGTGATGCAGTGGTGGATGGACCTGATGCCACCCGAGATGCAGGCGGGCAAGGCCGCCGAGATCAGCTACCAGGGGAAGCAACGACTGGTAAGCGTTCCTGCCCTGCTGCCGGAGGAGCCGGTGCTGCGGGGGAGCGGGCCGCTGCATCGAGTTCCTAAAAACTGGGGGGACGAGGACCTGGAGACCGGGGGGGAGGCTGGAGGCTTGGGGGAGGAGCGGGTGACGGTGTTGGCGGCGTCACCGGAACGGGATCCGGACCTGGTGATGCTGATCCGACCGCGCAAGAGCCGCATTTACTACCTGCGCCGCTTCTTTGACTACCCGATCCGGATCACGGCCGGCACGCTTTCGAACCTGGGTGTGCTGCGGACGATCCGTGTGGGTGTGAGCTACTTCCGATCGCGCTTTCGCAAGATTTCGCCGGAGCGGAGCCTCGAAGACTTTCTGATCAACCGCTTTGGCCGGGAGCTTTACCTGACGTTCTTCAAGAGCTATACGGAGAAGGTCTGGGGCACGCCGTGCGACCGCATTTCGGCGGAGTGGGGGGCGCAGCGCATAAGGGGGCTGAGCCTGATGACGGCGGTGAAGCACTTCCTGCGCGGGGCGCTGCGGTTTGGGCGGAGGAGCGCTGATCTATCCCAGAGGCAGACGGACACCAGCCTGATCGAGCGATTTCTGTATCCCAAGTTCGGTCCGGGCCAGATGTGGGAGCATGTTGCGGAGCAGGTGAAGGCGATGGGCGGGGAGATCCACATGGGCTGCAAGGTGGACTGCCTGCGAACGAGCGGAGGGGACCGGGCGATGGACGGCGAGCGGCGGATCACGGCGGTCGAGAGCATCTCGGACGGCGGCGAACGGCGTAGTTTTGCAGGTGACTATATCTTCTCGACGATGCCGGTGCGGGACCTGATCCGAGCGATGGACGGGCCTGTGCCGAAGAATGTGGAGGAGGTCAGCGACGGTCTCGAGTACAGGGATTTCATCACGGTCGGCCTGCTCGCGGACCGGCTGAAGGCGGTAGAGCCGGGCGGCGGGCTGCTGAAAGACACGTGGATTTACGTGCAGGAGCCGGACGTTCTTCTGGGCCGGCTGCAGGTGTTCAACAACTGGAGCCCGCATCTGCTGGCCGATCCGACGAAGGTCTGGATCGGGCTGGAGTACTTCTGCTATGAGACGGACGCGTTGTGGAGGATGACGAACGAGGAGATCCAGAGTTTCGCGATTGCGGAGGTGGCGAAGATCGGGATTCTTGATCCGGAGGACGTTCGCGACGGGCACGTGGTGCGCGTGCCGAAGACGTATCCAGCTTACTTTGGAACGTATGACCGGTTCCACGAGCTGCGCGAGTTTACCGACCTGTTTGAGAACCTGATTCTGATCGGGCGCAACGGCATGCACAAGTACAACAACCAGGATCACAGCATGCTGACGGCGATGACGGCGGTGGATGGAATTGCGGCGGGGCGAATCGACAGGGCTGCGTTATGGGAGATCAATACGGAACAGGATTACCAGGAGGAGAGGCGATGATCTCGCCGGCGCGGGGGCTTCGCCGGCAGTGTCGCGGCACTGGTATGGTGGGTTACCGGGGGCGGGCTTCCGCAGGTCGTCGCGCGATGCTGGTTCCGTGTCTTCCTGTTCAAGTCGCAGAGGGGTGAATGCTTGGATGTCGAACGGCTGAGAGTTGAGACGGCGGCGGCGCACGAGGCGGTGGAAGGTGTGATCCCGCTGATGAAGGCTGATCTGAAACGGGAGGAGTACGCGGCCTGCCTCGGGAGGCTGCATGGCGTGGTGGGGGCGTGGGAGGAGGTGTCGGAGGTGGCGGCTCCGGAGGAGTGGATCGGGGAGCTACTGAAGGCGCGGCGACGGCGGCATCTGCTGGAGCAGGATCTGAAGTTTCTGGGGGTGGTGGAGATGCGGCCAGAGCGCCCGGTGCTGCCAAAGATGAGCGATGAGGCGAACCTTCTGGGAGCGATGTATGTGATGGAGGGATCGACGCTGGGCGGGCAGCTTATCGCACGTCACATGGAAGCGACATTGAACTTCGAGGCTGGGGAGGGGGATAGCTACTTCCGGGGCCATGGCCCGAGGACGGGGCCGATGTGGAAGGAGTTCTGCGATGTGCTGCGGGCGAGAGTTCCGAATGGGGACTCGGACGCCGTGATTCGGTCGGCACGGGAGATGTTTTACGTCTTCGGCCGATGGATGCAGGGTATGGTGATCTGAACGAATATTTCGATGTCAGGAACCTGGCGAGTGGAGGCGAACGGCCGCTGGCTCCAAGCGGTGCCCGGACCCCTGGGGATGGACTCGACACGATGGCGAATCTTGAGGTAGCGACGACGTCCAAGGCCGATGAACTTCGCGCGCGTATGGCGAACTGCGAAGACGAGCCGATCAGGGTTCCGGGGAGCATTCAGAGGCACGGCTTCTTGCTGGTACTGGATGAGCGCAACGATCTGATTGTGGGGTCGAGCGAGAACGCGGTCGAGTTCCTGGAGGCGCCGCTGCGGCTGATTCTGGGGACACCGATCGACACGATTCTGGAGCGGGAGGTGCTGGCGGTGTTGCGAGCGCTGACCCCTGCGGCCGAGATTGAAGGTCAGATGACCTACCTCGGATCGTTTCCGCTGCGCAAGGAGCTGTACAGCGTGGTGACGCACATGGTGGGTCAGCAGCGGGTGCTTGAGTTTGAGCAGGTCGACCGTCTGGTGAGCCCGGAGCTGATGACGGCGATTATCACGAACTTTGTGGGCAAGCTGGGCAAGGTTGGAAGCGAGATGGACCTGTACCGGGCCATCACGAAGCAGGTGAAGGATCTTACGGGCTTCCATCGCGTGCTTCTGTACTCCTTCGACGAGGCCGGACATGGGACGGTGCTGACGGAGGAGAACGATGGCGTTCTTCCCAGCTACCTCGACCTGCGGTTTCCGGCGAGCGATATTCCGAAGCAGGCGAGGGATCTTTACGTTTCGAACACGGTGCGTCTGATTCCGAATGCGGTGTACGTGCCGTCGCCGCTGCGGGGGATTGCCGGCGGAAAGTTGACTAGCTTCGACATGTCGTCCTCGGTTCTGCGGAGTGTGTCTCCGATTCACCTGGAGTACATGCAGAACATGGGGACGATGGCTTCGATGTCGATCTCGATCCTGTATGAGGGGCGTTTGTGGGGGCTGATCAGCTGCCACCATGCGGAGTCTCGCACGGTGCCGTATGTGGTTCGAAGTGCGTGCGACCTCCTGACGAGGATGGTGAGCACGCAGCTGACGGCGTTTCGAAGCGCCATGGAGTTTGAGAAGGCGGTTCACTTCCACGGTGTGCAGCGGAAGTTGCTGACGGAGATGGCGGCCGAGAACAACTACGTTACTGCGTTGATTGCGCAGATCGATGCTCTGCCGGAGGTGGCGAACGCGACTGGAGCGGCGCTCGTTATGGATGGCGAGTGCGTGGTTGGAGGCCAGGCACCGACGGGGGAGCAGGTGCTGCGCCTGGCGGGGTGGATGGATGGGCAGCCGAAGCTGACGCTGTTCAAGAGCAGGCACCTGCAGGAGTCGATCAGCTGGGCTGGAGAGATTCGCGGGGTGGCGAGCGGTCTGCTGGCGGTACGGATCTCCGATGTGCGGCAGAGCTACCTGATGTGGTTTCGGCCGGAGGTGGTGAGCAGCGTGACGTGGGCGGGGGAGCCGGTGAAGATCGAGGACGAGGTGGGTGGACTGCATCCGCGGAACTCGTTCGACGCATGGAAGGAGCTGGTGTATGGGCAGAGCAGACCGTGGAGTGCGATCGAGGTGGAGTCGGCGCAGGGGTTTCGGACGGCGGTGATGACGATCAGCCTGAAGCGGCTGGAGGAGGCGGTGGCGGTGAGCGAGGCGAGGTTCCAGCAGCTGACGCACAGCCTGCCGAACCTGGTGTGGGCGGCCGACGACGCGGCCACGCTGACGTACGTGAACCAGAGGTGGAGGGAGGAGGGGCTGAGCGACGCGGGTACGTGGTACGAGCAGGCGAGATTGAGCCTGGACGACCAGGGGAGGTGCCGCGATCTGTGGGCGAGCGCTGTGGGTTCCGGGACCTCGTTTGAAGCGGAGCTGCAGCTGATTGACGGCTCTGGCCGGTTTGGCCACTGGCACCTGGCCCGAGCGGTTCCGTTCCAGCGCGCGGATGGCAGGCGTGCGGGATGGGTTGGAACGTTTACGGATATGACGGAACGCCGGGAGCGAGAGATGGCGGTGAAGATGACGGAGAAGCTGGCGCTGACGGGGCGGATGACGAGCGTGATCGCACATGAGATCAACAATCCGCTGGAAGCGATCACGAACCTCCACTACCTGCTGGGGCAGGAGGTGCGGGGGAACGAACCGGCGCTGGCGTATGTGGAGATGGCGGAACACGAGGTGGAGAGGATTGCCGGCATCACGAAGCAGACGCTGCGGTGGTCGAAGGAGAGTACGCAGAAGGCGGAGCATGGGGTATGCGGCGCGCTCTTCCACGACGCGCTGAGGCTGTTCGGGGGAAGGATTCGGAATCGCGAGGTGGAGGTGACGGCGACGGGGCAGGAGACACCATTCTTCGATGTGGCTGGCCAGCTGCGCCAGGTGCTGGCGAACCTGATCTCGAATGCCCTAGATGCGGTTCCGGTGGGCGGGCGCATCTGGTTGAGTGCGGAGCCGTTTAAGGATGGGATCGAGATCGTGGTGGGAGACATGGGCGCGGGGATGAGCGAGGAGGTCCAGAGGCATCTTTTCCAGCCGTTTTACAGCACCAAGGGTGACCTGGGGAACGGTCTTGGGCTGTATATCTCGCAGGAGATCGTGGAGCGTCACGGGGGAAGGCTGCTGGTCGAAAGCGCGGTGGGGCAGGGAACGCGGATGAGGGTGCGGCTGCCGGCGGAGTCTGGGATGTGATGCGGTGTGACGCGGCGTGGGCGCGGTTATAGGCGGGCGAGGCTGGCGTGGATGGTGGCGGTTGCGCCGATGTCGGAGAGCTGGCGCAGGGCGGCCTCCACGGCTCTGACGAAGCCGGCGTGGGCGGGGAGGCGATCGCCGAAGATCGACTTGATGGCGAGGGTGGGGCGGGGGTTGGGGCCGGAGGCTTTGGCGATGCGGGTGAGATCGGCGGAGCGTGCGTCGACGATATCGAGGGCGTGGCCGTGCTGGTCGACGCCCTGGCCGAGGTAGAAGATCCAGCTAGCGATGACGAGGCTGAGCAGGGGAGTGGGGGCGCCCTGGTCGAGGAGCTGTTGGATGGAGGGGAGGAGCCACTTGGGGATCTTGGCGGAGCCCTCGGAGCAGATGCGGGTGACCTGGTCGTTGATGGTGGGGTTGGAGAAGCGGTCGATGAGGGAGTGTTTGTATTCGGTGACGGAGGCGCCGGGGATGGTGGGGACGACGGGTGTGACCTCTTCCATGAAGCGCTGGATGAAGCGGACGAAGAGGGGGTCGGCGAGGATGTCCTGCACGTAGGTGAAGCCGGTGAGCGCGCCGAGGTAGGCCATGGCGAGGTGGCTGCCGTTGAGCAGGCGCATTTTCATGATCTCGTAAAGGGCGACGTCGGTTGTGAACTGTGCGCCGACGCGCTCCCACTGCGGGCGGCCGTTTGAGAAGGTGTCCTCGATGACCCACTGGCGGAAGGGCTCGGTGACGACGGGCCAGGCGTCGTCGATGCCGAAGCGGCTTTGGACGAAGGCGATGTCTGTGGGGGTGGTTGCGGGGGTGATGCGATCGACCATGCTGTTGGGGAAGGCTACGTTGGAGGCGATCCATTGCTCGAGGGCGGGTTTGCTGAGGCTGGCGTAGCCGCGGAGGACCTTGCTGATGACGTGTCCGTTGCCCTGCAGGTTGTCGCAGGACATGACGGTGAAGGGCGGGAGGCCGCGGTTGCGGCGGCGGTCGAGGGCTTCAGCGAGGAGGCCGATGGAGGAGGTGGGCTCCCCGGGATTCTTGAGGTCGTGCTGGATGGAGGGATGGTCGGCGAGAAACTCGCCGGTGCCTTCGTCGATGAAGTAGCCGCCTTCGGTGATGGTGAGGGAGACGATGCGGGTGTCGGGTGCGGACATCTTTTCCATGGCTGCTTCGAGCGAGCCGGGGGCGTGGATGTAGTCGACAAGGGAGCCGATGACGCGAGCGGTCTCGGTGGAGGCGCTGCGCTCGATGAGGGTGTAGAGGTGGTCCTGGGGACGGAGGGCGTCGCGCATGCGGAGGTCGGATGGGAGGACGCCGAGGCCGCACTCGCCCCAGCGTTCAGTGTCTGGCATGGCGAGCAGGTCGTCGAGGTAGAGGGCCTGGTGGGCGCGATGGAAGCTGCCGACGCCGATGTGGACGGTGTAGGGGAGGAGATGGCGGCGGTCGTAGGCGGGGATCTGGATCTCCGGCCGGAGGCTGGCGAGGCTGGCGGAATTGAGTTTGGTCGCGGCGGGTTCGGGCATGGAGGTGTGTTCCTCGGGTGCTGGTGTGAGGCTAGGACGCTGCGGGGGAGATCGGGTCGGAGCGTCGGAGGGAGTCGCCCTCGGCGTTGAAGAGATGGAGGAACTTTGGATGGAGGTTGAGGTGGATGTGCTGATCCGGGACGACGTCGGTCTCGCCGTTGACCCTTACGGTGAGGGGTTCGCCGGATGATGCGTGGAGGTGGAGGTAGCTTTCGCTGCCGAGATGCTCGACTGCCCCGACCTGCGCGGGGAGGGTCTTCGCGCCCGCGGGTGCGAGGGTGAGGTGCTCGGGGCGGATGCCCAATGTGAGTTTGTCTCCGGGCTGAATGGAAGCGGAGGTGAGCGGTAGGTCGACGGTGGTGTTCCCGGCCAGGGTTACGGTCATGTCGGAGGGATTGGTTTGCGTCACGACGGCCTCGAGGAAGTTCATGCGGGGGGAGCCGATGAAGCCGGCGACGAAGAGGTTGCGGGGATTGCGGTAGAGGTCCATGGGGGAGCCGACCTGCTCGACGATGCCGGCGCGGAGGACGACGATGCGGTCAGCCATGGTCATGGCTTCGACCTGGTCGTGGGTGACGTAGATCATGGTTGCGCCGAGCTGGCGGTGGAGGCGGGTGAGCTCGAGGCGCATGCGGACGCGAAGGGCGGCGTCGAGGTTGGAGAGGGGCTCGTCGAAGAGGAAGACCTTGGGGTTGCGGACGATGGACCGGCCGATGGCGACGCGCTGGCGCTGGCCTCCGGAGAGCTCTTTGGGTTTGCGCTCGAGGAAGGTCTCGAGGTTGAGGATGCGGGCGGCTTCGAGGACCTTTTGCTGGCGTTCCTCCTTGGGGATGCCGGCGAGCTTGAGGCTGAAGGACATGTTGTCGGCGACGTTCATGTGGGGGTAGAGGGCGTAGCTCTGGAAGACGAGGGCGAGGCCGCGGCGGGCGGGAGGGATGTCGTTGACGCGCTGGCCGTCAATGAGGAGGTCGCCGGAGGTGATGTCTTCGAGGCCGGCGATGAGACGGAGGAGGGTGGATTTGCCGCAGCCTGATGGACCGACGAAGACGGTGAGATCGCGGTCGTGGATGGTGAGGTCGACGCCCTTGATGATCTCGGTTGAGTCGAAGCTCTTGCGGACCTGGTTGAGCTGGACGGTGGCCATGGTGTGCGCTTCCTCGATCTTACAAAGGTGTTCTGTTGCTGATGGATCTTTAGCGGAACGGATCTTTACTTGACGGCTCCGAAGGTGAGGCCGCGGACGAGCTGCTTCTGGCTCATCCAGCCGAGGATGACGATGGGCGCGATGGCCATGGTGGAGGCGGCCGAGAGCTTGGCGTAGAAGAGGCCTTCGGGGCTCGAGTACGAGGCGATAAAGGCGGTGAGCGGGGCGGCTTTGGCGGCGGTGAGGGTGAGGCTCCAGAAGGCCTCGTTCCAGGCGAGGATGATGGCGAGGAGGCCGGTCGAGACGACACCGGGCAGGGAGAGCGGGAGGAGGAGGTCGGAGACTTCGCGGAGGGGGCCGGCGCCATCCATGCGGGCGGCTTCGAGGATCTCTCGCGGGACCTCTTTGAAGAAGGTGTAGAGCATCCAGACGATGATGGGGAGGTTGAGGAGGGCGTCGACGAGGAGGAGGCCGGTGCGGGTATCGAGCAGGCCGGCCTCACGGAAGATGAGGTAGATGGGGACGAGGACGCCGACGGACGGCATCATCTTGGTTGAGAGCATCCAGAGCAGGGTGTCGCGGGTGCGCCTGGTGGGCATGAAGGCCTTGGCGTAGGCGCAAGGAACGGCGAGCGCGAGCGCGAGGAGGGTGGAGCCGAGCGAGATGACGACGCTGTTCCAGGCGAAGTGGAGGTAGCTGGAGCGCTCCTGCACGGCGAGGTAGTTTTCGAGCGTCGCGTGAAAGAAGAGGTGGGGGATGCGCGAGATGGCTTCGGTCTCGGTCTTGAAGCTGGTGAGGACGAGCCAGAAGACGGGGAACGAGATGAGCAGCGCGGCGGCCCAGCCGAGGAGGGTCATCGCGAGTTTTTGACGGAGATGTTTCGAGGGCATGGAGGTGTCTCTGAGCAGGTGCGTCATGTGTCCAGACTGCGGGCGAAGGAGCGCATGAGGAAGAAGGCGAGGACGTTGGCGACGACGATGGCGACGAGGCCGGCGACCGAGGCTCCGCCGATGTCGTACTCGAGCAGAGCGTAGCGGTAGATGAGGAAGGAGAGGTTGGTGGAGGCGAAGCCGGGGCCGCCGGAGGTGGTGACGTAGATCTCGGCGAAGATGCCGAGCAGGAAGATGGTCTCGATCATGACGGTGGCGGAGATTGCTCGGCCGAGGTGGGGAAGGAGGATGTAGCGGAAGATGGCGATGGAGCCGGCTCCATCCATGCGGGCGGCCTCCTTGCGTTCGGCATCGAGGGACTGGACGGCGGTGAGGAGGGTGAGCACGGCGAACGGAAGCCACTGCCAGGAGACGATGACGATGATGGAGGTGAGGGGAGCGACGGCGAACCAGTCGACGGGCTTGAGGCCGACGGAGCGCATGAGGAAGGCGAGGAAGCCGTAGTCGGGGTGCATCATCATGTTCTTCCAGACGAGCGCGCTGACGGTGGGCATGACGAAGAACGGCGCGAGCACGAGGACACGGGCGATTCCGCGGCCGAAGAACTCCTGGTCGTAGAGGACGGCGAGAAGGGTGCCGAGGCCGATGGTGATGATGAGGACGGAGGCGACGAGGAGGAGGGTGTTGCCGATGGCGAGGGCGAGGCTGGGGTCGGTGAGGAGGTAGCGGTAGTTGCCGAGGCCGTCGAAGCCGGTGCGGTCGGGTTCCATGAGGTTGTAGCGGCGGAAGGAGAACCAGACGGTCATGAGGAGGGGGACGACCGACCAAACGAAGAGGGCGGCGATGGCGGGCAGCTTGAGCGAGGAACGGGAGAGGGTGGAGCGCCGGGTGGGGGCTTGTGTGGGGGCGTTGGGCATGGATGTGAGGGGGGCTTTACTGCGGGATTCCGGTGCGGTGCAGGACTCGATCGGTGGCGAGCTGGGCTTTGCCGAGGGCTTCCTCGACCGAGATGCTGCCGACGAGGGCGGCGGCGAGGAGCTGGCCGACCTGGTTGCCGATGGTGGGGAAGGACGGGATGACGATGCACTGGATGCCGATGTAGGGCACGGGCTTTGAGGTTGGGTGGAGGGGGTCGGCGGCGAGGATGGAGCGGTAGGTGAGGTCGGCGAAGGGGGCGGCGGCGATGTACTCGGGTTGCCGATAGGTGGACTGGCGGGTTCCGGGGGGAGCGGAGGCCCAGCCGGTGGTGCTCTCGACGAGGCGGATGTAGTTTTTGGAGGTGGCCCACTCGATGAACTGGAGGGCGGCGGCGGGGTGCTTGGACGAGGACGGAACGGCAAGCCCCCAGAACCAGAGCCACTGCGATCCACGGGGGGTGACGGCGATGGGAGCTGGAGCGAAGCCTACGGTGGCGGTGACCTTGGACTGCTTGGGGTCGGAGAGCGTGCCGGCGGCGACGGTGGCGTCGATCCACATGGCGCAGCGGCCGTTTTCAAAGAGGGTGAGGTTCTCGTTGAAGCCGTTGGAGCTGCTGCCGGGGGGACCGTATTTTTGCAGGAGGTTGATGTAGAGGGAGACGGCGGCGTGCCACTCGGGGGTATCGAATTGCGGGCGCCAGGACTCGTTGAACCAGCGGCCGCCGAAGGTGTTGACGACGGTGGAGATGTAGGCCATGTTCTCGCCCCAGCCGGGTTTACCGCGGAGGCAGATGCCGTAGACGTCGTGGGCGGGATCGTTGAGGACCCGGGCGAAGCGGGCGATGTCGTCGTAGGTGGGCTGGGCGGGCATGGAGAGGCCGGCGTTGGCGAAGAGATCCTTGCGGAAGTAGGTGAGGGAGCTTTCGGCGTAGAAGGGGAGGGCGTAGAGGTGACCGGCGAAGGATGCGCCGTCGCGGATGGGCTGGAGGAGGTCGTGGAGGTCGTAGGCGGGGGAGAGCTTGCCTTCGAGCGGGACGAGCCAGCCGCGGCGGCCCCAGATGGGAGCTTCGAGGGGGCCGATGGTGACGACGTCGAACTGGCCGCCGTGGGCCGCGGCGTCGGTGGTGGTCTTCTCGCGCAGGATCTTCTCTTCGAGGACGACCCAGTCTAGGTGGATGTCCGGGTGATCGTGCTCGAACTGCTTTGAGAGGCGCTGCATGACGATCATGTCGCCGTTGTTGACGGTGGCGATGGTGAGGGTGGTCTGGGCGGCTGGGGAGCCCTGGGGGTGGATGCTGGGGGCGGCCAGGAGCGGGAGGAGGTGCGCGGGGGTGTTGCCGAGAGTGACAGCGCCGTTGTCCCGAAGCTGTGGCTCAGGCGCAGCTAGCAGGGATGCGGATGGGGATTGCGATGACGCCGGCGAGTTTTGGGTCTGGGCAGGAGTCGACCCAAGAAGCGTGAACGAGAGAAGGACGGCGAGAGACGAGAGTGGGCGGAACGGGGGTGAGGCAGGAGTTTGCCGGGGGAGTGGTATGTGAGGCCTCACTGCGGGAGAGGAGCGACGAATGCCTTGATTCTAGTCTGGGGCGGTCTGGCCAACCCTGGCAACGTGGTCGAAGCTTGGTTCCCACCCGTCAAGGCCGCGGTCCCAGCTTAGGTGTACCGCTGCGAGACGGCTTCGTGCGACACGATTGCCGGTCAGCGGAGTGGCCGCCAACGCAGCTAGAGCCATCTCTAGTCCGGGGCGCGATTCGAGCACGCCCCGGACTTCGTGTGTGCCGATCTCAGCTAGGCTGACGCCTGCGAAAGAGCCTCCCCGAGTTGCCGAATGTGGGTCGCACTTGCATTCTCTTCCTTGCCCGCTACCGCTACGGTCTCCTGGCCCAGCTTCGACACGAGACTGCTTGATAGCAGAACCGTCGATCTGCCCGGCTTGAAGAAGCTTCTTCAATTTGCCCAGGTCCTGCACAACCCTCTTCACGCCCTCATGGTCGTGCTTGGAGAGGTACTCTTCCCATCCTTCGATGTTGGTAACAGCTTTATCGGTCGTGAAGTTCTTGACTCCACCCTTGATTGCATCCAGCGTGGTTTGAAAGCGTGTCGTCGGCATTATGGATTGTTTTCCTTGTGTACAGGCGTGAGAACCCCTGTCGACGAAGTGATGCGGTGAGGCAAGGGAGTGTGTCTCTCTCCTTTCGAGAAAGGCCGGTGCGGTTTGTGCGATGGACAATCCTTGCAATCTCGTTGAACGGTGTGGCTGTTAAGAAAAACCGCGTTAATTTGTTGGTGAAGACACAGCTCCGTTTACAGGAGGGCTATCGGCCTGTATGCCGGAATCAGCTTCACCTAACGGTTAGAAACTGACAACTTCGAGAGAGTCAGGCATGCTGATTCGGTCATCAACTCACAATGGGCAAGGGCATCGACACTTCCGCTTCCCCAACTTTGCGTATCGCCGTCCTCGGCGTCGGCAGCATCGGAAGCACGTTTGCCTTCCAGTTGGCTCGTACCGGCCACCACGATGTGACGGCAATCGCGCGCGCGAACTCGGTGCGTTTTGAACATTTGCAGCGCGACCTGGGCATCGTCAACACCGAGGGTGAGCGTGCGGATGTGCGCGTGACCGATACGCTGGATGAGGAGACCGCTTACGATCTGGTAGTTGTCGCCCTGCTTGCTCATCAGGTCGACGCGGTGCTGCCGTTGCTCCAGCGTAGCGCCGCCAAGTGCGTCCTGTTTACGTTCAACAACTTCGATCCGGAGCGACTGCGGGACGCGGTTGGTGCTGAGCGCTGCTCGTTTGGCATGCCATTCGTGCAGGCCACCGTCGACCGGGACGGCCGGCTGAGCGCCAGGATTGGCGCCGCCGGCCAGAAGACCAAGATCGACAATCAAGGTTGGGTGGACGTCTTCGTTGCCGCTGGCCTGCCGGCTGTCTTCGAGCCCAACATGCTCCTCTGGCTTCGCTGCCACGTCCCCCTGTGTGTTGCATTCGAGAGCGTGTCTGTGGCAGGTGTTCGGCGCGGAGGCGGTGCGTCATGGGGCGAGTCCGTAGTGCTCGCGCATGGGATGCAGGAGAGCTTTACGCTTATTCAGCGTCTCGGGTATCACCTGTATCCGCCGGGAAAAACCTGGCTCCACACCAGTCCGGCATGGGTGGTCGCGTTCCTGCTGTGGATCATGTCGCGCATCCCCTCATTCCGCGAGTTGCTGGCTACCGGAGTAGGCGAGTGTTGCGCTCTGGTTGACGTGTTGGTATCGAATGCAGGTCGGGCGAACCCACCTGTTTCGGTCGCCAGAATTGAAGCTATGAGGCCAGCGGGAAGAAGCGATGGAGGCGCGGGTCGGGATCGAACCGACGCATAAAGGTTTTGCAGACCTCTCCCTTACCGCTTGGGTACCGCGCCCTGGAAACGCTCTCCGGTTCACCATGTCCGTTGCGGCCGGAGGAACTCCTGGTGGAGGTGGCTTGTCTGGTCAGACCGAAGTGTCTAGTTTGTTTCTGGAGCGGGAGACCGGGGTCGAACCGGCGACATCTTCCTTGGCAAGGAAGCACTCTACCACTGAGCTACTCCCGCTCTTTACAGGATGGAGTATAGCGTTCGGGCGGGGGACGGGTCAACGGATGAACAGGTTCGGGTGCTGCGCTGCTGGATGGGCGGGTAAGGCAGAGGCAAGGGCTAATACAGGGTCCTTCGACTGCGCGCTGTGCGCTTCGCTCAGGATGACGGCGTAGAACATGCGACGGCAAAGGCAAGGGAACGGCGAAGCAACAGCAGGTTACTCCGCTGCGCTCCTGAATGACAAGCAAAGGAGCGGGCAACGGCGGAGGCAAAGGAGCTGCAACGGCAAAGGCGAAGGAGCGGGCAACGGCAACGGCGAAGGAGCGGGCAACGGCAACGAAGAAACAGCAGGTTCCTCCGCTTCGCTCCTGAATGACAAGCAAAGGAGCGGGCAACGGCGGAGGCGCTTGCTGGTCGGCGGGGGTTTTGGGTCTATTCGTTGGAGCCGGGGGGTTGGTTGAGCGCTATGCGGGGGCCGGCGGTGATTCCGGAGCGGCGGCGGACTACGTGAGGGGTGATGAGGAGAACGAGTTCGCTGGTGTCCCTTTCGCTGACGCGATCGGACGTGAGGGTCTGGAAGCCGGGGAGTTCGCCGAGGCCGGGGATGCCGCCGATGGCGACGGACTCGCTCTTGCTGAGGCTGCTGATCATGAGTGCGGTTTCGCCGTCGCCGACGGTGATGTCGGAGACGAACTGCCGGCTGGCGAGGATGGGAATGTTGTCGATGGAGCCGCCGGCGAGGGCTTCGATCCTGAGGTCGAGGTGCATGGCGACGCGGCCGGACTTTTGCACGGTCGGAGTTGCATGAAGGGTTACGCCGAGATCTTCGTACTGAATCTGCGGGATGGTCTGGTTATTGCGGGAGCCGAGGTACTGGTTGAGAAGGCTGGAGGCGCTGACGCCGTTGACGGTGATGCCGGCGAGGGAGGCGCTGGAGACGGCGGACCCGGTGGTGTAGGTGCCGGTGGTGATGGGGAAGCGGGTGCCGGCGCGAAAGTTTCCGGTTTGCCGATCCCCGACGCGGATCTGGATGTCATCGAGAGCGCGCGAGTCGGACGAGTTAAGGGCGAGGTTGAAGCTGGTGGTTCCGACGCCGCTGACCCCGGTGAGGGTAAGGCCATTGCCGAAGAAGCCGAGGGTGTTGGAGAGGAGCGAGCTTTGCACCAGACCGGAGGCCAGGAGATAGAGGGCGATCTGGATGGTGCTGGAGTTGGCTGGGAGGAGACCCTGGGCGATGGCCTGGTCGACGAGCGTCTGGTTTGCGCTGACGAGATTCTGGGCGGCGCTGGCGACGTTGTAGACGCCAAACTGTTGCGGGAGCTGAGGTCCGATGTTGCGGGTGCGGGTCTTATCGACGGCGTAAAGGCGGAGGTCGAGAAGGACCTGCGCGCTTCCGTCGATGAGGTCGGCGAGGGTGATGTTGAGGGCGTTCAGGGTCTCCGCGGGAGCGCGCAGGACGAGGCTTCCGGAGGTGTTGGCGACGTTGACGGTCCTGATATCGAAGACGGTGCGGACAAGGTTGCCGAGCTCGGCCATCTGCTCGGGCGTGGCACCGGGGACGAAGACGGTCTCCTGAATCTGGCGCTGGAGGCGCTGCCGATTTTCGATCGTATCCCTCGCGACGACGACGGTTGTGGCGTCGAGGGGAACCGCGAAGAGCTGCGTCATGCGGAGGAGAATGGGCACCGACTGCGCGTAGGTGGTGTTGTCGAGATCGAAGCGCAGCTGTTGGGTTTTGACGGAGTCGTCGAACACGGGGCGGATGTTGAAGGCGGACAGGACTTCGCGCACGACGGAGCGGGTGTCGGCGTGGCTGTGGAAGCTGCGGGACTCGGTTGATGGCGTGAGTGTGACGGGCCCGGCGAGTGCGGGAGCCTTGGCGATCCAGGGAGCGGGCTCGCCCTCGATCTCGGGGAGGAAGCCGGCGGCGGAGGCTGCGGGGGCGACGTGCTGGGTGACGATGGCGTTCTGTGGATCGAGGGTGCGGGCCTGCGCGAGCAGGGCGTCTGCCTTGGCGCTCTGACCGAGAATGCGGGCGTTGCCGGCTTGCTGCACGAGGGCGGTGACGCGATGCTCGAGGGTGATGCTGAGCGCGCGGGCGTAGTCCTGGTTTCCGGGATCGAGAGCGATGGCCTTGCGGAAGCTGGCTTCGGCGCCATCTAGGTCGTTACGGTCGAGAAGGCGCGCGCCGGTCAGGTAGACGTCGGCCGCCTGTTGGGCGGAGCGGGAGGCGAGGGCGGGCCTGGGGGTGGGTGCGGGGTCGCCTATTTGACCTTGCGCGATGGCGGGGGCGGCAGCGGCGATGGCAAACAGGGCCGCACGGATTAGGGCAAGGCTCGGCGAAGGGAGGGGCGGCGAAGGTGGGCGGGGCAAAGGGAGGCGCGGGTTTTGGGAGGCAGACAAGGGCTGCGGTTTAGACGTTTGCTGCCGGGGCTTAGCGCGCACTCGCAATGTTCTGCAGACGAGGGCGCTCGCTGGCGGGTGGACGGCGGAGACCGTTGCGGATGCCGATCCGGATCTGCGCTGTATCCATGTCGAGTTCGGCGAGGATGCGGCTGAGGGTATTGCGATGCATGCCGAGCTCTTCCGCGGCTTTGCACTGATTGCCCTTGTGGTGCGCGAGGACTTCGAGGAGGTAGCGGCGTTTGAACTGGCGGAGCGCATCGGTGTAGGAGATACCGGCACTGTGCATTTGCGTGACAAGGCTGTGCAGTTCGCGCTTCAAGGTCGATCCTCGCTGACTGTCCTCAAAAGAGAACGTGAGCCCCCATTGTCACTCGTTGGCGACGGTTTGATCCAGTTCTGAACGGTGTGCCTGGGCGGTGTGCTTAGCGCTGTGCGATGTGGCCGATATGGGTGATGCCGCCGGTGATCCGCTGCTGGAGGTCCTGAGGTACAACGAAGCATACCTCACGCGCGGCGGCAAGGAAATAGGGTGCGGCGCGGGAGCTTGCGAGGAGGCTCTGCGGTGGAAGGAAGGCAGTTGCGGCCATGACGATTCCCAATCCGATGAGGCCGCCGCGGAAGAGACCGAAGCCGGCGCCGGCGAGGCGATCGAGCAGGCCGAGGCCGAGGGTGTGCGCGGATCCGCGGGCGAGCTTCCCGAAGAGCGTGCAGACGCACATGACGACGACGGCGATGAGAACGAAGGCCGAGACCTCGGAGAGGACGAAGGTGTGGGTCCAGCCCTTCAGCAAGCCATTCAGCCCGCGGTCCAGCCAGGTAGCAAGGGCGGCGTAGTTCCAGGAGGCGAGGAGGATGCCGAGGATGACGCCGGCGAGACCGAAGAGCTCGCGAACGAGGCCGCGGAAGAAGGCGACCACGACCGACCAGACGAGCACGGCGACGAGGAGCCAGTCGAAGGCGTTGAAGCTGGCGAGTTGATCGGCGGACGTTTTGGCGAGGGAAGCCAGCATTGGTGGGGGCAGGTAGAAGTTTAGATGTAGGAGGACGCTGTGGAAAGGGGGATCTCAGGTGTCAAGGCTGGTGCGGCCGGTGAGAAGGCTGAAGGCTTCGAGGTACCTGGCGCCGGTCTGTTGGACGACATCGTAGGGGAGCGAGGGTGCGGGCTCTTGCTTGTTCCAATGGATGCTCTCGAGGAAGTCGCGAACGAACTGTTTATCGAAGGAGGCTTGCGGACCTCCGGGCTGGTAGGTGGCGGCGGGCCAGAAGCGCGAGGAGTCGGGCGTGAGGACCTCGTCGGCGAGGGTGATGCGGCCGTCGACGAGGCCGAACTCGAACTTGGTGTCGGCGAGGATGAGGCCTTTGCCGGCGGCGTGTGCGGATGCAACCGCGTAGAGGTCCAGGGTGAGCGACCGAAGATCTTCGGCGGTCTTGGCGCCGATGCGATCGACGACGGTGCTGAAGGAGATGTTCTGGTCGTGTCCGCCGACGTTGATCTTCGCGGCGGGCGTGAAGATCGGCTCGGGAAGCTGATCGGACTCGCGCAGGCCGGGGGGAAGGGGGATGCCGCAGATGGCTCCCGTGGCCTGGTAGTCCTTCCATCCGGAGCCGGAGATGTAGCCGCGAACGACGCACTCGATGGGGAACATGCTGGCGCGGCGAACGATCATGCTGCGGCCGGAGAGCTGGGCGGCGAAGGGTCGGAGGTCTGACGGGTAGCTGCGGACGTCGGCGGTGACGAGGTGATTGGGGACGATACGCTGGAGGCGATCGAACCAGAAGAGGGAGAGCTGGGTGAGGATGCGGCCCTTGCCGGGGACACCGGAGGCGAGCACGTGATCGAAGGCGGAGATGCGGTCGGTGGCGACGAAGAGGAGGTCGGAGGCGGGATCAGACGAGAGCGCGTAGATGTCGCGCACCTTGCCGCGGGCGGTTAGCGGGAGGTCGCCGAGGCGGGTGTTGAGCAGAGCCTGGATGTCAGGGCGATCGGGCATGGAATCGACGGTACCACCGCGAGAGCTGGCGCGCGGGTGCGAGTCTCCGGATCGATTCGCGGTCAGTGCAGAGGGAGGAGTTCGCCTGGCATGGTCTCCGGCGAGCCCGGCCATGCGGGGCAGTGAACGAAGACGGTGCGGCGGTCGGGCTGAAGCAGGAGTTCGGTGGCCGCAGCGTGGCAGCGCTGGTTGTAGAAGCGGCCGCCCAAGCGCGCATGCTGCAGGAAGGGAAGGAGCCTCGGGCGGTAGGAGACTTCGACGTCGACGCCGGAGCTGGAGGGGCCGAGCTCGGTGAAGGGCTGCCACGAGGCGTACAGGTTGTCGCCGAGTGGAATCGTGCGCCGGGGAGCGGGGGAGAAGATGTTGCCGAGCGGGAGGAAGAGGCTGGACGCGAGGATAGGGAGGGCGAGGATGACGGCGGTGATGGAGGTGAGCCAGCGTGGCCGGGTGAGGCTGTGGATGGTGAGGAGAAGCAGGTAGGCGGTGATGGCGGCCCAGTAGATCGCGGAGTTCAGGCGGTCGGATGCGGTGGTCCAGTGGGTGGCGTAGCTGGCGATGAAGAGAGCGATGGCAATGAGGGCGCCGGTAACGATGGCAACGTGAGTGCTGCGATGAAGACGCGTCCAGCGCGAGCGGAGGATGAGGAGCCCGATGCAGATACCGGCGAGTGCTGTGGCGATGAGGGGGATGTGCTGCATGCGGTGGGCGAGGCTGCGATTTTACTGTAGCGGAAAAGGCGAGATGAGCGAAAAAAGGGCTGGAGCGAGGTTGTGCATCGCTCCAGCTGCGCAAAGTTTTGAGAGCTTTCGAAGGTGTGACGATCGGGTGCTCGAGAGCTGAGGTTGTGGGGCTGAGATTGTCGGGCTGACGATGGTCAGGCTACGGCGCGGCGGCTGCCCGTGGCTTCGCGGCGACTGCCGAGGTTGACGGAGACGATCTTCGAGACGCCGGGCTCCTGCATGGTGACGCCGTAGATGACGTCGGCCTGGGCCATGGTGCGCTTGGAGTGGGTGATGACGACGAACTGCGTGTCGGCGGACATCTCGTGGATGAGGCGGGCGAAGCGGCCGACGTTGGTCTCGTCGAGGGGAGCGTCGACCTCATCGAGGACGCAGAAGGGAGCGGGCTGGAACTGGAAGATGCCGACGAGGAGCGCGAGTGCGGTGAGGGCTTTTTCGCCGCCGGAGAGGAGAAGGATGTTCTGGAGCTTCTTTCCGGGGGGCGAGGCGAGGATATCGATGCCGGACTCGGCGGCGTTCTCCGCGTCGGTGAGGCGCATGGAGGCCTGTCCACCACCGAAGAGTTTGGCGAAGGTGACGGAGAAGTTCTGGTTGATGACCTTGAAGGCTTCGTCGAACTTGAGGCGGGAGACGTCGTCGATCTCGCGGATGGAGGTCTGGGTGTTTTGGATGGAGTCGAGCAGATCCCGCAGCTGGGCTTCGAGGAAGCTGTGCCGCTGCGATGTTTCGGTGTACTCCTCGAGCGCCATCATGTTGACGGGTCCCATGGCTTCGAGTTTCTGCTTGAGGCTGCGCGCCTCCTCTTCCTGCTGGAGGAGCAGATCGCCGTGGAGGCGCTCGATGGTGTTGTCGAGCCGAAGCGCGGAGGGGTCGGCGCCGAGATCGTTGAGACAGGTGGCGTTGATGTGCTCGGTATCGGACGCGAGCCGGGCAGAGCGGGCGGTGAGCAGGGAGCGCTGCTCGCGAAGGGCTTCGGTCTCGGAACGGAGAGATCGAAGGCGATGGTCGAGATCGGTGATGCGGGCGCGCAGAGTGGCGGCCTCGGCGGCCAGACGCGCGGCTTCGGAGACGGCGGCAACCTGCGATTCGACGAGTTCCGCGTGCTGGGAGGCGAGGTTGGTCTGCTCGTCTTCGCGGCGCTGTTTCTCCGAGGAAGAGGCCGCCATCTGCAGATCGAGTTGATCGATGCGTTGGCGCTGACCTGCGGCGAGGCGGCTGGTCTGATCGAAGTTCGCCTGTGCGTTGCGGCGACGCTCCTCGATGCCGGCGAGCGTGGCGGAGGCTGCGGCGGCGGACTGCTGGAGGTGCTCCCGATGTTGCCGGAGATCCGCGAGACGGGATTGGAGATCGGCGAGCGCGGCCTCGAGCGCCAGATGTTCGGCGTCGAGGGCGGCAGCCCCTTGCTGGCCGCGCGCAATGAGGTCGACCTGGGTGCCCGTCTGATCGCGATTGCGTGCGGTCGCGATCTGCCACTCTGCGAGACGCCGCTCGATGCGGGAGGTCTCGGACTGCATCTGGCGGAGCGCGGCACCGGAGTTGGCGGACTCGCGCTCGGCCTCGCGGCGATCGATGGTGAGGGCGTCGATGGCGGCGGTATCCTGGGCGATCTGCCGGGCGAGCGCGGCGGTTGCCGTGTTGGTCTGGGCCAAAGCAGCTTCGACGCTGGCTTCGTTCTCCTGGAGGACGCGGAGGTCGCGCTTGAGAGCAAGCGGGCCGCCCGAGGTGGGACGACCTCCGGTGACGGTGAGGTTATGGAAGGTCTCGCCCGTGGGCGCGAGGAACCAGGCGTCCGGATGCTCGAGAGCGAGGGTGCGAGCGCTGTTGGCGTCAGGGGCGATGTAGCCGTTGCGCAGCTTGGGCAGGAGGCGCTCGAGCGAACCGGAGAAGCCGTTCAGGACGCGGATGGAGTCGCGCAGGGGAACGAGACCGTCGGCGGAGGGACGTTGCGGCTGGAGTTCCTCGGATGAGGGGGACGCGAGGGCTGCGGGCAGCTCCGATTCGTTCGGGTGAATGAGGAAGGTTGCGCGACCGGCGACGTCAGATTTGAGCAGGCGAACGCCCTCGTCCGCGGCATCCCAGCCGCCGACCACGACATAGTTGAGCTCTTCGCGGAGGAACTCGTCAACGACGGTGCCGAACTGGCCTTCGATCTCGAGGAAGTCGGCGAGGGTTCCCAAGGGTGTGAGGTGGCTGGCGCCGGCCTGCGAGGCTTTTCTGGTGGTGCGGAAGATGTTTTTTACGGTGTCGGTGGAGTAGGAGTGGTCGCGGATGAGGCCTTCGAGGGAGGAGCGGCGCCCGTTCAGCGAGGCCAGCTCACCCCGAAGCTGATCGCCGCGGAGCTTGGAGCTCGACTCCTCGGTGCGACGCGCTTCCACGTTCAGACGAAGTCTCGCGATCTCGGCTTCAAGCCGGGCGAGGCGCGCGGTGACATCCTCGAAGGTGAGCTTGACCTGGCCCTCTTGAACGCCCAGGCCGGCGAGCTCGTGACGGGCGACCTCGGACTCGGCGGACAGACGCTCCGACTCGCGGTTGAGGCCGGCGAGGGCGGCCTCCGCCTGCGCGACCTGATTGCGGGCCTGGTTGCCTTGCTGCAGCAGATGCGAGGATCTGCGACGGATGTCTTCCCCCTGCTGCTCGGCGACGGAGACGGAACGGACGGCAGCCTGCGCCTCGGTGTTGTGGCGATGGGCGGCCTCGCGGGCGGAGTCTGCCTCGGCGGTGGCGGTTTCGAGGAAGCTGCGGTGCTGCTCGGCCTCGCCGGCGAGGTGGGAGAACTGCGATCGGGCATGTGCGATTTCGATCTCGCCCGCAGAGATGCGGGCGGTGAGATCGAGGATGCGATCGGCGTTGGAGGAGGTGCGGGCGGCGACGCGTTCGAGTGCGACGGCGTAACCGTTCGTCTGGGAGTTTATCTCGCGCATTGCCTGGTCGAGGTTGTAGCCGTGCTGCATGCCGGAGGTGTGCTCGAGGTCAAGCTGCCCGATGTCAGCGGATCTCCGGTCGATCTCGATCGTCTGCTCCCCGATCTGCGCGGAGACCTCGGCCTGCTCCGTATCGAGCTGGGCCATGCGGCTGGCGAGAGCGATGGAAAGTTTGGTGCGCAGCTCGCCGCGCAGGGCAGCGTAGCGTTCGGCCTTGGCTGCTTGACGCTTCAGAGTCGACATCTGTTTGGTGACCTCTTCAAAGATGTCGTTGAGGCGCGAGAGGTTCTGCCGGGCGGACTCCAGGCGGAGCTCGGCGAGACGCTTTTTGGTCTTGAAGCGGGTGATGCCGGCGGCCTCTTCGATGATGCCGCGGCGATCGAGCGGTTTGGAGCTGAGGAGCTGGCCGATGCGCTCCTGGCCGATGATGGCGTAGGACTCGCCGCCGAGGCCGGTGCCCATGAAGATGTCCTGGATGTCGCGGAGCCGGCACAGTCTTCCGTTGAGCAGGTATTCGGAGTCGCCGGTGCGGAAGAGGCGGCGCGTGATGGTGATCTCTCCGGCGCGGACGGGCACACGGCTGAAGCGGCGCCGGCGGATCTTGAGAACGACATCGTCGGGATCGGCTGCTGTGGCGTCTCTAGTCTCTTCGGTGCTTTCGGGGAGAGCATCGGCGGGGTCGGTGGGAGAGGGATGGTCGGAGATAGGGTCGGGGATGGCGCCGGGCTGGGCTTCGGCGACTGCCTCTTCCGTCTCTGCGGCGGCTAGATCGCGGAGCCTGGTCTCGTCCCAGTCGGGGGAGGTCTCTTCGGACTGGCGATGCCTGGTGACCAGTTCGGGGCCGTCGTGGGCGAGGCTGGAAACGTCCGTGAGGCTGGAGGCGTCGTAGAGATCGGCGTCGATGAGCGTGAGCGAGACCTCAGCCATGCCGGTTGCCTTGCGATCGCGGGTACCGGCGAAGATGACGTCTTCCATCCTGGTGCCGCGGAGGGTTTTGGCGGACTGCTCGCCGAGCACCCATGTGATCGCGTCGGAGATATTGGATTTGCCGCAGCCGTTGGGGCCAACGATGGCAGCGATTCCGGCGCCGTTGAGGTGCACCTCGGTGCGGTCACAGAAGGACTTGAAGCCAAGGATCTGGACCTTCTTGAGTTTGAGCATGGGCGCGGGGACCTCGGGCGCAAGCGGAGGTGAAAGGAACATGGTAGATCCGATTGCTTCCTCTACTGTAGGCTGCAGGACTGGCTGAATCAACAACATAAGCGCCAGATGTTGTGGATAAGGCGGCGCGAATACAACATCTGGGAGTGGACCTGCAGACGGGTGGTTGTTCGCTTTTAACCGACGTCTCGCCGGGCGGCGAGATCGGGCCTGAGTCAGGCACCAGCGCGAACGGCGCACGGTACGATTGAGAACCTTGCCTGCTTTGCGATGGGTACTGGACCGTTGGGGACACGGCTGATTGCCGGCCCGGTTGCGCGTGAGCAACATGCTTCCTATAATGCGCATCAAGCCTGAATACGACGGGTGATCGCAGGCTAGATGGTGTCCGAGTGTCGGCCACAGCAGAGCTTGAGAGATGCTCTATGATGTGTCAGAACCGCAGTGTGGGATGTGGCGGCAGGTTGTTTGTGAAGATTTCAACGAGGGATACCGAATGAAAAAGGCAGTCGTTGCATCACTTCTGGCCGTCGCTAGTGTTGCTCCTGGTGTACGGTACGCATACTCTCAGTCGCAAGTGAATCTCGGCTCCGGGGCACAGCAGCAGCCGGCTACTGCTGGCGGCGTGCAGATGTCGCAGGCGGAGTACAACGCCTACAACAACGCGATCACGCAGACGTCGCCGCAGGCGAAGGCTCCCGCTCTGGAGTCGTACCTGACGACGTATCCGCAGTCCGCAGTCAAGGCGGAGGTTCTGCAGCAGCTGATGGTTGCGTATAGCTCGTTTGATCCGGCAAAGACGCTGGATGCGGCGGACCGGCTGTTGCAGGTCGACCCCAACAATCTGCGCGCGCTGACTCTCGAGGTGTACTTTCGCAAGGCGTCGGCGGACCAGTTGACGGACGTAACCGCGAAGCAAGCGGCTCTGGACAAGGCTGCCGATTCCGCTCAGAAGGGCCTGGCGGCGACGAAGCCGAAGGACATGAGCGACGATGACTTCAAGAAGCTGCAGGCGAGCGCGAATCCAATCTTCTATAGCGCTATTGGGACGGCGGCGCTGAACAAGAAAGATACGGCGACGGCGATCACGAACTTCAAGCAGGAGCTCGCGGCGGTTCCGGTCGATCAGACGACCAAGCCTGGACCGGTGCTGCAGGACACGTACTTCCTGGGCCTGGCGTACCTGCAATCAACGCCTCCGGACTATATCAACTGCACGTTTTACGTCTCGCGTTTTGTGGCGTTTGCACCGGAGCCGTACAAGTCGCAGATGACCCCGACGGCGTCCTATTGCTACAAGAAGTATCACGGCAATTCGGAGGGGTACGACAAGGTAACGACGGCGGCGCAGGCGAACCTGAATCCGCCGAGCGACTTCACGATTACGCCGGCTCCGAAGGCGTCCGACATCGCTCACCAGACGGTTACCTCGACATCGGACCTGGGAACGCTGGCGCTCAGCGACAAGGAGTTCATCCTTCAGAATGGCACCTCCGAGGATGCTGAGAAGGTCTTCGCCACGGTGAAGGGAAAGACGGTTGAGATCCCGGACGCGACGGTTATCAGCGCGACGGATAGTGTTCTGACGGTTGCGGTCTCGGATGATGCAGTGCAGTCGAAGACGGCGGACTTTACCTTCAACATGAAGGAGCCTTTGAGGACTGCTCCTGCGGTCGGGTCGAAGGTGGCGCTGACGGGAACGTATGCGTCTTATAGCCAGGGAGGCGCAGCGGCTAATACGGCGACGTCGGGAACGGCCTCTGGGTCGGCTGGGGCCGCCGGATCGACTGACACGTCTGCAACTGCCGGAGCCAGCTCGGCTGGATCAAGTACCTCTGCTACGACCGGCACGAGCACGACGACGGGCACAAGCACGACTGGTGCGAGTACTACGGGCGCAAGCACTACGGGCACGGGAGCTGCGGGAGCGAGCACCACTAGCGCGGGAGCTGCGGCGGGTCCTGGACCGGTGATGATTGTGATGAATGACGGCGCCCTGGTCGCCAAAGCTGGCAAAGCTGCTGGAAAGAGGGCTGCTGCACCGGCTCGCCGCCCCGCTCCGGCACGCAAACGGCGCTAACACTTCACGCGTCGACGAAAGGGACGGCCTTTATAGGCCGTCCTTTTTATTTGGCGGTGGGTTTGCAGCAGGGCAAGTGGTGAGCCAGACGGCTGGGGACAGCTCTGACACCTTCGCGGGATGGCCCGAAGCGCGGGCCGGGCGAAGTATCAGAGCATGAAACGCTTGTTCGTTGCTTCCCTTCGTACTACACCTGCCCTGGCGAGCTACAGCTTGACATGTCTACTTTTTGGATCGGCTGCACTCGGTCAGAGCTCGTCCGGGATCTCTGGCCGCCTGGTTCACACGACGGGACGACCGGTCGGGAACGCAGGGGTTCGGCTGATATCGGATACAACGGTGCAGCCGGGTTTCTCTGAGATTGGGCGACGCCCTGGTGTTCGAGTTCAACACGGGTTCGGAGTTTCGAGGGCAGGTGGCGGGGGTGGCCGGAGGTATGTCGATGGCCGGCAGGCGGAGAGCTTCCGTGCCAACGAGGTAGCCGCGGCGCCGCCTACCTTTTGGGGACGCATGGAAAGCTACCTGCCTGAGTGGCTGGGCTGGTAGAGCGGTTTAGGGTGACATCCCCGCGCCGGATCGGCGGTGTGAGCTTCGCACACGTTGGGCGAGCAGCCGTGGCATGAGTGTTACTCCCCGAAGCAGAGGCGGCGGATGGAGCTGGCGCGTCCGGTTTCACCGTCGCAGGCGATAAGGGTGGCGCACATCTTGGGATTGCCCTTGGCCGCTTCAAACTTCGCGGGCATACCGGTGAGGAAGCGGGCGAGGACGAGGTCGCGTTCGACGCCGATGACGGAGTCGTAGGGGCCGGACATGCCGACGTCGGTTTGGAAGGCTGTGCCATCGAGGAGGATGCGCTCGTCGGCGGTGGGGATGTGGGTGTGGGTGCCGAGGACGGCGGTGACGCGGCCGTCAAGGTACCAGCCGAGGGCGACCTTTTCGGAGGAGGCTTCGGCGTGGATGTCGAGCAGGATGACCTTGGCTTTGGACTCCCGATTGATCTGTGCGAGGAGATCGTCGGCTTTGCGGAAGGGATCGTCGCAGGAGGACATGAAGACGCGTCCCTGGAGGTTGAGGATGGCGTAGGTCTGTCCGGTGGGGAGTTCGCCCTGGTAGATGCCGAAGCCTGGCGTTGCGGCGGCGTAGTTGGCGGGACGGAGGATGCGGCGGCCGCGGTCGTGGGAGCTTGCGGGAACGGTCATGTAGTCGAAGATCTCCCGCTTATCCCAGATGTGATTTCCGGTGGTGATGACGTGGGCTCCGAGGTCGAAGATCTCTTCGGCGAGGGCCGGCGTGATGCCGAACCCACCGGCGGCATTTTCACCGTTGATGACGAGGAGGTCGACCTGGTTCGAATCGAGGACGTGGGGGAGGTGTTCGCGGACGATGTGGCGGCCGGCGGAGCCGAAGACGTCTCCGACGAAGAGGATGTTCATCCAAGCCAGTTTATATGGAGGTGTTGGGGCGTTCCGAGGGGGAGCGCGGCTGTGATAGTTTGCTTGACATGGCACAGAGTGGGCGTTTTCAGCTGAGCGTGCGGGTGTTGGCAGTGCTGGCGGCGGCGCCGGATTCGATGCGGACGTCGACTGCGATTGCGGAGGAACTCGGGGAGAGCGCGGTGATGGTGCGGCGGACGTTTCTGCTGCTGCAGAAGGCTGGCCTGATCGCGCAGCGGAAGGGTCCGAATGGCGGAGCGAAGCTGGTGGTTCCGGCGAAAGAGATCGGTCTGGGCGACGTGTATGGGGCGGCGGAGGGGGCCTGGATGTCGCTTGACGAGGAGCACTCTGGCGGCCTTGGGGGGCTAATGAAGAGGGTGCGCAAGGACGCGACGGCGGCGATGAACGTGACGACGCTGGCGCAGGTGGTGAAGCGGATGCGCAAGGGGTAGGCGGGCGTCAGGTTGCGGCCGGCGCGCCTTCGGGGTTGGACGGGGTGACCGGGGGCTTGGTTTGGGGGCGCATGAGTGGGAAGAGGATGACGTCGCGGATGGAGCGGGAGCCGGTGAGGAGCATGGTGAGGCGGTCTATTCCTATCCCCTCCCCTGCGGTTGGCGGTAGGCCGTAGCCGAGGGCGCGGACGTAGTCCTCGTCCATGGCGTGGGCCTCGGCGTCGCCGCGGTCGCGTTCCGATAGCTGCTGTTCAAAGCGTTTGCGCTGCTCTTCGGGGTCGTTGAGTTCGGAGAAGGCGTTGCCGACCTCGAAGCCGCCGATGTAGAACTCGAAGCGTTCGACCCAGTCGGGCTCGTCGGGCTTTTGCTTGGAGAGGGGGGAGACGGCTAGGGGGAAGTCGTAGATGATGGTGGGGTCGATGAGATCTCCTTCCGCTACGGCCTCGAATAAAGCAGCAATCGTCTTCCCGAGAGATTGGGGCGAATGAAGATCCGATGACCCTGACCAGGATTCTCCGACCAACGATGCAATCAGCTTTAAGGCAGGTCCCCAATCTCCTCTCAAATAGCTCAACTGGGCAACGAACATCAACTGCAGGTTGAACAGGCGATTGCGCCGCTGAACGCTAAGTCCTTCCATCTCGTAGCTGCGATGTCGGAGTTGAGGATATTGACTGAGTAGGTGAATAAGTGATCTTTCAATGAGCTCTTCGAGTGCACTTGAAGATTGGAAACTTCGCAACGTGGGAGGGGAGCCGAACTCGTTCGGCCAAAACTTGATGATGGCTTCGCGCATGGAGAGTCTGGTCCATTTGCTTAGGTCGATTTCGTGGCCGTTGAAGTGGGTTATGGGGGTGCCGTTGACTTCTGTAGCGACTTTGGTTACAAGTTCTTCGGTGAGGGTCATCAGGTCGTAGTAGTTCGCGTAGGCCTGGTAGAACTCGAGCATGGTGAACTCGGGGTTGTGCTGGGTGGAGACGCCCTCGTTGCGGAAGTTGCGATTGATCTCGTAGACGCGGTCTAGACCTCCGACGACCAGGCGCTTGAGGTAGAGCTCGGGGGCGATGCGGAGGGAGAGCGGGATGTCGAGGGCGTTGTGGTGGGTCTTGAAGGGGCGGGCGGCGGCTCCACCGGCGACCGTGTGCATCATGGGGGTTTCGACTTCAAGGTAGCCGCGTTCGTCGAAGAATTTGCGGATGGAACGGAGGATCTGGGCGCGCTTGACGAAGACCTCGCGGACGTTGCGGGGGGCGTCCATGTGTTCGTTGTTGGGGAGTGCGGTCTCGGTGACGGCGCTGGAGCCGGGCTGCGTTGAGATCTGGGGGGCTGCGGGCGAGGTGCGGGGATCCGTCGCTTCGCTCGAGGATGACAGGTCCTGGGGGTGGGGCGTTGTGGGCGAGCCTGCGGTGCCGTCCGAAGAGGTGGGCAGCTCATTTTTCGAGAGGTTGCCGGAGTTCATGATGAGGTCGACGTAGCGCTGGCGGTAGCGGAGTTCGACGTCCTCGAGGCCGTGGTATTTGTCGGGGAGGGCGAGCATGGCTTTGGCGAGGAAGCTGATGGCGGGTTCGCCTCCCGGGCCGGGGCCGACGTGGATGGTGAGCTCGCCGGTGCGGGTGCGGAAGAGGTATCCGTGGACGCCGATGTGGTCGCCGAGGTCGAGGAGTTTGTAGAGGGCGAAGGCGGTGTCGCCGACGGCGTCCTTGCGGACGTAGATCTGGAGGCGCTGGCCTCCCCCCTGGAGCTGGGCGAAGCCGGCTTTGCCCTGGGTGCGAATGGCCATGATGCGGCCGGGGAGGGAGACCTGGATGGGCTTGCCTTCGGCGAGTGCCAGATCGAACTCCTCGGCGGGGGCGTGGTTGTAGATGGAGCGGAGGCCGGGGATGGTGTCGGCCTCGCCGGCGAGGGGGAAGCGATTGGGGTAGACGGGTTGGCCGAGCGCGGCGATGTCGCGCAGGGTTTGCTGGCGGGCGGCGTAGAGATCTTTCTCGAAGTCTGACTCGAAGTTGCGCATCGGATGATCTATTTTACGGGTGCCCTTGGATACGAGGCTTACGGGGCAGGGATGGGTGGCTGGGCGCGTGGTGTAATGGACGGGTTATGGCGGATGACCTGGACGGGGCGGACGGATCAGAGAAGGGCGGCAGAGGGAAGAAGGGCGGGGCGCTGGGCGATCTGGTGACGGCGGAGTCGATGATTCAGCTGGCGATTGCGCTGCCGGCCGGGTGCCTGATCGGGTGGCTGGCGGGGGCGTGGCTGGATCGGCACTTTCACCAGGGGTGGATGGGGATCACGGGGATTCTTCTGGGGGCGACCGGGGGGTTTATTCAGATCTTCAGGACGGCTTCGGGGTACCTGAAGCGGGGCGACTGATGCGGGGGATGGAGGGGTACACGGACGAGGACTTCCGGCGGACGATCCTATCCGCGCTGCGGCTGCTGGTGCTGGTGACGGTGGCTGCGACGCCGCTGGTGTGGTGGAAGGCGGGGGGTGCGAGTGCGGGGCTGCTGGTGGTGGGCGCGGCGATCTCGGGATCGGGGTTGTACGAGTGGCTGCGGCTGATGACAGCGGTGATGGCGCGGATGGATGGGGGCGAGACGGCGCGGCCGATGGGGATGATTCTGACGGGGTTCTTTCTGCGGCTCGGGGGAACGCTGGTGGTGCTCTATGTTAGCCTCAAGTATCTGAACGGATCGGTTTGGGCGATGGCTGCGGGCCTGGCTTTAGGCGTGTTTACGCTGTCGGTCGAGGGTCTGCGGTTGATGAAGGCCTGGACGGTTTAGGCTCCCCGAACGCCCATTGGTACGAGGGCAGGACGGACTCGACGGATTCTTCGGATGACATCTTTTATGCCGACACAACTACTTTTGACGCGCCTTCTGAATGCCTACTTCGCCGCGCCCACGACGGCGCTGCTCCATGCGCTGCATATCCAGCCGGCTTATCCGCGGGCTCCGATCTCGAATGCGTTTGCGATGGAGTTGCTGGTGTTCGTGCTGCTGCTGGCGTACTTCGTGGCGGTGCGGATGTCGCTGAGCGTGGAGACGCCGGGAGCGGTGCAGCACCTGGCGGAGATGACGCATGAGTTTGCGTCGGAGCAGGGCGAGCAGATTATCGGGCACGGGTTTGAGCGGTTTACGGGATACCTGACGGTAATGGGGTTGTTCATCCTGGTGATGAATTTGATCGGCCTGGTCCCGGGGCTGGAGTCGCCTACAGCGAATGTGGTTGTGCCGCTCGGGTTTGCGCTGGTCACGTTTGCGTACTACCACTACCACGGCCTACGGGTGAACGGGGCGGCGTACATCAAGCAGTTCCTGGGGCCGGTGTGGTGGCTGTACCCGCTGCTGTTTCCGATCGAGTTGATCTCGCATCTGGCGCGGGTGTTGTCGCTGACGGTCCGGCTTTACGCGAACATGTTTGCGGGCGACCTGGTGACGCTGGCGTTCTTTTCGCTGGTGCCGGTGGGGATCCCGCTGATCTTCATGGGGCTGCATCTTGGGGTGGCGATTGTGCAGGCGTATGTGTTTTTTCTGCTGGGCGCGATTTATCTTTCGCTGGCTGTGGCGCATGACCATTGAGGTCGTGCCGCCGATCGAAGGCGGATCAGACCTTTCGGCTTCGACTTCACTCCGGCCTTCGGCAGAGAGGTGTTGGGGAAGCGGCGTTGTGGAGGCCGGGCTGAAGCCCGGCTCTACCTAGAGGCGAGTGCTTGTCGGGCGCGAGACTTTAGAAGCAAGAGCCTGAGCAGGGCGAAGAGTTTGGTTTTGCCGTGGGGTCGACCTCCCGCCCCGGGGTATGCAGCAACGACGATCAGCGTGAGGGGGCCAGCTCGGTGAGCCTCAACCACCCACTGGCGGCGTCAATCCGGGAGAGTTGGAGTTGAGTGAAATGATGAAGAAGCTGCAGTACATGTTTATGACGTTGGCGGCGATGCTGGTGGCGACACCGGCGTTTGCGCAGGCCACGACGACGGGGACGGCGAACTCTGCCAGCCAATGGGCGGTTCCGCTGGCGGCCGGTCTGGGGATGGCGCTGGCCGCGGGTCTGTGCGGTTTGGGCCAGGGGAAGGCTACGGCCTCGGCTACGGAAGCTCTGGCGCGGAATCCTGGGGCGCGTCCGGGGATCTTTATCTTCCTGATCCTGGGGCTGGCGTTTATCGAGTCGCTGGCGCTGTTTACGTTTGTGATCATCTTCCTGAAGGTCCGACCGCTCTAGCCTGGTGTGACGGGCCCTGAGACTGGGAATGCTGATGAGGCCTCCGCTGATGCGGAGGCCTCTGCTGTTTCGGGGATGAATGGGCGGGGCAACAGCTTTGTTTGATCAGCTCCGGTTTGCCGGACGGGGGGCCTATGCGGGGAGTGCGTCGCCGATCGCCTCTGTCCTGTAGCTCTCCAAGGCCTGACCCAGCTGCGAGTCGACCTCGTCCGCGATGGTCATAATGTTGTTGAGAACGACGCTGAAGTCGATACTCATGAGATTTCGCTGAAGGGTTTGGAAGATGCTGACCTGCAGCATTCTGGATTCCTCGACCAACATCGAGGCCGAGTAGCCCTGCTGACGCCGTACGACGCCATGCTCCCGGGCAGCGACCGACAGCAATTCCTTGCTTCCTAGAGCCTTATGGGATCGAAGTCGATGGACCAGGTCGGCAAGAATCCTGGGCAGATGACTGATCCTCTGGTCGCGGGTAAGGGGAATCGACATGAGCTGATCTTCTTCCTGAATGCGCTCATACCATTTCTCGATGGTGGTCTCCACTGAGCGTTCGAGGATCGTAGCCACTGTCTCGACGGTGCGAGGCTGAGCAGGTGTGGCTTCCAGCCTCTGCCTGATGACCTGGAGCAGCGCTGTGACATCCATGGGCTTCACGAGGATCTCATCAGCCTGCATGAGGATTGCATGGGCAGCCGCGTTCATCTCTGGAAAGGCGCTGAGCAGTATGGTTACGGATTTGGGATTCGCATGCCGCATCGCGCTGACCACGGTGAGGCCGTCGCCGGCTCCGGGCATGTGCAAATCCGTGAGGAGTACGTCGAAGGTCTCGGAGCTGATGAACTTCAGCGCTTCTGGTACGTTCGACGCGGTGGTCGTGTGGAAGCCATCCTGCTCGAGAATCTTTGCGAGGGTAGATGACAGAATGGGATCATCGTCAACCAGGAGAACTCTGGTGGTTGTCATGACAGCACCTTCAGATCGGCGTTCGAAGTAGCTGCGACCGACAAGCCAGTCTAGCCCATTGTGTCGGGTAGCTGACATCAATCGTGAGTGGCCGGGGCTACGAAAGACGCTCGTCCGATGCGCTATTCAGCGCACTTCCAGGTGGGTGTCTCCCTGGCAGAGTTCTGGGCGGGCGGCGCACTCGGAGCGGACGCTTTCGGTGCGAGTGGTGAAGCTGGCGTACTGGGCGAGCCAGAGGGCCTGTCCGGGGAGGATGCCGAGGATGAGGGTGGCGGCGGCGGCAAGGGCGAGGCCGACGCCCGCGGGGATGCTGGTGGCGCGGGATGGTGGGAGTTGAAGGTTGCGGGCTGACGTGGCAGGGACTGGAGTGGCGGTATCGGACTCTGACGTCTGTAGGGCTGCGGACGGGGCGCTGACGGATGGGCGGGTGTAGATGGCAGAGAGGAGGCGGAGGTAGTAGAAGCAGGCGACGCCGGAGTTGAGCAGGCCGATGACTGCGATCCAGACCTTGCCGGCGTGGAGGGCGGCGGAGAAGACGTAGAACTTGCCGAAGAAGCCTCCGGTGAAGGGGATGCCGATAAGCGAGAGGAGGAAGAAGGCGAGGAGCGCGGCGAGGAGGGGGCGTTTGAGGGCGAGGCCGGTGAAGTCGTCGAGGGAGCGGGTGTGTTCCTCGTATCCGGAGATCTGGGCGATGACAGCAAAGGCGCCGACGTTCATGGCGGCGTAGGCGGCGGTGTAGAAGCAGGCGGCGGCGATGCCATCCTCGGGGAGGGCGGTAAAGGCGACGAGGAGGTATCCGGCGTGGGCGATGGAGGAGTAGGCGAGCATGCGCTTGACGTCGCGCTGGAGCAGGGCGCCGAGGTTGCCGATGGACATGGAGAGGACGGCGAGGATCCAGATAAGGGCGGACCAGCGGTGCTGCATGGAGGGGAAGCCGGAGAAGAGGATGCGGAGGAGGACGGCGAAGGCGGCGGCTTTGGGGGCGGTCGACATCAATCCAACCACCGGGGCTGGGGCACCTTGATAGACGTCGGGTGTCCAGACGTGGAAGGGTGCGGCGGAGACCTTGAAGCCGAGGCCGATCAGGATCATGGCGACGGACATGAGCGCCAGGCGTGGGGTGGCGGTGGTGGAGAGGGCGGCGGCGATGGCGCCGATGGTGGTAGATCCGGTAGCGCCGTAGCTGAGGGCGATGCCATAGAGGAAGAAGGCGGTGGCGAAGGATCCAAGGAGGAAGTATTTGAGCGAGGACTCGGAGGCGGTGGCCTGGCCCTTGCGGAAGCCGCAGAGGATGTAGGTGGCGATGGAGGAGATCTCGAGGCCGACGAAGACGACGAGGAGCTCGACGGCGGAGGTCATGAGCATCATGCCGACGGAGGCGAAGAGGAGCAGGGCGAAGTACTCGCCGGCGTGGGAGGCGTGGGACTCCCCTGGACGCCTGGTACCGCTTTGCGCGATGGTCTGGGGAGTGAAGGTTTGGGGGGTGGTGCGGAAGTAGTCGAGCGAGGTGAGGAGGGTGACGAGGACGACGGCGGCGATGAGGAGGTGGAAGAAGACGGAGAAGGCGTCGACCTGGAGGGTTCCGGAGAAGGCTTTGGTGGTTCCGAAGCCGAGCTGGTACCAGCTGGCGGCGCCGGCGAGGAGGGTGGAGACGATGGCGAGCCAGCCGAGGGGCTTGCGCGAGGCGGAGGGGCGGAGAACGGGCTCGGCGAGCATAATGAGGACGCCGGCGAGGGTGAGGATGATCTCGGGAAGCAGGGCGAGGGTGTTGGGGGACATTACAACAAATCTCCTGATGATGTGCAGCGGATAGTTCGGTGCAGCGCCGTTTTTCTTGAGAAAAAAACGGCCATGGATGCTGAGACTCCCTTTACACCTTCAGGAGATTTGCTTTAGTAGCGGGCTCCCTGGTTGACTGGCGGGGCTTTTTTGCCGAGCGCGGCTGCGGCCAGGGCGGGGTCTACGAACGGGGTAGATGGCGCTGGCGGGGGGCCGGCTTGCGCCGAGGGCCGCTGCTGCTGCTCTGCGGATCGGTCTGAAGCTTCGAAGCCTTTGACGGGGGTCTGGGGCTGGGGGAGGGCGCGGGCGAGACCGGTTCCGGTGATGTCGATGGAGCGCATCCAGAGGGGGGAGGCGACGCCCATGATAAGGAAGAGGAGGGCGAGGGGCCAGAGGGCGAGGTGCTCGCGGGGGTTGAGGTCGGGGGCGTGGGGGAGGCTGGCGGGGACGTGGCCGGGCTCGCCGTAGAAGACGCGCTGGATGAGGGAGAGCATGTAGGCGGCCGAGAGGATGACCCCGGTGGTTCCGACTACGGTCCAGAGGACGTGGTGGGCGAAGATGGCCTGCATGCCGCCCGAGAGGATGAGGAACTCGCCGACGAAGCCATTGAGCATGGGCAGGCCGACCATGGCCAGGGTGGTGATGACGAAGAGGGTGGCGAGCCACGGGAGGCGGCTGGCGAGGCCGCCGAGGTCGCGCATGTCGTAGGTGCCGAAGCGCTCGTAGACGAAGCCGAGGAGGAGGAAGAGGGCGGCGCCGGCGAGCGACTCGTTGAGGATCTGGTAGATGCCGCCGTCGATGCCGGAGATGGTGAAGGTGAAGATGCCGAAGACGATGAAGCCGAGGGCGGAGAGGGTGGCATAGGAGGCAAGCCGTTTGAGGTCCTTCTGAACGAGGGCGATCAGCGCTCCGAAGACGATGCCGATGGCGCCGAGCGCGATCATGAGCGGGGCGATGCGGCGGGATTCATCGGGAAAGATGCCGAAGGAGAAGCGGAGGATGGAGTAGAGGCCGAGCTTTCCGGCGAGGACCATGACGGCGGCGGTGGGGGCTTCGGCGATGGCGTCCGACAGCCAGCCGTGGAGGGGGAAGACGGGGACTTTGACGGCGAAGGCGAAGAGGAAGGCGAGCGAGGCTAGCCAGAGGGCGGTGGAGTTCGACGAGATGCCGTGGGCGGAGGCGATCTGCTGCAGCTGCGGGAGGTCGAAGGTGCCGGTCTGGGTGTAGATCCAGAGGATGGCGACCAGCAGGATGGCCGAGGGAATGAAGGCGTAGAGGAAGAACTTGATGGCGGCGCGGCGGCGGTTTTCGGTGCGGCCGAAGGTGGCGATGAGGATCGTCATCGGGACCAGCGTGAGCTCCCAGAAGGCGTAGTAGAGGAAGAGGTCGAGCGAGAGGAAGACGCCGAGCATGGCGACCTGCTGGAGCAGGAAGAGGATGTAGAAGGTCTTGCGGCGATTGCTGATGGCGTGCCAGGACGCGAGGACCCCGAGGGGAGCGAGGAGGCCGGTGAGGACGACGAGCCACATGGATAGGCTGTCGACGCCGACGTGGAAGCGGATGGCGGGGGTGGTGATCCAGGATGCGTTTTGTTCGAACTGGAAGGCGTGTGTAGAGGCGGTGGCGGCGGCGTAGCTGAAGTGGGCGGGGAGGTGGAGGGTGCAGAGGAGGGTGAGGACGGTGGTGGCGAGGGCGACACTCTGCTGGAGCTTGCCGCGGTCGGGGAGGAGCGCGAGGGCGAGGGCGCCGGCGAGCGGGACGGCGAGGATGAGGGTAAGGATGGAGTGGTCTAGGTTCATTGTGGTGTCTTAGGGAACAGGCAACAGGGAACAGGGAACAGCAGACGGGAACTCATGGTTAGTGGAGCAGGAGGGTTCGGCCGAAGATCATCACAGCGAGGACGGCGGCGGCTCCGAGGGCGAGCCAGCCGGCGTAGGAACGGATGTTTCCGGACTGTATGCGGCGGGTGAGGCTGCCGAGTCCGCGGGTGGCGGCGGCTCCGGTGGCGGGGATGCCGTCGGCGATGCCGCGGTCGACGAAGGCGTAGAGGAGGAGGCGAGTAGCGGCGAGGATGGGGGTGACGAGGTAGTTGTGATAGAGCTCGTCGACGTAGAACTTATGGGCGACGAAGGCGTAGAGGGAGGGGGCTCGCTGGGCAAGGGCGGCGGCGGCGCCGGGTTTGCGGTAGTAGAAGAGGTAGGCGAGGGCGAGGCCGGCGAGGGAGACGAGGACGGAGACGGCGGCGAGGCCAAGTTCGAGGGTGTGGGAGACCTGGTCGGCATTGAGGGGAGCTGCGGTCTCGGTGGTTGAGGTAAATACGGGGTCGAGGAAGTGCTGGAAGTGATTGGAGCCGCCGAGGGCTGCGGGGACGCCTACCAAACCGCCGGTGATGGAGAGGACGGCGAGGATTGCGAGGGGGGCGAGCATGATCCAGGGGGACTCGTGGACGCCGTGGGCGTGGGTGGCCTGGCCGCTGTCGTGCTCGGCTTGCGTGGTGAGGGTTGATTCGGAGCGATCTTGGACGGAGGCGCCGTGATCTTGAGAGGAGGCGGTGTGATCGGCGTGGGCGAGGGTGTGCTCGTCGAAGCGTTCGGGTCCGAAGAAGGTCTTGAACCAGAGGCGGAACATGTAGAAGGAGGTGAGGCCAGCGGTGAGGAGGCCGATGAGCCAGAGGAGCTTGGCCAGGGGATTGGGGGAGGCGAAGGTCTGGTAGAGGATCTCGTCCTTGGAGAAGAAGCCTGCGAAGGGGGGGATGCCGGCGATGGCGAAGACGCCTGCGGTCATGGTCCAGAAGGTGATGGGGATGCGCCGGCGGAGGCCGCCCATGAGACGCATGTCCTGCTCGCCGGAGAGCGCGTGGATGACGGAGCCGGCGGCCAGGAAGAGGAGGGCTTTGAAGAAGGCGTGGGTGAGGAGGTGGAAGATGGCGGCGGAGTAGGCGGCGACTCCACAGGCGAGGAACATGTAGCCGAGCTGGGAGACCGTCGAGTAGGCCAGGACGCGCTTGATGTCGTGCTGCACGAGACCGATGACAGCGGCGAAGATGGCGGTGGCGGCGCCGATGATGGCGACGACGGCGAGGGCGTAGGGGGAGCGGTCGAAGAGGACGTGGGCGCGCGCGACCATGTAGATGCCGGCGGTGACCATGGTGGCGGCGTGGATGAGCGCGGAGACGGGTGTGGGTCCTTCCATGGCGTCGGGGAGCCAGACGTAGAGGGGGATCTGGGCGGACTTGCCGGCGGCTCCGAGGACGAGCAGGAGGGAGATGGCGGTGAGGAAGCCGCCGTGCTGCTCCGGGTGCTGGGCGATCGAGGAGAAGACGGCGGTGAAGTTGAGGGAACCGAAGTGCGAGATGAGAAGGAACATGGCGAGGAGGAAGCCGAAGTCGCCGATGCGGTTGACGACGAAGGCCTTGCGGCCGGCGTTGGCAGCGGAGTCTCGCTGGAAGTAGAAGCCGATGAGGAGGTAGGAGGCGAGGCCGACGCCCTCCCAGCCGACGAAGAGGAGGAGGAAGTTTGAGGAGAGGACGAGCACGAGCATGAAGAACATGAAGAGGTTGAGGTAGGCGAAGAAGCGCCAGTAGCCCTCCTCATGGGCCATGTATCCCGCGGAGTAGAAGTGGATGAGGAAGCCGACGCCGGTGACGACGGCGAGCATGATGAGGGTGAGGTGGTCGACGGCGAAGGCGAAGTTGACCTCGAAGCCGGAGATCTTGATCCAGGGGCGGGAGACGGCTTCGACGGCGGCGACGTTGCCCGAGAGCATGGTTGCCCAGAGCCAGGCGACGAGCAGGGCGGGAATGGCGGTGAAGAGCAGAGCGATGCCGGTGACGGCGGGGCGCGGGAGCTTGCGGCCTAGGGTTCCGTTGAGGAGGAAGCCGGCGAAGGGAAGGAGCGGGATGAGCCAGAGGTAAGAGGCGGGCATCAGTTTTTATCTGTCTCGCTTGCGGTTATTGGGACGACGGAAACAAGGCGATTAAGAAATACAGGGGTCCTTCACTGCGTTCAGGATGACGGTGTAGAGCGGGCGGCGATGGGTGGGGCGGTGATCGATGCTTGGGCGAGCGATGACAATACAGGGGTCCTTTACTTCGTTCAGGATGACGGCGTAAAGCGGGCCGGGGTCATAGCTTCATGAGGTTAATCTGGTCGACGTTGAGAGTTTGGCGGGTGCGGAAGATGGCGATGATGATGGCGAGGCCGACGGCGGCCTCGGCCGCGGCGACGACCATGACGAAGAAGACGAAGATCTGGCCCTGGACCTGGTGCCACATGTGGGCGAAGGCGACAAAGGTGAGGTTGACGGCGTTGAGCATGAGCTCGATGGACATGAAGACGGTGATGATGTTGCGCTTGATGAGGAAGGCGGCGACGCCGGTGGAGAAGAGGATGGCGGCGAGGATGAGATACCAGGCGATGGGGACCATGGGGCTAGGATCTCCTCCGCTTCCTGAGGTCGGCAACGGCTGACCAGGTGGCGATCGCGGCGAAGATACCCGGGAGAATCGGAGCGATCGTGTGCGGGGAAGCGGGCATGGGCGGCTCTGGCTCCTATTGTTCCTTGCGGGCGAGGACTACGGCTCCGAGGATGGCGACGAGGATGAGGATGCTGGTGACCTCGAAGGGGAGGAGGAGGCGGGTGAAGAGGGCGGTTGAGATCTCGGAGATGTTGGAGGTGGCGTTGTTGAGGTAGCCGCCGATGGAGGCAGCGCCGAGGGCTTTGCGCTCCGAGAGGAAGACGAAGGAGAGCAGGCAGAAGATGGCGGCGGCTCCGGGGAAGCCGGCGATGTAGGCGGCGCGGCTGCCGTGGGTGCGCTCCTCTTCGCCGGCGTTGAGCAGCATGATGACGAAGGTGAAGAGGACCATGATGGCGCCGGAGTAGACGATGACCTGGGCGGCGGCGAGGAACTCCGCGCCGAGCGACCAGTAGAGGACGGCGAGCGACATCATGACGACGACGAGCGAGAGGGCGCTGTTGATGGGGTGCCGCTGGAGGAGCAGGTTGAGGGCGGCGGCGACTGCGAGCGTGCCGAAGATGAGGAAGAGGGCGAGTTGCATGGGTGGTCGGGTGGTGTTGGTGCTTTCTGATCTGTGCGGTCCCACTGATTGTAAAGCAGGATATCGGGCGCGCGGCAGGACCAGGCGGGCTGATCGAAGCAACTTTCGCCGCGAAGGCGCGCAGGGGCATACTGTTGTGGAAGAGGAGAGGTCCTATGGCGACTGCATCCGCTCTACCGAAGTTGATCTCGATGGAGGAGTACCTGGCCTCCAGCTACGAGCCTGATCTTGAGTTTGTGGACGGGGTGCTGGAGGAGAAGACTGGTGGGGAGTGGGACCACAGTTTTCTCCAGGCGGTGATTACGGCTTGGTTTGTCAACCGTCGGGCCGAGTAGGGGATTGAGGTGTTAACGGGGTACCGGACGCGGACGCCGATGAGCCGGGTGCGGCTGCCGGATATCTGCCTGGTGCGGCGGGGTGAGCCGGTGGAGCGGGTGCAGGTGACAGCTGCGCTGCTGTGTTTGGAGATACTTTCGCCAGAGGATCGTCCGGGGCGGGTGATGCAGCGGATCGACGAGTTTGTGGCTGTGGGTGCGGAGAATCTGTGGATCTTGGATCCGAAGTAGTTTTCTATTGCATATGCCTGGAAAATCGCACCTGATCTGGGTGACGTGTCACCCTACTTCCGGTGCAGAGCACCGTGCTTTTTCCTTCAGTCGGCACGGCTCTCCAGGCAAGCCCCAGACGCAGCAAGACCGCCTCCGAAAAGACGGCCTGGAAATAGGTTTAGTCCGTCTTGAGGTTGACCCTGACATCTCGCCAAGTACTTTGTTGGTAGTCGATGTGAGCATAAGAGCAGTGATGGCAGCGGATGTCTAGCTGCTTAGGTCCCGCCCAACTCAGGCTGACCTGAGCTCCATCGCCGCTGGCTTGGAACAGGAGATCGCGTCCTAGCTGCCAACGTGATCTGATTTGGACCCTGGAGCTATCGGAGTCCATTGCGGACATCGAACCCGATGTTCGCACGACAGCTACATAGTCTCCCTCCGGACTTCTACTCTCGTTCTGAAGCCCAGAAAAGTATCTGAGCCAGCCGCAGCCCAAAATTAAGAAGAGGCAGAGTCCTGAGACGACCGGCAGCACGGTTTTCAAAGAGGCCCTCATTCGTGACACGCCTGCTGGCTTGCCGTGTACTGAAAGCCCGCGATGACAGAGGGACTTGCGCAAACACTTTTATTTGGGGTACCTAACGAATACACAAGCGCTGGAGTTTGTCATATTGGTAATCGCAGCATTACCTCGCAGGTTCTTGCGATCCTCCGCCTTTTTGGCGCGACAGCCGGACTTTGCCTAATCCAATCGTACCCCCAGCAACAACAACCACCATGCCGATCCAGGCGTTCTTCCAACCCGTGAGTGCCGTTAGCTGTTCATGCCAGAACATGCAATAAGTCGTTCCCAAGATAAAGAGCAGCGAGCAAACTCCAACTACCCTCATTCGACGGGTGCCACCGCCCACCAGGAACATAAACCCGAAGGACAGCAGGGCAAAGATACCAGTGAGCAACAGTGGAATAGGACGCGTTCTCCGGAGCTCATGCTCATTTGGGGCATCCGAACGCGTATCCGTACCCGCCTGTCAGCGCGTCAAAACCGAATTTGGCTAATCCAATAAAAGATGCCGCTTCGGCCGCTGTAGCTGCTGTAGTAGCGACCCCTCCAAATGTAGCTATGCTAGCTTCCCCAGTGAGCGAAACCATCGCGCTGTCAGTTCCTAGGAATGAGCTGACCGCACCGCTGATTGCTGCTCCTCTTACAGCGCCGCTCGCGCTACCTATTCCCGGTATAGTCGAACATCCAGCCAATCGCAAAGCATCATTGACGGGAACTCCGAACGCTGGTCCGCTTAAATAGGTGTTGATTGGGTTGGGAGCTGGCCCATTTCCTGAGGCTGCAAGGCCCAGGTTCAAGAGGCTACTGACGGAATTCTACCGAGAAAGCTTGCGACCTTGCCGACCCCGAAATCAGCCCCGATGCTGTGTGCTTGGCCGTACTTGGCTGCACATGCGAGTCGCTGCGCCACCCCTTTATTTGGGGCGACAACAGAGCTGCTTGGAGTCGCAGAGGTGGATTGGGCCATCGTAGGCATGGCTGGTCAGGCGCGCAGGGCGAGCACGAGGGAAGTGACGACGATGTTGGCCATGGCGATGGGGAGGAGGAACTTCCATCCGAAGCTCATGAGCTGGTCGTAGCGGAAGCGGGGGACGGTGGCGCGGATCCAGATGTAGAGGAAGAGGAAGAAGAGGACCTTGGCGACGAACCAGAGGATGGGGAGGATGGCCTGGAGGAGGGCGGGGCCGAAGGCGGGGAGGAGGTGGCCGAAGGGGCTGGAGGCTCCGCCGAGGAAGAGCAGGGTGGCGACGCAGGCGACGGTGAGCATGTTGGCGTACTCGGCCATGAAGAACATGGCGAACTTCATGGAGGAGTACTCGGTGTGGTAGCCGGCGGTGAGCTCGGACTCGGCCTCGGGGAGGTCAAAGGGGGCGCGGTTGGTTTCGGCGTAGGCGGAGAGGAGGTAGATGAAAAAGGCGACGATCTGGAAGCCGCCGACGATGGTCCAGACGACGGATCCATTGGCGGCGTGCTCACGGGCGATGCCGCCGAAGATGTTCCAGGAGAGGGCTCCGTGGGCGGACTGGGAGGCGACGATATCGCGGAGGCGGAGGGATCCGGCACGGAGGACGACACCGACGAGCGACAGGCCGAGGGCGAGCTCGTAGGAGATCATCTGCGAGGTGGCGCGGAGGCTTCCGAGGAGGGCGTACTTGTTATTCGAGGACCAGCCGGAGAGGGCGATGCCGTAGACGCCGATGGAGGTGATGCCGAGGATGACGAGCAGGCCGATGTTGATGTCGGAGATGTCGAAGAGGTCGACGCCGCGGACCTGGAAGATGGGGCCGAAGGGGACGACGGCGATGGAGATGAGGGCGCAGGAGAGCGCGATGATGGGGGCGGCGATGAAGAGCGGGCGCTCGGCGAGGAGGGGCGTGAGGTCTTCCTTGAGGAAGAGCTTGATGCCGTCGGCGAGGGGCTGGAGGAGGCCGAAGGGTCCGGTGCGGGAGGGGCCCCAGCGGTTCTGCATGCGGCCGAGGAGTTTGCGCTCGAGCAGAACGGTGTAGGCGACGGCGGTGAGGGTGATGACGAGGACGACGGCGATCTTGAGGATCGAGAGGGCGAGGAAGGTGAGGAATGGGGTTTGGGGGGGCACGTCTTTTAGCTGTTAGCTCCTAGCTTTTAGCTTTGGTGAGTTGTTAGTTGCCGTTCTCGTTTTCCGTCCCAATGCTGCCCGGATGTCCCGTTCGACTAAGCGGATAATTTCTTACATAGAACCGCAGTACCGTAAGCCATCACGCATTTTTCCAGCTCGCGACCCATCAGTGCATATCGAAGCCCCACAATCGCATTCGCGCCTCGATCAGTGGCGGCCTGAATCATCTGTTGCTTTGCTTCTGAGAGCATATCCCTCGCATAGCACCCTTGAATAAAACCTACCCCGCCAACCGCCATGGAACTGAAAGACTTTTCGACGAGACCTCCAACTACTCCGAGCACACTCGTTATTTCAAAGCCGATCAAGTATTCGCCTGTCGTGATCATGCTATTTCGTATTTCCGATTGCTGTTGGGTCAATCCAAGCATTTCGGTTTTGCTCCCTGCCCTCTGCCTATAACGTTAGCTGCGAGAAAATGTAAGAGCACTTCGGGAATCGGCCATTCATACTCGCATCTTTTAGTCAGCGGCGGTCTGGTTGAGTTCGGAGGCCTGGCGGCTCTGGAAGGTCTGGATGTCGGTGAGCATGGGGGAGTAGCGGCCGAGGGTTCCGGAGGTGAAGAGGCTGTCGTTGGCGGGGAGGACGAGGTCGCGGCGGGCGGGCTGGATCTGGATGAGATCGGTTGCGGGCGCGGGGGAGAGGTGTTGGTCGTTGCCGCTGAGCAGCTGGAGGCGGAGGAGGTTGCCGTAGCCGGGGACGAGGCGCTGGATCTCGTCGAGGATGGCGGAGGGGTCGAAGGGGCTGAGGCGCGGCTCGAGGTTGTTGGCGGTGAGCCAGATGGCGTGGCGGTCGGCCTCGCCGGACTGTGCGCCGCGGGTCTGTCCCATGTCGGCGCGGAGGCCTTTGCCGAAGGGGACGAGCGAGGGCATGTGCGCGCCCATCTTGTCGGCGATGCGGACGATCATTTCGAAGTCGGTGCGGACGCCGGCGCGGTCTCCGGCCTTCGAGACCTTCTGGAGGTCGCCGTAGGAGTTGGTAACGGAGCCGGATTTTTCGTAGAGGTTGGCGGCGGGAAGGATGACGTCGGCGAGGGCGGCGGTCTCGGTGAGGAACATATCCTGAACCACAAGAAATGTGTTTTTCAGAGAGGCCGGGTCGACGCCGAAGCGGGCGACGGGGTTGGCACCGACGACGTAGAGGGCGGAGAGGTTGCCGGCGGCGGCGGCGTCGAAGATCTGGAGGAGGTCGAGGCCTGGAGCTAACGGGCCGGGCTCCTGAGGCGAGTTATCTTCGACGAGGGCTCCGGGCTGGCTGACAGGGACGGGGCTAATGGGGACGTAGCCGGGGAGCAGATCGGGGAGGAGGCCCATGTCGGCGGCGCCGCGGGAGTTGACGTAGTCCGAGAGCAGGGCGAACCTGCGGCCGGGGAGGGTGGCGCCGAAGTCGAGGAGGCGTTTCAGATCGCCGCCGCGGATCTCGGAGCCGATGAGGACGAGGAGGTTTTCCTCGGCGCGGACGGCGGTGCGGAAATCCTGCGCCGCGTTCCCTTTGTAGCCAGGCTGGGTGAGGGATTCGGCGGCGGAGTCGTCTCCGGCGAGGAAGGCTGCGAGCGCGCCGTAGCTGAAGGGGGCGATATGGAGGAAGGCTTTGGCACGGCGGCGAAGCTTGATCTCTTCGTGGTTCGCGATGTAGAGGCGCGCGCTGTTCAGGCGGACGTCGGTGCGGATATTCCAGGCGGTGAGGGGGTTCTGGTTGGAGGGATCGCCGCCGAGAAGCATGATGGCGGGCGCGGTCCGGGTGTCACGTTGGGAGGCAGCGAGGGATCCGCCGGTCTCCGCAGACCCTGGCTTGGCTGCGGCGAGTGCGGCCGTGAAGGTGGCGTAGTCGGCGGTGCGGTGGTGGTCGATGTTGTTGGTGCGGAGGACGGTGCGGGCGAACTTCTGGAGGAGATAGGCCTCCTCGTTGGTGATGCGGTTGGAGCCGATGACGCCAATCGAGTTGCCGCCGCGGGTGTCGCGGAGATTGCGGAATTGTTTGCCGACCAGGTCGAGGGCTACCTCCCAGCTGACGGGCTTGTGGGTGCCGTCGGGCTGGCGGACGAGCGGTGTGGTGATGCGGTCTTCGTGGTTGGCGAAGTCGAATGCGTAACGACCTTTGTTACAGAGGAAATCGCCGTTTATGCCGGATTTATCGCGGTTGTCGCCGCGCACGATCTCGGAGCCGTCGGTGGTGGAGCGAACGCCGAGGGTGGTCTTGCAGCCGTCTCCGCAGTGGGTGCAGATGGTGGCGACGTGGTTCATCTCCCAGGGTCGGGTTTTGTAGCGGTAGGCGCCGGAGGTGAGGGCGCCGACGGGGCAGGCGTCGATGCACATGCCGCACTGCTCGCAGTCGACATGGGCGAGGGCGTCAGGGGACTCGGATGCGGGGATATTGGGGGCGATGACGGAGGCGGCGCCGCGGTTCTGGATGCCGAGCGCAAACACGTCCATGCCTTCGCCGCACATTCTCACGCACCGGTAACACAAGATGCATCTAGGTCGGTCGAAGTAGACGACGGGGGACCACTTCTGCTCTTCGCGGTGGTTCTTCGGTTCGGCGTAGAAGCTGTCGGCGGCGCCGTACTTGAAGGTCATGTCCTGGAGCTCGCACTCGCCGCCGGCGTCGCAGACGGGGCAGTCGAGGGGGTGGTTGCCGAGCAGGAGCTGGAGGGTGGCTTTGCGCGCCTGGGCGATGTCGGGGGTCTCGGTGAAGATGACCATGCCTTCAGCGACGGGGGTGGTGCAGGCGGTCTGCAGCTTGGGCATCTTCTCGATGCGGACGACGCACATGCGGCAGGCGGCCTGGAGGGAGAGGCCGGGGTAGTAGCAGAAGGCGGGGATCTCGATGCCGGAGCTTTTGCAGGCTTCGATGAGGAGGGTGCCGGCGGGGGCGGTGATCTTGTTGCCGTCTACGGTAAAGGTTACGTCTGGCATTTCGGTTTCCTTAGACTGCCGATGTCGGGGAAGAGCACGTCTCAGCTTAGTGCTGGTGCGCTTTCTGCAGAAGTATCTCTTGATCGGCGCTGCGGTGATGAGTGTTCTGCCATCGCAACACTCCAATGATGATGGTAACGAAGATCAGGAGTATGACGAGGTAGAGGGTGGTGCGTGGGTTCAATGACCGGCTCCGACGAGCTCCTGTTCGGTGATAAGCGGCGTGCCGGTGCGATGGCCTTCGATGTAGTCTTCGAACTCTTTGCGGAATTTTTTGACGAAGGCGAGAGTGGGCATGGCAGCGGCGTCGCCGAGGGGGCAGAAGGTGCGGCCCATCATGTTATCGGCGAGGTACTGGACGTTGTCGATGTCCTTGATTGTGCCGCCGCCGTTGTAGACGCGGGTGAGGGTTTTCTTGATCCAGTCGGTGCCTTCACGGCAGGGGATGCACCAGCCGCAGGACTCGTGCTGGTAGAACTTGATGACGCGGAGGGCGAACTCGACCATGGAGACGGTCTCGTCGAGGACGACGATGCCTCCGGAGCCGAGCATGGTTCCGGCCTTGGCCATCTGGTCGAAGTCGAGGCCGACGTCGATCTCATCGGCGGTGAGGATGGGGCAGGAGGATCCGCCGGGGACTACGGCCTTGAGCTGTTTGCCATCCTTGATGCCGCCGGCGACGTCGTAGATGGCTTTGCGGAGGGAGTAGCCCATGGGGAGCTCGTAGACGCCGGGGCGTTCGACGTGGCCGGAGATGCCGAAGAGGCGGGTTCCGCCGTTGCGCTCGGAGCCGAGGCGGGCGTACGGTTCGCCGCCCATGAGCAGGATGTGCGGGGCGGCGGCGATGGTCTCGGCGTTGTTGATGACGGTGGGTCCGCCGTAGAGGCCGACGACGGCGGGGAAGGGGGGCTTGATGCGGGGGATACCGCGCTTGCCTTCGAGCGATTCCATGAGCGCGGACTCTTCGCCGACCTCGTAGGCTCCGGCGCCGGTCTGGGTGATGATGTCAAAGTCAACGCCCTCGCGGCCGAAGATGTTCCTGCCGAGGAAGCCTTTGGCGTAGGCGTCGGCAACGGCCTTCTCGACGATCTTGAGGAGGTAGCGGTACTCGCCGCGGAGGTAGATGAAGCCCATCTTCGCGCCGATCGCGAGGCCGGCGATCATCGTTCCTTCGATGACAGCGTGGGGGTCGTGGAGGAAGATGACGTGATCTTTGCAGGTGCCGGGCTCGGACTCATCCCCGTTGACGAGGACGTACTTGGGTTTTTCGGAGGTCTTGGGGACGAACGACCACTTCATGCCGGTGGGGAAGCCGGCGCCGCCACGGCCGCGAAGGCCGGAGGCTTTCATGGTGTTGATGATCCAGTTGGACATCTCGGGGCCCTGTTCGAGGGCTTGCTGGACGGCCTTGTAGCCGTCGAGTTGGATGTACTTGTCGATGGCAGCGGCGCCCTGGCCGAAGCGGCGGGAGATGACCTTCACCTCATCCGGGTGGAAGACTAAGCTTGGCATCGCGGTGGCCTCATCTTTGGCCAGTATACAAAAGGGACTGCGGGCACCTCGGGGTTCCGTTGTGCGCGAACAGAGGCACTGCGATGCGATGAACACGGAGCGAGTGGATGACGCGGGCTGCCAATAGATCAGCACATCGCGTGGCGACAGACGACGGTCGTCGAGAGGCGTCGGCTTAGTGGTCGCTGCTGCTCTTATCCGAAGCCTCCCTCATTTTGGCCATTACGGCTTCGAGTTCGGTCTTGTGCTGCGCCACAAAGGTAATGTTTGCGGGGTTGACATGGGCCTGGGCGGCGGCCTTTCCGGGATCTACTCCGTTCTGCCGGGCGGTGGCTTCAGCGAAGGCGGCCTGAAAGAGCGCCAGGCCGAAGACCACGAACTCGCGCGGAGTGAAGCTGTGCTTCAGGAGCACGGCGACGACCTGGGGCTGCGAGGCGATGCGGTGCTCCGATGCGGAGAGGCTGTCGTTGCCGTCCCCTGCGAGCATGTCCTTGACTTCAGGGTGTGCCTTGGCGAGGACCTTGAGGTCGCCGAAGGTTTCAACGAAGGCGTTGACCTTGGCCATGGTGAGCGTGTAGTGCTGCAACTCGGCCAGGTCCTTGTCGCCGGAGTCGTTCTTTTGCGACTGAGCGAAGGCTGAGACCGGGCCAAGGGTGAGAGAGAGGGTAAAGCAGAGAGCGAAACGAAGGAGGGGCGAACGCATCGTGAGACAACCTCGGATGGGGGATGAGAGAGACACAGGGACAGGGACCGGAGTTAAAGCGCGACCAGTAAAACACGGCTGCAGAGGTGCCCACGAGGGAAATGGCCGGCTATTTCAGTACCTGGGACTCGGGTTCGGGATTACTTGGCGTCTGCGCCGCGACCTTCGCGGTAGTCGGCGAGGAGGGCATCGACCTTGGCGGGGGTGAGGTCGTCGTGGAAGTCGTAGTTGACCTGGATGGCGGGGGCCCAGCAGCAGGCTCCGATGCACTCGACCTCTTCGAGCGAGAAGAGGCCGTCCTTGGTGACCTGTTTGTGGCCGATGCCGAGCGAGGCTTTGCAGTGGTCGAGGATCTCGTAGCCGCCGCGGAGCATGCAGGAGATGTTGGTGCAGACCTGGACGTTGAACTTACCGGCGGGCTCGGTGCGCAGCATGGAGTAGTAGGAGAGGACGTTGCGGACGTCGAGCTCGAAGATGCCGATGCGGGCGGCGATTTCGTGGACGACGGGGTCTGAGATGTAGCCGATTTCGTCCTGCGCGTAGAGCAGCATGGGGACGAGGGCGGAGCGCTTGAGCGGGTAGATGGTGACGAGGTGGTCGAAGCGGGCGGCGAGCTCGGGGGAGAAGATGGTGTTGGCGATTGTGATCATGACTAGTTCCTGTTTAGTTTCTGGGTTCCAGCTTCGCCATGCGCTCGTGGAGGGGGACCATATAGCTCATCAGCGCCATGTTGTCTTTGTGATGGTCGCTTCGAATGGCGGTCAACTCAGCTCGGAGCGAGCTTCCCTGGTTCTCGATCTTGCCGTTGAGGACCTCGCCCATGCGGTCGGCTTTATCGCTCAGGCGATTGATGTCGGAGCTATTGGATAGCCATGCGAGGATCACCGTCAGCGTGGGTACACCGATGCTCAGGTAGAGCTGAGTATTGTTCATCCTGATGCTTCTCCTTCGCCTTTTCGTGAGCTACTGCCTGCTCATCATCTCGCGCGCGAGGCGTTCGGCGACGAGGTCCATCTCCTCGTTGCTTTCGCCTAGTGTAACGGTTCCGTTTTCCTGGAGCGAGAAGTTGGTGCGGTTATTGTTGCTGTCGGAGAGGGAGGTGTGGGTGAAGCGGAGCCAGCGGGTGTCGACGCGGAGGATGATTTCGGTAGGGCCGACTTCGATGACGGCGTGGTGGGTGGAGTTGAGGCCGTGGGCTCCGGTGTAGGAGCGGAGGAGGGAGGCCCAGGAGGTCCAGAGTTCGGTGTGGAGTTGCGGGAAAGCATCAAGGTTCAGTGTTTTTGCTCCAGACGCATTTTGAAATTGGAAATGCAGGTGATGGTTCGACGCTGTGGCTCAAAGATGATGTGGACGGCACTTTCAGTTTGAAACACAGGCTCGACACTACCTTTCAAAAAGACGTCCATGGTGATGAAACCTACGTTCCCCCATTTATCCATACCCTTTCTTCGGCTGAACCTGACTGTGAGGTCCGCATCATCTTTAGAGGTTGTGGTAGAGAAGCGACCCCAATTCGTAAACTCCTCAGAAGCTGCGTCGAATACGTCTGGATCTTCGGTTTCATTATTCAAATAAATCTTCTTCGCGGAATACAGCTGATCGGGAAGAGCCTTCTTGGGTGCAGCGAATGCAGACACAGACAATGCGAGAAGTACGGCGAAGACAATCTGACTCAAGCCACGCCTCACAGGTTTCAAACACGATCCTTTAACTGGCCGAGCACTCATTTAGTGACAAAGCCATCTATCGGTCGATCTCGCCGAGGACGATGTCGATGGAGCCGATGACGGCTACTACGTCGGCCAGGAGGCGGCCTTTGCACATGGTTTCGAGGGCCTGGAGGGTGGCGAAGCTGGGGTTGCGCATGTGGACGCGGTAGGGTTTCGCGGTGCCGTCGGAGACGACGTAGTAGCCCATCTCTCCGCGCGGGGATTCGACGGCCTGGAAGACCTCTCCGGCGGGGACGGCGAAGCCCTCGGTGACCAGCTTGAAGTGAACGATGAGCGACTCCATCTGGGTCTTCATCTGTTCGCGGTCGGGGAGGACGATCTTGGGGGCGTCGGCGACGATGCGGCCTTCGGGGAGGCCGTCCAGGGCCTGCTGGCAGATCTTGACGGACTCGCGCATCTCCTGCATGCGGACGACGTAGCGGGCCCAGACGTCGCAGCCGGTTGAGACGGGGACGGCGAACTGGAATTTTTCGTAGCTGGAGTAGGGCATGTCGCGGCGGAGGTCCCAGTCGACGCCGGAGGCGCGGAGGGGCGGGCCGGTGACGCCGAGGGCGATGGCGTCGGCTGCGGAGAGGTGGCCGACGTCTTTGAGGCGGCCCATCCAGATGGGGTTTCCGGTGAGGAGGTCTTCGTACTGGTCGATGCGGGCCGGCATGGCGGTGAGGAAGTCCTGGACCTGGCCGTAGAAGTCGAGGGGCGGGTCGAGCGAGAGGCCGCCGATGCGGAAGTAGGAGGTCATCATGCGCTGGCCGGAGACGTTCTCGAAGATGCGCATGAGGTCTTCGCGCTCGCGGAAGCAGTAGAGAAACATGGTGAGGGCGCCGACGTCGAGGGCGTGGGTGCCGAGCCAGACGAGGTGGGACTGGATGCGGGTGAGCTCGTTGAGGAGGACGCGGAGGAACTGGGCGCGCGGTGGGATTTCGAGGCCTAGGAGCTTCTCGACCGCGAGGCAGTAGCAGAGGTTGTTGGTCATCGGACTGAGGTAGTCGATGCGGTCGGTGAGGGGGACGACCTGCTGGTAGAACTTGGCCTCGCAGGTCTTCTCGATGCCAGTGTGGAGGTAGCCGATATCGGGGGCGCAGGAGACTACGGTTTCGCCGTCGATCTCGAGCACGAGGCGGAGGACGCCGTGGGTGCTAGGGTGCTGCGGGCCCATGTTGAGGACCATGGTCTGGTCGCCGTCGGAGCCGCTCTTCTCATCGTGGCGGGCGGAGTCGGCGACGACGTCTTCGACGTCGGGGATGAGGGGGCTGTCGATCTCCGGGGGTGCGGACGTGGGGGACATGAGGCGGTACCTGGCTTTCTTGCTCGGAGCTCGGAGGGGCGACCTGGAGGCTACGCGGCGGCTAGCGGTAGCCTTCGACGGGGTAGTCCTTGCGCAGGGGGTGACCTTCCCAATCGAGGGGCATCATGATGCGGGTGAGTTTAGGATGTCCGCCGAAGTGGACGCCGAAGAGGTCGAAGATCTCGCGCTCGTAGAAGTTGGCGGACGGCCAGACGGGGATGATGGAGCTGATGGCGAGGTCGTCGCCGTTGAGGAAGACGATCAGGCGGACGCGGCTCCTGAGGGTGTGCGAGAGGACGTGGTAGGTGATCTGCATCCGCGGTTCGGAGGGGTACCAGTCGACGGCGGTAACGTCTTCGAGGAAGTTGTAGCCGGCCTGCTGGACGGCCTGGCAGGCGGGGATGACGGTCTCGCGGGCGACGGTGAGGGTGAGCTCGTCGCGGTCGAATCTGGCATCGACGGCGAGGTCCTTGAGGGCGACAAGGGCGGGGATGTCAGGGTGCGCTTCGCGAACCTTATCGAGGCCTTGGAGGGCGGTTGCGGGATCGTACATGGCTAGAGGTCTCCCTTGTCGCTGGACCAATCGAGGATGCCCTTCTTCCAGACGTAGAAGAGGCCGACGGCGACGAAGCCGAGGTAGACGAGCATCTCCCAGAAGCCGAAGAGGCGGGAGCCGGTGATGGCGGGGAGGCGGCGGAAGATGACGGCCCAGGGAAGCATGAAGACGGCCTCGACATCGAAGAGGATGAAGAGCATGGCGACCATATAGAAGCGGACGGAGAAGCGGCCGCGGGCGTCGCCGATCGGGTCCATGCCGCACTCGTAGGCGCCGGCCTTGGTGCGGGAGTTCTTGTGCTTGCCGATCAGGAAGGAGCCGCCGACCATGCCGCCCGCGACGCCGAGGGCGACCAGCACCTGCAACACCAAAGGGATGTAGTTCCAGATGTAGGGGTAGTTTTGCATCGGCAGTTTCGAGACTATGAGTGCCCCTGATGGGTGTCAAGATGCGAGGTGGTATGGGCTTGCGCGGGAGTGGATGGTTACAGGAGCGTTTTGTACCAGGCGATGACCTCGGGGCCGAAGAGTGCGCTAAGGAGGCCGCTGGCGCCGAGGAAGCTGCCGAAGGGCAGGCGGGTGAGGGCGTCGGCGCGGCGGCGGGCGAGGAGGGTGACGGCATAGAGGCTGGCGGCGAGGACGCCGAGGAAGAGGGCGAGGAGGGCGGGCCAGAGGCCGAGGAAGGCGGCGATCATGGCGAGAAGTTTGACGTCGCCGAGGCCCATGCCCTCGTGGTGGCGGACGAGTTTGTAGAGGGCGCGAATGAGGAGGAGCAGGGCGGCGGCGGCGAGGACGGAGAGGAGCCATCGGCCGAGGACGGCTTCGGGGCCGGTGAGGAGGAGGTTGCCGCGGTCGATGACGGCGCCGGGACTGGATAGGGGGTTGCGGCGGTGGAGATGGATGTCCTGGGCGGGGCCGGTGAAGATGGCCGCAGCGGACGTGAGGAGGAAGGAGATGGCGATGCCGGAGAGGGTGAGGGCGTCAGGGAGAAGCTGGTGCTGCCAGTCGATGACGATGAGGGCGATGAGGAGGAGGCCGAGGATGGCGAGGGACATGGTCTGGATGACGGCTGGAGGGATGGAGGGTGGAAGGCCGAAGTCGATATTGTGGGCGTAGTCGAAGAAGGACTTCAGGCGGGTGGCGAGGAGGAAGAACCAGAGGGCGGCCGCGAGCTCTACGAGGGGGTAGCGCCAGGGTATGGGCTGGCGGCAGGCGCGGCAGCGGGCGCGGAGGGTGATCCAGCTGAGGAGGGGGATGTTGTCGTACCAACGGATGGGGGTGGAGCAGTGGGGGCAGTGGGAGCGGGGCGTTGCGATGCTCTCGCGGCGGGGGAGGCGGGAGATGAGGACGTTGAGGAAGCTGCCGAAGAGAAGGCCCAGGAGGAGAGCTGGGAGGGTGAAGGCTGACTGCGACAGCATGAGGTGAGTATAGGTGGGTTGCGGGTGTGGCTGGTTGATGGGCAGGGTAGAGAAGCAGGTCCGTTCGCTGCGCTCAGGATGACAGGCAAGAGGACAGGCAACTGCGGAGGCGAGATGCGGTTCTTCGCTGCGCTCAGGACGGTAAGCAAAGAACAGGCAAGTGCAAAGGCGAGATGCGGGGGTCCATTCGCTGCGCTCAGGATGCGAGCCGAGAGTGGGTGACAACAGAGGCGGATGGGTTCTTCGTTGCGCTCGTGGGACAAGCGAACGAACCAGCAACCAATGACAGTGAGTAAGGGTGCTCTCTGAGCGGTGAACAGAAGGGGAGATCTGCTCCGGTGTGGGGATGTGGGGGTTAGAAGTCGATGTGCATGCGAACGGATTCGACGAGGACGGGGCCGCGGTCGCGGTTGTAGCCGGGGTGTTCGATGAACTGGGCGTCGAGGGCGTAGTAGAGGCCGCGCCAGGTGTGGAGGGTGTAGTAGGTTTCGAGGATATCTTCGCGGGCGTAGTGGAGGCGTCCGTCGCCGAGGAGGAAGCCCTGTCCGCCGAGCGCGAGGTACTGCTGGTGGTCGCGTTTGATGGCGTTCGAGATCAGGGTCAGGCCGAGTTTGTCGTGGGGGCGGGACCAGCGACTGCCGGTGAGGTCGGCGCCGATCTGGACGGTCTGGTCGACCTCGGTGTAGGCGAAGGACTCGTGCTGGCCCTCGTTCCAACCGAAGCGGCCGAAGCTGTTGAGGCCTGGGGCGATCTCCTGCTCGAAGTTGAGGCCGAAGCCGTACTTGACGGATGTCTGCGGCGGGTGCGCGGTGATGACCGGCGAGGGTGTGATGCCCAGGTCGAAGTTGCGGTTCGAAGTGCGGTAGACGCCCATGTTGGCGTGATTGACGAAGGCGAGGGCGCGGACGACGCCCTCGCGGTTGGGGCGCAGGAGACCTCCTAGAAGGGGGCGGCGGAGCTCGAGTTCGAAGGTCTGACCGCTGGCGCGGCGGAGGTTCCAATCGAGCTTGACGCCGTTGGCGACGGTGGGCATGAGGGCGAGGGCGTAGCGGGCGGACCAGGTGCGGACGATGTATTCGGCGACGGCGGCGTAGGTATATCCGCGGGTGTCAGCGGCGTAGTCCCAGGCGCCGTTATTGTCGGCGGTCCAATTCATGAACTGGAGGTGGCTGTCGGAGCCGCTGCTGTTGAGGTCGAGGAAGTCGGGCAGGCTCATCTTGCCGATGTGGAGTTCGAGGCGACGCTCAGGGGCCTGGGTTGCGAGCGAGAACTGGGTGCGGTCGACGGGAACAAGTTTGGGGACGAGTTTCCGGGAGAGGCCGATGGTCTGGTGAAGCTGGATGCGGGCAATGTAGGGTTTGGAGCCGAGCGAGGGGTTGCGGACGACGTCGAGGTTGGTGAAGCCGGCGAGGCCGAGGGCCTGCGAGATGCCGCGGCCGCCGGAGGACTCGATGTCGAGGATGAGATCGGTGCCGGTGCGGGGGGAGTTGCGGATGCGGGCGCCGAGGTGAAGGGTTCCGAGGAGGGAAGGTTTGTACTCGCCGCGGCCGACGAGCGAGTTGACGCCTTCGTAGGGGGAGTGAAAGGGGGCGTGGGCCTGAAAGATGATGTTGGCCTGTCCGGAGATGAGGTAACGAGCGGAGGGAGGGTGGGCAAAGAGGGAAGGGGCGGCGGAGGAGGCGACGGGCGCGTCAGCGATAGGAGAGGCGTTGGGGAGGGAAGAGGATGCGGGCGGCGGGACAGGAGAGTTGGGGGGAGGAGGAGGCAAAGGTGCGGGCTCCTGCGCACGCGCGTGGGCAGCAAACAGCGATGCAGCGGTGACGCAGAGGAGGAGGAATCGGGAGATTGGAGGGGGCATTGGGACGATGAAGAGTCTACATGGCTGCGACGAGAGGGGTCGTGAAGCGAGGGGGCGTGACAGGGGCCCGGCGGGTCTCGGGGTGGTGCGGGCTGGCTACGCGTAAGCTGCGGCTGGCTCTGCGTTAGCAGCGGCTGGCTCTGCGTTAGCAGCGGCTGGGCAGGCAGGACAGGAGCGGATTTTCAGCTTGTGGTGAGGTTTTTGATTGGGGTGAAAGAGGTGACTTCGGGAGGGCTTGATCTCTGGCCCGGCTGGGTAGTATTGTCTTCTTACACGGGAAAGGAGGATGGTCCAGCCTATGAAATCAGACTGTAATAGTTGCATCAACGTACGTGAGGTGACTGAGGCTTAGGGCATTCTGCTCTAGACCTGGTGGTTCCAAACAGCAACATATCCACCGAGGCCCATCCAAAGAGAGGATGCCCTCAGGTCAATCTCAACAGATCACCGCCAGACGGCTCGCGACTCTCGACAGAGTGCGGGCCGTTTGCGTTTTGTGCAGGGCGTTTGGAGTGAGGTACGGGTCATGAATCCTCTGGTGATTGCGGGCAAGGCGTTTCAATCTCGGCTGATTGTCGGGACGGGGAAGTACAGGGACGGGGCGCAGACGCGGGATGCGATCGAGGCCTCGGGGGCGGAGATGGTGACGGTGGCGGTTCGGAGGGTGAACCTTGACCGCGCGACTGAATCACTGCTGGACTTCATCGATCCGGAGAGGTACTTCCTGCTGCCGAATACGGCGGGATGTTACACGGCGGAGGAGGCGATCCGGGCGGCGCGGATGGGCCGCGAGGTGGGGCTTTCGGAGTGGGTGAAGGTGGAGGTGATCGGGGATGCGGCGACGTTGTACCCGGACATCCAGGGGACGCTGGAGGCGACGCGGGTACTGGTGAAGGAAGGGTTCACGGTGCTGCCGTACACGTCGGACGACATTGTGTTTGCGCGGCGGCTGATCGATGCCGGGGCAGCCGCGGTGATGCCGCTGGGAGCGCCGATCGGGACGGGTGTGGGGATCGCGAATCTCCACAATCTGCGGATGCTGCGGGAGCTGATTACGGAGGTTCCGCTGATTGTGGATGCGGGGCTGGGGACGGCGTCGGACGCGACGCTGGCGATGGAGATGGGGTTCGATGCGGTGCTGTTGAATACGGCCATCGCGGGTGCGCGGGACCCGGTGCTGATGGCGGAGGCGATGGGGCACGGGGTCCTGGCGGGGCGGCAGGCGTTCCTGGCGGGGCGGATGGCGAGGCGGTTGTATGCGACGGCGAGCTCTCCGATGGAGGGGATTTCGAGGTAGGTCTCACCGTGGCGGGATGGCGATTGGAGAGTGGATCGCGGAGTTTCGCGGGTGGTTACGGTAGACTTCGCGCATGCGGGTGTTTGGGATTGACTGCGGCACGGAGTTCACGGGGTACGGCGTGGTGGAGGTGAAGGAGGGGGCGCGTCCGGGATGTCTGCCGAGGCTGGTGCATGTGACGGCGGGGACGATCCGGCTGAGCAAGAAGGAGAAGACGCCGGTGCGGCTGCTGCAGGTGTATGCGGAGTTGACGGCGCTGATGGCGCTGCACCACCCGGGGGTGGTGGCCATCGAGGAGGTGTTTTTCTCGGCAAACGCGAAGTCCGCGCTGAAGCTGGGGCAGGTGCGGGGGGTGGCGATACTGGCGGCGGCGAGTTGCGGCCTGCCGGTGGCGGAGTATGCTCCGCTGTCGATCAAGAGCAGCGTTGTGGGGTATGGCCTGGCGGGGAAGGAGCAGGTGCAGTTCATGGTGACGCGGCTGCTGGAGCTTAGCTGCGTGCCGGACTCGGCGGACGCGGCGGATGCGCTGGCGGTGGCGATCTGCCATATCCACACGGCGCAGACGTTGAGTCTCCAGGGTGGCGGACGACGATGAGGGTGCTGGCGAGGGCGGTGCTGGGAGTGGTGTTGCTGCCGGGGTTGGCGGGGGGTGGCATATGGGGCGGGGCTAGGACTGCAGATGTTCAGGATGCTGTTCAGGCCAACGTTCAGGCTGCTGCGCGGGAAGCTGCCGTGGCGGCGGTTGGGGGTGAGGGTCCGCGGGCGGCGGCGGGTGGCCCGGCGACGGTGACTTACGAGTTTGAGCGACCGGGGCTGGCAGTGCCGCGGTTCCGGATGCTGGTGCGGGAGGATGGGACGGGGCGGTACGACGCGGAGGAGGTGCCGGCGGAAGGGGTGGGGGCCCGGGCAGTGGGGAACGGGTTGGCGCAGGTGTCGCGGCCGATCTCCCTGAGACCGGCGACGACGGCGCGGATCTTCAAGGCGGCAAGGATGGAGAGGAATTTCACAAAGATATGTGCGTCCAAGCTGAAGAACATAGCCGACACCGGCGAGAAGACGCTGAGCTATGAGGGTGCGGATGGGCGCGGATCGTGCCGATATAACTACACGGAGAACAAGAACATAGCGATGCTGACGGACCTGTTCCTGGGCATCGCGCTGACGCTGGACGAGGGGCGGAAGCTGGAGTTCAAGCGCCGCTACGACCGTCTCGGGTTGGACGCGGAGCTGGATGTCCTGACGCAATCGAACGACTCCGGGAGGGCGCTGGAGCTGGGTACGATCGATGGTCTGCTGCGCGAGTTGGCCGGTGACACGGAGATGATGCAGCGCGTACGATTACGTGCAGCCAAGCTTCTGGACCGCGCAGGTGACGGCCGGTAGGCGATCGGTCTTCCATGCGCTGGACTGGGCGCGGAAGGGCGGGCGGAAGGCGTGGGTCTACGCGATGTGGCAGCTACTGGAGCGGGTTCGAAGGGCAGGGGACGGGATATCCGGAGCTGCCGCATTGGCAGCGTTGGCGCTGGGTCTGCTGGTGGGGGTTGCGCGAGCAGATGGGGACCTCGTGCGGGCGGCGCGGATGGCGTATGTGCTGGGGGAGGTCACGGTTCTGAACGCGGACAACCCTGGAGGGGGGTTGGCGCAGCTGAACATGCCGCTGACCGAGGGCGCGCGGGTAGCGACGGGCCAGAATGGAGAGGCCGAGATCGAGTTCGAGGATGGGAGCGTCCTGCGGCTGACGCCGCAGAGTTCAGTCACGTTATCCCGGCTGGGGGTGCGATCGGACGGGCATTACGGGACGGAGATCGAGCTGACGAACGGTCTGGTGTATGCGGAGCTGCGGGCGAGTTCAAGGTACGGCTACCGGATCAATGCCGGGCGGGACGTGGTGACGCCGGTGGCGAATGCGACGATCCGGATCCTGCTGGATCAGCCGCCGGCGAAGGTTGCGGTGATCGATGGAACGGCGCGGGTGGAGCGGGCGGGGGCGCAGGCTGACGCCGGCTTCCAGGTGGACGTGCAGCGGGGGGAGTCGCTGCGGGGGGATCCGGCGGGCGGCGGGCGGTACTTCCTGACGCAGCAGATCGAGCACAACTCGTGGGACGACTGGAACGAGGAGCGGGAGCAGGGGGCGGCGAACGAGTTGACGGCGAGGACCTCCGCGCGGAACGCGTATGCGGGAGACGAGGGGTACGGGTGGTCTGACCTGGACGCGAATGGGACGTGGTATGACGCGGGTGGGCGGGGACCGGTGTGGCAGCCTTACGACGCCAGCCTGGCCGGATTCGATCCGTATGGGTATGGAAGCTGGGTATGGTACGGGGGCGTGGGGTACGTGTGGAGTTCCGGGTACAGGTGGGGATGGACGCCGTTTCGATGCGGGAGCTGGAGCTACTGGCCCGACTTCGGATGGGGATGGGTTCCGTCGGGCGGAGGATATCGGGGTGGTGGTGGCGGGGGCGGGATCTTCGGAAGGCGAGAGACGCTGATCAACCTGTCGCGTGTGCCGCCGGGGTATGTGCGGCCGCTGCCACCGGTTCCGGGCGGACCGGTGCGGGTGCATCCAATTGTGGCGGTGCATCGCGGGCCGGCGCCGACGGGGGAGAAGCAGCACTTCTTCGAGGCGCGGCAGATCGCGGGAGAGACAGCCATGCCGCTGCGGCCGGTTGGGGGAGGGTATACGCCCAGGGGCGGGAGCGCTGTGGGGTCTTCGCTGCGGAGGGATTTCCCGGTAGACCGGACGACGCGGCAGCCGGCGCTGGGGATCGTGACGGCGCCCGTGGGGCGAAGGGGTGAGGCGCCGGCCGGTATGGATGCGTTGACGGGAGATGTGGGCGGTGTAGGTGCGCCGGTGAGCGGGAGTGTTGGGAATGCTGGGATCGCGAGACCTGGTCGTACGGGCGGTTCGCGTGTGGAGGGTGCTGGTGAGTATGGCGGAGCCATGCGGGGCGGAGGGCCGGTTCCGGCGGGGCGAGAGGTGAGGTTACCGGCTCCTGTCAGGAGTGGGACGACGCCGGTGGGGATGGCGGGGTCGGTGGGCGTGGCTGATCCGGCGGCGAGTTCGGTGGCTTCACCGCCACCGCCAATGGTCCGCGTTCATCCGATCGATCGTGGTGTCGACCGAGGTTTAGATCGACGTGTGGATCGAGGATTGGACCGGGATCTGAACGGCGGCGTGGGGCGGACGGGGATGCGAACGGGGGATGGCGGGGGGGAGAGGACGGTGTTCCGCGGGGAGCGATCGGAGCAGGTTGCGCCGGTGAACCCGACGTTGCCGCCGGCTGTTGTGCCGAGGCCTATGTCGACCCCGATGCCAACCCGCCCGTCAACCCCCTTGCCGACGTCGATGCCGAGTGAGAGGTCGTTTCCGTCTCCGCCGCCGGGGATGCGAAGTGCACCGGCGACTGCGCCGATGCAGATGCGATCCGCACCTGCCCCGGCTCCGGCACCTGTGCAGGTTCGATCCGGGCCAGTGTCGGCGCCGAGTTCAGCGGGGCCGGCACCTTCGCCTCCTTCCAATCAGCGGAGGTAGGCGCTGCGGGGGACAGGGTGCGCGTTAGCCTGAGGGCAGCGCCCGGAAGAGCTCGGCCATGCTGGCGAGGGTGATGGTCTCGGCGCGGGCGAGGGGCGAGATGGAGGCGGGCCAGGCCACGTGAACGGCAGCTTCGGGGAAGCCGCCGGTGCGGAGGTTGTTGGCGAGCGTCTTGCGCTTCTGGGCGAAGCAGATGCGAAGGAAGCGGGTGAAGCCGGCGGCGTCGACGCCGAGCTCGTCGAAGCGGGGAGCGAACTCGAGGCGGAGAACGGTGGAGTGGACGTCGGGCGGGGGCGAGAAGGCGGAGGGCGGGAGGGTGAAGAGGCTCTGGACCTCGGCGTACATCTGGGTGGTGGCGGAGAGCATGCCGTAGTCGCGGACGCCGGGGGTGGCGGAGACGCGGTCGGCGACCTCGCGCTGGAGCATGAGGACGGCGCGTTTGAGGCGAGGCTGGTCGCGGCCAGGACTGCTTTCGAGGGCGGTGGAGAAGAGTTTCAGGAGGATGTCGGAGGTTATGTAGTAGGGGAGGTTGCCGATGATGTCGAAGTCGGTCTCTGGCGGGTCGGGGATGGATGTGCGGAGCAGCGCGGGGATGTCGGTGGCGAGGATGTCGGCGTGGACGATCGTGACGGCGGGCTGGTTGCGGAAGCGGAAGGTGAGTTCGCGGCCGAGGGCGGGGTCGAGTTCCACGGCGATGACGCGGCGGGCGCGGGTGGCGAGGATGTCGGTGAGGGAGCCGTGGCCGGGGCCGATCTCGACGACGGTGCGACCGGAGAGGTCGCCGAGGGCGTCGACGATGGCGTGGCGGGCGCGGTCGTCGGTGAGGAAGTTCTGGCCGTGTTTGGGTTTGGATTTCTGGGACATGGGTGAGGGTAGGGTACGCGGTTTTGGTGCCGCGTTAGATCTGGAGCGCTTTGGCTTGCAGCAGTGAAGCAGGCGAGGTGAGGGTGCGGGCCGCTTCCAGGAGTGAGGGACTTCAGAGCAGGGTCGGAGACGGAGCATCCGCCTTCAAAGAAGACCTAAGCAGGCCGACGGACGCTGCAGTTCCTGTGATCGTGTGATCGTGTCGATGTTGATCGACGGTCGCACAGCTAACGCTTCTCATGGCTGCCGTTTGCTTTGCTTCAGCTCTGTGAGGATGTCTTCGGCGGAGGTTCGGTCGGCGTGGGAGTGGCTTACTTTCTGATAGAAGATGTTGCGGCTGGGGTCGATGAGGAAGGTGGAGGGATAGGCGGTCTCGTGAGGGGCGTCCCACCGGAGGCTGTACTGATTGGTCACTTTGTAGTCTGGATCGATGACCAGGTGGAAGTTGGCGGGCAGTGCTTCCTCCTTGCTGAGGAAGTCCTTCGCGTGCTGATCGAGGTCGGCTGGCGGACCGGGATAGACGAGAAGCAGATGGGTGTTGAGGGCGGCAAATTTGGAGGCGTTTATCTGGAAGTCGTGCGCCTGCTTCTGGCAGTAGGGGCATTGGTAGCCGGGGAATCCACGCAGGAAGATGAGGACGACAGAGCCTTTGGCGGTGAGATCGGAGAGGCGGACGCTTTGACCTTCGGGCGTGGAGAGCGTGAAGTCGGGGGCCTTTGCGCCGACGCCGGGAATCTCCGCCGCGGCAAAGATCGAGATGGCGAAAAGGAGTGCGGGCACGGCGATGGAAAGCTTATTCCGAATCGTACTCAGGGGCATGGGTGGATCTCCGATCTATTGCGGTTAGACGTTTGTTGGGCTGGAGTGCTAAAGGCTATGCGAGCTTAGCTGAGGTCAAGGTTTAGCTGAGGCTTGGGATCTGGATGCTCTCTGGAACGCGGCGTGGATGGGGATGCCGAGGAGGATGACAGCGAGGCCGAAGAGGGAGTTACGGGGTTGATCGGCGACTGAAAAGACGAGGACGATGAGGGCGGCGGCGATGAAGAGGGCAGGGAGGAGGGGGTATCCCCAGACGCTGTAGGGGCGTGGTCTGGTGGCGACACGGTCGCGGCGGCGGAAGATGAAGACGGTGGAGGCGGTGAGGGCGTAGAAGAGCCATTCGGCGAAGATTGCGAGGGAGAAGAGGGCCTGGAAGCGGCCGATAACTAGAAGCAACAACGTGGTCAGGGTGGCCTGGAGGAGGAGGGCGGTGGAGGGGGTGTGGAAGCGGGGGTGGACGCGGGCGAGGGCGGCGGGGAGGAGGCGGTCGCGGGCGGCGGCGAAAGGGACGCGGGCTCCGGAGAGGGACGAGCCGACGAAGGTAGAGGCGATGGAGACGGCCATCCCGATGGAGACGAAGGCTGCTCCCCAGGCGCCGGCGGAGAGGCGGAAGGCGTCGGCGGCGGGGCGGGCTGAATCGGCGATGACGGCGGCGGGGAGGACGTACTGGATGGCGGCGTTGGTGAGCATGTAGAGGCCGCCGACGACCGCGACTCCGCCCACGAGGGCGAGCGGGAGGGAGCGCTGGGGCCGCTCGACTTCGCCGGCCATCTGGGTGACGTCGGACCAGCCGTCGTAGGCCCAGAGGGCGGCGATGAGAGCGACCATGAAGCCGCTGATGCCGCCGCGGGCTGCGGGGGCGGAGGTGAGGAAGTTGTGCCAGGAGCCGGGGCTGGCTGGGGCGAAGAGGCAGAAGGCGGCGATGACGAGGATGAGCAGGATCTTGAGCCAGGTGAGGGCGAGCTGGACGTTGCCGGATTTTCTGGTGCCGATAACGTTGAGGGCAGTGATTAGCCAGGTGACGGCGATGGCGAAGATCTGGGACCAGAGGAGGCCGGGGAGGGCGGGGGTTTCGAGCACGTGGAAGACGGCGAAGGTGGCGAGGACGCGGGCGAAGCCGGCGGCGATGGTGGCAAGGGAGGCGGGCTTGGCGAGGGTGATCCAGGTCCACATGAAGAGGAATCCGGTGAGGTCTCCGTAGGCTTCGCGGAGGAAGGCGTACTCGCCGCCATAGAGGGGGCGGGCGGCGGCGATCTCGGCGTAGGTCATGGCTCCGGCGAGTGAGAGGAGGCCGCCGACGATCCAGACGACGTAGACGACGCGGGGGGAGCCGACGGCGGCCATCATCTCTCGAGGGACGAGGAAGATGCCGCTGCCGATGATGATGCCAACGACGATCGACAGGGCGTGGGCGGCGGTGAGGGAGCGGGGGAGCTCGGATTTTTGTGGAGTCGCGACCCCGGTGGTGGCTGGGTCCCGGGAGCTCCCTGGGCGTAGTTCAGCCAATGGAGCACCGCGCACGATGATCGAGTCTCTGCTGTCTCGGTCGTGGAACACGGGGAAGAGATCTGGTTGAGGCTGCCCCGATCCGTTCGGTAGGAGAAGGTCCCATTTCTGCCACAAGCCTACCTCTATTTGTCTGGGATGTACGCGGGATGTGAGAGACGCCGACCAAGACAAGACGCGCAGCGCGGATCTGGTGATGACCTGATCTACGCTGCGCGTCTGAGTTGATGGAGCGATTTACGGCTGCTTGGCGTTGATTAGAGGCCTTTTTCGACGAGGAAGCGGATTAGATCTGTGACGCGGTTGGAGTAGCCCCACTCGTTGTCGTACCACGAGATGACCTTGCCGGTCTGGCCGACGACCTTGGTGAGTTTGGAGTCGACGATGGAGGAGAGCGGATTGCCCTTGAAGTCGGACGAGACGAGCTCCTCTTCGGTGTAGCCGAGGTAGGGCTTGAGGGCGCCGTCGGCGGCGGACTTGAGGGCCTGGTTAATGGCCGAGACGGAGATGGGCTTTTCGGCGACGAAGGTGAGGTCGACGACGGAGACGTTGGGGGTGGGGACGCGGATGGCGAAGCCGTCGAGCTTTCCGTCCATCTCGGGGATAACGAGCTTGAGGGCTTTGGCAGCGCCGGTCGAGCTCGGGATCATGGAGAGGGCGGCGGCGCGGGCGCGGCGGAGATCCTTGTGCGGGGTATCGAGGATGACCTGGTCGTTGGTGTAGCTATGGATGGTGGTCATGATGCCGGATTGGATGGTGAAGGTCTCGTGGAGAACCTTGACGACCGGTGCGAGGCAATTGGTGGTGCAGGACGCGTTCGAGATGATGTTGTGCTTCGACGGGTCGTACCTGTTCTCGTTGACGCCGAGGACGACGGTGAGGTCCTCGTTGGTGGCGGGGGCGGAGATAATGACCTTCTTAACCGTAGACCCGCTGCCGCCGGCGCCAGTCCCGAGGTGGGCTTTGGCTTTCGCGCCGTCGGTGAAGAAGCCGGTGGACTCGACGACGATCTGGGCGCCGACGGAGGCCCAGTCGAGCTGGGCGGGATCGCGCTGGGCGAAGACCTTGATCTTCTTTCCGTCGACGGTGATGGAGTCGGCGTCGGCGGAGATCTCCTGCTTGAGGTTGCCGAGGATGGAATCGTACTTGAGGAGGTGCGCGAGGGTCGCGGGCGTGGTGAGATCGTTGACGGCGACGAACTCGATCTCGGGATTCCCGAGGGCGGTGCGGAAGACGTTGCGACCGATGCGGCCGAAGCCGTTGATGCCTACCTTAACTGCCATGCTTGCGTTTGCTCCTGTCGGTGAGTGCGTGGATGTTCCCTCTGATTGTAAAGGGCCGGGACGGGGAGTGCATTGATTGCTGAGGCTTGTGGGACTGGAACGTCGCGAGTGGAAGTGGGCGGCCGACCTGGGTCCACGGGACCGGCTTCAGGAAGGTAGGAAGGGAGAGCGGGCAGATCCTAGCGGCTGAGTGATGGCGTGTTGGCGGTGCGGGTGCGGAGGTTTGCGGCTCTGTTCGGGGCGGTGTTACAAGAGAGGAATGCGCGACCTGCGCGAATGGATCGACAAAAAGATGAGACGACGTCCCAGACGTGGACCAAACGAATCGGAGTCCACCGGAAAGAGCGGGCAGGAGCTTCCGGCGAACCAGATGGCTCCGCTGCGGCCATCGTACCCTGATCCGCTGCCGGAGCGGGCTGCGGCAGCGGAGACGACGCCGGTGAGCGAGATACCGCTGGCGGAGAGTCTGACGGCTTCGGCTGACGCTGGGCGGGAGCGGGAAGCGGAGGCCCCGACACCGAGAGCGGCAAGGCAGGCGGAACGGCAGCAAGCTCCGACGGCGACGGATGCTGCCGGGCAGCAGGAGCCTGCGCTGCCGGAGCGAAAGGTGGAGGTAGAGGTGCAGCCGGAGAGCCTGGGGACGCCGCCCGCGGAGCTGACCGCGGCCAAGTCTCCGAAGGGCTATGTGGTGCTGACGATCGGGCTGCCGGGCTCCGGGAAGACGACCTGGTATAAGCGCCGCGGGGTGACACCGCTCTCGAGCGACCTCCTGCGGACGCTGCTGTTCGACGACATCACGGACCAGAGGTACCAGGGCCTGGTGTTCTCGACGCTGCGAAGCCTGCTGCGGGCGCGGCTGATTGCGAAGATGCCGTGGAACTACGTCGACGCGACGAACCTTTCGCCGCACGAGCGGCGGCAGTGGATCAAGATGGCGAAGAGCTTTGGGTACGAGGTGCAGGCGGTGTTCTTCGACGTTCCGCTGGCGGTGTGCATGGAGCGGAACTCGAAGCGGGACCGGGTGGTGACGGATGAGGTGATGGGGAAGATGGCGGAGAGGCTGCGGCCGCCGACGTTCAAGGAAGGTTTTGAGAAGATCACGGTGGTTCGGGTGAAGGGGCATGGCGGCGCGGAGGCGGGTGCAGGCGCGGGAGATGTTGGCGCCGTTGCGGGGCCATCGGATGCGGAGCTCGAGTAGAAAACCGGGACGGGTGCTATTCCGGCTGATTGCGGTTCGGCTGATTGCGGTTCGGCTGATTGCGTTCCGGCTAGTTGAGTTCCAAGGCGGTGGTGAGCAGCGTGGCTGAGGGCGGGGTGGTGTTCTCGGAGGTTCGGTACCGGCTGCCGGACGGGCGGGAGTTGTTGCGCGGCGTGTCGCTCGAGATTGGGGAGGGGACAACCACGGCGCTGCTGGGAAGGAGCGGGTCTGGGAAGACGACGCTGCTGCGGACGGTGAACGCGCTGGTGGGGCCGAGTTCCGGGAAGGTGGAGGTGGCTGGGCGGCGGAGTGGGGATGCCGATGTGGTGGGGCTGCGGCGAGGCATTGGCTACGTGATCCAGGAGACAGGTCTGTTTCCGCATATGACGATCGAGCGCAATGTGGGGCTGGCGCTGGAGCTGGCGGGGCAGGCTGCAGGGCGGCGGCGGGGGCGGGTCGACGATCTGCTGCAGATGGTGGGATTGGATGCTGGGGAGTTTCGAGAGCGGTATCCGTGGCAGCTCTCAGGTGGGCAGAGGCAGAGGGTGGGGCTGGCGCGGGCGTTGGCGACCGATCCGGCGGTGCTGCTGATGGACGAGCCGTTCGGGGCGCTGGATCCGATTACGCGGGCGGAGATGCAGACCATGCTGCGGGAACTGCTGGGACGGGTGCGGAAGACGGTGTTGATCGTGACGCATGATCTAGATGAGGCTCTGTACCTGGCGGGGCGAGTGGTGTTTCTGCAGGACGGAGCGGTGGTGGCGGATCTTGCCTCGGGTGAGGTGATGGGGAGTGGGCTGGGGGCGGTTCAGGAGTATGTGCGGGCGGTGCATCGGGCTGGGAGCTCGGGCACGGGGCAGGGAAGAGGTGACAGGGAACAGGGAACGGCGGGTGACGGTGTGGGCGGTGCTGCTTGACGGGGTTTCTGCATGCGCATGGGTGGGAGATTGCGCGGTTAACGTTTGAGCATTTGTGGTTGACGCTGAGCGCGATGCTGCTGGCCGCGGCGATCGGGTTGCCGGTGGGGGTTCTGCTGACGCGGCGGCGGGCGCTGGCGAAGCCGGTGATTGCGTTTGCGAATGTGGTGCAGGTGGTTCCGAGTCTGGCGCTGTTTGGGCTGTTGCTGCCGGTACCTTGGCTGGGAGCGAATGCGGCCCGGCTGGCGATCCTGGCGTTGACGGGATATGCTCTGCTACCGATTCTGCGGAATACGTACGCGGGGATCGGGAGCGTCGATCCGGCGCTGACGGACGTGGCGAATGCGCTGGGGATGACGGGGTGGCAGCGGCTGTGGAAGGTGGAGCTGCCGCTGGCGGCGAGCGTGATTCTGGCGGGGCTGCGGACGGCGACGGTGACGTGCGTGGGGGTGGCGACGATTGCGGCGGCGATTGGTGCGGGAGGTCTGGGGGAGCTGATCTTTCGTGGGGTGGCGTCGGTCGATAACGGGCTGGTGCTGGCGGGGGCGGTTCCGGCGGCGCTGCTGGCGCTGGCGGCGGATGCGGGTCTGGGGCTGCTGGAGCGGCGGTTTGCGGTGCGGGAGCGATGAAAAGCAGGGAACAGGGAGCAGGGAAAAGGGAACAGCTTGCCTTCGGTGCGCGGGGAGGTATGGGCGGAGGTGTTCTCCGGGTAACGTGGGCTAGGTCGAGGGCTTCGGTCGTTGGGTGCGTGCTGGTGGCTGGGGTGTTGGTTGGGTGTGCTCCGCCGCGGTCTTCGCGGATCACGATTGGAGCGAAGAATTTTACGGAGCAGGTGATTGCGGGGGAGATGCTGGCGCAGGAGATTGAGGCGGTCGGGCACCGGCGGGTGGAGCGGCGGTTCTACCTGGCGGGGAGCTATATCTGTCAGCAGGCGCTGGTGGGCGGGCGGATCGACGCCTATGTGGAGTACACCGGGACGGCGTTGACCGCCATTCTGAAGCAGCCGGTGGACAGGGATGCGGGGCGGGTGCTGGCGACGATTCGGGATTTGTACGCCAAACGGTATCAAGTTAAGGTGGAGGCTCCACTAGGGTTCGAGGATACGTTTGCGATGGTGGTGCGGGGAGACGATGCGAGGCGGATGGGGCTGCGGACGCTGAGCGATGCGGTTCCGCATGCAGGCGGGTGGAGGCTGGGGGTGGGGTATGAGTTTGAGGAGAGGCCGGACGGTTTGCGCGGAATGGAGGCGGCGTACGGTCTGCGGTTCGCGGGTGCACCGCGGGTGATGGATCTGGGGCTGCTGTACCGATCGCTGTCGGCGCGGCAGGTGGATATTGTGGCGGGGAACTCGACGGATGGGCCGATCCAGGCGCTGGGGTTCGCGGTGCTGGCGGATGACCGGCACTACTTTCCGCCGTATGAGGCGGTGCCGCTGGTGCGGGAGGAGTCGCTGCGGGCACATCCGGAGATGCAGGTAGCGATGGACCGGCTGGCGGGGAGGGTGTCTGCCGAGGAGATGCGGGCGATGAACGAGGCGGTGGACGGGGGGCACCGGGATGCGGGGGAGGTGGTGCGGCAGTTTCGGGCGGGGAAGGGGCTTTAGAGTTTTGCAGGGAACAGGGAACAGGGAACAGGGAACAGGGAACAGGGAACAGGGAACAGGGAACAGGGAACAGGGAACAGGGAACAGGCGGGCAAGGACAGGGAACGGGGATAGAGAGCAGAGAGCAGAGAGCAGCGGGCAAGGACCAAGATGGGGCAGGGGCAGGCAAACTAAGAACGGGACAGGACAGGACAGGGCAGGGCAGGACAAGACTGCGAACGCGTCAGGTCAGGTCAGGACAGAACTAAGGACAGGATGAGGGACAGGACAGGGGCAGGGCTCAGAAACAGGGCTTATGTGGGATGGAGGTTGGATGGTGGTTGAGCCTTGGTTGCGGGGGACGCATGGGGAGGTGGATGCGGTGCGGCGGCAGGTGCTGCATGCGTTTGAGTTGGCGGGGGAGGACGTGGACCGATGGTGCGAGGGACTGGGTTGTGTCGAGATGCATGCGCGGCCGTTTGGGGTGGCGCCAGTGGCCTTCCAACTTCGGCACGTGGCGCGTTCTCTCGACCGGCTGCTGACGTATGCGGAGGGGTGGGAGCTGTCGGCGGAGCAGATGCAGGGGTTGGATGGCGAGATGGACGATCCGGCGACCGGGGCGGAGTTGCTGGCGGAGTTTCGGGCGGGTCTGGAGGAGGCGCGGCGGCGGGTGCTGGAGGTCTCGCCGCAGAGCTATGAGTCGCTGAGACACGTGGGGCGGAGGAAGCTGGCGACGACGGTGGGCGGGCTCCTGGTGCACTGCGCGGAGCACACCCAGAGGCATGTGGGTCAGGCCGTGACTACGGCGAAGGTCGTGATGGGGATGCGAGGGAGCGCGTCGTGATCTGGCCGGGAGCGAGGCTTCCGGTGTGAGGTGTACGAGTGACACTGGAGCTGGCAGCTGAGGGCTCCGTGATTGGGCTCAGGCGGAGCGTCTGCCTGCCTGCATGCAAGGGGAGCAGGCGGGAGTTCCAGCTTAGATCGCCGGCCATGGTGGGGGGCAGGGTGATGGTTGCGAGCCAGTCGTTGTGGTCGCGAACGTACTCGACTTCAACGAGCCCTCGCGGCGTGGGCATGGTCGCGGCGGCGTGCTGAAGCGGACCGAGGTGCGGCGATATGCGGGTGCTTGCGAAGCCGGGGGCGGCGGGCGCAATGCCGGCGACGAGCGTCAAGAGGTCGAAGGTGGGATGAGCGCTCCAGGCATGGGAGTCGGAGCGTGTGGGCTCGGGATTTTCGGCCCAGGTGGAGAGGCCGAGCTGGAGCATCCTGCGCCATGGCTCCAGCTGCGAGATGTAGCTGTCCCCGAGACCGGCGTGAACCATCGCGCGTGCGACGTAGAAGCGGAAGTAGTAGCTGGCTTGTGACATGGAGATATTGGAAGGGCTTTGACCCGGGGTCTTCAGCGGGACGAGGACCTTTTCCATGACGGCGCGCTGCTCTCCCCTGGGGATGACATCGAGCCAGACGGCGAGGGAGTTTGCCTGCTGGCTGAAGGAGGTCTTCGCGGGCGTGTCGGCGAGGAGACCGGTCTGCGCGTTCCAGTTCAGGCGCAGAAGAGCGACGGAGGCGCGGGCCGCGTGATCCCGATAGAGGGAGGCTCGATCGCGTTCGCCGAGACGGTCTTCGAGATCCGCGGCGTAGCGCAGGGCTTCGATGAACTGGAGGGTCAGGGCGGAGGAGCCGCCGTCGGCCTCCTGGGGTGGAACGCCACCGGCAAAGGCGGGAGGGCTCCAATCGACGAAGGGCCACCACTCGATGGGTCCGAGGAGACCGTCGGTGCGCTGACGCGCGGAGAACCAGTCGAGGACGCCTCGCGTTCCCGGGAGCAGAGAAGAGACGAAGGCCGGGTCGTCGCGGTACATGGAGAAGTCGTGGAGCATGCCGATCCAAAGGAGAGAGAAGGGCGGGATGACCTGGGTGAGCGAGGACGGGTAGCGGCTCTGGGTAAGGCCGTCGGTGAGAAGCGAATCGCGGAAGGCCATGAGGGCCTGGCGCGCGAGGCGATCGTCGCCGGTGACGCCGTAGGAGATGAGGGCCTGAATCCTGGTGTCGCCGATGTACTGCAGCTGTTCCCAGAAGGGCGTGTCCATGTAGGTTTCGTGGGAGCAGAGCTGGGCGGTGCGCCAGCCTGTATCCCAGATGCGGGCGAGTTCGGGATCGTCGCTGCTGAAATGGGCAACTGCGGAGAAGGGGTAGGCGGTGTAGAAGGCGGAGACGTTCTCGAGGGTGAGGGGCGAGTCGGCGGTCTTGATTTTGACTTCGAGGTATCTCCAGGTTCGCCACCAGAGGGTACGGTAGGTGCGCTGTTCTCCGTCGCTGACGATGTGATCGCGGACGCCGCTGATATGGCGACCTCCAACCTGATTTCGATCGCCCTTTTCGTCTTTGGCGTCGTAGAGGGCTTCGGAGTAGGTGAGTTGGAGGGACGCGTCTCGACCTCCCTTGAGGGTGACTGCGGGGTAGGCGGTGGTGAGGACACCGCGGTCGAGAAGCAGGGTTGCGTCGGAGTGCGCTGGGATGGTGAGGGCAGTTTCGAGATTGGTGGCGGATGCGGTGGGCAGACCCTCTGAGCGGACGATGTGTCCGGCGGAGATGGGCGTGTACTGCATGGGCGGGAGGGCGTTGGGCTGGAGGATCCAGCGTGTGGGGCTGTCGCGTGCGCCGCGGGGAGCAGCGTGGCCGAGCGGCTTTGCGGGCGACCAGACGGCAGAGGCGGAGAGCGGGGTGCGATCCCAGTCCCAGATCATCTGCCGCCCGTCCATTTTTTCTTCGGGGCCGGCGGCGTAGTACTCCTTGCTTGCGCGGCGCCCGAGTGTGCGGCCTCTCTCGTGGCTTGTCTGCCAGCCGTCTCCGGTGTCGACGGAGGCGTTTGCGGGATCTTCGGCGGATAGCAGGAACGCGGTCTGCGAACTCATCTGCGAGACGGGCGCGGAAGTCGCGAAGTTCCACACGAGGGCGGCGATGACGTTATCGCCGGCGTGGAGGAAGCCGGAGAGATCGTAGGTTTCGTAACGCCAGTGTTGGACGTCGGCGAGGGCCGGACCGGCCCCGACGCGCCTGCCGTTAACGTGGAGTTCGAAGCGGGTATCGGCGCTGACACGGACGACGAAGCGGGCGGGTACAGAGGAGAGGGGTAGGGATTTGCGGAAGTAGAGGACGTCCGCGTCTCTGACCGGACCGTCGGGGGCGGCGATCCACTGGGCGGGCCACTGCCTGGGTGTGGTTTGCGGGCTGGCGCTTGCTGCGAACAGGAGGAGGACGGCGGCGGCGAGCGCGTGGGTTGCTGGACGGGATCGGGCGCGGGGGTGGCGTTCCGGCCTGGGATTTCGGGAAGAGGTTGCGCTACGGGCGACAGGACTCGGCTTCATTGTGCAGAACCGTATCATGAAGCAGCCGGTTCCCCGGGCGCGTAACCGGCTTCGCGAGCAGATTGGAAGGTTGGGTGCGGGCGTCGGGAGGTTTTGGCGGGGTGATGCAGGGCTAGCTTACGAGGTGGCCCATCTTCTCGCGCTTGGTTTCGAGGTAGCGGGCGTTTTCATCCGATTCGGGGACGAGCGCGGAGATGCGTTCGATGACACGGATGCCGGCGTGCTCGAGAGCCTCGACCTTTTCGGGGTTGTTGGTGATGAGGCGGACGGCGGGGACGTGAAGCTGCTTGAGCATCTCGGCGGGGAGCTCGAAGATGCGGCAGTCGGCCTTGTAACCGAGTTCGAGGTTGGCTTCGATGGTGTCCATGCCTTGATCCTGGAGCTCGTAGGCGCGTAGCTTGGCCATCAGGCCGATGCCGCGGCCCTCCTGTTGCTCGTAGAGGAGGATGCCGGAGCCGGCGGCGGCGATGGTGGAGAGGGCGAGTTCGAGCTGCTGGCGGCAGTCGCAACGGAGCGAGTGGAATACGTCTCCGGTGAGGCACTGGGAGTGAATGCGGACGATGGGCGGAGCGGCGTGGATATCACCCATGACGAGGGCGATGGCAGATTCGACGCGGCGGGCTGGGGCGGGAAGGCTCTCGTTGCAGGAGACTGGATTGTCGACGACGCCCTCGAAGCCGAGGATGCGAAAGGATCCCCAGCGGGTGGGGAAGTCGGCATCGGCGACTTTGGTGACGCTGGTGAAGGGCATGGCTGATTATATGATTCGGGGATCGAGGCAACGATGCGCACGCCAGCCGCAGAGCGCAGCAACGCGCATGCTGTGCGGGCTGGCGGCGTAGAGTATGGGTGTGACGCAGGCCGATCCAAAGCTGATCCTGATAACACTGCTCGTGAAGCTAGGTGTGGCGGCGGCATTCTCGAGTTCGCTGGCGCGTTCGAAGACGTTCAAGGACCTGTTGCTGAAGGCGAATCGGACGCCGCGGGAGACGGTGGAGCTGCTGGCGTTGATCTGCATCCCGATGACGCTGGGGGTTTGGATACGGGTTTCAGTGCCGAACTTTTTGGCGGCTGATCTTTCGTTTGAGATGACCATTCTTCTGGGAATTCTGCTGGGACCGATGGCCGCGATGGCAGGTGCAACGGTGCTTGCGGTTCCGGCGCTGCTGCACCAGGAGTTCTGGGCGCTGCCGGTGAACCTGATGGTGGCGGGGCTGGCGAGCATGTTTGGGCGCTTCGCGGATGCGGAGGATGTTTGGTCGTTCTCGCCGATGATCGATCTGAGTATTTACCGGTGGGTGACACGGAACCTTCGGCGGCCACACCTGGACCGGCAGATTCTGCTGCTGCTGTTGATTGCGGGGATGGAGTTTGCGGCGAGCTCTCTGGCGCGGGTGTATCCCCGGCGGCTGTTTGAGCTGCACTCGGGCTCATGGTTGGTGGAGCTGGCTATCTGCGCGTCGGCGCCGGTGGTGGTCGGGATCCCACTGAAGGTCTGGAATGCGATTCGGATTGAGCGAAAGCTGGAAGAGCAGGGGCGGCTGCTGCTGGAGGCGAGGCTGGATGCGCTGCAGCGGCAGATCAATCCACATTTTCTGTTTAACACGTTGAACTCGATTACGTCGCTGATTCGATCGAAGCCGGAGCTGGCACGCGAGATGATCGGCAAGCTGGCCAGCATTCTGCGAGTTCTGCTGAAGGATCGAGATGCGTTTGTGCCGTTTCGCGAGGAGCTGGAGTTTACGGACGACTACCTAGCGATCGAGGTGGTGCGATTTGGCGACAAGCTGCGGGTGGTGAAGCAGATTGCGGAGGAGACGCTGGATATTGTGGTGCCGAGCATGCTGCTGCAGCCGCTGATCGAGAACAGCCTGAAGCACGGGCTCGAGCCGCGCATCAGCGGAGGGACGGTGACGCTGCGCAGCCGCATCACGCCGGACGGCCGGCTGTTGCTGGAGGTGGAGGACGACGGTGTGGGCATGGCTCCCGATCACGATCCCGCGTCGCCGGTGAGCGGCCTGATGCGGCCTGGGACGGGGATCGGGATGAGGAACGTGCGGGAGCGCATGAAGGTGCTGTATGGCGACCTTGCGTCGATTGTGATCAACAGCCGACCGGGGCGGGGGACGCAGGTGAAGCTGCTGATGCCGGTTATGGAGACGGGGGCCGAGGCTTGGTCGAGCCTGTCGAGCAGCAGTGCGTCGGGGTATGCGGGGGTTGAGGCGGCGCGGGCGACGACGCGGTCTTAGATTTGCGGCGGTGGGTCTGCTGCCGAAAGGCGGGAGCGATCAGGGCTGACGAGTGTATTGCTGGCCGCGCAGGTTGGGCCAGGTGATGCGGAAGTCAAAGGGAGACCTGGGTCGCGCCGGTTTCAGGGTTTACAGGACGCGCCACTCGTTGCCGGAGCGACTCTAAAGATCGCGTGAGGGCGCTACGTTATACGGGCGAGGAACGTGGGCCGGGAGCTCGGTTTAAGGAGATTTCCCCATAGTGGATGAGCAACGGCGGGTCCGGCTCGGAGAGCGTTTTCGGGACGACGTCAAGCAGGGCAAGTCGTTCGATGTCACGGTGTGTGCGGAGGCGAGTGGGGACGCGATCGAGGTCGGCGTCGTTGTATCCGGGATGACAGACAAGCTCCCAGGTTCCCGGCGGGAGGTGATGGAGCAGATGGGTCAGGACGCGTTTGTCTAGATGGCCAGTGGCTGCGATGCCCATGGTTCCGCCAGTGGTGGCGATCGACCCGGCGCGGAGGGTGGCGTGGAAGCGGCGTCCAAGCAGAGCGAGAGCCTGAATCTGGAGTCGGCGAAGGAGGCTGCCCGCGCCGAGGGCGAGGCTCCATTGGGGCTCGAAGGGATTACGGAAGAGGGGAACTGAGGCTTCGCGTGCGACCTGGACGAGGGACGCGGCGACGGAGGGGAAGGTGTGGGTGTGCTTGTGAGTATCGAGGTGCGTGACGTGAAGTCCGGCGGCCTGGATGCGGCGGATCTGAGCGAGAGCTTCGGTGCGGAGCTCCTGCTCGCGGAGCTTGCCCGTGGTTGCAGCGGCGGCAAAGTTGAGCAGAGACGGGCGGAGCCTGCGCCGGTCGGGCCCGAGGAGCGAAGGGATGCGATCTGGAGGGGAGAGCGGGACGCCGTCGACAAGGACGATGTGGCAGCCGATGCCCAACGATGGGTTGCGGCGGGCGAGGGCGACAGCGTCCTCGAACGCCGGGCCATTTGCCATCAGGGTTGCGGAGCTGAGGACGCCCGCACGGTGAAGGTCCTCGACGGCGCGATTGATTCCGGAGGTGAGGCCGAAGTCGTCCGCATTGATGATGAGTCGAGCGGACATGGGCGCGGGAGCCGGAGTTCAGGGGATCGCGGAGGCGGAGTTGGTGGGCAGTGAGGGACTCGAACCCCCGACATCCTGCTTGTAAGGCAGGCGCTCTAACCGACTGAGCTAACCGCCCACGCATGTGAGTCGCAGAGACAGTCTATGGGAGAGCGTTGGGGGTTGCAACCGAGGTTCGAGGGGTTCAAGGGTGCCAGGGTATCCAAGGTATCTAGGGTTCCAAGGGTTTAACCGTCAAGGGTGGGCGAACGAAGGTGCGGACCGATGCTGGCCGGGAGTTGTCCTGAGTGAAGTCACTTAGGGCGGAGTTCGGTTGGAGGAGAGACGAGCCCCGAAATCTTTCTGGTAGACTTCATTGGAACACTGCTGCTGCGAGCGGGTCCATGGCTAGGCATGGGGGAGTTGTGACGCGGTGAGCGGTGACAATTGGATCCGGCGATGATCATGGTTTCACCGCTAGGACACAGTTGGGGACGTAGCTCAGTTGGTTAGAGCGCTGCCCTGTCACGGCAGAGGTCGCGGGTTCGAGCCCCGTCGTCCCCGCCACTAAACTCTAGAATCAGAGAGCGTTTGTGGCGACATACCAAAGTGACAGTCACAGTTCAGGGTGCTGGCGAGGGTGCTGAACACTCAAACAATCCCCACCTTCTGCATATCAACATCATCTTCCGGCCTAAAAGAGGCAGAAAGATGAACTGCGGCGTCAGCCTCCAGAGTCTGCTCTCGACGCTGACCCAGAGGGTGCTGGCGAGGGTGCTGAAATCCGCTTCTGGTCTCCTCGTCCAGAAACATCTCTGCATCACCTTCTCGTTGGCTTCCCGCTTCGTCGAAGAGAAGCCCTCGCGTAAATCTCAAGCGTGATCGGGAATTGGCGTGACGAAGAAGTTCCTGGCCCGCCTTCAAGTCCACCCCGGCAGCACGGAGGTTGGTCGTGAGCGAGTGGCGGAAGCTGTGCCACCCGATCACCTTGTCCGTATTCCGGCTCCTTCGAGCGCGGGCAAAATCGACTTTTTCAACACCATATCGGGAGTAAGCGGCTTCTTGCCGTTCTAGCGCAAAGAGGGAAACACGTGGTCGTTGTCCGCAGGGTAGAGCGTTTCCGCCCTCCATGTGTACAGCGTCTCCGCAACTCTTGGGTGAAGCGGTACTGGCCTTCGGCTCGCTTCGGTCTTGGTGTCTCCGAAGCGATTCCGAACGCAAGAGCGCCGCACATTGATTTTGCATAAGGAGGAGGTTTATGTCGCTCCAGGGGAGCGCTACCAACTCCGACCTGCGAAGCCCGGTGCTGCCACCGATCATCACCATGGCCTGCTCGCGAAATCTGAGCGCGCGCAGGCAGCAAAGGGGAAAGGTGCAGAAGCGGGAACGAGGCTGATACCAAATTTGTGGCCGCCGATCTTCGGGGTTCGGTCGATTCACTTCCGATACCCGACTTCCACCCGGGTCGGGAACTGCCAAAATTCTCTTTACGTGTCGAAGCAAAGATTTGCAAGGTGAAAGCTCTGCGATGGCTTGACTTGCACAGCATGGCTACTCGTACCATCGTAATGTTATGAAAACAACCTTAACGAGGGCCAGCTCGCCATGGCTGCTTCTGGTGTTCACGTTGCCATCGAGCAAAGCTAGCCAGCGTGTACAGATTTGGAGGAAATTGCAGAGATTTGGTTCCATCCCGTTTCGTAACGCAGGATCAATCCTGCCGAACGGTCCCATTCACCAGGAGCGCTTCGAGTGGTTGGCGGCGACCATCCGTGA